>Ga0224499_10000287_pt1 | contig 12812 bp, 4 predicted proteins | sample SF_Jul11_sed_USG_3_FD_168125 | JGI IMG/M metagenome (GOLD analysis project Ga0224499, IMG submission 168125) | Sediment microbial communities from San Francisco Bay, California, United States - SF_Jul11_sed_USGS_24 | ecosystem: Environmental > Aquatic > Marine > Sediment | place: USA: California... | reverse complement strand
TATTAGAACCCCAAGCTTTATTGAGAGGGCTTAAGGCAAGGTTCCGAAGTTTATCAGAGTTACCTCTGCCTTCACTAAGGATACTATCTAGACTAGCTAGAATAGCACAGTCAAAAGGACAAACTAAGTCATTAGAAGATGTTAATAAACTTTTAGAAATTAGAGATAAGATTAAAGAAAAAGGTGGTAATTTATTAAATACTGTAAATCCCTTATATCAAAAAGATAAAAAAGGAAGATTAGTAAATAAACTTGTATACAAATATTCTAAAGACTTCTATGACGCTGTTAAGGATAACGCTCAAGAAGGAAATAGAAGTAAAGCGTGGTTACAGGACAATGTAGACTTATCAGCATATAAGTTAGAAGCTGATAAAATGATTCAGAAACAGTTAGCTAGTAATAAAGAAGGATATGAAGATGAAGAATTAAGAAAGGAACTTGATCTGAAAGCTAAACGCATGTATGATGTGACTAGAAATGACTTTACTGGATGGGATAACTACATAATAAAAAGACACCCTTTGTCTAAATGGGAGTCAGTTGAATATCTTAATATTAAAAAAGATAAGGATCTACTTGAGTTATATAATTTTACTCAAAAAATGAATGACGAAGCTGAAAAGATGGGTTATCTTCAAGGAAAAATTGCTAGCACATTCTTACCTTTTGTTCGTAAAGGAACAGCAGAATCTCTTTCCTGGGAAAATGGTTTAAGTGTTTTACAAAACTTTGGAAAATCATTAACCAGAAGAGCAGATGATATAGGATATGGATCTATAAATGAGATTACAGGTGAAACAGAAAATGGTATACCTAAATACTATACTAGTGATTTTAGTAGAACTGAAGACCCTGAAGTAAATGACATGACTGATGTATCATTAGAATTCTTTAAAAATCAAATACTTTATATTCAACAGATGAATAAGTATAAGTACATGAAGGAAATTGAAGGACAGATAAATCTAGTTAGAACTATAGTACAAGCAAAAGATCATTACAAAACTAGTCCTAATTCCAAAGTGATAAGTGAAGGGGGAGAACCTGTAGTTGAAAAAGGTAATAAAAACAATGCAAAGATTTTTGACTTGTTTATGGAAACAATTATGTATGATAACGCATTTCCAGATGATAGTGAAGATTTTGGTATACCTACTGGGAAAATAAGAAAAGGTATAAATAGTGTTTGGACGCAAATGACAGGTAAACCTTTGTTTAAAGAAGGTGAGAAAGGAACTAACTATTCTATTGTTAAGAGTATGCAAGTTTTAAATAATGCTTTTCAAATGAAAACATTAGGATTAGAACCTATCTCTGGTGCGGTAAGTCTTTTTGGTGCAAACATTCAAGTAGCAGCACAGTCAGGTAACTACTTTAATTTTAGAGAGTACGTTAAGAATGAATTAAAAGTTTTAGGAAACTGGAGTAGAAAAAAAAGTGGTGTAGAAACAAAACAAATGAAAGTTTTTGAGCAACTAACTGACTTGTTTATGCCGCTTAAAGATAGTCCTATATATGAAAAGTTAAAGACGTCTGGTGTAAACCTATCTACAAGACTTGACATGGAAGCAGGTGATACATTGTTTGCATTTTTCAGACAACCAGAAATAGTCTTAGAAAAAGGATTGTTCATGACTCTTTTAGATAACACAATGGTTATTGATGGAAAGCTAATAAACATACCTGAGTTTGTAAGAAATAAATATAAAAATAGATACAACAACGCTGAAACATTTAGTAACATTAAAGGTGATATAGAATCTGAAATACAAGATCTTAAAAAGAATAAATCCATAACTAGCACTTCTAAACTAGGAGAGAATGGTAAAGTAGAAGTTCCAGGTTTAAATTTAAATGACAGGAAAGAATTACAACGTATTACAGACCTCACAAGAACTTTAGCTAGAAATGCTACAGGTGGCTTTACAGACTTTGATAGTATTAAAATGAACATGAACATCTGGACTAAGTCTATGATGGTATTTAAAGGGTGGATACCTAAACTTGTAGACACAAGGTTTAGTGAGTTTAGAAAAGTGGGAGATGACTTTAATGTAAGAGTTGATGAAAATGGAATTCTTACTGGAGAGAAATATGATATTGGTAGAATAAGACTGTTCGTTGGTAATTTTCTGTCAGTTAATATATTAAAAAGTATAAGAGAGCTTCGATCAATAGGAGCAGTGGGAGGTACTTTAAACGATGAAGGTTTAGAAAAGTTAGATAAGATGTTTGAATACTACTCTACTTTCTATAAAGAAACTACTGGTAAACCTTTCAACATGTCTAGAGAAGATTTTATAGACATGGTTAGAACTAATACTAGAAAACAATTACAAGAACTTCTTTTGTTAGTAGGATTAAATCTAATGCTATTTGCAGTAGGGTTTATGGAACCAGACGAAGATGATAGAGCTTCAAAAAACTGGTTCTATTTTCAAGAGAAAACTCTTAGAAGATTTCAACAAGAGCTTATGTTCTTTTATAACCCCTCAGAGTGGAGTGCTACTCTTGAAGGTGGTCTTTTCCCTTCTCTTTCATTACTAAGTGAGATGGAAAAATTCATTACCCAATCTACTAAAGAAATTACAGGATATGATTACAGTGATCCAAATAAATCTGAACAGGACGTAAGAAGAGATGCTGTTCCTGTAAAGTATTTTATGAAACTATTACCTGTAACTAAATCTTTAGTACAGTGGTTATCAATATTTGATATCGGCTTTGCTGAAGAAATGGATGTAACAATAAATGCACGTCCAAGATAAAATAAAAAACACGATTGCTATATTACACTAAGTAATTTTAATAGCAATAATTAAAAATTAAAAATAATAGCTTAAATTCGTAAATTATGAGAACCGCTGAAACTTGCCCAACTTGCTCCACTTTTCAAGATGCTACATGTATCTTGTATACTGGGGTATATCTACCTAATATTGATGCTAATCCAGGAACTGATCTGAATATTATATTAGAAGGTATAAATACAAATCTAGTACCTTTAACAGGAACAGGAGCTCCTGACGCACCTTCTTCTAATCCTCCTACAAATATAAATTCTCCTGCACCTTATGTGGGGCAGATTTATATTGATAATGCTTCAAGTTTGGTATACTATGCAGCCACTTCAGGAACTGCAGATGATTATGACATACTTATAACAGCACCTAAAACAGGAGCACCTGAATACTCTAACAATGCTGCAGCTGTGTTTGCAGGATTATCTATAGGTCAGATATATAGAACAGGAGACTTTCTTAAAATAGTACATTTATAAATAACAACATTCCAGATGAGTAAATTAATTTGTGTAGCGGATCCATGTCCAATCAGATTAAGTAGTGCCTGCGTATTTTACGAAGGACCTATCTTAGTTTGCGCTGGTGTCAATACAAACATGACTGTAGAGGAAGCTCTTCAGCATATAAACGATGCCTTGTGTTCAGGAGCTGGAGTAGATGGCACAAGTGGTTCTTCTGGTACTTCTGGTACTTCAGGTACAACTGGTACATCTGGAACGTCTGCTACATCTGGAACTTCAGGTACCACAGGAACTAGTGGAACATCTGGTTCAAGTGGAACATCTGCTACATCTGGTACATCTGGAACAACAGGTACAAGTGGTACAACTGGTACAAGTGGTACAACTGGTACTTCTGGTACAACTGGGACAAGTGGAACAACTGGGACAAGTGGAACCTCTGGTACCTCTGGTACCTCTGGTTCTAGTGGGTCAAGTGGAAGTAGTGGGTCTTCTGGTACAACAGGAACCAGTGGAACAACAGGTTCGTCAGGCAGTAGCGGTACAAGTGGAACAAGTGGAACCTCTGGTACCTCTGGTACTAGTGGAGATCAAGGAGATAAATATAAGACATGTATTACGGAAACATCATTTACATTAGGTAATACTGTAGATGAGTGTTTAACTGTAGATACTGGTCTTGCTTATACTGCAGGTCAGTCTATTGTTATTGCTCATGATGTAAATAATTATCAAGAATGTGATGTTGTGTCGTATGATTCAACAACAGGAGTTTTATGTTTTACAGTACCATTTAATGTTGTAGGTAGTGGAACATACACTACTTGGTGTTGTAATTTAGACGGTGCTACAGGTGGTGATGGATCACATGGTACAAGTGGAACTAGCGGCACAACTGGTAGTTCTGGAAGCTCAGGCACAACTGGGACTAGTGGTACAAGTGGTACAACAGGTACGAGTGGTACAACAGGTACAAGCGGTAGCTCTGGTACTAGTGGAACCTCTGGCTCAGCTGGTACGTCAGGTTCAGCTGGTACTAGTGGAACTACAGGAACATCAGGTACAACAGGGACTAGTGGAAGTTCTGGTACAACAGGAACTAGTGGAACCAGTGGTTCAGCTGGCACAAGTGGTACATCTGGAAGCAGTGGAACTACAGGAACTAGTGGTAGTGCAGGGTCGTCTGGTACATCTGGCACATCTGGTACAAGTGGAACAACAGGAACCAGTGGAAGTACTGGTACTTCTGGAACAGCAGGAACTAGTGGTATTAATGGATCTTCTGGTGCATCAATAGCAAACTGGTATGCAATGTTTAGTGACAACACAACTCAAACCCTTGCAGCAGCAAATGTTCCAACAGCAGTTTTATTTAATACAATAGAATTATCTAACGGTATAGCTTTAGATTTTGGTCAACAAATTAGATATCCATATGCAGGAGTATATGAAGTTGGATATTCTTTACAGTTTGAAAAAACAGCAGGAGTAGGTCATACAGAAATTGATGTGTGGTTACAGAAAAATGGTACAGACCTTGTAAGAAAAGATAGGATTCAATCCTTACATCACAATGATGCAATACATACACCATATACACAATTTATAATAGAATTAGAAGCAGGTGACTATTTAGAAGTATATTTTGCTTCAAATAATGCTAACACTAGACTTGATGCATTTCCTAATTCAATCACTCCTTTTCAAAAACCTGCAGCACCTTCAGCAATCTTTAATACTGTACAAGTAGGTATATCAGTAGGTATGACATCAGGCACTAGTGGTACTTCTGGTACCTCAGGGACAAGTGGTTCTTCTGGAACTAAAGGAACTTCTGGTACCTCTGGTAGCAGTGGTATAGATGGTACGTTTGGTACAAGTGGCACAACTGGGACATCAGGTACTACTGGAACCTCTGGTACTTCAGGGACCTCTGGAACTTCTGGTAGTAGTGGTATAGATGGGACCTCTGGAACTAGTGGGTCAGCTGGTACAAGTGGTTCTTCTGCAACGTCAGGAACAAGAGGAACTAGTGGTACAAGTGGTACATCTGGAAATTCTGGTAGTTCAGGTACATCTGGATCAAGTGGTAACGCAGGTACTAGTGGTACAGCTGGAACCAGTGGGTCTAGTGGAGATGATGGAACAAGTGGTTCTAGTGGCACTGCAGGGTCTAGTGGGTCTAGTGGTGAAACAGGTAGCTCTGGAACAGCTGGTTCAAGTGGTACCAGTGGCACAACCGGTATAGACGGTACAAGTGGATCTAGTGGATCTAGTGGAGACACTGGAAGCTCAGGTACAAGTGGTACCTCAGGAAGTAGTGGATCTTCAGGAAACTCTGGTAGTTCAGGAACCAGTGGTACATCTGGCACGAGTGGATCTAGTGGTAATACTGGTTCTAGTGGAACTAGTGGTACTTCAGGAAGTTCTGGTACAGCAGGTACATCTGGAGCTGACGGTAGTTTTGGTGGTGCATGTTTCGATTATACATTCTCAACTACTGTTCCTAATCCTGCAGCAAATCCTGGTACAGGAAAAGTTCAGTTAAATAATGCTACACAAACTTCAGCTACTAGATTATATATAAGTGAGTTTGATGATGATGGTAACAATATACAATCTTTCCTAGAAAGTATTGATGCATCTACATCTGCAATAAAAGGACACGTAAGATTAGCAGACAAAGACGATTCACGTGACTTTATATTATTTGCAATAGATGAATTAACTGACAATGGATCTTGGTGGACATTAGTAGTAATAAATGAATCTCAAGGTGGTCTTCCTCTTACTAACTTTGAAGATATTACAGCATGTTTTGTATTAACAGGAGATAAAGGAGACCCAGGTGTGGATGGAACATCTGGATCCTCAGGGACTTCAGGTACATCTGGAAGTTCAGGTGATAGTGGAAGTAGTGGTACAAGTGGAACAGCTGGTACAAGTGGCACAAGTGCACAAAATGGAACATCTGGCACCTCTGGAACTAGTGGTAGCTCAGGAACAACTGGCACATCAGGGACTAGTGGTACAACTGGAGAGGATGGAACCTCTGGTACAAGTGGTAGCAGTGGGACATCTGGTACTAGTGGAGAAACAGGGACATCTGGTACTAGTGGAACAAGTGGGAGCTCTGGTGAAGATGGTACAAGTGGATCTTCTGGTACAGCTGGAACTAGTGGATCGAGTGGAACAACAGGTACTTCTGGAACTAGTGGTACATCTGGATCTTCAGGAGATGACGGTAGTTCAGGGACTACTGGAACTAGTGGAACTTCTGGTACATCAGGAACATCAGGAAGTTCAGGAAATAATGGAAGTAATGGAACTAGTGGTACAAGTGGGTCTTCAGGAACTAGTGGAACTTCAGGCAGCAGTGGTACAAGTGGTACCAGTGGCAGCAGTGGTACAAGTGGTACTTCTGGTACAAGTGGTACTTCAGGTTCAAGTGGTAGTTCTGGATCAACCCCTGCAGATCAAGTGTGTGGAACTGGTGTAGCCACAAGAGTTGCATGGTGGGAAAACACTACGTGCATAAGTCATGATGCAGATCTTTATTGGGACAATACTAATAAAAGATTAGGAATTGGCACTGCTGTACCAACAACTCCTTTACATATTGATATAGGCACCAACGACACAGGTATTCTAGTTGAAAGCTCAGATACATATGCACGCATACGGTTAAAAGACCAGTATGGGGAGGGTTCAATAGCTGCTTTATCTTCAAATTTATTATTTAGCACAGCCGCTAACTTTTCTGAAATGATGCGCCTTAATGATAATGGCAACCTTGGAATCGGTCAAACCGGTCCCCAAGAAAGACTCACCGTTAGCCAAGGAACAGGGAACGTTGCTATACAAATACACGCATTCAATGGTTCAGTTGGGACAGAGGCTACTTTAAAATTTAGCACCGCTGCTTCAACAGCCTCACAAGTAAAAGCGGCTATTATAGCCAGAAATACAGCAGGTAGTTTTGGAAGAAGTGACATGCACTTCGCTTTAGATTCTGCAGCAGACGGTAATAACGTCGAGCTTTCAGATACAAAAATGATCATATTAAATGGTGGCAACGTTGGTATTGGAACAACTACTCCAACTAGTAGACTGCACTCAGTTACTACGCAGAGTGGACCAGTGGATTACACAAACCGCGCAGCAATATTAGGAATAAACGATAGTACAGACACGGTTTACGCTAATTCTGTTGGTGTAGCTGGAAAAGTAAGTACTTCAGGAGGTTTTGCTATATATGGAGACGCTAGTTTAGCAGGTGGATGGGCTGGATATTTTGATGGTAAAGGTTATTTTTCAGGAAACGTTGGGATTGGTACTGGTTTTCCAACTCAAAAACTTCACGTAAATGGAAACGCTAGATTAACTGGTTTATTTTATGATGGAACTAACTCAGGTGGTACTGCTGGACAAATACTATCTTCAGACGGAGGTCAAACCGAGTGGATAGACGGATCAGCTATACCAGGTGTACCAGCAGGATCAGGTACTATAAACTACCTAGCTAGATGGACGCCTGATGCTAACACTTTAGGTATTGGAGTTACATATGATAATGGAACTAATGTAGGTATTGGGACGATTAACCCTCAGGCTAAACTAGATGTTTATGGTAATTTAAGATTAGGAACTACCGGCACTTTTACTATTGCACAAAGTCCGTTTTTAACCACAGTTTTTTATGTAGGCGCTGGGAATGGGTCTACAATAACTTTTGGTGCGCCAGCAAGTAACACGCAAAACGTTTCGGTTCAAGGAGATTTGTACAGTTATCAGGGTAGTATTGGTACACAACAATTCGGATCATTTAATAATAAAATTAGTTATAACGGCAATAACTACTTAAATAGTGGAAACCTCGGCATTGGAACGACTAATCCTCAAGCTAAACTTCACGTAGCAAATGGTACTTTAAGAACTTGGACACCTACTTCTGGAACATCAGCTATATTTGAAAGCACAGTCAGCAATAGGAATTTTGTTACTTTAACAGCAGCTAATGAAGCTGAGCTTTGGTTTGGCGACGCTACAACACAAGCAAAAGGTAGGATTAGATATGAGATGGCCAATAATAACATGGAGTTTTGGACTAACGCAACTCAAAAAATGGTTATCAATAGCTCAGGTAACGTTGGGATTGGGACAACTAGCCTTACCACTATATCTAGTGCGGTTGCAACTTTAAGTTTAGGAAGTGCGGTTGCATCAACTTCTGGAGGTATAGCCTTCCAAGCAAATGGTGTTGTAAAAGCTTATAATTATGTTGCTAGTAATTATTTAATAAACCAAACAGTATCAGGTATTGGTCAAATATTTTACGGAGCAGGTTCTGAGCAAATGCGAATACACAATACTACAGGCAACGTCGGTATTGGAACAATCAGTCCAAACTCTAAATTACAGGTTGATGGTGAAATTGACGCCAATGGAGGTGATGGATATAGAATAAATGGAAAACCTTGGGCTGCTGAAAGTTCTAACAATTTACGGTTAGGCGATTGGGATGGTGAAGGTTTTAGCACTAGTATATTTGATGAAAATGCTATTGAGATTTTTAAAGTAAAAGATCAAGGTGTAATAATTAACTGCGATAGAACCAGTTCGACAAGTTTCGGCTTAGACGCTGGTTTAGTTGTAGGTGGCAGTAAGTTTTCGACGTGGGGGCCAGGTGTATTAACTTTATTAAATAACGATCCTTTTTCTACGACCTCCGATTCTACAGGCGTAATACAATTTGCTATAAAAGACGACGTATCCACTGCAGCAGGTTACACCTCAGCTTCAATACAAGGATCTATATTTCAAGCAGCTGGTAGTGGTATTGGTGGAGGCGGTATTTTAGATTTTCTAACAGCATCACCAACTACCGGAAGTTCGCCTCAAATCAGAATGCGTATTAACCAATCAGGTCAAGTTGGTATTGGGGTAACTTCTATTGGGACTGGGTTTGCACTTGATGTAAGTGGAGAAATACATTCTTCTACTTACGTTAGTGCAACAGCTGGACTTGGAGTTGACAACACGAATGGAACACTTGGTAGAGGTATATCTTTATACGGAGGTCCTTTGTTATATCCACAATATGGACTGTTGTTTGCACAAACGGTAGATCTAGGTACTTATGGAGGTGTAAGCGGAGACTGGGCTACATATATGACAATGAGTGGAACTGCTACTAGAGGTTGGATATGGAAAGCTGGAACTACAAATAGTACTGCAGGTAACGTAGCTAGTATTAGTGGTGTTGGCCAATTAACTTTAGCCTCAACAGCTACAGCTACAAACTTCATACTATCTTCTGATGAAACGCTAAAAGATAACATAAAAGAAATAGACACTAAACATGTAGAGGTTGACTGGAAAAACTTTGAATTAAAATCTGAGCCTGGAATTAAAAGAGCAGGTGTTATAGCTCAAGAGCTAGAAATTAAACACCCTGAGTTCGTAAGAACAGCAGACGATGGATTAAAGTCTGTAGCATATATAGATTTATTAATAACTAAAATTGCTGAGTTAGAAGCAAGGTTAGAAAAAGCTGGACTATAATGGCTGTTCCAGATACTAACACGTTTTCACTACAAGATGTTACAAACGAGCTTGGTTTAGGTAGCGGTGATAGTTTGATAGATTGTTTTAATGATGCAACTTCTTCAGAATTTGATCCTAATTACAAAGGCGATGGAGATAGGTTGTCTAATTTTAGAAATTATGGTGGCCTTTGGGTTGGTAAATTTATACTTATTAACACCATTACTCCAGGTAATTCCACCTCGTGGAGCAACCAAAACACCACTCTTTTACCTTTGTATTATGGTCATGATGTTAGAGTTGTTTGGAAATATACAAGCGGAAGTTCATACACTGGCGATTTACAGATTGGTGGAAATGTAACTTTAGGTGGAACAACTTTTGATTTAGATACTTATTCTGGCACAGCATGGCAGACAACTAGAGTTGATACGGCTGATTACGATACTGCAACTTTTTATGACATATTAACTGGATCGTCTTCAATGAGATGGAATAAAAGAGCTAATACTGCGCCTCCGTCAGGAGGAACTGGTTTATCACCACCACCATATACAGGAGGAGATAGCACTTTTTATTATGCTGAAACTTCCTCACCAGGTTATCCTTCTAAACGTTTCTGGCTTAGGAGCCCTCAAGTATCTATTTCTAATGGGAATGCCCAAATAAATTGGTGGAGAGGTAATTATGGCGCTACTATGGGATCTTATTCAATATATTTAGAAATAATGACTTAATAAATTAAAACAAAAATTATGGTTACATACAAATGGAATTGCAAAACAGTAGACGTACACCCTCAAGAAGAAGGTGAAGCAGATGTAGTGTATAATGTACACTGGATATTAACAGCTAGTTCAACTCAACAAAAACCTGATTCTGGAGGAATGCCTTATACAGCTAGCAGTATAGGAACACAGATTTTATCTTTAAATAAAAGTAGTACATTTATACCATTTGAAGATCTAACTAACGAAACAGTTGTTGAATGGACCAAAGCTGCTATAGGTGAAGAACAAGTGGCTGCTCTTGAACTTAGTTTAGAAAAAGAAATAGCAGCTATTATAACTCCAACTAGTGTTGTTCGTACAATCGGAGAGTAATTAGTTTATTGATTTCTTTAATAACATCAGAAGATTTAATTTGAGTATGACATTCGAACTGTCTTTCTGTACCCTTATGTAAAGGGCACCAGTTCCAATCACCTTTATCAAATTTAAATTCAGCTTTGTTCCAACATCCGTTGCACACTGCTGGATTTGTTATTCTGTGACATTTAAATTCATGATCTTCTGAGGTAAAGTTAGATATCATTATTACTTGTTTTTCAAGGGCCCAAGCTAACCAACTTAGTCCACTAGATAATCCTATAAAGAACTCACTCTGTCTTATACAATCAATTGTATACTCAATAGATGTATCTGATATTTTTTCACAATTATCAAAAGGGTTATCTTCTATAGAAGTGTTAATTATTTTGTAACCTTCTTTGTGTAAAAAGTTTATTACATCTTGCCAGCCTTCTCTGGTCCAAAACTTACAACCTGATGTAGAATTAGTAGCTATAGTGACATACTCCTGACCTTCTATAACATTATTAAAGTTAGATTTAATTTTAGGAGTGAGTTCTTTATATTCTAAACCTAATATATTTGTAGCTGTTTGTTGTAATGGAATTGTGTTTGGTAATTGAGGTTCTTTATTATTATCATAGAACCAACCTATCTTGTACATAGCGTAGACATCAGCTACGTCTGATCCTGGCTTAACAAACTCTAAACTTGGATACACATCTTCGAATAAAAAGTTTTTAAATGTACTGACAGTCACCGTACATTTGTGTTTCTGCTGAAACTCTAAAACATAAGGAATCCATGCAATAGAATCACCTAGAGATGAACTATCAAAGGAAATATATACTTTCTTTCCTTCTAAGTTTAACTTCTCATCTAATATAAGTAAGTTGTCTTTATATATTACTGTCCGCCAATCAACGTAATAGGATCTATCTAATTTTACCCAATTGTTTACACCTATAACATTATCATAAACTAACTCAGCACCATTATACATCTCTATCTTAAACTTACTTTCAGTAGTTCCTTTTATATCTATGTATGGACCTAATGCAAAGTCACGATATATATTATAGTTTAATACTTTAGAATGTTTAATCTTCTTAGTCTCTAAAACTTTTGTATAGAAATCAACATGATTTTTAGTAAAGTTTGAAATACCACTATCTTTACTTACACTCTTTACATCATGAGAGTTGTTTAGCATTGTTTCTAGTTGACTTTTTATATTGACACTGTCTATGTCAGTGATATAGGGAGTAAACATATTTTCATATTGAGGTAGATTTCTTGCAAGGATTGGTAAATGCCAGCTAATTGCTTCTCTAAGTACTAAAGGGTTGCATTCCCAAGTAGAATTAAACATAAACACATCTGCAGCTAACATAAATTTGTCAACATCATCTCTTTCTCCCCAAACAGTTACATTGTTAGGTAAGTCTACCATTAATGGGCCCCAATAGTCTTGAAAGTTACCAGCTTGGTTACCTACAAAATGAAATTCTACATTTGGAAGTTCTCTTGCTAGAGATATTCCCTCTCCTTGATTCTTACCTTTTGTCCATAATCCAACATTTAAAACATGTTGCTTAGTTACATCTAAGTCTAATTCAAATTTAGCATTTAACTTAGATTGCCAATCAAATATTTTTGGATCTATGGGATACTCTATTACTTTCTTTAAAGATTTTGAATTGGAAAAAGTAGTTAAATGATAAGGAGTACAGAAAGCATAACCATCAGGATGGTACACCTTTTCTACGTCTGGTTTAAATGATACATTATGACAGGTTTCAACTATCTTATAAGATCTACAGTTACAATACAAAGAGTCTACTAATTTTTTATCATCTAAACATTCAGACATTTCATCTATATGTACTAGATCTATACGATTGTCCTTTATGATTTTTTGTAAGTCT
>Ga0224499_10000283_pt1 | contig 12889 bp, 19 predicted proteins | sample SF_Jul11_sed_USG_3_FD_168125 | JGI IMG/M metagenome (GOLD analysis project Ga0224499, IMG submission 168125) | Sediment microbial communities from San Francisco Bay, California, United States - SF_Jul11_sed_USGS_24 | ecosystem: Environmental > Aquatic > Marine > Sediment | place: USA... | reverse complement strand
TGCACCATTCAAGTCGCCAAGACCACCGACGATGGTTGTCGTTGTGCCTGACACCTCGTCAACACCGGCAAACAATATTTCGATTGTCTTCTTAACGTCTGCCATTTTCAAGCCTTGCGTTTTTGTCTTCGTAAAAGATTGACCAAAGCTCCGACTCGTCTGGGGTTAAAAACCCTTGCGGGAAAATGTCGGGCCTGACCTCAAATAAGAATCTGCCCCGCTGGTCAGCAAGAATAAGTGCGTTCCTTATTTCTTGGTCTTTCCAGAGGGCTTCGGCTTTCCCGGCTCTTTCCCAAGTCCGGTCAGCTTTAGAATTTCATTGGTAAGGTAGAAAAACACGGTCGGGTAAGTGTCGGCCAGCTTGACGGCCAGCTCTTCAGAACATACCGGTTTGACCGATCCAAGCACAAGGATTTCTTTGCGGCGCACGATGTCGCCAGGCACTTCGTCGGTAGCAATTCCGAATAGTTCCTTGAAAGCGTCCATCTTTTCCGAGTCATCCCCGGTCAGGGCTTCAGACAGCACAGCAAGCGTTTTGTTCTTTGCACATGCTTCGTTGACCATTGCCGATTCTGCGCCTGTTAACCCTCTGACCTCCCATGTCGGCTTGCCATTTTTGAAAAACTCCGCAAGCTCTTTTACTTCAAGTGTTGCCGTTCTTGCTTTAAATGGCGACTTCATAAATGACTTATCATCAAACATTGCACACCTCAAGTAATGCCCCCGGCGTGACCCGGGGGCCGTGTTGATTAACTGGCGAATTCTGCGCTTGCCTCTTCTGGGCTGACGGTCATTGACGCTTGTGACTGCCCGGCGACCTCAAAAGTTCTCGCAATGCCCAGAACACCTTGTTGCAAGATGTACGCGGGCTTGTTCCGGTCTTGGAAAAACTTGAAAGTCAAGACGCTGTTTTTCGCTGCAACTTCCGCGTCAGTGATACCGTCGTCAAGCAATGCTGTGAAGCTGGCTTGCCCGAGGCTTTCTGAAGTAGAGTTGATCGCTCCGCCGTAATACTCCTCAGTGCTGGTCGAGTGAGAGGTTTCAGCAGGAACGAAAGCAGATGTTTTTTTCAGGTCGGCAAGTACTGGGGTGTAATACTGAGCGTAAACACCCTTTGGCACACTGCCTGTATGACTCAAAGGCAGAGCGTCTGCAAGCTCGACGTGTGCGTTGACTTGAGCTGACAACAGGGCGTTAGTACCCTTGCCGATGTTGTTTACAGTGTTCCCCGGGAAGTCGCTGCGCTCTGTGTGCTGACCGACGACTTGGAAAATCTCGGCTGCGGTAATCGGTGCAGCTGTTGACCCAACAGTGCGGACCTGCCCCAACTCAACAGAACCAACCGCAATGAAAGGAGGACCACCGTTAGCTCCGCGCACTTCGCTGAACGACGTATCCGCAGAATCGACCCCGGCAACAACAGCGATTGCCCCTGCGTTATCCATTGTGATGCTGTTGACTTTTGCGAAAGCTCCGGCGGCTCGCGTGATAGATTCATCAGCTGCGGCTGCTACCGTGAAAGTCGTTCCTGCTGAATTTGCGGTGAACCCGATAATGTCAACAACATCATTTGACCCACTCGCCGCCACGCCAACAACATTCCGCCCGGTAACAATCCCATCGGGACGAACATCTGGTGCGAACCCAGACGCGCCACTAAAAACCGGGTCGGCTGCGGTGAAGTTTTTATGGTCGCCGCTGTCAGTCAAGGCCACAAAAGAGACAAGCTCCTGGCCTTGTTCCATCTGAATCTTTGCTTCTTTGTTTCTCGCCATGATAATCTCCTTTACGGCTCGTAAGTAAACATGTCACCCCGTGGTGACTTGTAGGTTATTTCTATTTCCATCAGCGCCCCGTTGAAAGGGATCTGCCCTTGACCTACTTGGTAACGCGAATCTCTGACAATCAAATCGGAGACTGTCTCGCCCAGGGCGAAGCTTTCCGCGTCTGAAACTTTAGGTGCTGTCGTTGCTCTGTTCAATGCCGTGGCAACATCTGCAATCATATTGGCGGCTTCGTCAGAGAATGCCTCGTCTCGCGTTTTGTCCCGTGGTGCGATAAAAATTGTCAGCGCGTGGTTGTCGCATGAATACGACTGATCCTCCGCAACCTCATGGCCGACAGTCCAGTAATTTATGTCAGGAATGTGACCTGACTTCGGGGGTGTTTGCGTCTGTCTCCTGATCGTGCAAAAATCCCGCGAATACCCGTTCGCCTCGCTTATGTTCGCAAGCCTTGCGGCCACTTCGTCAAGTATTGTTGTCTCTGCTGGCTTCATAATTGGATATCTTTCAAGTTTGACAGCAAGATCGGTATTTCGTGTGCCATTGCATCGCGCATTCCAAGCCGTGCCGGGACTTCGACTTCTCGGTGCAGGGTAAACATTAATTCGTCATCCAACATAACACCGTATCCGCCTGACTTAAACTTAACAATAAATCCGCCCTCGCTGAATACGTCCCTTGCTGATTTCCGCATGACACCGGATGCCGTCTTATTTGCGTCCGTTGGAATGTTTAAATAAGGGCCGCCAGGAACGTTCTTGTATGCGTTTTTCGCTGTAACCTTGTCACCGTATTCTTGCAATGGGGCATAAATAACACCCTTTGAAAATATCCCAGACCGCAGCGAGTCAAGGTCTGTGCCGGTGTTCTGTGTCCTGATTGATTTCCGCAGCTGTCCTGAACGACTCTGAAGGCTTCCGCCCCTCAAGTTGTTCGTGACTTTTCTTTGTGCTGAAAAGGTGCGCTGTTTTAAAATCTCTTTGCTCTGGCCGAAGAGTTCGGGTGGAATACCTTCAAGATATTCCGCGGCCTCTTCAAGTCCTGATATTGTTACACCCGTGCTCATATACCGTAAGTTCCTAACCATGGGTGTTTATTTTTCGATAAAAGGTTCTTCACAACGGGTAGAATTTGCAGGGCTGGTGTGCTCACAGTACCCCCATCTGTTGTAACGCTGGTTGCTCCTACGTGTTCCTTGGTTTGATATTCGTATGCTGTTTGGATAAGTGCGGCCCGCTCCAGGCTTGCGGGTATTTCGTCTTGAGCGTATCCGCCTGTGTAAACAACAACAACATCAACACCGCTTATTTCCGTTGCGAGTCTTAACCCACCGGCCATGATGGTGTAATCGTCGGAGTCAAGTGCGGTACCGTCCACTGTTACCGATGCGACTGAAACCACTGGTACGGCGTTCAAATAAATGTGACTCGTTCCACATGCCGTCACAGAGGTTGTTTCGGTTCGCGCTTTTTGCTCAAGCTCTCTACCTAATTCGTTTTCAATCGCAGCATCGACGCTCATCTTGATTATTTGCAGCGCCGGGTAGTCTTTGGCACTCTCTTTTTCGAGGTCGAGTAAATCTTTGATCGATTCGAATGGTACAAGTTCAAACATGGTTTAGCCCTTTTTGGTCGTGCGAGTCTTTTTCTTTTCTTCTGTCACTTCTTCGCCTGCACCGCCCTCCATGATAAGGCATGCAACGAATGTAGTCACGTCTTCCCCAACGGTCACAACTTGATCCTTGACGAATGAAACGATTGGCGTTGACGGCTGACTGTCGGCGTATGATCCGTTTTTTTTCATTTTGATTTTCATAACGCTATACTCCAAAGGCGGGGGCTATTAACCCCCGCCGATCAATTAACCAGCTTGCGGGGTTTTGCAAACCTCTGCACCAGCGATAGCTAGTACACCGACAGAAGCACCGGCTGTTACACCGGTAGAAACCACACTCACTCGCACATAACGCTTGATGCTGTGGACGCCTTCTTTGGTAAGAAACGCGCCTTCAGCAGTTGCAGCTCCAAGGGCAGGGAGAGTTCCATAAACAAGCGATGTCGAATCTACATCGGCTGCGTCTGAAAGGTTGGCCGCGTCACCATCTTCAATCTTCAACGTGTACGTTCCGTCAACCCATGCCGTGACCACCATGGCGAAATATAAGCCAAGATCGTAATCCTTGGTGTCAATTATCGCTCCGGTTGTGGTGGTAGAGCTGGTAATTGCCTGTACCTCGAAGGCGTTGATAACGCTTTGCGCGGTGACTTGTTCTTTAATTGGTCCCATCGTGAACCTCACTTCCTTTTATGTGCGGCGAGGGGTTGCCCCGCCGCGTTAAATGTTATTACGATGCGTTGATTTTCAGGATTTTGCCCGCTTGGAAATTCGTCACCGCGCCGCCAGTTCTCTTCGTGGTATAGAAGTGAACATAAGGCTTACTGGTGTAAGGGTCGCGAAGAACGCGGATACCAAACCGGTCCACGATGGTATAGAACTCGCTGAAGTCACCGTAAACAACCGACAGGCTGTTATTCGCGACAACTGGCATATCAGCCATAAGCTGCACGGGTTGCCCGAGCAACATTTTTTTGAACCCCTCGTTCAAGAATCGAGTCTGCAAGATGTACTGCCCATTGTCATCCTTCAACTTCATGACGCTTCCGAAGGTCTTGCGGTGCATACCAAAGACCGCGTTTGCCTGGTAGTCTTCAAGGAGATCAGTTTGCAGATCAATCAGGTCGTCACCGTTGTCGAGCGCCCCGGCTGTGCCTGTTGCTGTGCGCTGTTCAACCTTGTTCCGCTCGTAAACACCGGCAACGGACCATGCGTCGTAAGCCAGGAATCCTTTTGCGGAAGTGCCAGGCCCGACAACGAAGTCGGAGTTTTCATTGCGTCCGATCTTGTCAGAGGCCTTCTTGTCAATCCATGTTTCAAGATCGAAACCGGCATCATCCAACATGCGCTGAGTTGCACGGGGGTTTGCGTAATACTCATGCAGCGGGATTTTGATCAACCCGATTTCACTGGTTGCGGTTTTCGGTCGTGCGGTCGTTTCACCGACTGCCGTTGCAACAAACTCGTCGTCATCCAGCACAATCTCGAACTCATTCGAAGTCGTGGTGACAACGTTTGCAATAGCGCGAATCTGCGAGGTTTCGAAAACGCGTTGGCTAGTGAAATTTGCACGGTCCGTTTGAATGTGGTAACCCCCGTCAGGACCGGAAGCGGAAACCAAGTCCTTGACAAACATTTCCTTTTCGTTGTCTGTCGCCCCGTGCAGACCTTTTGCTAGAATTCCACGGCAGACTTCAGTGTTCAGGTCGTCGCCGATTGCGATACCTTTTCGCAGGTAAAGCTTGTACGCTTCCTTATACTCGGCATTTTCAACAACGCCAGCGTCACCGCCGCCACCTTTGGCCATTTCCTTCTCAAGCGTTTCGACTTGTTCAAGAAGCTCCTTGACCTTCTTTTCATCGGTGGCCGCTTTGTTCTCGACCGCTTGGATTTTCTCAAGGGCATCGGTGGCCGACTTGGTGGCGTTTTCAATGGCCGAAACGTCTACCGCGTTCATTTTACCCTCATAAGTGTCAAGTCTGGTTTGGACTGACTTGATACCTTCGGCTACTTTTGCCAATAAATCTTTATTTTCCTCACTCATTGCCCTGCTCCAATCTCTTTAATGTTTCGCATATACTGTGCGTTGATTCGCAGTGGGTTTCCGCAAAGGCCGAAAGTGTCTTTAAGGCATCCCGCCCGGCGTCGTCGTTGCTTCCCTCGGCATCCCACCGTTTCAGCAATGCAATGACAACCTTTGACGCTTCTTTACTCAGTGGTAACCCTGAACGCAAACCGTTTTCAAGCTCACGCTCTGTCATAGTTTTCAATTCATCTGTACTGAGCGACAATCCGTCGCGTTTCATCTCGGTTATGTTGGCTTCGTTGTTCATGGGGACGGTAACGATGGATATTTCCCAGAGGCCCAATTTTTTAAGGTGCCTTATATCGCCATCCCATTCAGAATCATTGATGAAGTAGCCAATAGACATCTTTGAAACTGATTTAATCCTCATTTGAGGAATAACCCGTTTTTTCACAAAATCGTCATCCAGCGGCATCACCCCGTGAACAAAAAGCCCCTTGGCGTCTTCTCTCAGTTCGATATAGATCCCAACCGGTGATTCCCATTGATGCTGCCACAAGGCAGGGAGGATGTCACCGCTTGCCTTCTGTCCTGCAATGAAATCGGTAAACGCCCCTTGATCGACTACATCAGCACCACGATCAACATTCCCAAAGGTTGAGGCGTACCCCTTAAATTCAAATACTTCTAGTTCTGGATCGATACCAATTGCCTTGGCCTCGACACCATCAGGCAGTGCGACCTTGCCGAAAGCCTTGACTTCGGTTTCCGAAATGACAAACGGGACGACTATTTCTCCCTTATCTTTTTTCATGGGGAACCTCTTTGACTGATCGTTTAAATTTTCCCTGATCACATTGACAATTGCCACAACCGCCTACAAACGCTTTCACTCCGCGCTGTTTGTCACTGATAGGTTTTGGGCTGTCGTTTTTATCTTTCATGGTAACCTCTGTCACTCAAAAGTTAATGAACACCGGCAACTAATACGGTCACTTGCTGACACATCTGGGTCGCCTGGCCACCTTGGCCCTACCAGCGAGCCGAGCTTGACTGAAAACCGGTCATTAATGCCTACCGTCTCCCCGTCGCGCTCTTGGTGTGCTGCCCTTACATTGAACCCTGAATCGCGCCATACCTTTTTTGTTGCCCCTGACATCTCCCCTGCAATCAGTTGCCCTAGTGAAGCTGCTGACCCAGTGATTGTCCTCGATATCCTTAACGCCCTTGCTGGCCCAAAGATACCGGCGTCAATGATCGCTTCTTGCATTTGTGCGATTGTTAACCCTTCTTTCAGCGCCTTGGACACAACCCCTGTAATTTGATTGGCTGTTGACACTTCAATGAGGGAGGTTTCTGTCAATATGAGTCTTTCCGCTTCTACCGTTTCAGCTATCCGCTCTTCGGCTGGCCCGTTCTGCTTTATAGTTATGTTCTTAGCCCATCGTGTCCCCGTCGATATATAATTTTCTTTTATTAGGTCTGTTTGGGCTTCGTGCTGCTCGGCGATTGCCTTGGCTGTTTCCCTTGTTATTGCTTTCTCGGAGTAAACAGCAGTGCCCATTGCTTCGAATAGTCCCTGTTTCTGTTCGTCAAGGATGTTGAGGTAATCACCCGCAAACCTTTCGGCCTCCGCTTCTTGTCTCGCTGCCTCATCCTCCTTAACCCCTTTGGTCAATAAACCGGACTCTCCGACTCCTTTTTTTTTGTAGTCGGCTCGCGCTTCGCTGCAAAGATTTTCCCCGCGTCTGAAAGCGGGACTTCAGCAGCCTTTATCAGCACAACGTCGCCGCCCTCAACCTCTGCCCTGTTTGGCAATAGTGAGCGCAACTCATCAACTGTTTCAACGCCGATTTCCTTACGCTCTTTGAGTTGCTTTAATCGGCGGTCCATCAATGCAGTTATGCCATCAGGGTCGTAGGTAATCTTGACCTTTGCAGGGTCATGCCCAAACCTCGGGACTATAGCCCTGGTAAGCCCAGACAGAAGGAAGTCAAGCGTAGGCAATACAGCGAAGTCGTAAAGCGCCTCTATCGCTGTCGTGTAGTTATTAAATGTTGACGCGGTGACCGTGACAAGGGGGAGGGGGATTTTATACCTCATGAATACCGCCAGAGATGACACCCTGTCAAGCTCTGCGTAATCCATGTCTTTATTGGTAACACCGAATTCCTCAAGAGACATGTCAGCAGATGAAAGGACCGCGATTTTACCGGCGTTGTCTGCCCCTGACAGTTGGTCCGCGATAAGCTCTCGCCGCTCTGTGTGCTGCTCTGCCGTCATCGTATCCTTAAACGTGGCAACCATTGACAGTCGACCACCACGGTCAAGAACGCTCAAGTTGTGAACGCGGCCTTTTATTTGCTGCTTAACGTCAAGGGCAATCGCCCTTAAAAGGGAATCCCCTGCGAGCTCTGTAGCTTCAGAGTTGTAAGCCATAATGCGCCAGAACTCTTTAAGCCCACCATCTAAAAACCGCGCTGTATTTCGTGTCTCAATTGTGTTTCGCAGATAGTTCCCCCGCCCTACCCCCGTGGCAACGTTAAACGATCTAGGGTACAGGTCAACGGCTTGCTGCGGGCTGACAAGAGTGGCCTTGACGGAGTAGACCTCAAGCGGAGGGCGGTTGATATTCCCTACAGCAGTAAAGTCAGTGTTCCCGGTAATGAGAAAGTTTTTAGCCAGCCGTTCGCTAAATGTCCCCCATGTCTGGAAATCGTTTGGCTTCATAAGGAAATCAAGGATCTCGTGTTCTGTGAAAATCTCACCGTCGATCATCACCACTGGAGTTATTTGCTTTATTGAGTCGCCAATCATATCAACAGCGGTCCCGACCGCTGAGCTGGACTGATACATCCTGAACGCCGCCTGCGGTCCGATGTTCTCCCCAGATAGTGCATAATAGGCAATTGATCCGGCTTCAATATCGATAGGTGTGTATGATTTCTTTTCTACGGGGGGTGTTTGTGCTGATTTACTGAAAGAAGGCCATCTCATGCGAAAAATCCCGGCTTCTGAATCGGCCAATATGCCATGACTACGCAATCGGCCAAGTTAGGTGATTTTGTTCCGTCCGGTTTCTTGTCAATCAAAACGCGGCCCTTTCCATCATGTCTATATATAACTTGAGTCAGTTCCTTTGTCAACTGATTTATTTTCGGCAGTGTTGAATCGATAGATATTAGTTCGTCATGTGGGAATTCTTCACCCTTAATGACTGCCCTGTATGTCTTTTCGAACCGCTGCCGGAGAGTCCACCACCCTTGTGCTTTTAGGTTGGCTGCAAAGTCTTTCCATAATGGGGAGTCACGGTCGCCAGACACCATATTCCTGTCAGGAAACTGTACGGCTGACCCTGCACCCCACGGGATTACAGCAAGGCCCTTCGGTATGTCACCTTCACTCTTGAGCCGGTTTGATTCTGCCTTAACTCCAGCCCCTACCCCGATACAATCGTACTGGAGCGAATTGGCTTTAGTTTCTCGGCTGTTAGCAATTGCCCTGCGTGTAGTTACCCCAGTGTCGCCTTTTTTCCATTCATCAAGAGCAAACAGCCTTATCCCTTTTACGGTCGCCTGTGCGTTTGAATCTGCGCCTTCATCGGCAACGTCAAGCCCTGACACCGTTTGCCCGTCGTCTGAGATGTTAAGCTTCTTGTGTGCGTCGATAGCTGCATTCACCCAGGACATCATGATTACGGCGTTCTCGTTGTCGTCTCTGGCTACCCCCCCATAAATATGATTATATTCGTCTATGTCCGAGTCTTTGAGCCGTTTTATTTTCCGCAGCATTGTCTCTGAAACGAACGGATTTTCATCGTAATTGATATGACGAACAATGACCCCGTTTTCAGGATCGTGCGTGAACTCGGTTTCTACGAAATCGGTAACGAACCTGGGGTTATAAAGCAGCCAACACTCCGCGCCCTCTTTTCTAAGCGTTGGTTCGATGATCGACCATTGCTCTTTGTCAAGCCCTTCCGCCTCCTCTATCCATCCAATGTCAGCTCCTTCGAACCCCTTGATTTCTGATATGTGCCGATGGATGCCATAGAAGTGGAATGATGAACCGGTCTTCTTGTGCCGGATGGTGGTCTTCTGAATGTCGAATTCTGCAAGCAATCCAAACCGTTCGATCTGGACCACCAATACAGCGTAAACTGACTCTTGTATTTTGTTTTGGAATTGCCGCATGCAAAGGAATTTGACGCGGTATGTTTTGGCGAGGAATATTGCGAACCCGGCAGCGTCCCATGTTTTCGAGGAAACGCGCCCACCCTTTAGAACTTTCACGTCTGCCTTGGTTTCCCAAAACGAACGAAGGGCGGGGTTAAGGCTTGCTGGTGTCGTAGAAGTCATTGAACCCTTTAGGAGTCATTGAACCGTCTGTGCTCGTGTGGTCAATGTTCTGTGTGTCGGTGTGCATACCTGCCATTTCTAAAGCAAGCTTCTGGTGCTGGAAACTGCCTCCTATTGCCTCCTTAATCAGCGAGTTCACAATGGGGGCTACCTGATCTGTTATCAGTGATTTTGACAGCTCTTTAAAGTAGGCGACAAACTCCGGTTTTTTCTTGGCGTCATAATACACGTCTCTAACCACTTCCGCAGCTTCGCAAACCTCAGTGATAGACTTGCCTATACTGGAAGGGTCCAACAATTGGAGTATGAGCTTTTCCTCCGCTGGTGTCGGTGTGTATTTGTCGCCTATCGTCGCCACTATAATTCCTTTACTGTCCTGTCATACGGTACGCTGTGAATGCTTGGCTTCCGGTTCGCTTTACCCCCACACTTCCCGCAAACCTCAGTCTTTTTACGTGAGGGGCGGTTCCATTTTGTTTCGAAGGTGTTCCCGCAAGGGCAGAGCCATTCATATATTGGCATTATTTACCGCCTATAAAGTTCTTGAGCAGTCCAGCGAACATGTTTGACATAGTTTCGAACTGCTGATGATTTAAGCTGAACAGGTAGTCGTCCCTTATGTCTGGACGGTTATATCTGACGTTCATTTCAATTGCACAAAGTTCAAGTAATTCGTGGCAAAGCGCCACGTAAATTCCCGACTCGCAATTATCCTTGGTTCCTATAGTTATTACTGGTTTTGGATGATAGGTAAGCTGACCAGCACCGCTACTCTGAGCTTTATCCCACACCACTTCAAAGTCAAATGCGTTAACCTTTAACTTGGTTATTCGCTTAACCTTCATTATTTACCAACCTCTTGTGGTGGGTTGCTGTCGTCGAGGTTGTTGTCCGTGGGCTGATGACACCCGTGCTCGCCCTTGTCCATCCTATAGAGACAGTACATTAACTCAACTAAAAACGCGATGATAACTACAAAGATGAACAACCTGAGGACTTCCATTATTTACCCTTCAGCAAGTCGGTTTTGTTTTGACTTGACTTTGTAGTACCATGCCAAAATTGCATTGATCCTATCCAGGCGGTGCCGAGACTTCCAAGCATTGAATAGACCATTGCTGCATTCGCTTCGATCACTTCCATTCGCATAAGCATAACGAAGGCCCCGAAGAAACCAACTGTAAGGAATATTGCAAGGACAGCTGGCATCTTGGAATGAGTGGACTTTTGCATGTCACGCGCTGAATCTTTGTCGTCATAGACTAGCTGATCTTCCTTGATGTCTAGTTCGCGCATTTTGATTTTAAGCTGTGCGTCGATTTGTTTAAGCTCCATCAACTGTGCGGGTGTCGCCTTACTGATAAGCTCTTCCATCCGCGCTTCATCTGGGGTTGTTTCCTCCCCAAACACCGCGCCGATTGCATCCGCTGCCAGGCCTGCCCACGGGCCACCGATAAAGGTTGCCGCCAATGGTGCTATCTTGCCTAATGTCGCTTTCCAATCAAAATCCATAACGTGTCCTTAAAAAGTGCCGGGTGAAGGCTTCTGGAGGTACGACACCCGGCTAATACCGTGTGAACGGCGGAGAGATTCGGTTAAGCCGTTGATGCTCACTATCACCCCACCCCACCTTAAAGCTTACACTCACGACGCCATAAATGTAAACAAGTGGAGGAGGGTGATACTATGCACCAACAGTTGTTGAGCCACCTTTACAGTGGCAAGATCATTCTAACCTCCATTAAGTTCAAAATGATAACTCGGTTTTTGCGGAGAACCGTTAACTCACTTTGAAATTAAAGCTTACTACACTTGTGGATGGGTGTCAAGAAATCACTACTAAACAGCACGTTCAAAATGGTTCGCATCCCAACCCCAATCCCCACCCCACTTGTTAAGAGGGTTGAGGCTTTTCCAGTAATCGCCAAGAAGTTTGATATCCTCGGTCTTGGTGAGATACTTCCCGTCCTTAAAGCAATTGAGGTCTTGAGCACACTTTTTGCCGTGATAAGAGTTGAGTGTTTTAGACTTACCAGCATCAAAGTAGATCTGTTGCATTTCCTGTGGCCGGTATAGTTCGCCGCCCGTTAGCTTGTACCCGTGGTGAGCTGCGAACTTAACCAGGCTTGCCACATCTTGCAAGAATTCCCACTGGTGATCAGATAGCTTCATGTTACTGCTCCTTGTTGGCTGGTTCGTATTGCGATATATGGGCGTTTCTGCACGCCATGCAAAAGTTTAAATCCGAAGTCACACAGTTCCATTCAGTGTATGCTTTGTATCGCTTGCAATTCACTTTCTTACACTCTTTCCCTGTTCTTTGCTTCGGGTAATATGTGCTCATGTTATTGCTCCTTGTTGGTGAGGGCTTCGAGGTCTGCCTCTAGGTCGTTACGTAGTGAGATTGCCCTCCCGACCTCGTCAACCTTTGTCAAAACCTCTAGCAACTTTTTTAGCAGAATAATCAGTTTCCCGTTCTTCTCCCGTTCTTCTGCCAGCTCTCGGCGTAGGGTGTCTTCGATGGGGCGGGTGTCCCAATCATTAACCGCCTCTTCCTCGGTTTCGTAGTAATGGTCCGTAACTTGTCCTAAACATTCCGATGTGAAGCAAATCGGTGCGTATGCCTTTATACCACGCATTTCGTGAGTCAGTATCCCAGCGTCCCCGTTACAGTAGGGACACGCTTTCATTGTCTTGTTACTCATGATCACCTCTTATGATTACTGCTTGCCGCTGCTATGCGGGGTTGAAATTATCCAATCTTGCCACACTCTTCAACTCGGTGAAAACTATTCGCAAGAGCCTTGAAGCTTTTTGTTTTCATTACCGCTTTAAATTCAGGGGCGTCACACTCTACACGTGCAAGATGATATGCCAATTGTGCTACGAGTCGTAAATTTGATTTTATGCCTAAGCTACTGCACGATAAAGTTAACCCGCTTGAAAAATCTAGGTTGGCACCTCTCAGGTTGGCACCTCTCAGGTCGGCACCTCTCAGGTCGGCATCGCTCAGGTCGGCACCGATCAGGTTGGCATCGCTCAGGTCGGCACGTCTCAGGTTGGCATCGATCAGGTTGGCATCGCTCAGGTCGGCACGTCTCAGGTTG
>Ga0224499_10000282_pt1 | contig 12892 bp, 20 predicted proteins | sample SF_Jul11_sed_USG_3_FD_168125 | JGI IMG/M metagenome (GOLD analysis project Ga0224499, IMG submission 168125) | Sediment microbial communities from San Francisco Bay, California, United States - SF_Jul11_sed_USGS_24 | ecosystem: Environmental > Aquatic > Marine > Sediment | place: USA... | reverse complement strand
TCGTAGCCCATAGTGTAAGAGAACGGACCGAAAGCCTCGTTTGCGTTCAGTGAGTAAGCATTGTATGGGTTGTAGGCGGTGTATCCTCCGTCCGTGCCGTTCCAGTGTATCAAATAGGAGTCAGCGGAAGATAAGGAAGCCGTGTCCTGCGTGGTGGAAGTCAGATCAGGGGCCGCAACTCTGGAAACGACAATCTGCACATAGTTACCGTCAGGGGAAACGTCTATATCCCTTACCTGCGTACCCACCGGAAAGGACGGGTCAAGTTTGGTGTAGTCCGTAACCGTGGCAGTGGAGTCTATCTCCAGAATGTTCACTCCGTTGCCGAAGTAGAGCTTGCCCAAGAAGTTCACGGAAGGCCGTGGCACGTTGGCGGTGTACGAACCAGCCGAACCAAGGAACGTTTCGTTGCTTCCGTCAAAGTCCACCCTCGTTACTCCCACATCGTGGCCTATATACAGTCTTTCCGTGTCCCCGAAGAACTGTATGGAAGCCCCGTATTTGAAAGTCGGTGTCTCCGCCGTGAGCGTGGTGAGCAATACGGGATTGTCGTAATCGGGGTCGTATGTCGTCGGGTCGTTCACCTGTATCTTGTACAACCTTCCGGTGTGTCCCACGGCGTAGACGTAGGAGATACCCGATTCTAAGCGTGGACGGGCGGCGACAATCAAATCTGTTATCACCGTACCGCCCGAGTCAATCTGTGTCGGAGCCTCGAACCACGACAAATTACCAGGATAAGAGAAGGGGTCGTTGCCGTAGGCGGTGGTGTATTTGACCATGCCGGAGTCAAGGCTCCCGTCCCTGTATCTGGTCAGCTTACCGGCGAAGTTGTTTATGGTTATTGTTGGCATTAGGTTATTTTCTCAACGGTGTACCCGTTGGTGTTTAGGGTATTACTTGGATTGGCATCGTTCCACTGGGCTGTTATGCCTATGACCTTCGCCCCGTCCGAGTTCTCCGCCGAAGTCCCGAATAGTGTCTTATCCTCGCCCACCACGGAAGAGTGCGGGAATACGCCTCTTGAAAGTTGCGCTTGCAGTTGTCCCCTCTGCGCCGATGCCGCCAGATTAGCTATAAGGTCAAAGGTCAGGTTGCCAGCCAGTCCAGCGTTGGCTCCACCTATTACGCTTCCAATGAGCAGGGTGGCGATGGATGTTGTACCGTACAAAGCCCGTAAAGTAACCGTGTCGTCCACGTTGTCCGTGCCTATGTTCCGTATCAGCAGTTTCGCCCTTACGGCGTTCGTTGAACCCAAGACACTACCAGGGACGCTTACCGACATCAGGCTTGTCTCCGCCGTGCTGTTCGTGAGAGTTACGATGGAAGCGGAGGTTTCTACCAAGTTCGTCTGGGTAGTCGCCCACTTTGCGCCGGAAGCAACGGAAGAGTCAGCCGTCAGTATCTGCCCATCCAGTCCGGCGGTCAGTTTGGAAAGCACGGATGAACTCTGCCCTACGAGTAAATCACCCTTATTGAATGAGGTTTGTCCCGTGCCTCCCTTGTTTGCTGATTGGACGTGTCCACCGCCGTCGGATGAAGCGGCCCTTATGTCGTTTACCAGAGTGCCAACCGCCGAAGCGTCGGTGCCGATGAACGTTTCCAGAGCCGTGATAGCGGCGTTCTGGTCGCCCTCAATGGATGAGTGCGGAGTAGTACCCAGATTGTCATTCGGGTTAGGGTCTGTGAACGATGATAAGACGGAAGGCCAGGCCATTATGCTAATTTATGGGCTATTATGTACGACCCTTTAAGAACAGTTGTATCGGAAGCATCCTGCGTGTTCTGCGCCCACTGTATCTGCATATTCCCCGCCGTGGTGGAGTTTATTATGTTGGCGTGAAGGACTGCCACTCTCGTATTGGCTCCGCCGCCGGATGAATTTATCACCGATGACTCATTCACGCTTCCAACGTCAAGGGAGTACCCGTCTATCGTCGCTCCGGCGGGTATTGAAAAGGCATACTTTATGTCGGGAGTAGTGCCGGAATTGAAATTGAATATTAGCTTGAAGGCCCATACCTCGTTGGCCGCCACGGCGAACAAGAGTTCGTCGTCATCTTGTAATGTGGTGGAGTTGTTGACCGTCTCGTCGGCTGACTTGTAAACAAGCACCGGAGTATCGGCGTTTATATTCGCGAAGTTCGTGTTTATCGTGTCCCTGCTGTCAGAGATAAGGTCGGTAGAAAGAATGCTGGTTATTGTCGCCATTATGTTGGTTTAGCTACTTTTGTGTATGGTGTCGACCAGTCCTTATCGGCGTTGTTCCAAATTATCGTCATCTGGTTCCAGGTGTACGCTCCGAAACCGATTGAAGGCTTGGAGACATCCGTGTACTGGCTCAAATCGGTTCCGTCAAAGAAAGTACCGGTGTCGTCAAAGGAGATGTTCGGACTGTCGAAGAGTTCCCTGCGGGTTACATCCTGTTTGGTGTATGTCGTGCCGCTAGGTTTTGTAACTTTGGTATATGCCATTAGAATTCAAATCCCGTTAGTTGGATATTTTTGGCCTGCACCGGCATTTGCGACCCTCTGGCCAGTGTCGATATCAAGTCCTTTACCCTCTTTTCGTATTCCACCAGTGCGTCTTCAGCGTCCGCTTTCCTTTCCTGTCCCAGAGAACGCAGGTAGAGATAAGTTACCCGCCAACCCAGAATCCTGTAATCAAGTGATTCGGGATAGCTTATCGTGTCCGTGGTCGCCGTGTACTCCGTGGGTTCAAGGAAGTAGAAGATACGTATGGCGTTGGTCGCGTTGTCCGCCGAAGTGGGCGTGGGGAACACCTCGAACCAATCTCCCCTGTCGTCGAATAGCGGAGCGTTCCTGTCGGCGTGTTTCCTCGTCCAGCCGAATGAGTTCCTGCCTGGGATGTTCGACACGTCAATCTGCGTGGCTGTCTTGTAGTCCTGCGGGTTGTCGTTCACGTAATTAAGTTCAAGAGCCTTTAGCCACGCCATGTCCGTAGGCCAAGCGTAAGTCCCCGTTCCAGCCGTGAATGAGGCGTATGTTTCCTGAACTTGGGCGGCATCCACACCGGCAGTTTGCAGTCTGCGGCGGAAATCAACCATAGACTCGTTGGCCCATACTATCAGGTTGGTATCTGTCAGGCCGTCCGAGTCCGTCTGGGCCTGCGCTCTGGCGAATGTTCCTACGTTTGCTACTGTGCTCATTTTGTTATCAGGACTTCCGTCCTGGGGGATGACCCCGAAGGGTCATAATCCCAAGACACTAGTCTTATGCGGTGAAGGCACTCTCCACACGAGCTATGCGGTACGTACCAACAGCGTCCTCGAACTTCGTAGCACCCAAGGTAACCTTGCCACCTATTGAGTTGTACAAACCGAGTGGGTTGTTGGAGTCCGGAGTCGTGGTAAGCATCGCCTGTGGCTCCTGGAAGTAGCCCCAACCGAACGAATCCTCCCCAAGTATGGTGGTCGGCATGACCGGCACCGTTGAGTTGAAGTAGTTCTGATAGGCCGTTTCCAAGTAGCGTACGCCACGGAAATCACCAACCTTACCGGCCCGCAAATCGTCAACGCTGGTGTAGCGTCCGAAGTCGGCCCAGCTTCCGGTCTGGGTGTTCTCCATCAGGTCGTACATAACCGCCGGGTGGATGACACCCGCGTAGTACACGCCATCGTAAGGCCGAAGCCCTGCGGCGTTGGATGAACGCAGGTTCTTAACCGCCTTCTGGATGTCGGTCTGGGTACAAGTGTTGCCCGCCGCCAGCGTGGCGCGGGATGTCTTGTCGCCAGAGTAGATGACACCGTTGGTCGCTGAATTGACGACCGTCTGAAGGAATGAATCCACCAAACGAGCCAAAGCGTATCTGACCTGCCGTGTGCAAGAATCAACCACCTCAATGGCGGACGAGCGCACCAACAGGTCGCTGACCTCGACCAAGATACCGAACTGGTACTGTCCGGTGCTGTAAGCCGTCGCGCCCCAGCTGATAGCCGTGGGGTTGGTACCCTCGGTTATAGCCGCGACACCCGCTGTGGAGCTGACTATCGCTCCGCTACCGGCCGCTCCCTGAATGGACGCTCCGGCACCCCATACCGAGCCGCCAAGGTTGCCCTCAACGGATACGGGGATTTTTGTTGCTAACTGCTCTGTCTGGGGGAACAGGATGCGGTCATAGCCTCTCGGCGCGTCCCGTTTCTTGCCCAGCATAGCGTACTGTAGTTCGGGCTCCAGAACCCTTATCTCGTCGTTGATGTATGAAATCAACAGTTCGGACTGGTTACTGGAAGAGCCTCCCCACGTACTTCCTCTAGTAGTTACTGCCATGTGTTTTCCTTTCCTTTTCGGCTAAGAATGCTTGAAAAGTTTGGACAATTCGCCGGAATCACTCAATTCCTGAAGTGCCGCTCTCTTCTCTTCCTTGGTCATGTCCTCGACTCCTTTATCCACTGGCAATGGAGTTGAGGCGGAACCTCCGGTGGGAGAAGACTGCGGAACCTGTTGAGTGGCTTCCGGTTCTGGAGTCTCCGCTGGCTTCTCTTCCTTTTCAGGGGTCAATTTACCAGCGTCATCGAGAACCTCTAGTGCGGCCGCTTTCGGGCTATAGCCGTCTTCAAGGACTTTCTTCTGGATGTCTTCCTTGAATTCGGCGGCCTGCGGATATTTGGATTGTATATCCCCGAAGCCTTCCAAGAACGTCGCTTTCTTTTCAGCCTGCTCCGCTTTCTTCAGAGCCTCATCCCTCTCTTCGTAAGCTGACTTAGCCTTGCCGGAAAGGTCTTTTATTCTTTTTTCGACTTTATTTTGGTTTTCAATGTCTGTGTCTAATGACTCTAGGTCAAAATCCAATTCATCTGCCATGATACTTTAGTTAATTTGTTTTTATCATTGGCGCGGGATGGCGAATCTCCGCCCCAAGAATAAGTCTTGTCATCTCCAGGGCGACCACTTCCTGGATGAGAATTTACTTGTTCACCTGATACCTTTCGAGGTGTTTCTTGGAACAAGCGTACGAGTTGCACCACACTATCAGGTGATTCGGATAAACAGGGTGATCCGCCACGTTGAGTGTCAGGGTCTTGTTTATCTCATTCGGGTCCTTGTTCTTGTCGCAATAGGAGCAACGCAAGTCCATCCCGTTGTAGTGCTGGCACAACTTGTACTGGTACTCCGACGGGTAGTTGCGGTCCATCGTCCCGCAGAACTCGCAAACGCCTCCCCGTACTTCGGGATAACGCTTTACCATCGGAGAAGATGAAGCTCCCTGTCGTTCAATCGTTTTACCCTGCATAGGGTTGGTAACAGGAGCAGATTGGGGCACCGTCCCCGGAACTTCTTTATTTTCCATTGTTAAGCTGTTGTTTTACATTGGCCAGTTCCACAAGTTTGCTTTCCCGGTAAGAATCCAAATCGGCGTACTTCTTGGCCCATTTGAGTTCTCCTTGCAGGAAATACAACCTTTGCGGACTGACCTCGACCTTTTTTGATTCAAGTAACATCTCTTTCTCTATCCTCTCCACCGCGCCTTCGAACTCTATGCGGTGCAGATTCTTCCAACTATCACTACCTGACACCTCTCCAAGCGTGTCCACCAGATTCAGCAGTTCCACGTGTCTCTTTTCCAGAGCCTCTCTACCTTTTGGCTCATCCATGTGGAGCGATACAGATTCCATTGTCAGCTTGGAGTTGTTCATTTAGTGAGTAGGTGCTTGGCTGTTGACCATGACTTTCGTAACGGCACTGTTTGAAGCGGCTGAGGTTACATCACCTTCAATCTTGACAAATACCCTGCCCTTCTGTCCGAGCATCGGAAGACCGGAGTATTGACCAGAACCGAGCGTTGAAGCGGCGGCCGAGCCGATTGTACGGGTGGTTCCGAGAACCGAGCCGGTAACTGCAGTCTGCGACTGAAGTACACGGACACCATCGCTAACAACACCCCTGGAAAGCCATTCGGCTATCGTCGCGTTAGAGTTTGATACTACCGAAGTGCGAGCCACATCGTACCAGGTCGTTCCCCCGTCATCGCTGGTCTGTAAGAACACGGACTTGCCGGTTCCAGCTACCGACGCGGTGAACTTCACGACAACATTGTCAGCGTCCTGCGGAATATCAAAGGTGTGAGCGATGCCTCCGGCCACCGAACCAGTGCCAGTGTCATTGGAATCATCGAAGTTTCCTACTGTCTTTAACGGTAATCTTATTCCCATTGTGTTTGTTGTATTGGTTTATCGACCTTATTTGTAATTCTTGAACATTGTCTTCTCCGCGGCTTTCTTTACTTTCTTCATCTTCTTCTTCCCGTAAGGAAGTTTTACTGTCTTGCCTTTTACTTTAATCTTGGGCATTGATGTATCCAATTACTTCGTTCAACTTCTCGACGACTAGGTTCAAATCCTCTCTGCGAAGATTGAGTCCGAGAAGCGGGGTTATTTTCTCAGAAGCCTTAAATTTTTCCCCCATATCCACTACCTCTTCTGCTACTTCTTCCGCTTTCTTTCTTGGCATTTGTTTTATTATTGGTTTATTTTCTCGACCTTAGAACTCCGCCGTCAGCACGCTGGCCACTCCAATAGATTTGACGGCTACACGCTGATAGAGTCCATACTCCCTGTTCACTCCCACGACGCTCTGGGCAATTCCCGCGCTCTCCTGCGGAATGGCGAACCTTCTCATCTGTCCCGACGGGATGACATGGTCAAAGTTACTACCCGTAACACTTGCCTGCGTGTCGGAAGTGGCCACCCAGCGCATCAACGCCCCACCAGTACCCTCAGCGGCTATCTCCAAGGCTGTCGTATCGTGGGTTACGCTTATGACCGAGGAAGCGGAGCGGTTGGCATCGTAGTATCTGGCAAGGGCTGGCTTCAGAAAGTTAGCGTCCCTTATCAGATTATTGTGCTTATCCAGCGGTAGTTTTGGGTATATTCCGTTAGCCATTTATTTCTGATTTGGTTTCTGTTTTCAACGGCGATGTCGCGTCCATGGGGCTTTGTCTTTCCCCTCCCATCTGCGGCCCGCCGGGTTCGACCTTGTTTTCTCCTATCGGTGTTTCCTGTGGTGTCCCTTGTGCCATAGCCATAGCCTCCTGCTGTTGCTGTTGCTTCTGCTTCGCCAAGGCTTCTTGATGTTCGTAGATATGCACCCACAAAGCCCACGTCTTCGGCTGTAACATCGAATGGATGTATATGTGCGTTGAGTGTTCGTCCTGTTCCCCTATCGGTGCGTACTTGTCCTTGGCCAGTATGTCGTTCTCCCCCTCCGCTTTAAGTTCGTCCAATGACTTCGGGAACATAAGGTCAGTGAGCGACGGGTCATCCAGATAGAGCGGGAAGAGGATGTGCTTATTGAAGTTCTTTAGCCCTTCGGGGTCTATACTGGCGGCCAACTGCGGATAGAGTTCGGATAGTTCCCTGCGCTTCACCAGGTCCTTGTACTCCGCTTCCTTGGCCGAGTAGACCATCACACCCGGAGGGTATTTCGTCTTGAACATCTTCAGGTCAATCTCTTTCGTGTCTATCCCTTTCACTCCGACGATGTTCGCCATCTTTTTGCCAAGAGCGTCGGCGTTCCTCTGATAGCGGTGGAACCAGTGGGAACAGAACTCTTTTTCCCCGAATTGCAATATCTTCGATTGCAGGGACTGCGCCATGTCATTGAGTTGCTGGTCTATCGCCTTGGCTGTCGCCGTTTCCGCTGGGCCGGAGTCAGGTCTTACCTCCACTCCGGTACCTACGGGGTCGTTGGCCTCGCCCTGTAGCATGGTGATGAAGTTCAAGACCTCCGGCGGCATGGAGCCTTTGGTGTTCAGTGGCCCGATAGCCAGATTGCCGTCGCCCTCCACCGGAATGTGCTGGTTTATCTGCCGTGAGAATAACTGGGTCAAGTCTTTTACCTTGTCTGGGTCGTACCAATACAGAGGATTGGCCTGGTCTTTGGCGGCGATGTAAGCCAAGTTCAGGAGTACGCTCTTGGCCCTGTGCTTGTCCTCCAGAATGTCAGCAACGGAGAAAGGAATAGACGAGTGCGGCTCCCTGAAGGCTTCCTTGCACACTATCGGCCAGATACTCTCCCCGTTCTCCCCGTCCTGATAGTCCAGCTTCTCCTTCATCAGCAAGATGCTGATGTCCCTGTCGTACCAGAACACGCACTTGTCCCCGTTCTCATCGTAACCGTACATCTCCAGTATCTGGAACACGTCGTTGTTCACCGTGTCCTTAGCCGGAGATATGCCCTCCTTGGCGTTCTCCCTCTGAACTTTGTACTCCCATAAGTATTCGTCAACGCCCGACGGCAACTCCTTGATGTCTTTGATGCCCGTTATCGTGCCGTCCTTGATGAGCTTCATTATCTGCCACTTATTGCGGGTAATCCACTTCCAGTAGTAACGCCACTCCTTGGTGTCATCCACGTAAGGGTCGTAACCAAAAGCCAAAGGATTAATGTTGCGGGGAACCATTATCTTCCTCTTGTAATCGAACTGGCTCGTCTCCACGTATCCCCTGCCGAAGAAGAGCGTGTCCCACATCCAGTCATAGTCTATTCTGGCCTTGTCCATCTCCAGATAGTCCGATTGATACAGGGTGTTGTAAGCGTTCAACTGCTCCTGCATTATGCCCTGCGACGGTAGGAACTTAACCTGCAGTTTGTCGTCGTAGAGTGCTGACAGAGTGCGGTTGAAGAGCGTGAGTAGGAGCGTGGAGGCGATGTTCTGGTCTCCTCTCTGAAGGTTGTTCAGCAAGACCAATTGCTTGACCTGCCGCTTCTTCCTCGTCTGTAGGAAGTTCTGGCTCTCGGTGTAATAGTTTTGAGCGTCAAATGTCTTCATTTCTTGGAAGGTAAGATGTCGTTGAGTGTAAGCGGCCTGTCGTTCCACATCACTCCCAGCCTCGCCTTGGCCACCACGACTATGGTGTATCCGGTTCTGGTGAACATAAGCTTAGGCGGTATCTCCTCCATTTCCACCAGTCCGTCCTTCCATAGCATTGTTTTAATCTGCGGCCAGTGAGCGTTGAATAGTTCCTGCTTACTCGGGGCCTGTTCAATCTCTGGGTTGCCCCTAAAGTCGAACTTGCGGATAGTGAGCGTCTGTCCCATGCCTGGGTCAAAGATAGGGTCTGACTCTGCGGCCATCTCCTGACCTTCCCACACTTCCTTATCCTTGACCTTGAAACTCTCCCCAAGGTGTTCGTTGAAGTCGCGGTTGTCGAAATGCTTCCGCTCGTATTCCTGCTTTTTATCCTGTTCGTTAATCATTTATTTAAAAAGCCCCCGGTAAGGGGCTTGACTCTCGGCCTGAACCACGGGGACGGCACAGGCAGAGAATCAAACTACCTACCTTTCCCCGTAAATCCAGTATATGTTTTTTATCGTCTGTCAAGAAACTTCAAACAGGGGATAACTCACCTGTTCAATAATGAAAGTATCTCCTCGGCGAACTCCTGACCAAGTGTGTTGTGGATTGTAACCACGGGCAACTTCATATCATCACGCAGTATCACGAAATACCAATCCTCAATGAACCCACTTCCTGGGTCTACACGCAACTTGTACTTACTGGTCATCCGTTCCATATCTCAACCGTTTTGTCTTGGAAACTTCCGCCCATCTGTTTGTACTGTTGCTGGCTTCTTATCGCCGTGTCCCTGATTGCCATCGTGAGCACCGCCGCGTCAACGCAGTTAGGAGAAGCAATGCCCTCCCTGAACAAATCCTCCTTGGGCTGGATGATTATCTTGCCGTCCTTGTTCTTGTACTTCACTATCTCGAACTCGTTCCAGCCGTGGTCTCTTACCAGTCTGCCGCCGGATAAGAGCCATTCCCTCTCTCTCCAATGCCACTCGGCCTTCAAGTTGGCGAACATCGGGTCTTCGGACTTCTCACCAAAACTAACGCCTCTGACGTTATAGCCGAGTTCCTTCAGTCTGTCGTAGAGTCCTTGTCCCACGCCGGACTTGTCGACGACAATGAAGTCGGCGTGCCAATCTCTCAACGCTTCCATGATGAAGCCCACCAGGTCCATTGTGTCGGGTAACTTCTGATTGAATATAATCTCCTGCAGGTTGCCGCTTTTGAGAACTATCGCCGAGTTATCACCTCCGGCCGCTGGGTCTACACCAAGTATCTTATAGCCCGAATGTTCTCCGCCGTTCACCAACGCCGCTTGTAGTTCCTTGTCGGTCATAAGACGCATGAAGCCTTTAGCGTCCATCACATCATCGAACACGTCCCAGTCGCCTTCCAGATAAGCCTTGCGCTCCCTCTCCGGCAATGACTCCAACGACTTGTAATAACTGTCAGGCAAGTGAGGGTTGTCCGTGGGCAAAGCAGGTACGAACACGAACTCGTACTGCTCCTGCTCATCGGGTGGAAATAATCTCTTGACCCACACGTTCTTGACCCACGCTTCTCCCAGTGGATTGCAACCAGCCAAGAACTTAACATCCTTGATACCGGGCCAGCGATGCCTTGAACGCAGGAAGTCGAATGTCGTCTTAGGGTTTCGGTTTATCTCGTCTATGCCAATGATGGCGAACTCAACCGACAGATATTTGCTCGGTTCATCCAAGTTCCTGAAGGCGATGATACCGCCGCCGAGTTCCTTGTTGAGCGTGAACTCGTTCTTCTGTCCGTTGTATACTCCAAGCCATTCGGGAAACTCGTACTTAATCTTCGTTAGATGTCTGTCGTTTAACGCCGGATAGTCCTCACAGAATAGTCCGGCCCTTACACCCTTGATGCCATACTTCTGATAGAACTTGATGAGCCAGTACACCATCATCCAGCGTAGCCAGTAACTCTTACCGCTTCCCACCGAGCCACCGAATAAAACAAACTTGAATCTCTTGCTAGCTTCTAACGCTTCAATCTGTTTGGGAAAGAATTTCGCTAACTCGGTGAACTTAACGTGTTCTTCATTCATAAACCCTCTTGTGGAGTTCTTTGATGGCGTTAATATCTCCAGCCTTGGCCTTATCAATCAAGGCTTGAACTATTGGCTTAACGTTATCAGCGTACATTTGAATCGTAGCTTGTTTCTCCGCCTGCGCTTTTAGCGTGTGCGAAACCTTGGAACCTTTAGGTCTGCCTCCCTTCTTTCCGTTTTCGGGAGATGTCCAATACCTCTTGTCTAACTTCAAGGACATTTATTCATCGATTGATATTACACGGATGATATTGCTCTCCGGGTCGATACCCATATCGTTCTTGGGATTGCCTTCAGCCATCTTCCACATCACTTCAGGACTCAGCTTATTCTGTTTGAGCCACAATCTCTTTTGCTCGTCGGTCATTTCCCTGAACTGTCTTGCCACAAATGCTTTTAGCGTGTCTTTAGGCCTGCCGTTCAGGTTTCCTGATTGACCAGGCATAAAACCTTTACCGGTTATTCCACCAATCAGCTTGCCATTGCTATTTTGTTGTTTTATTTTTTCTTCCGCCATAATAAATATATTTAGTCAATGCTTATTTATAAAAATTCGGTTCTAGTTCTTTCTGTATCGACGCTACTCCCTTGTGGGAACTTAGACTAGGATAACATAGCTTTCTGTACTTCTTTTTATTCTTCTTCAGATACTCCGGCCATTCTGACTCGTCTATCCTGTATGTAAAGTCCCTGCCTAAGAAGTCCTTATTATTCTTTATGTTTTGTTCCAGATTGTCAATGACCTCCTTTGTGGCATAACTCTCTTTAGTGTAGGAGTCCTGGAGTTTCTTTTTTAATGCTTCCGGGCCGCCCATACTGGTGAAATGCCAGCCCCACTCATCTAGTGTCTTGATAGCGTTTGTCCGTAAGTGATTAAGACATTCCCCCTTTATGTCCTTGTAAAACCCGGACATTATGCCCCAAAACTCCTCGTTTGACCTGTTATTAAGCCAGTAGGTGTAAACCTTCAGCTTTAATTTAGTGAGAGTTTTCTTATCTGTTGGTATTTTCCACTTGGGCAGAAACATTTCGGGGTTCCATATCTCATCCGCATCGCCGATAAACACGATGTCATCGTCTTCGATATTGAACTCCGGTGTCTTGTTCAAGTCTGCTAAACAGTCCTTGATGACCTCCTTTTGCGCCCACTCCCTTATCCAGTGGTCGGCTCCCTTGCCGTACTGCGTATTGGGACTCTTACGGGCCTCCTCGTAGTATTTCTCGTAGTACGGCTCGGTACATTGGCAATAAACAACATTCTTGTTCTTGTACTTGTACTCTTCTCCTTCCCTTACCTCCATGAAGTACCAAGGCTTGTCTTTACCGCTGAATGTCTTGTCGAACTCGACGACGATAAACTCATCCACGTAATCCTTGAGGATATTGTAGCGGATGTCCCACATATCCCGTTCTCCGTTGTATGTAACTACGTCTATGACCATATCCTTTTTATGAAATTTACCTTGATTTTTACCGCTTCCCATAAACTCTTGGTCTCACGTTCTTCCACCGAGTCAGGGCTGAAACCGCCTATCTCTCCCCTGAATATCTCCAGAGGATAGTATTTCCTGCCGTCAGTGTGTGTCTTTACCCCGCTGTACGGGTAGACCCTGCCGCTTGGTTTGTGTCGTAGGTATTTCATAGTAAATCACACTCGAATAAAATGACGTGCTTTAGAACCCCAAGTTTTAGTGGTCTTATGACAATCTTTACACAACGTTCTACCATTATCTGTGTCTAACCTTAGTTCTTCGTATACAGAAAAAGGTTTTATGTGGTCTGCCTCTAAGTTGCCGCCACGATTGTCTCCACACCATACACAAGTGTATTTATCTCTTTCAAATACCGCGGTACGCCATAACTTGTATTCAAGAGAACTTCTAAAAGCCAAGTTCTTGTCGGTTACTCCACCTTTCCAAAAGTTACTTTTTTCACCTTTTCTAGAGTTCCCTATCTTTTTTCTATGTTCCATCGTAAAAACTCTCTTTCTACCTAATTGAGCTAG
>Ga0224499_10000281_pt1 | contig 12903 bp, 6 predicted proteins | sample SF_Jul11_sed_USG_3_FD_168125 | JGI IMG/M metagenome (GOLD analysis project Ga0224499, IMG submission 168125) | Sediment microbial communities from San Francisco Bay, California, United States - SF_Jul11_sed_USGS_24 | ecosystem: Environmental > Aquatic > Marine > Sediment | place: USA: California... | reverse complement strand
TCAAAGAACTCGAACCGGAGCTTAGCGTATTCGTGGTGCCGTCCGATGGTTCCGAATTGCCTCGTTTGACCTATGTCATCGAGGCCAAACGCGATTCCGATTACTACGTGTTGACCATGCTGGTACCGATGTCGCTGATTATTTTCATGGCGTGGACGGTATTCTGGTTGCAACCCAATATTGTTCCGCCACGTATTGCCATTTCAACCGCATCGATATTCTCGCTGATTGCGCTCGGTGTCAGCATTCGTCTGGGGCTGCCCAAGGTGTCCTACCTGACGCGGGCAGATTATTTCGTATTGGGGTGTACCCTGATGGTGTTCATCGCCCTTGGTGTGGCCGTCATCGGCAGCCGCTGGGCGAGTTCCGACCGGATGGAAAAGGCACTGCGGGCCAATGCAATCGCACGCTGGGTTTACCTGCTGATGTTTTTCGTCGTCGCGTACATCGCTTTCATTTATTGAACAGGAATTTCGATATGCCTAAAACAATTATGGCCCTGCTGATGCTGGTTGTTTTTATCCTGGCGGCGCCCGCGCATGCCATGCGCGCCATTGGATTCGCGGAGTACCGGTTGCCGGCAGAGGGCGCGATCGCTTTGCCTGTGACCGAAGACGGCACTTTAAGCGGCATTGCTGCGGCAGTGAACGAAGAAACGGGTGGAAGTCTGAAACTGGCCCTGTCCGAGGCCAAGTTTACCGGCAAGGTTGGAGAAACCCTGACCCTGTTTGGCGTCAGGCCCTATGCTCGCATCGATGTCATAGGAGTCGGTTCGGAAACGCTGGATCGGGTTGCTGCTGAAAACTTTGGAGGACGGGTTGCTGCGCTTAACGACGGTTCCAATGGCGCGCCTCTGAACGTATTGTGGCAGGGTGTGAAGAGGGCGCCGGATGCCAATGCCTCTCGCGTGGCACTTGGTTTCCTGTTGGGTGACTATCGCTTCGACCGTTATCAGCAGGACCGCGTCGATTCCGCCCTGCGAGGGAAAGTGACTTTCCTGGGTGACGATCCGTCCGCCGCTGACCAGTACAACAATGACCTCGTCCACCTGGCATCTTCGGTCTACCTGGCCCGGGACCTTGCAGCCGAACCCGCCAATGTGATTTATCCCGAGTCGTTTGTCGAGCGTGTACGTGACGCCTTCAAAGGCCTGGCAAATGTGCGCATTCGCGTGCTGGACGAAAAAGAACTGGCCCAGCAGGGCATGGGTGCACACCTGGGTGTGGGCCAGGGATCGGCGCGTCCGCCGAGGCTATTGGTTGTCGAGTACAACGGCGGAGCCGACGAACCGCCACTCGTTCTCGCCGGGAAAGGTATCACTTTTGACTCGGGTGGGATCTCACTTAAGGGCAACGATGGTATGGGCCGGATGAAGGCCGACATGACGGGCGCTGCAGTTGTATCTGCGACGGTGCTCGCTGCTGCTCGCCGGCAAGCAGGGACAAACCTGGTCGCGCTGGCAGCGTTGGCGGAGAATATGCCCGGGAGCCGCGCTACACGCCCGGGCGATGTATTGATATCCATGTCCGGTAAAACCATTGAAATCAAATCCACTGACGCCGAGGGCCGCCTGGTATTGTCGGATGCTGTTTGGTATGGACAGCAGGAATATTCGCCGGATGTGCTGATCGATGTGGCCACACTGACCGGCTCGGTTTCTCGTGCCGTGGGCGAGGGCTATTCCGGCCTGTTCAGTAATAATGATGCGCTTGCCGGGCAGTTGACCGCCGCCGCCAGGCAGGCGGGTGAACCCACCTGGCGACTGCCGCTGGATCCCTTGCACTATGAACAAATCAGTTCGCCAATCGCTGACGTGTTGAACGGCAGCAGTGGCAGGGCCGGAGCCAGCACGGGTGCGGCCTTTATCGGTAGCTTCATCCAGCCGGGCCAGGTCTGGGCGCATTTTGACATCGCGGGGGTTGATTTCCAGGAGGACCCCCTGCCCACGGTGCCGAAAGGATATTCGGGCTACGGCGTGCGGATGCTGGATCAGTATATTCGGGATGCCAGGTCTGACGGGCAGGCGAACTGATGGACGAAGCCAGGGGTCCGCTCTAAATAAATCAAAGATTTAGCTTGTAAATGGCAGCGTTTACCTATACTGTGACGCCGCCAGACCCGTATTAAGGTTATGACGCTTGTTGAGGTCAAGCCGGGTTTGGTTAACAGGTTAGTTGCGTGTCCAACAGGTCTTCTCAGATTTCAAATCAGTATTCTACGAATTTTGGTTTTTTGAGATAAGCGATTGATCATATTTTTATTATTTCAAAGGTAAATCAAAATGACGACAGGTACTGTAAAGTGGTTCAACGAATCCAAAGGATTCGGTTTCATCTCTCCCGAAGATGGCAGCAAGGACGTGTTTGTTCACTTCTCTGCTATCCAGGCTGACGGATTCAAGGTGCTGGCAGAAGGCCAGGCTGTTACGTTTAACGTGGAAGACGGTCCGAAAGGCCCGCAGGCCACCAACGTAGTTGCAAGCTAAGTCGAATCATCAAGTCGACAGAAGGCCCCCGCCACCGTGCGGGGGTTTTTTTATGTGTGATTTCTTTTGCAGTTGGTCCGAATTAGGTGCAGGGGGGACCGACCCGTCCCCCACTGCGTATCCCGACACACTTTTGTCGGGTGGCGAGATATTCCGCCATCCCGTGCGTTAAAGAGCCTTTCCGTGTGCTCCCCCCTTCTTGATACTCCTACCATACGCCTTCCTTCAAAAATATGCAAATTTGGCTAAATTTAGTTCAAACCCGCATGGTTGAGGGATTTGGTGTGTCGGCAGAATTGGCTAAACAATAAGTCTGGAATTCGTGATCAATTTTGCCTGGAAGTGAGTGATGGGTAACCCCAGGGGCCGCGCTGGAGCAGGAAAGTGTGACTCCTTGTACAATAGTTGACTGGATTGAAGGAATGAGCCGATGAGCAGACCCGCCGACCTGATACCGCAGGCAAAAACAGAATCGAGCACACCGTTGCGCTTCGTGACCGCCGCCTCCCTGTTTGACGGCCATGATGCCGCGATCAACATCATGCGCCGGCTGATCCAGGCGCAGGGAGCGGAGGTTATCCACCTGGGACACAACCGCAGTGTGCTGGACATTGTGCGTGCGGCCATCCAGGAAGACGCCGACGCCATTGCCATCTCTTCCTACCAGGGCGGCCATATCGAGTTTTTCAAGTACATGGTGGATCTGCTCAAAGAGCGCGATTCAGAGCATATCCGCGTTTTTGGTGGCGGAGGCGGCACCATCACGCTGGACGAAATCCGCGAACTGGAAGCCTATGGCATCGAACGGATTTACCATCCGGATGATGGTATGCAATTGGGGCTGGTGGAGATGATCGAGGACGTGGTCAAGCGCGCCGCGGATCGGCGCATACCCACCGAGTTTCCCGGCCAGCTGGACCTGGATAATGCCAAGACTATCGCGAACGTGATTTCCGCCCTGGAAGACCAGGTGTTCGGTGAAGCCGAGCTGAAGCTGAAACGTCGTGAATGGCAGGGCAGGGAGAAGCAGGCTCCAGTGGTGGGGATCACCGGCACGGGTGGAGCCGGCAAATCATCAGTGACCGACGAGTTGCTGAATCGCTTCGGACAAAGCGCTCCCGGCATGAAAATCGCGGTGTTGGCAGTGGATCCCACGCGTCGGCGCACCGGTGGCGCCTTGCTGGGTGACCGCATCCGCATGAACTCGCTGCGCAATGAAAACATCTACATGCGCAGCATGGCCACGCGGCGCCAGCACCTGGCCACTTCAGCTATTTTGCAAGACGCCATCGCTTTTCTGAAATCAGCCGGCTTTGACCTGGTGATCGTGGAAACCGCCGGCATCGGCCAGTCCGATTCCGAGATCGTCGACATGGTGGATTTTCCGATCTACGTGATGACCAGTGATTTCGGCGCCCAGAGCCAGTTGGAAAAGATTGACATGCTGGACTATGCGGAACTGGTCGTGCTGAATAAATTTGACAAGCGCGCGGCCGAGGACGCCCTGCGAGACGTTCGTAAGCAATGGAAACGTAACCACCTGGCGTTCCAGGCCACTGATGAGGACATTCCCGTGTATCCGACCATCGCGAGCCAGTTCAATGATCCCGGTGTGACCTGGATGTTCGTCAACCTGTGCCGCTTGTTGCGTGAAAAATTGAATTTGCCTGCAGAAAGCTGGTCGCCAGATGTTGATACCCGGGTCAAAGCACCCAAGGCCACGGTATTGATTCCGGGCCAGCGCAGCCGTTACCTGTCTGAGATTTCCGAACAGGGCCGGGCGATCAATGCAGACATTGAGCGCCAGGCGGAGGCAGCCAGCAAGGCACAAAATTACTACGAGTCACTCCGGGCGCTCAAGGATGAACACCTGCCTGAGCCTTTTGCGCGTTATGTTTCTTTCGCCTTGCGGGAGGAGCACGCAGACCGCTCCCTGTTGCTGTTGCGCCAGCGCTATGACAGCGCTATCGGCGAATTGAATGAAGATGCGGTGCAATTGCTGCGAGGGTGGCCGGAGCGCAAGAAAGGATTGCGCACCGAGCAGCATGTCTATGAAGTACGTGGCCGGGAAATCACCGGTTCCAACTACCGGGAATCCCTCAGCCGCCTGCAAATACCCAAGATAGGCATGCCCAGGGATGCGGACTGGGGAGAACTGCTGTCTTTCCTGATGCGAGAAAATCTGCCCGGGTACTATCCCTACACCGCCGGCGTCTTTCCGTATCGACGGGCTGGCGAAGACCCGATCCGCATGTTTGCCGGAGAAGGCACGCCGGAGCGGACCAATCGTCGTTTTCACTTGCTCGCCAAGGGCCAGCCGGCGGTTCGGCTGAGCACGGCGTTTGATTCGGTGACGCTGTATGGCGAAGACCCGCATACGCGTCCCGACATCTACGGCAAGGTCGGAAATTCCGGTGTATCCATTGCTTCGCTGGATGACATGAAGAAACTTTATTCGGGCTTCGACCTGTGCGCGCCCAATACCTCGGTTTCGATGACGATCAATGGCCCTGCGCCGATGATGCTGGCGTTCTTCATGAACACGGCCATCGACCAGCAGATCGAGCTGTACCTGCATAAGCATGGTAAATGGGATGAGGCGAAAAAGAAGATCGCCGAGCATTTCCAGGGGCGGCTGCAACCCCATTACCTGGGTCAGTTGCCGGAGGGCAATAACGGTCTTGGCCTGGCGTTGCTGGGCATTACCGGCGATAAGCTGGTTGACGCGGAAACCTACCGAAGAATCAGGGCGGAAACCCTGACAAAGGTTCGCGGTACCGTGCAGGCCGATATCCTGAAAGAAGACCAGGCTCAGAACACGTGCATCTTCTCGACCGAATTTGCCATGCGGATGATGGGTGATATCCAGCAATACTTCGTCGATCATGGCGTGCGTAACTTCTACAGTGTTTCGATTTCCGGCTATCACATCGCCGAGGCTGGCGCGAATCCGATCAGCCAGTTGGCGTTCACACTGAGTAACGGCTTTACCATCGTCGAATACTACCTGGCCCGGGGTATGGACATTGACGCCTTTGCAGCGAACCTGAGTTTCTTCTTCAGCAATGGCATGGATCCCGAGTACACGGTGATCGGCCGGGTAGCCCGTCGCATCTGGGCCCGCGCCATGCGCGAACGGTACGGCGCCAACCGCCGCAGCCAGATGCTGAAGTACCATATCCAGACCAGCGGCCGCAGCCTGCATGCGCAGGAAATCCAGTTCAACGACATCCGCACGACGTTGCAGGCCTTGTATGCGCTGTTTGATAATTGCAACAGCCTGCACACCAATGCCTATGACGAAGCGATCACAACGCCGACTGAAGAATCTGTGCGAAGAGCTATCGCTATCCAGATGATTATTAACAAAGAATTGGGTTTAAATTTCTGTGAAAACCCCTGGCAGGGCAGTTTTATCGTGGACGAACTGACCGACCTGGTGGAGGAAGCCGTGTACCAGGAATTTGAGCGGATTTCAGAACGTGGCGGCGTACTGGGCGCCATGGACACCATGTACCAGCGCAGCAAAATCCAGGAAGAAAGCCTGTATTACGAAAGCATGAAGCACGACGGCACGTTCCCTATCGTGGGCGTCAATACATTCCTTCCGCCCGACGGCGGGCACGGTGAAGTCGGCGAGATCGAATTGATGCGCAGTTCCGAGAGTGAAAAAGACCAGCAGGTATTCAATGTCGAGAACTTCTGTGAGGTCCACCGTGAAAACGGGAATGTTCAGCTCAGGCGCCTGCAGCAAGTGGCACGGGACAGGCAGAACACGTTCGAGGCGCTGATGGATGCGGCCAAGTGCTGTTCGCTGGGGAGTATGTCACACGCTTTGTACGATGTTGGCGGCGAATACCGGCGGAATATGTAGCACGGCGCAGTGCTAGCGTGCACTGCGCGCATGAAAGTCCTCCAGGATCATATACAGGCAGGGTACCAATACCAGGATGATGGCCGTGGCGAATACGATGCCGAAACCCAGCGATATCGCCATTGGCACCAGGTAGGCCGCCTGCCTGGAAGTTTCGAGAATGATCGGGGTCAGGCCGCCGAAGGTGGTGAGTGTAGTCAGGATGATGGGCCGGAAGCGTCTCAGTCCCGCATTGTGAATCGCTTCGAACACCGTGCTTTCCTCTCTGCGCCGATTGGCCATATCGATCATGATCAGCGCATCGTTGACCACCACGCCGGACAGGGCAATGACTCCCATGAAGCTGATCAGCGACAGGTCAAAGCCGAGCAGGATGTGGCCGATGACCGCACCGATCACGCCGAAGGGGATCGCGAACATCACGATCAGGGGCTGCAGATAGCTGCCAAAAGCGATGGCCAGCAGGGCATAAACAACAGCCATGGCCAGCCCGAAACCACCCCACAACGTGGCGGTGGAATCACGCATTTCCGCCTGGCTGCCTTCAAACGTCCAGGTCAGGCCGGGGTTCTCGGTCCGGAGTTGCGGTAAGGTTTCAGACTGGATGGCCTGCAGCACCCGTGACACATTGCGTTTGGGTTCGACATCCAGGCTCACGTTGACCACGCGCCGGCCGTTTCGCCGGTTGATCGAACTGAATGCTTCGCCACGTTTAACCTCCACGACGTCCAGCAATGGCACCTCTGTGCCAGCGGGAGTGCGTATGACCAAATCCGAAAATGACTGGATATCCTTACGGTCTTCTTTCGGGAGTTTGACACGGACCTCGATTTCATCGGTGCCCCTGATCTGGCGTACCGCCAATGCCCCGAAGAATGCATCCCTTACCTGTTGGCCGACACCTGCCGGTGTCAGGCCGAGGTTTTTGCCCTCGGGGAGCAACGTAAAATCGAACTGCGCCTTGCCCCTGTTGTAATTGTCGTTCACGTTCACGGCGCCTTCGAATTCGCTGACCCGTTCAACGAAGGCCTTGCTGGCCAGTTCCAATACCTCGATGTTCGCATGGCTCAGGTCGATGCTGATGTCCTGCCGCCAACCGCCCGGGCCTCGCTCCGCTTCGAACGTGATCTGGTGGACGCCGGCGATATCGCCAATCTGATCACGCCACAGGGCAATGATTTCCTCTGCGGTTGTGTCATGTTCATCTGGCGGTTTCATGACGATTTCGACGTCGATGAAACTGCCGCCGCGAACATTGGTCTTGATGCCTTCTGCTACCCGGTAAAGGTCGTGCTCGTCAAACATGCGACGGGTCGATTGAGTGACTTCATGGGCCACCCTGGCGGCCTGGTCGGGCGTGGTGCCAACCGGCAGGCGAATCCCTGCTTCGATTTCATCAGCGGCCACCTGCGGCATCATGATCATGCCCATGTGTCCGCTGCCGGCATAGCCGCCAACCACAAGCAGTAGCGCAAGTGCCGTGCTCAACGTGATGTAGCGATGGCGCAGGCACATGTCCAGGAAGCGTCGGTAATGTGTGTTGACGAAGTGGCTGAAGCCCCTGGCAAACGACTGCTGCATCTCGTGCAGGCGCCGGCCGGCGCCGGTATGCGGTGTGCTCGAACTGTGCGCCAGGTGCGCCGGCAGTATAAACAGTGCTTCCAGCAGCGAGATGGCCAGTACGGTGATGACCACTGCCGGCAGCGGCCACCAGAACTTTCCGGTGGTTCCGGGCATGAACAGCAGCGGTACGAAGGCGACAATGGTCGTGATGATGCTGAAGGTGACCGGTTTTGCAATTTCCTGCGCCCCCCGAATGGCGGCATCCATGTGGCTCAGGCCTTCCTGGCGATACTCGTAAACGTTTTCGCCGACGACGATGGCGTCATCCACGACGATTCCCAGCGCGACCAGGAAGGCGAACATCGAAATCATGTTGATGCTGACGCCGATGGCCGGCAGGAAAAGCAGGCTTCCAACGAAGGAAATGGTCATTCCCATCATGACCCAGAATGCCAGGCGGATCTCGAGGAAAGCGGCAAGAATCAGCAGGACAATGCCGATCGCCATGAAGCCGTTTTCCAGCAACAGCGACAACCTCTGTTCATAATCCCTGGCGCTGTTACCATCGATTCGCCAGGTGACGCCTTCCGGCAGCGTGGTCTCGAAGTCCGCCATCACGGCCTTCACTCGGTCGGCGATCTCCAGTGGTGACTGGTCGCCGATCCGGTAGATTTCGACTTCCACCGATGGCTGCTGGTTGAACTGTGAATGAAACCCGGCTTCTTCAAAGCCGTCGGTGATGGTGGCGATGTCGCCAAGCGTCACCGAGGCGCCACTTTGGGTACTGACTATTTCAATCTGCTGAAACTCGTCCGCCCATTGCCGGCGCCCCGTCAGCCTAAGCAGTACTTCTCCCGCGCTGGTTTCCACCGTACCGGCCGGCACATCCTCGCTGGAACGCCGGATGATACCGGCCACCTGTCCCAGGGTCAGACCGAACTCGCGCAGGCGGTGCTGGGGAATTTCCACGTGGGTCACATAGTCCGGAACGTTGCCCAGCTGAACCTGGGTGATCAGCGGGTCGCTGAGCAAACGGTCACGAAGTTGTTCGGCCAGCTTGCGCAATGTCCAGATGTCGACAGGGCCATAGAGGCCAAGCGAGATGACTTCGCGTTGCTGAGTGAGCAGGCGAACTTCGGGTTTTTCGGTATCGACGGGGAACGTGCGGATTCGATTCACCGCCTGGTCGATCTCCTGGAAAGCCTTCATCCGTTCCGTGGCTGTCACCAGGTCTATACGCACCGTGCCGGAACCTTCCCGCGCTGTCGAGGCAATTTCCTTGATGCCCTGGATTCCCCGGATGGCCTCTTCGACGGGCCGCAGGATGCCTTGCTCTACCTCGGCCGGCGCAGCCCCGGGGTAGCCGACACGAACCTCGACGATATCCAGCTCGAACTCAGGATAGACTTCCTTCTGCATGTTGAAAGCGGTCCAGATGCCGCCCCCGATGAGCAGGATCATCAGCAGATTGGCGGCAACCGAGTGCTGCGCCATCCAGGCAATGGAACTGTCCAGCGAACGTCCGTCGTTACCGGATGATCCGGTCTGCTGGTTCATTCGCTGCCCTCTGAGCCTTCCAGCCTCAGCCTGGCGCCTTCGGCCACCGAGGCCAGGTTGGTGGTAACCACGAGGTCGTCTGCACTCAATCCATCACTGATGTAGGCATAGCGCTTGTCCCGGAATGCGAGCTGCACCGTCCGGATCTCGAGCACGCCCCCGGCGTTGACCCACACCGTGTCATTCTGGCGCAGGTAGTCACGTTCCAGCCGGATGACGTTTTCAATCGGCTTGCCTTTGACCCGGACTTCCACGAACGATCCGACCATCAGGGGCGGCATGCCGGCTGAAGCCTCGTCATGTGCAAGTGGGTCGGCAACGGTCAGCAGCACACGCGCCAGCCGGGTCTCGCTTTCCAGTGCGCCAATCAGGCTGTGCACCCGCGCCTCGCGATAGGTGTCTTCCTGCCAGCCGGAGCGATTCCTGATTTTGGCCGCGGAACCCGTCGGCCCTGAGTTGCCCGGCAATTCGATCCAGCGAAGGTTTGAAACCGGCACAGCAGCCTCTACCCAGTAGAAATCAGTCCCGACCAGTTGCCCGAGGGTGTCGCCCGGTGCAACCTGTGAGCCGACGTTGGCTTCCTGTGTCAGAACCTGGGCTGCGAAGGGTGCGCGAATACGCGTGCGGTCAAGGTTGAGCTGCGCACGCTTCAATCCGGCCTGGGCGGCTTCCACGCGTGCCTGTGCAGTTTTCATCTGGGGCTCACGAAGCACCAGGGCCTTGTAATCGGAAGAGATTGTCCCCTGCAGATCTTCATAGTCATCTCGCGCCAGTTCCTGGCGGCCCAACTCAAGTTCCAGGTCAGCGGACACCTGGTGCAGTTCACTTTGCCGTTCGAGCAACTCTGCCTCATAATCCGACGGGTCGATCTGCAGCAATGTATCTCCCGCACTTACGAATCCGCCTGGCGTAAAAGAATCCGCGATCGAAATAACTTCGCCACTGACTCGCGGGCGCAGAGAAATCTCCTTTTCCGGCCTGACAGTGCCCATGGCAGTGATGGTCGGGCGAAACGTGCCGAACTCGACGGGAGTCACTTCCACGAGCATGGCGGTCTGCTTCGAAGAACTGGTGCGCTGCGCGGTCGGTTCGGTCGAGTAAATCGCGATCAGCGACATGGCCGCCATTAGCAGGACGGTGGCACAAATCAGAAGGGTCTTTTTCCAATTCACCCGGCTTTTGCTCCCTGTTGGGTTTTAGAGGCCATCAGTATGCCGTGAATTATGCAGTAGAGGGGCAGGGCAGTCTTTCTGTTGCGTAGTTTCATGGGCGGCTGTGATGCATTGCAAGTTATTCGGGCATTATAGCCAATAAAACTATACAAAATATAATTCAATCGGATAATATAGTTGATATAAATATACGATAGCGATACAAATATGATTCATGCTGCCAGTAAAACTCTTCCGCAATCGGCACGGGCACTAGGTTACGCCGGTGTTCTGCCGTTTGTCGCCCTCACCCTGCTGCACTTCTTTGGCAACGCAGAGCTTGAACAGTCATCACTGCGAGGGTTCCTGGCATACGGTGCAATCATTCTCTCATTTCTGGGCGGAATCCGTTGGGGGGTTGCGACTCGTTTCGATCGTCTCCAGTCCAGCGCCCTGCTGATTTCAATCCTGCCCAGCCTGTGGGCGTTCGCCTGCCTGTTGTGGCCTGATCCGGTGCTTGGCGCCTGGGGTTTGTTACTGGGCTTTGCGGTCATGGGACTAGCCGACTGGTTATCCCCAGCTCCGGGTTCGGCCTCGTGGATGATTGTGCTACGCACTCGCCTGTCGGTGGCGGTAGTGGCCTGCCACGTGGTTTTCCTGGGATCGCTTTTGGGTGCGTCATGAGGTCATGCTGAGCAGCAACCTTCCGTCGCAATTGCAGGAGCGTGTCCTGGTACTGAATGACGGGCGCACACAACAACAGGGAGAATTTGTCCTTTACTGGGCGCACCATGCTTTACGGGTTAACCACAACCCGGCACTTGAAACCGCCGCTTCGCTGGCTTTACAACTCGGACTTCCACTGCTTGTTTACCAGGGCCTGGGTGGCCGTCATCGGTACAATTCTGACCGGCATCACCGGTTTATCCTGGAAGCGGCTCGTGATTTCGGTCAGCAATTATCCGATGTTGGACTGCGTCTGTTTTTTCATCTTCCCGAAGACCCTCTCGCCCCCGGGCCACTACCCGGCTTATTGCAACGCTGCGCAGCGGTAGTCAGTGAATTGTTCCCTGTGCCGCCTTTCCGCCAGTGGTACCAGCAGCATGTCCGATCGTTTCCAGGACTGCCTTTCTTGCTGGTGGACGCCAGTTGCATCTTGCCTATGACTATGTCTGAAAGGGCTCCTGGCCGGGCTTTCCAGTTTCGTAACCGCTACCACGATGAGATCAGTCAGCGGGTTGCATCGGGCTGGGTAGATCACACATCCTGGCCGGCTCCTTTTTCCGGTGACCCGGGTTTTGTTCCCTTCGACCTTGCCGGCAACCTGTCGGAGGCGATAGCCGGCTGTCGTATCGATCATTCGATACCAGCCGTTGTCGATACCCGGGGCGGAACAAAGGAAGGCTATCGCCGCTGGGCGCAATTTCTGCAAAATGGCCTGAATCGTTACCATCAGCTGCGCAATGATGCCACTCAGCCGGAAGGTGTGAGCCGCCTGTCCGCCTACCTGCATTACGGCTGCGTTTCGCCTTTTCGGATCGCACAGGAAGCCGTTGCTCAGGGCGGCGAGGGTGCTGAGAAGTTCCTGGATGAATTATTGACGTGGCGCGAGCTGTCGCACCATTTCTGTCATCACACCGAGGCGCTGGAAACGCTGGAAGCCATTCCCGGCTGGGCGCGGGAATCGCTGGCAGCGCAGCAGTCGGTGCCGCGTGATGCAACTTATGATTGGGAGAAACTCTCACGGGGAAAATCCGGCAACCCGCTTTGGGACCTGGCCCAACGTTCCCTGTTGCGACGGGGTGAGTTGCACAACAACGTACGCATGACCTGGGGCAAGGCCTTTCTTCCCTGGGTCCAGACTACTTCACGCGCGCTGAAGCTGATGATTGACCTGAACCATCGCTTTGCGCTGGATGGCAATGATCCCAACAGCTACGGCGGCATTTTGTGGTGCCTGGGCCAGTTTGACCGTGCCTTTCCTGCTGGCCCGGTTTTCGGCAAAGTTCGACAGCGATCCATCGCCCGGCATGCCAGCCGGCTTGACCTGTCGCGATACGCAGCGCTGGTTTCCAAACCCGCCGGTGGCACAAGCCTGCGCGTGGGCGTTATAGGTGCAGGACTTGCCGGGCTGACAGCGGCTGGCATCCTGGAGGACCAGGGCCACTCGGTGGTGGTGCTGGAAAAATCCAGGGGCGCCGGTGGCCGCATGAGCACCCGGCGTGACGGAGATCATCGCTTTGATCATGGCGCCCAGTATTTCACGGCCCGTG
>Ga0224499_10000278_pt1 | contig 12911 bp, 11 predicted proteins | sample SF_Jul11_sed_USG_3_FD_168125 | JGI IMG/M metagenome (GOLD analysis project Ga0224499, IMG submission 168125) | Sediment microbial communities from San Francisco Bay, California, United States - SF_Jul11_sed_USGS_24 | ecosystem: Environmental > Aquatic > Marine > Sediment | place: USA... | reverse complement strand
AGGGCGCGTGAAGCGACCGGCCCCTACCGGTTTGAAAGCAGGCCGCCTGCCGCGATAACCGCGCTGGTAAAAGACGATGAAACGGTGGAGCAGCAGACTGACGAGCCGATTACGGCCGCCAATGCCCCCGAAGTCGTGGTCAGCACAGAGCCGGCGGAGCTGGTCGTTACGGATGGGCCGGCTGCTTTTGTGCCGCTGGTAGATGATCTGCTGGTGCTGCAAAACTCCGACGACGATGTATTCATGCACGTCAGTTCACAGCAGTTCTACATCGTGCTGGCAGGCCGATGGTATGAAGCGAGTTCATTGGATGGACCATGGTCTTACCGGCCGGCAGACGAGCTACCCATTGCTTTCGCGAATATTCCGTCTGATTCCGAGCAGGCTGACTCCAGGGTCTACGTTGCCGGCACCGATGAAGCCCGGGAGGCAATCCTTGATGCGCAGGTCCCGCAAACGGCTGCGATTGCCCGCGGTGAAGTGGATGTTGACGTCGATTATGACGGCGACCCCACATTCCAGCCAGTGGATGGCGCGGACATGACCTACGCCACTAACACGGGCTCCACGGTGATTCTCGCCAATGGCAATTATTACCTGGTCGATGAGGGAGTCTGGTACCTGTCCTCTTCGCCGAATGGTCCCTGGCAGGTGTCGGATCACCGGCCGCCGCAAGTGATTTATGTGCGACCCACTTCACCGGTTTACAACGTCCGCTATGTCTACGTTTATGACAGCACGCCGGACGTGGTCTACGTGGGCTACACGCCCGGCTACATGGGTAGTTATGTCTATCGCAATACACTGGTTTACGGGTCCGGCTGGTATTACGCACCCTGGGTTTCACCTTATTACTACTATCCCCGGCACAGCACCTGGGGCTTCAATGTCAGCTATAACTCATGGAGTGGCTGGAACTTCGGTCTGAGCTGGGGATGGGGGCCATTCAGTGTGGGGTTCTACACCGGCGGTTACTGGCATCATCACCATCACTGGCATCATCGTCATTATGGTCGCTGGGGACCGGGAAGGTACCGGCCACGGCCCTATCACGGGGGGCGCGGAGGCCACCACCGGCCGCGGCAAGAGCACTATGCAGGTCGCAATCTTTACCGCGACGGCCGGCAGCGGGCGCGGGTTGCAGACACCCGGGATGTAAGGCCCGTTGGCGCGAATATAAAAGGGCGTGATAGCAGATCACGAGATTACCGGTCAGTCAAATATGCTCAGTCGGGTCCGGTAAAGGCGAACTCGATCAAAAAGAAAGCCGATATCCGCGATGTCAACGCGAAAGCGAGACGCAACCGGCTGCTGGCTGACAACAGCGGCAAGGTCTATCGCAAGCCTGGCCGGATAAAAACCGGCAACGACCTGTCCCAGGGCAAAGCGATGCCGGCAAAGAACCGGAAGAAGCCCGTGACGGTCAAAAAAAGCGCTGCTTCAAATCAAAGGCCAGCCAAGTCGACGGTGACGCGCCAGACCAAAACCATTTCAGCTTCCGGCAAGCGGACTGTTTCCAAACAGAAAAGCAGAAACGGCAGTTCAGAGAACTGGGTCACCCGGATGCCTGCAAGCAAAACCAGGGCAACCGCCTATACGCAGAAACAGGCCAGGCCAGAAAAAGTTCAGCAGCCGGCCAAACAGCAAACCGTCCACAAGCAGAGTGGGCAGCAAGCGGTCCCGAAACAGAGCTGGAAGCAACGGTCAGCGCCGGTGAAACAGGCGCCACAAAAGAGCCAGGCAAAATCATTCACGACGCGCCAGAAGTCAAAAATGACCGGCGGTAACAAGACCGGGGACGGGTTGGCCAGGCAGCGAAGTAAAAGGGATTGAAATGAAGAAGGGGTCCGGTCCCGCTGTTGCGGGGGTGCCGGGACCCCTCAGGATTTAGGTTTGAATGGTGGTTGTTGGTCCGGTTCTGTCGAAATATCCATTACCAGGTGCGCACCGTCCAGCCATTCAAATTGGTGGTCATGCTCCGGTTCAAACGACCCCGGCGGCGCTGCGGACTGTTCTGTGAATCGGTCCTGGTGAAGCTGCTTGCATTAGCCGCCGGCCGTTGCGTTTCAACCGTAGAAATAAGTCTTTCAGACTCAAATTCTGCGGTCATTTCACGGTAACCATCTCGTAACATTTTCATTAACATTTGCTTATCTCCATTAGTCATCAAGCTGTAACAATTTATTTTTTGAAATATATGGTCTAACTGATTAAATACCATACCTTTCAGTTGACAATACTAGTGATTCAGCCCAATAATGACTAACGGTTTTTAATGGTTACAAGTTAAGTTTTTCTTAATCGATATGCCCACAGTTCCACTCAACGCATTACGCACTTTCGAAGCTGTCGCCAGCCGCCTGAGCTTTGCTAAAGGCGCCGAGGCTCTGAACGTCACACCCGCCGCTGTGAGTTCCCAGATCCGTGCGCTGGAACAACGGCTTAACCAGGCGTTGTTTCATCGTCATGGCCGGCAGATTTCCCTGACCGAGGCCGGCCAGAAGCTTTTGCCCGGTGTTCAGCGAGGCCTGGCCGAGTTGCGCCAGGCGGTTGAAGTGGTCAGCCAGGATCGCTCCGAGGGTGTGCTCAACGTCACCATGATGCCGTCAATTCTGCAAAAGTGGTTGATGCCGAGGCTGGCCGGCTTTTATAACGCCAAGCCGCTCATCGATATACGCATCAACGTGGACAACGAGTTGGTGGATTTTGACCAGAGCGACATGCATGCAGCGGTCCGCCTGGGCCCCGGTAAGTGGGCGGGGCTGAGTTCCGTGAAACTGATGGATGACTGGATTCTGCCGGTCTGCAGCAAAAAGTTTCTGAAGAAGATGGGGCCGTTCAGTTCAGTCGAGGAGTTACAGGAACGCGGCTTTCTGTTTGCCCCCAGTGCAGTCTGGGACGCCTGGTTTCGAAAATACGGCGAGAGCAACAGAGACAGTCGCTGGTCCCTGCTGAACGACTCGCTGAGCATCCTGATGGCGGCCGAGCAAAGCGAAGGAATTGCGCTGACCCGCTGGTCGCTGGTTTCGCGGGATATCAGCGCCGGAAGACTGGTCCGGCCGGTGGACACCGTGGTCAAAGCGGACTGGTCTCACTATTTCGTGGCGCCCCCGCAGTATTTTGACCTGCCGAAAGTTGCGGATTTCCGGGACTGGCTGATTCAACAGTGTGAAGGTTTTGATCCGCCGGAGTAATGGCGGGCAAAATTTTTACCAGGGATTCTGTCAGTCAGCCACTGAATATTTTCGTTTGCTTAACAGCCGCTGCACCTGGGAGCGCAAGTCTTCAATTTCCGCGAATACATGTTTGCGCTGCTTTTCATTCATTGAGTTGAGAACCTCGGCGAAGGCCGTTGAGACCACCTCCGTGTTGTACTCCAGCAGATCTGTGTACTCCTGGCTCCTCTGCAGCGTGCGATTGGCGTAGGCGACCCTGATGGCCTGTTCCCAGCCGGGCTCTCTTTTCAGCAGGGGCCCAAGGGTGTTGAGCCATTGTTCATGATCTTCCAGCCAGACAGAGTCAAACCGGCGCAATGACCCGGCGGCCCGCAACAGGGTGTCTTCCTGCCTGTCAGTCAGCCGGCCGGTAAATCGTTCCAGGAATTCCTCCAGGTTTTCCGCGTTTTCCTCGACATATTCCTGATCGGTGCGGGAGAGGAACTCATCTTCATATTCGCGGTGCTCCTCCCAGACGCTTTCCATGAATTCCGCCAGTTGCTCGTCGCTCAGGGATTCGCTGAACTCCAGTGCAACGTTCAGCATGTTCTGTTCCACCCGCTCGACTGCGGCAATGACTTCGTCAGCCCAGGAACGCACCTGCTCAGCGCTCACTTCTTTTTGCAGTTCAGTTTCCAGCCGGTCCAGGATGTCCAGGTAATGTCCCAGTTCTTCTTCTTCGTGCCACGCCAGCACCGGCCACAGTTGATCCTGCAGCAAATGCCGCTGATCCCGGGTCAGATCGACATAGCCGTCGACATACCAGGGAATCAGCCAATCCAGGTGCCTGTAAGTAAACGCCGTGGAGCAACCGGCCACCACCAGGGTGAGCAGCAGCACAGCTGAAAGTGTCCTGAAAAATGTAGTGATCAACTCCGATTCCTTAGTTGTTAGACTAGTGCCGCTATGAAAACACAAAAACCTTCACCCGTTGTCCAGGTACGCCTTAAACAGTTGACCCGGAATTACGCTGAAGGATTACAACAGCATTGCGTGCTGGACCGGGTCAGCGCGGAGTTCCTGCAGGGCCATTCGGTGGCGATTCGCGGCCGCAGCGGCTCCGGCAAATCCACCCTGCTCAACCTGATCAGCGGAATCGACACTCCGGACTCCGGGCAGGTTGAAGTTGCCGGACTCAACCTGACTCAAATGGATGAGCGGCAACGCACGCTGTTCCGGCGGGAACATATCGGGTTCATCTACCAGTCTTTCAACTTGCTGCCGACTTTGACGGTAGCGGACAACCTGCGCCTGGTGCTGGAACTCAACCACGTGCCCGCCATGGAATCGAACCGGCGGATGTTCGAACTGCTCGAAGCCGTGGGCCTGGCTGATCGCAGCGAGAGTTACCCGGATATTTTGTCAGGCGGTGAGCGCCAGCGGGTGGCGATCGCCAGGGCTTTGTGCCATGAGCCTTCGCTGCTGTTGGCAGACGAACCCACCGGAAACCTGGACGACCGGACTGCACAGGAGGTGCTCGATTTGCTGGACAGGCTGGTGCGGCAAACGGGTCGCACGATGATTGTAGCCACCCACAGCGCAACCGTATCAGCGTACTGCGACCAGGTGCTGGAACTTCACGACGGCAGGTTGGCGCCGTTGCCTGAAGCCGCCGGGCCGACCTGATGCCGGCACTTTACCGCGCCAGCCTGGGTTACCTGCTGCGGCATCCCTGGCAGCTTGCACTGGCATTGTTGGGCATTTGTATCGGTGTGGCCGTGATCGTCGCTGTGGACCTCGCCACCGAAAGTTCCAGGAAAGCATTTTCACTGTCGATGGAGACCCTCACCGGCAAGGCTACCCACCAGGTCATTGGCGGGCCCCGTGGCATTGAAGAATCTCTTTACGTTCAATTACGCGTAAAGCATGGACTTCGCAGCATGGCGCCGGTCGCAGAAGGCCGTGTCAGGATTAATGGGGTGGATGTCCGCTTGCTGGGTATCGACCTGTTCGCCGAGCGACAGATCCGCAGCTTCAGCCTGGATGTGACAGCAGATGCCAAAGCCGCCAACGGGGTGTCCGTTACTTCGGTCGAAAATCTGTTCGGAAGCCTGCTGACAGAGCCGGGTGCTGCGCTGATGTCGACGGAGACTGCCACCATGCTGGGGCTGCAAACGGGGCAAGCCTTTGACGTTGAGGCCGGCGGGAAACGATTCAGGGGCAGCCTGCTCGGGCAAATCGGCGGCGATCCCTCGCTGTTACTGGGTGAACTGGTTGTCGTTGATATCGCTGTTGCACAGCAGTGGTTAAATATGGCCGGAAAACTTTCCCGTATCGATGTGCGGATACCTGCAGCAGAACCGGGTAAGCGAGAGGTGTTGGAAAATCTGTTGCCGGCCGGCACCCAGTTGCTCGATGCCTCCAGCCGCACCCGCTCGATGACCGAGATGAGCACGGCTTTTATGACCAACCTGTCGGCAATGAGCCTGCTGGCGTTGCTGGTTGGCTTATTCCTGATTTATAACAGCGTGAGTTTTGCGGTGCTGCAACGGCGGGGGCTGATCGGCGTTTTGCGGGCGCTTGGGGTCAGCCGGGCGCAAACCTTTTCGCTGATCCTGGCAGAAGGGTTGGCGCTCGGCCTGGTTGGAGCCACAGCAGGCGTATTACTCGGTATCTGGCTGGGTGATTACTTGCTGGTGCTGGTGTCGCGCTCGATTAATGACCTGTACTTCCGGGTGACTGTGACGGATGTTTCGATCAGCCTGTTTACGCTGGTCAAAGGGCTTTTGGCCGGGTTGGGAGCGACCCTGGTTTCTGCAGTGATACCGGCCATTGAAGCCGCTTCGTATCCACCGCGCCTGGCTCTGTCCCGATCGGTGATCGAACGGCGTGGCCGGCAAACTGTACCGTTGCTCGCTCTTTCGGGTGTTGCGCTTGGCCTGGCGGCGTTATTCTTGCTAAACATCTCGGGCAGTCACCTGGTGGCCGGTCTGACCGCAGTTTTCATGTTGATTCTCGGTTTCGCGCTCTGTGTGCCGCTGGCTGTGCGCATCATGACCTTTTTACTGGCGCCATTGGCAGGCAAGCTGGGTGGAACCGGCGCCCGATTGGCGGTGAGTGGTATCGAAGCCAATCTCAGTCGAACCGGTGTTGCCATTGTGGCACTGGCGGTCGCGGTTTCGGCCACGATCGGAGTCAGCGTGATGGTGGAAAGCTTCCGTGGCTCGGTCAGTACCTGGCTGGACCGGACTCTGCAGTCCGATCTTTATGTCGCGGCGTCGGGTGCCCCGCTGGATCCGAAACTGATCACTGAACTGGTTCAAACGCAGGGGGTTGCCGCCTACAGCAGCAGCCGCAGAGTATGGCTGGAAAATCCGCAGGGACGGCTCCGCCTTTTCGTTTTGCAACTGGCACCGGGCCGCTATCCCGGTTCGGAGATTCTCGATGCCGAACCGGCACAGGCCTGGATTGGATTTGAACATGAATCTGGGGTGATGATCTCGGAACCACTCGCATTTCGCCGTGGCCTGGGCGCCGGCGATACCATCAGCCTGGTCACCGACTCGGGTGAGCGGGCGTTTGATATCGTGGGCACATTCCGCAGTTATGACGTCAACGGGGGTGCGGTGTTGATCAGCCGCTCAAGCTATGACCGGTTCTGGGATGACCCGGCGATCGATTCCATCGGTCTGACGCTCGCTGCCGGCGCGGAGTCTGCGGATGTGATGAGCCGGCTACAGGCGATTGCGCAGAACCGCCAACCCCTGGTAATGCGCTCCGATGCCGAGATACGCGAATTGTCCCTGCGGGTTTTTGACCGCACTTTTATTATTACCGATGTGCTTTACTGGCTGGCCACCGGGGTCGCGTTTATTGGCATCCTGGGCGCCATGCTGGCTTTGCAAATGGAGCGCGCCAGGGAACTGGCCGTGATGCGGGCACTGGGAATGACCCCGTTCCAACTGGGCGGCATGGTGACCACCCAGACGGCGGTCATCGGGCTGTTCAGCGGCCTGGCCGCAGTACCGCTGGGACTGGTCATGGCCTGGATGCTGATCGAGGTGATCAATCGACGGGCTTTTGGCTGGCGCATGGATATCCTGTTGTCCTGGCAGGTACTGGCCGTGGCTATCGCTTTTTCCGTGGTCGCTGCATTCATGGCAGGAATTTATCCGTCGTGGCGGGCTGCCTCCAGTTCACCGGCGCTAGCCATGCGGGAGGAGTAAGGCGATCAGCAGAAACTTTTTCATCGTTGCAGGCCTGGCGATTCTGCTGTTGCTGCTGCTTGTGATCGGTCACAACTTCAGGCTGGAACCGGCTCCCTCAGCAGCCTCAGAGGAGACAGGTAGCGGCCAGCGACTGTCGGAACTGTTGGGAAGTCAGCGCCCGGAAGGGTACGCCATTGCCCGGCAGCCGAGGGTATTCACGTTCCCCCGCGATCACGGTCCCCACCCTGAGTTTCGTAATGAATGGTGGTACCTGACGGGCAACCTGGAAGACGAACGCGGACACCGCTTCGGCTATGAATTCACCATATTCCGGTTTTCTCTCACGCCTTTCACCGGGGAGGTAGCGGACCCGGTGGGTTCATCCGAATGGAAAACTGACCAGGTTTACATCGCCCACTTCGCGGTAACCGACGGCGACAGGAAAAAGTTCTACGTGGAACAAAGGTATGCCAGGGGCGCCCTGGGGCTGGCAGGGGCGCAAAGCGATCCATTCAGGGTTTGGGTTGAAAACTGGTCGATTGCCGAAGCAACTGGACAGGCTGCAGGTGGTCGTTCGCCGGAAAACTGGCGGATTGATGTGGGTGCGGACAGTTTGGCGCTGCAACTCGATCTTCGAGCTGAAAAACCCATCATTCTGAACGGTGTGGATGGCCTGTCGCAAAAATCTGATGAGGTTGGTAATGCATCCTATTACTACTCGATTCCGAGGTTGAGCAGCAGTGGCAGGATACGGGTCGGCGGCGAGCAGTTCACGGTAAGCGGGACTTCCTGGCTGGATCGCGAATGGAGCAGCAGCGCACTTGCGGACGATCAACAGGGCTGGGACTGGTTTGCCCTGCAATTGTCAGACGGTAGCGACCTGATGTATTACAACCTCAGAAAAACCGACGGAAGCCAGGACCGCCACAGCGCAGGAACCTGGATCGATAAAAACGGCAAGGCCCGCCATCTTTCCCGGGATGAAGTGCAGATCAGTGAAACGGATGAATGGGTGAGTCCGCGTGGCGGAACCTACCCGGGGCGTTGGGAAATCAAAGTGCCTTCACTGGGCCTGGTACTGTCGGTAAGCCCTATCCTCCCCGACCAGGAACTGGTTACGACCGTGCGCTACTGGGAAGGAGCGGTTGACGTCGAAGGGTCAAGGGACGGCCAAAGTATTCGGGGACGCGGGTATGTCGAACTGACCGGTTACGCAACCCCCTGACGACCGGCCTTACCTGTTGGCAAGGCGTACGCTTTCCGGGTTCATCGAAAACGGCAACTGGACAGGCTCATAACGGAGTGTGCGCCCGCCTTCAGTGGCCGCCTCGAGGGCCAACCAATGTTTGCTGTCGCGGGTATACCACAGAGTGATCGGACCCTCTGCCATCGTGATTTCGTAGCGGATAGACGGAATCGGCTGGTCATCTATCAACACGGTGTCTTCACCCTGGCCGGTGATAGCCACATCAACAATTTTACCCGTTTGAGAATTCAGCAATTGGCTGGAATCGAGGAACGTGGGGTTCCAGTAGGCAAAACTCCGGACGCAGGAGGATACGATGGTTTGCGGAAGACCGGAATTGGTGACCACGGTGAAGCCATCGGTGACCGTTTCGCCAACCACTTTGAGCAGTTCGCCATTGTCGTCTGTTGCAGATTCAATCTGTTGCAGGCAGCCGTTTTTCCAGATTTCGAGATTGTCGTGGTCATAGCTGTAGGCATTGATAAACAGGATTTTCACGTCGAAATCCGCACTGATCGAGACGGTGCGCTGGTCTCCCTGGCGGGTCACGCGGAAGTCGTGAAAACCGATTTCCCGCTTGTCCAGCGAAACCTTGAATCGCCATAGCTGCTCCTGTACATCGGAGGGAAATGCAGCATCGGCGCTGTCGGCTACCACAGGCTGTGCCAGCGGCGCGCCCAGCAGCAGTGCAGCGGCTATCATGATTTGCTTGCCCCATTTATTCATAACCCAGCTCCAGGTGTGACAACTGGCGGCGGGCAACGGTCTCGCCCCGATCCGGGCCCGGTTCCAGCCACGGGCTGTCGATGATGCTGTCGGCGGTCAGGATCAGCAGTGGCAGCAATACGGCCCAGCCGACTCCAATCAAAGTAAGCGCGGCAGCGGTGTGGCTGAACTCGACGGCGCCCAGGTTCATCCCGCCAAAAAACGCCATTGGCCCACCGAACAGGCCGGCCAGCGAGGCCACCCACCAGTTACGCTTGGCCCAGCTCAGGCCATGATTAATGGTGGTTGCAAAAAGGACCCACATGGCGACGATCCAGTAGGGGGCCAATACAGCGCTTTCGTGCCCGGGGTACTGCACCAGGCCGGTCCAGACCATGAAGGATTCCCAGCCAAGTCCCATCAGGGCGGCTGCCAGCAGCAGCAAGGCCTCTTTAAGAGGTACCTTAACGCCCAGCAGGTGAATGACGGCAACCGCCGCAACGGAAAGGGCAGCAAGTCCGGGTTTTCCGGCCGCTGCGAACATCACGCAGGCGACCCAGCCGACCTTGAAAAAAGCGAGATTTTTGATCACGTGTCCCATCCGGGTTTCCTCCAATTGGGGTAACTTTCCGAAGGATTCTACGGGCGCCGGTGTGAAGGCGGTGTGTTGCCGGTGTGAAGAAGGTGTGAAGGTTCAGGAGATCTGGCTGTCTGCCCTGGGAAAACGGACCGTTACGCGGGTTCCCCTGCCGACTTCGGAATCAACCTCGATCGGCCAGTGGAAACGGTCGGACAGGCGCTTGACGATGGTCAGGCCCACGCCGAATCCGCCTCGTTGCCGCTGGTTGCGGAAATAGGGTTCAAAGACTTTTTCAACGGCCCCGGGCGCCATGCCCGGCCCGGTGTCGTCAATGGTCACCGCGTGGTTTTCGATACGTATCGTCACCTGGCCCTGGTCAGTGTAGGCATGCGCATTGCGCAGCAGGTTGCCGATGACACTTTCCAGGACTTTTTCCGGGGCGCGCACCAGCAGGCGAACCTGTGCCTGCACCTGGATGCCAATGTCGCGGTCGGGCGAGATAATTTTCAGCCGTTCCACTTCGGCATCGACGATCTCGTTGACGCAGACCCAGTCCTTGGGCAGTCCTTCATCAGATTCCCTGGCCATCAGCAGAAAAGCCATGGTGAGACGCTCCATGTCTTCGGAAGAATTACGGATTCTCAGCAGCGTTTTTTCACTGTCTTCATCGAGTCTCTCGTCTTTCAGCAGGCGGTCCACCGCGATCTTGATGACCGTCAGCGGAGTGCGCAATTCGTGGCTGGCATCGCGGGTGAAACGTCTCTCGCGCTCCGCGAATTCGGTGACCCTCGTCGCCAGGTCCTGCAGTGCTTCGGCCAGCACGCGAATTTCGTTATCCGTGTCCTTCGATGGCACCAGTTCAAAGACCGAGGCGTCCGGATCCGCGGGGTTGATGGTCTTGACCTGCCGGGCCAGGTACTCAATCGGCGATACCGCCCGCCTGGATATGCGGTACGCACTGAACAGCGACAGGTAAATAACGATCAGCGCCAGCGCCAGCGGAATGATGCCAAACAGGGTCACCAGTTCACCGACCTGGCCGGTCTCGAAAACCAGGTATAGGCGTTTGCCGTCGCGCTCGCTGACAAAAGTCAGGGTCTTACGGGGCTCATCATGCGCGTGAAAACCCGGTGGCAGATCACCCAGATATGCCGGTACCCCATCCCCCATGCCGTGGCGGTAAGCCGTCAGGTTCTTGGTGTCGGGTAAAGCGCTGCCCGGCCGGTCGGCCTCACGCGACCAATAGTAGTCGGCTTCCTGTTTGATGGCTTGTTCGATCAGAACGCTTTCCATCAGGCGGGCCGCGACGTAGACGCTGACGATCACGGCCAGGCTGATGTAGACCGCCTGCAGCAGCAACTCGCGCCCCAGCCGGCGCGTCAGCCCGCGCTCAGTCTTCATCGAGTTCGGCCAGCCGGTAGCCCATGCCGGGCACATTGTGCAGCAGCTGCTTATCGAAAGGCTTGTCCATGGCTTTGCGCAGATTGTAGAGGTGACTGCGCAACGCGTCGCTGTCGGGTGGGACATCGCCCCAGACTTTACGCTCCAGCGCTCTCTTGCTCATCACCCGGGGCGAAGCCTTCAGCAGCTCGATCAGCAGCTTCAGTCCGATCGGGGTCAGGCTCAGCCGCTTGCCGCGCCGGTGCACCTCCATTGTTCCGGCATTGATCTCGAGGTCCGCGAGGCGCATGACCTCCGGCGCCAGGTCGCCTCCCGCGCGGCGCAGGAGCGCCCTCAGCCGGGCGTCCAGTTCCTCCAGTTCGAAAGGTTTGACCAGGTAGTCGTCGGCCCCGGCATCCAGACCTGCCACCTTGTCCTGCAGCGTGTCGCGTGCCGTCATCATCAGCACGGGGGTGCTCTTGGCGGCTTCGCCACGCAGTTTGCGGCAGATATCCATACCGTCCATGCCGGGCAGCATCAAACGGTTGTGTGACGGCCAGGTGCATGCCGGTGATACCGTCCGCTGCATAGTCCACCTCGTAACCGGATGCTTCGAGATGCTCCCCGACCATCGCGGCAATGTCATGGTTATCCTCGATGAGCAGGATCATCGGCATGCTATTCTCTCCTCCCGGCATAATTTGCGATGGCATATAAGATAGCAGTTCTTCGTGATTTTTGATCTTCACAGCCACACCAGTTTCTCCGACGGTGCATTGCAGCCTTCAGAGTTGATGGCCCGCGCGATGGAAAGACAGGTAACCACCCTGGCCATCACCGACCACGATACCGTGGATGCTTACCGCCACTTGCCGCAGGATCATGGCGGCATCGAATTGGTCGCCGGTATTGAATTTTCCACCCAGTGGCAGAGCACTGGCATACACGTGCTGGGGCTCAACATCGACCCAGGCAGCGCTGCCATCCAGGCGGGGGTTCGCTTCCAGACGAATGCCCGGATGCAGCGTGCGCGGAAGATCGCTGAAAAACTGGAGAAACGGGGCATCGAAAACGCATTAGCCGGCGCTGCTGAACTGGCCAGCGGCAGCTACATCGGACGGCCGCATTTCGCGCAGCATGTCATTAACGTGGGTAAGGCCAGGGATATGCATGCCGCGTTCAAAAATTACCTCGGCGACGGCAAGGCCGGCGATGTCCGCCAGCACTGGGCCGAACTGGCACAGATTATCGAGTGGATTCGCGATGCCAACGGTATCGCGGTGCTTGCTCACCCGTTGAAATACAAGCTCACACGAACCCGGCTGAAACGCCTCCTGGCCGACTTCATCGAGCTGGGTGGAGAGGGCATGGAAGTGGTTTCAGGCCAGCAAACACCGCAGCATACTTCGGGCATGGTCCAGGTCTGTGTCGAGCTGGGCTTGCTGGCTTCCTGTGGTTCGGACTTCCACGGGCCCGGAAAACGCTGGGCCGAATTGGGCTCGTTTGCGCCGTTGCCACCCAGGGTCACACCGGTTTGGGAACGGTTTTAACCCGGTTGTATTCCTTATCAGCGTTTATTGACATGGAACATGGCGCCTCCCGGCGTTGTCCATAACAATAGATGTATCTCTTCAACG
>Ga0224499_10000275_pt1 | contig 12975 bp, 10 predicted proteins | sample SF_Jul11_sed_USG_3_FD_168125 | JGI IMG/M metagenome (GOLD analysis project Ga0224499, IMG submission 168125) | Sediment microbial communities from San Francisco Bay, California, United States - SF_Jul11_sed_USGS_24 | ecosystem: Environmental > Aquatic > Marine > Sediment | place: USA... | reverse complement strand
TCGCGGGCCTCACCCGATCGGTCCCGGTATCATAGCTGCACCGTCCTCGCTTATGAATCTTGCCATGCACGCTGCAGTACTCGATTTCGCAACGCTCAGCTCCCGGGACATCGATACGGCACCGCTAGATCGGGCCGCCCCGGGCATCGTCTATTACGACGTCACGCCGCCCGAGCTGTTGCTTCAGCGCCTCGCCGGCCTGCAGGTCGCCGTGATCAACAAGGTACGCATCGATGCGGCGACTATCGCCGCCATCCCGGACCTGAAACTGATCGCACTGGCGGCAACCGGCACCGACAATGTCGATCTGGGGGCAGCGCGAAAGGCCGGCGTCGCCGTGACGAACATACGCGCCTATTGCACCGCCTCCGTCGTGCAGCACGTTTTCGCACTGATCCTGGGACTGACGCAGCACCTCAAGGCCTATGAAGCGGACCTCAAGGCCGATGGCTGGCGCGATAGTCCGCAGTTCTGCATGCTCGGTCACCCTATCCGTGAACTTGCCGGCAAGCGCCTCGGTATCGTCGGCTACGGCGTACTCGGCGGCGCCGTTGCCGCGGCCGCGCGCGCCTTTGGCATGGAAGTCTGTGTCGCGCGCCGTATGGCCTCGGACGGCTCGCGGCCTGAGCGCCTGCCACTACCCGAATTGCTGGCGACATCGGACATAGTCAGCCTGCATTGTCCGCTTAACAGCTCGACAGAAAATCTGATCGGTGAACCTGAACTCGAGTTAATGAAAGACGATGCATTGCTTATCAATACCGCGCGCGGCGGGCTGGTCGACGGCGACGCGCTGGTCCGCGCATTACAAGGCAACAGGCTGGGTGGTGCCGGCATCGATGTGCTGCGACGCGAACCACCGGTGGACGGCGATCCGCTGCTCGATGTCGATCTCGACAACCTGATCGTGACGCCGCACATTGCATGGGCCGCGCGGGAGGCCCGCCAGCGAGCTCTGGAGCAGATCGCACAGTGCATCGAGAGCTTCGCCGGCGGCGGAAATTTCGGGCGGGTCGTTTGACGTGAGTACCGCCATCGTCTGGTTTCGCCGCGACCTGCGCCTGGCTGACAATCCCGCGCTGGAATCTGCCGCAGACCGCCACGACAAACTGGTTCTGCTCTATATAGAGGCGGAGTCCGCAACCGAGCCATGGTCGGCCGGAGCGGCATCGCGCTGGTGGCTGCACCACAGTCTCGAGCGGTTCGACGCCGACCTCGCAAAACTCGGACAATCGCTGACGCTCAAACGCGGCCCGGCACTGCAATGCCTGCGCGAATGCCTGGCCGAAAGCGGCGCGGACGCGGTCTACTGGAATCGAATGTATGACCCCGCCGCCCGCCAGCGTGATGCCCGGATCAAGGAGGAGTTGCGTGGCGACGGCATTGCCGTCGAGAGTTTTGCCGCCAACCTGCTGTTCGAACCGTGGCAAATCCGCACCGGCAAGGGTGGCCCCTTCCGGGTGTTCACGCCATTCTGGCGCGCCTGCCAGCGCCAGGCGGAGATAGCCGAACCGCTGCCGGCCCCGGCCAGCCTGCCGTCGCGCCCGGATTCCAGCGTGAAATCGGTGACGCTCGATGCGCTGAACCTGATGCCGGAGATTGGCTGGTATGACGGTTTGGCGCGGATGTGGCAACCGGGCGAGCATGCCGCCCACGCCCGTCTGGCCGACTTTTGCGACACCGCGCTGGCCGATTACGCGGACGGCCGCGAGGTTCCCTCCGTAGCGGGGACGTCCCGACTTTCTCCTCACCTGCATTTTGGCGAGATTTCTCCGCGCAGTGTCTGGCACCGGGTTGGCCAGCACAGCCTGTTGCAGCGCAGCCAGCCCGGAGCCGAGGCGTTTCTGCGGGAGATCGGCTGGCGCGAGTTCGCCCACCACGTGCTGTTTCACTATCCGCACACACCGGACCAGCCGCTGAACAGCAAGTACGCAGATTTCCCATGGCGTGAAAATCACGGCGATCTGCTTTCGGCCTGGCAGCGGGGCAGAACCGGTTTTCCGATCGTCGATGCTGGAATGCGCGAGCTTTGGCACACCGGCTGGATGCACAACCGGGTGAGGATGATCGTCGCATCGCTGCTGGTAAAGAACCTGCGCGTACCCTGGACCGCGGGAGCCGGGTGGTTCTGGGACACCCTCGTCGACGCGGATCTTGCGAACAACACGCTGGGATGGCAGTGGGCAGCGGGTTGCGGGGCCGACGCGGCGCCGTATTTCCGCATCTTCAACCCGGTGCGGCAAGGAGAGAAGTTCGACCCCGACGGCAGCTATGTCCGCAGCTGGATACCCGAGCTCGCAGATCTGCCCGACCGCTGGATTCACAAACCGTGGGAGGCGCCCGACCGGGTCAGGCCCGACCCGGACCTCTATCCCGCCCCGGTGGTCGATCTTGCGACCAGCCGCAAGGCCGCGCTGGAAGCGCTGGCAAGACTGAAAAAATACGGTAGCGGGTAACCGGCGCTAAGATTGTTGCCGGAGTTTCTCCCGGGCCCAGGCAAGCACTTCGCGAACCCGGGGCGACGCGAGTTCCCATGCAGCACGCTCGCTGACCCAGCGGTACTCGTGGTGTTCAGGGCGGCCGAGTTCCGGACTGACGCCCAAAACGACTTCGGCGGTCGCGGTCCGCCCCAGGTAGTAGCGGGCAATCTTGTCGCGAATGTACGGGCCGGTTTCAAAGTAGTCACAACCCCACGCGAAATCGACGTCGGCGATACCGGTTTCCTCCTCGACCTCGCGCAACGCCGCAGCGCACGGCTCCTCTTCGGACTCGACGATACCCTTCGGAAAATCCCAGTTACGGAATGCGCGCAGCATCAGAAAGCGATATCCATCCGCCGTCTCGCGAACCACTACGACACCGGAAGACAGCCTGTAAACCGGACGCGCCATGACGGCAGTATAGCCAAGTAATGCCGCCACAAACGGCATCACTCGCGCAGCACGGTCACCGGCGGCTGCTGCACCGCGGAACGGGCTGCCAGAGTGCCACTGACGCCGACCAGCAGAGCACCCGCCACGAGTCCGACCAGTGCAAGGTTGCCACTGCCGGCGTATTCGAGCTCGAACACCCTGCTGGCAAGCGCGGCTCCGGCCACGCCCGCACCAATTGCACCAAGCAGCCCGGCCAGCATCCCGACGACGACAAACTCGGTCGCGATGGCGCGCAGAACCAGGCTGCGGCGCGCCCCCAGTGTGCGCAACATTGCCGCCTCATAACGGCGTTCCCCGAGGCTTGCCTGGACCGCGGCCAGCAGCACGACCACGCCGGCCGCCAGCGTGAACAGGAACACGATCTGCACGGCCAGTGCCGCCTTGTCCATTACTCCCCGGACCTGGCCCAGCAACGCCTCCATGTCGAAAACCGTGACTCCGGGCAACTCGCGCGCGATATCGATAAATAGCTGGCGCTGGTCGCCCGGCACGTGCGCGCTGCTGATGAAGGTCCCCGCTTCTTCCGGCAACAGACCAGGTGAGAGCACCATGAAAAAATTCGGCCGGAAGCTGTCCCATTCAACGACCCGGAAACTGGTGACCACGCCGGTGACCGGCTCCCCGGCCACGTCGAAACGCAACTCATCGCCGAGTGCCAGTCCCAGCGCTTCGGCGAATTCCACTTCGACTGAAACACCGGGCGGTTGCCCATCTTCGTCCCACCAGACTCCATCCGCGAGCCGATTGCCGATCTGCAACCGGTCCGACCAGCTCAGATTCGCTTCGCGCTCGAGAAAACGCCGGCCACGTTCACTGACGTCGCCGATGTCGCGAGCTGCAACCCCGTTTATTGCGGCAAGACGCGCCCGAACCAGAGGCCAGTACTGCGGACGCTCCACCCCATGGCGCTCGAACACCGCGCTAAGAGCTTCGCGCTCCGGAGGCTGAATATTGATCAGAAAATTATTGGGCGCATCGGCAGGCAGGGTTGCTTGCCATGCCGCCAGCAGATCGCCTCGCACCACAGACAATAACAACAACACCATCAGGCCGAGACCGAACGCAACCAGCTGGACAACGGACTCGCGACGGCGCCGGGCAAGGTTTGCCAGCCCGTATCGCCATGCCGCACCGCCACTACCGCGCACCGACCTGAGTGCATAGACGAGAACCCAGCCGCACACATAGAGCACGGCGAGCGTGCCGGCGAGCGCAAGCGCCGAGAGCAACACCATGCTCGTCTCGCGCAAAACCGCCAGCAACATCAGCACGATGCCGGCGCCAGCGCTCAGATAGGCCAGAAACAATGCCGGCGAAGGTGCCACATCCTTGCGCAGAACCCGAATCGGCGGCACCCGTCGCAGTTGCGCCAGGGGTGGCAAAGCAAAAGCGAGAATCATCGCGAGAGCGGTAAACGGTCCCAGCCACAGACTCGCCGCGCTCGGCAGCGGCAGATTCCCGCCGACCATGTCCGACAGCACCTGAGCCAGCAACGCCTGGGCGAAATACGCAAGCAGCGTGCCGACGATACCGCCGATCAGTGCAATTGCGCCAAGCTGCCACAGCCCGAGTGTCAGGATCTTCCGCTGCGATGCGCCGAGGCATTTCATCAGCGCCGCGGTGTCAAGATGACGCTGGGCGTAGCGCCGGGCGGCCATTGCAATAGCGATCGCGCAGATCATCACGCTGACCAGAGCCGACAGGCCGAGGAATTGCTCGGCGCGCTTGAGCGCGACGCCAATCTCCGGCCGCACGTCCTCCAGCCCGCGCAACCGTTCGCCTGCCTCGAGCTGCGGTTCGAGTTCGGAGCGAAAACCGGCAATATCTCCGGGTTCACCGGAAAACAACAGGCGATAGGTCACCCTGCTGCCGGGACCGAGCAGCCCCGACGGGCCGATGTCCGCCTGGTTCACCAGCAGAGTCGGCGCCAGATCGACAAACTGGAAACCCTGGTCGGGCAGCCGCTCCAGGACCCGGCCTACTACAAGATCCAGTTCGCCGAGCCGCAGCGTGTCACCCGGCTCGAGGCCAAGCCGGGCCAGCAGCCGCGCCTCCGCCCATGCCTCACCGCTGCGCGGCACCGCGTTCGTGGCACTGGATTCGCCAAACAACTTGTCCGCGACCAGAATCGTGCCGCGCAGAGGATACGCATCATCAACGGCCCGCACTTCGGCCAGGCTGCCCTCGTCGCCGGCCCAGGCCATGCTCGGAAACGAACTGACATTCGCGGTCTTGAGATTGAAATCGGCGGCGCTGGCACGCAGTTCGGCGCTCGCCGGGCGCCCGCTGCGCCAGACCAGGTCGGCCGCCAGAACTTCACCGGCCTGACGCTGCACGGCCACGGTGATGCGTGATGTGAACATCGAAACGGCCGAAAGCGCCGTGACTCCGATAATCAACGCTGCGAGCAGCGTCATCAGCTCACCCGAACGCCAGTCCCGGAGCAGTGCCGAAAAAGCAAGGCGCAGCGCGCTCAAGCCGCCACCTCGTCGCCGACGAGCCGGCCGTCCCCCAGCAGCAATCGTCGGCGGCAGCCGGAGGCGAGGTTCTCGTCGTGAGTCACGAGCACCAGCGTCGTGTGTGCGGCCTCGTTCAGACGAAACAACAATTCGATTATTCGCGCGCCGGTTGCTCCGTCGAGGTTCCCGGTCGGCTCATCGGCGAACAATATCGCTGGTCGCGTCACGAACGCACGCGCGATCGCCACCCGCTGCTGCTCGCCGCCGGAAAGCTGGCGCGGATAATGGCGCAGCCGTTCGCTGAGCCCTACCTCGCCGAGCACCGTAGCGGCCGCGTCAGCGGCGCGCTCGTTGCCGGCCAGCTCCAGCGGCAGCATCACGTTTTCGATCGCGGTCAGCGATGGCAACAGGTGGAAAGACTGAAAAACGAACCCTACGTTGCCGGCCCGCAATTCGGCACGGCCGTCTTCGGACAGACCGCCGATATCCTGTCCCAGCAACCTGACCGTGCCGCTACTCGGCGTGTCGAGTCCCGCCATCAGCGCAAGCAGGGTCGATTTGCCGGCGCCGGACGGACCGACCACCGCGACCGTTTCGCCGCCGGCGACGCTGAAACTCACATCCTCGAGAATGGTCAGAGAACCTTCCGGGCTGCTAACCTTTTTGCCGAGAGAGTCGACAGTGAGAACGTCCGTGTCCGAATTGTGGTTAATCATGCATCGATCTCTGTTTGCTTTTGTGCTGGCCATGGCGGCGCTGGCGCAAGCCCATGCGGGAGACCCGCGCATCCTCGTCCTCGGCGACAGTCTCAGCGCCGCATATGGCATTCCGCTGGAACGTGGTTGGGTGAATTTGCTACAGGCGCGTCTGAAAACCGAAGGTTACGGATACGAGGTTGTGAATGCCAGCGTCAGCGGCGATACCACCGGCGCCGCACTGACTCGCCTGCCGCGGGCACTGGAATTGCACCAGCCAGCCATCGTAATCGTCGAACTCGGCGGCAACGACGGCCTGCGCGGTACGCCGGTCGCGCAAATGCAGCGCAATCTTGCATCAATTATCGAGAAAGCACGCGCCGTGGACGCCGAGGTCCTGGTCACCGGGGTCATGATTCCACCGAATTACGGCGCGGAATATACCGCTCGTTTCAGTGCGGTTTACACCAGCCTGGTCGATGAGTTCGAAGTGGCACTGGTACCTTTCATTCTCGACGGCATCGCCCTGGAGCCGAGCCTGATGCAGGCGGACGGCATCCATCCCACCGCCGCGGCCCAGCCCAGAATTCTCGACAACGTATGGCCGGCGCTGCAACCGCTGCTGTCCCGCTAGCCCGGGGAAGCCCCTGTATTGCCGCGTCCGTACCACGATGCTATATAGTTCGGTTACGGGAGACACCCGGGCGCATTACAAAACAACCCGTGCAACCGGGCGCGGTCAGCGGGGCAATTGGCCGCACCGAAAGATGGCCGCACCATAAGAAACACTGACGACCCCCCGAGTTTGCCACTCCCGACATGTCATGCTGCGGCAAGCGCCACTCTGAGGAGAAAACGAATGGAGAAAATCTGGCTCAAAAACTACCCGGCCGGCGTCCCCGAGGAAGCCGATCTCGACGAGTGGCCCTCACTGAAGCATGTCTTCGACGAAGCGTGCAAAAAATATCGCGATCTGCCCGCGTTCACCAACATGGGCAAGACCATTACCTATTCCGAACTCGATCAGCAAAGCCGCTACTTTGGCGCGTTTCTGCAGAACAATGCCGGGCTGGAGAAGGGCGATCGCGTTGCCCTGATGATGCCCAACCTGTTGCAGTACCCGGTCGCACTTTTTGGTGTACTCAGAACCGGCATGGTAGCGGTCAATGTAAACCCGCTTTACACGCCCAGGGAGTTACAACACCAGTTATCCGATTCCGGTGCCAAGGCGATCGTGATTCTCGAGAATTTCGCGTCCACGCTCGAAAAAGTCATCGACAAGACCGATGTGAAGACGGTCATCGTCACCGGTATCGGCGACATGCTCGGATTCCCCAAGCGCTCGATCGTGAATTTCGCGATCCGCCACGTAAAGCGCATGGTCCCTGACTGGAATGTCCCGCATGCGATTCCGTTCCTGCGCGCATTGAACGACGGCAAGTGGCAGACCCTCGAGGACGTCGAGGTCGGTCAGGAAGACCTCGCTTTCCTGCAATACACCGGCGGCACGACCGGAGTGTCAAAGGGCGCGATGCTCAGCCATCGCAACATGACCGCCAACCTGGCGCAGATGAAGGCGTGGCTGGGTCAGCTGGATCTGCAGGAACCCGGTACCGTCATCACGGCATTGCCGCTCTATCATATCTTCGCGTTGACGGTGAACCTGCTCAGCTTCCTGATCCGCGGCGGACAGAACGTACTGATCACCAACCCGCGCGATTTCCCCGCATTCGTAGCCGAGATGAAGAAATATCCGTTTACGTTCATCACCGGTGTCAACACGCTGTACAACGCGCTGCTCAATACACCCGGTTTCTCGGACATCGATTTCGGCCCGCTCAAGGGCAGTTTCGCGGGTGGAATGGCGGCACAGGAAGCTGTCGCGAAACAGTGGAAAGAGGTCACCGGCAACGTTCTGACGCAGGGCTACGGACTGACCGAAACCTCTCCCGTTGCGACCTCCTGCCTGCTTGGCAGCGGCGAATACGACGGGTCCATCGGGGTACCGATGCCGAGTACCGACCTGGTCATTCGCGACGACGAAGGTAACGATCTTCCGGTCGGCGAAATTGGCGAGATCTGCATCAAGGGCCCCCAGGTGATGGAGGGCTACTGGAACCGTCCGGAGGAGACCGCAAAGGTCATAACCGAGGACGGCTGGCTGCGCACCGGTGACATGGGCCGCATGAATGAAAACGGGCTCACTTTTATCGAAGACCGCAAGAAGGACATGATTCTCGTCTCGGGATTCAATGTGTATCCGAACGAGATTGAGGAAGTCGCGGTAGCCCACGACGGCGTGCTGGAAGCCGCCGCGGTCGGTCTGCCAGACGAAAAATCCGGCGAGGTCGTCAAGTTGTTTGTCGTGCGCAAGGATCCGGCGCTCGACGAGGCAAAGCTAAAAGCCTACTGCAAGGAGAATCTGACCGGCTACAAGGTGCCGCGTGTCATCGAGTTCCGCGACGAACTGCCGAAATCAAATGTCGGCAAGATCCTGCGGCGGGAGTTACGCGACGAAGCGACCGGCTGAGCAACCCACGCCGCTCAGCCGGTGGCGTGATATTGCGGGCTCAGCTCATGCACCGCTGCGACCATAGCGGCGGCGTGCTCCGGCGGCACGTCCGGATGTATCCCGTGACCGAGGTTGAACACGTGGCCCTCGCCGTGACCATAGCTTGCGAGAACCCGGCCGACCTCGGCGCGAATCACCCCCGGCGAAGCGTATAGCACCGACGGATCGAGGTTGCCCTGCAACGCAACCCGGTCCTCGGTCCAGCTGCGCGCCAGCGCGAGATCGGTGGTCCAGTCCACACCCAGCGCGTCGCAGCCGGAATCGACCATCTCGCGCAGACGGATGCCCGCGTTCTTGGTAAACAGCACGACCGGAATGCGCCGCCCGTCCGCCTCGCGCTCGAGATTGTCGACAATACGGGTCATGTAAGCGAGCGAAAACTCACGATATGCGGCCGGCGCCAGCGCGCCGCCCCACGTATCGAAGACCATTACCGCCTGGGCACCCGCGGCGATCTGCGCATTCAGGTAATTCGTGGTCGCGGTGGTGAGCTTGTCGAGCAGGCTGTGCAGTAGTGCCGGCTCGTCGTAGAGCATCCGCTTGATGATGCCGAAGGTCTTGCTGCTGCCACCTTCCACCGCGTAGGTCGCCACGGTCCAGGGGCTGCCCGCAAATCCGATCAGGGGAACCTTTCCGGCGAGCTCGCGACGAATCAGGCGCACCGCATCCATTACATAGCCGAGCTCGTCCTCCGGATCCGGCAACGGCATCTGCTCGATGTCACGCGCATTACGCACCGGTCTCTCGAATCGCGGGCCCTCACCGGCCTCGAAATACAACCCGAGGCCCATCGCGTGCGGCACCGTCAGGATGTCAGAGAACAGGATCGCCGCGTCCAGCGGGAAACGCCGCAGCGGCTGCAACGTGACCTCGCAAGCAAGCTCCGGCGCGCCGCACAGGCTCATGAAATCTCCGGCCTTGCCGCGTACCTCGCGATATTCGGGCAGATAACGGCCGGCCTGGCGCATCATCCAGACCGGTGTCCGGTCGACCGGCTCACGCAGCAGTGCCCGCAGAAAACGATCGTTTTGCAATTGCTCAGTTGTCACTGTCGAATACTCCTGCGATCGATTTCTGGATGGCTTCGGCCGCCTCGCGCGGATTCTCTGCGTCACGGATCGGCCGGCCCACGACGATATAGTCGGCGCCGTTGGCAAACGCCTGCTCGACGTTGACGACTCTTTTCTGGTCGTCGGCGGGGCGATTGTCTACCGGGCGGATTCCCGGGGTCACGACCAGCAGGCGCGCATCGATGTGCTCACGCAGCCTAGGCGCTTCCAGCCCTGACGAAATCACGCCGGCGCATCCGGCTTCGAGAGCCCGCCGCGCCCGCGACAACACGAGTTCGCCGACGTCGCAGTCGAACCCGAGATCGTCGAGATCACCACGATCGAGGCTGGTCAGCACCGTCACGCCGAGAATCTGCACATCGTCGGCCGCCGCGGCTGCAGCTTCCATGATCGACTGGTTGCCGTGCACGGTTGCAAAGGTGACGCCACGTCCATTGAGACGGCTGACCGCGCGCCCGACCGTCGCCGGCACGTCGAAGAATTTCAGATCAACGAAAATCTTCTTGCCGCGCTCCACCAGCCAGTCGACGAGCTCGAAGTAGCCACCGGCCATCATCAGTTCCAGACCGAGTTTGTAGAACTGCACGCTGTCGCCCAGCCGCTCCGCGAGCTGCCGCGCCGCGTCCGCGTCCGGTACGTCCATTGCAAATATCAGGCGCTCGCGTGTCGCTATCGGCTTGTCTGACAACATCCCGGGTTCTCCCTGCAATTGCGTGCACAGTCGGCGCGGCATTCTAGACTATTTGCCGGCCCGACAGCAGGGATTCAGGGCGATTCCAGTGGATCGAACAGGCGCCGGTGTTCGCTGATCGCAAACCGGTCCGTCATTCCCGCGATGTAATCGGTAACGGCACGGACCGTGCCGGCAACGCCGGATTGCTCGCTGTAGCGTTCGCTCATTGCCGCGTGCTCGGGCGGCATCAGACGCGGATCCTCCATGTAGACAGCGAACAGTTCGGTCACCACGCGGCGCGCCTTGCGGGTCATGCGCAACACCCTGTGATGCCGATAGAGGCGGCCATGGAGATATTGCTTCAGCTCCGTATGCAGCCCCTGGATTCGCGCCGAAAAGCTCAGCATTGGCCGGCCGGCCGCGCGAATGCCGTCGATATCGGCAGCCTGCAACTCGGCGAGGTTTTCGCGCGTGGTCTGCAGCAGGTCGGTCACGACCGTGTCGATCATGCGCCGCACCGTTTCCGAGACCTGGCGCTTGCGCGGCGCAGCCGGATATCCGGCTGCTACTGCGCTGAACAATTCACCGAACAGGCCAACCTCGACCAATTCGTCTAGATCGAGTAAACCGGCACGCAGCCCGTCGTCGACGTCATGATGGTTGTAGGCTATCGCGTCGGCGACATTGGCGATCTGCGCTTCGAGTCCGGGCTGGCTGCGTTCGAGAAAACGTACTCCGAGCTCACCCAGGCCACGCGCGTTTTTGGCCGAGCAGTGTTTCAGAATGCCCTCGCGGGTCTCATAGGTCAGGTTGAGACCGGGAAAATCCGCATAACGCTGTTCCAGCTCGTCGACGACCCGCAGCGACTGAAGATTATGTTCGAACCCCCCGTATTCCCGGGTGCACTCGTTCAATGCATCCTGGCCCGCATGGCCGAACGGGGTATGACCCAGATCGTGCGCGAGACAGATTGCTTCGGCCAGCGTCTCATTGAGATGCAGCTCGCGCGCGATCGTACGCGCGATCTGGGCCACCTCGAGCGAGTGAGTCAGCCGGGTGCGATACATGTCGCCTTCATGGTTGACGAACACCTGGGTCTTGTAGACCAGGCGCCTGAACGCAGTCGAGTGCAGCACGCGGTCGCGATCGCGCTGGAATTCGCCCCGATATTCGTGACGGGGCTCGCTATGAGGACGGCCTCGCGACGTAGCATCGAGCGCGGCATACGGCGCGAGACCTGTATCCGCCAGGTTCATGCAGCCGCCTCGAGACTCTGGTGCAGAAAACGTTCGAGCTCGTCGCCGGCAAACTCGGACGTCAGCCTGGCACGGCCGATATCATCCAGCAACACCAGCCGCAGCTGCCCAGCCTGGACTTTTTTGTCGCGATGGAGCGCGGCAAAAAAGCGCTGGTATTGCAGCGGCGGCGGCCGGGTTGGCAGCCCGGCCGCCTCGAGCAGCGCTTCGATCCGCGGAACCGCGCTGGCCGGCAGGCTTCCCACCCGGACCGAAAATTGCGCCGCCATCATCATGCCGGCGGCGACGGCCTCGCCATGCAGCCAGCGCCCGTATCCATGGACGGCCTCGATGGCGTGGCCAAAAGTATGTCCGAGATTGAGCAATGCACGGATTCCCTGCTCGGTTTCGTCACGCGCAACAATGTCTGCCTTGATTTCGCAACTGCGGGTGATTGCCTGCTCGAGGGCTTCGGTTTCACGCCGCAACAGTGCCGGCAGCGCGAGCTCCAGCCAGGCGAAGAAATCGCGATCGAGAATCAACCCGTACTTGAATACCTCGGCAAGCCCGGCGCGGTATTCGCGCTCATCGAGCGTAACCAGGGCCGCGGTATCGGCAATCACACAGAGCGGTTGGTAGAACGCGCCAATGAGGTTCTTGCCGGCGCTGTGATTCACCGCGGTCTTGCCACCCACCGACGAATCGACCTGGGCCAGCAAAGTCGTCGGCACCTGGACGAAACCGACACCACGCTGGTAACAGGCCGCCGCAAAACCCGCCATATCGCCAATCACTCCGCCGCCCAGCGCGAGCACGGTGCAGTCACGCCCGAACCCCGCTGCGACGAGTTCGTCGAGAATTGCCGAAACCGTATCGAGCGTCTTGTAACGCTCGCCGTCCGGCAATATCAACTCGCGTGTCGCATACCCCGACAGAGCCTCCCGCAACGTTGCCAGATACAACGGCGCGACGACATCGTTTGTGACTATCAACACATCGCGGCTCGGCAGTGCGGCGGCGATGAGTCCCGGGCGGCTCAGCAGTCCCGTGCCGATATGGATCGGGTAGCTTCTGGCGCCTAGATCAACGTTGATTATTGGCATCGCGGCAGGTCGTTGTGGCTAAGGATCGAAACTGCCAGCGCCAGGCTCGACCGAATCCTTGATGTTGCGATGGATTTCCTCCGCCACCTGGGTCACGCGCTGGCCATCAGTGTGCAGTACCAGATCGGCAACCTGACGATACAACGGATCGCGAACTTCCATCAGTTCCCCGAGTCGCGCCCGCGGATCTTCGGTGTTGAGTAACGGCCGGTTGCGCCCCGTGCGCGTGCGCTCG
>Ga0224499_10000271_pt1 | contig 13118 bp, 6 predicted proteins | sample SF_Jul11_sed_USG_3_FD_168125 | JGI IMG/M metagenome (GOLD analysis project Ga0224499, IMG submission 168125) | Sediment microbial communities from San Francisco Bay, California, United States - SF_Jul11_sed_USGS_24 | ecosystem: Environmental > Aquatic > Marine > Sediment | place: USA: California... | reverse complement strand
ATCTTTTGGTGAATCCATATATTGGGCGGCGTTGAGCACCCTTCGACTGCGCTCAGGGTGACACATGGAATGTGATTGCGAGGCACACAAGGTGAGCCTCGCTATGAAAGAGGTCAACAGTGCGCGAAGCGCGAAAAACCCATTTATGGGTCCCCTCTCGAGAGGGGGAAAAAGGTAGCGTTGTTGCCGAATTCGGGCCTGCGAGGAGTCGAAGCACAGGCAAGCCTGTTCTTGGGCTTCGCGCGTTGTCGGACCCACAGGGGTTTCGACCCACAGGAGCCGTCGCGCGGGTTCGCACGACGGCACCACAACCTCATGCTGAGCGGAGTCGAAGCACAGGCAAGCCTGTTCTTGCGCTTCGCGCGTTGTCGGACCCACAGGGGTTTCGACCTACAAGAGCCGTCACGCGGGGTCGCACGACGGCACCACAACCTCATGCTGAGCGGAGTCGAAGCATGAAAGGCAGCCGATGTGGACATCTGCCGGCCACGGAAATGAAGATGGACCCCCGCCTTCGCGGGGGTGACAAGCAAGACACAACGACGATGTGTGTACAATGAGCAAGGACAAGAAAAAGAAAAGCGACAAAGTAAAACCGCAACTGCTCAAAGGCTTTCGCGATTATCCGCCTGATGAGCAGATCGCACGCCAGAAAATGCTGGCCAAAGTGCGCGAAGTTTACGAACTGCGCGGGTTCCTGCCATATCAGACAGCTTCGCTTGAGTTTGCCGGGACACTGTTGGGTCCGCATTACAACGAAGACTCGCTGGCTGAACTGTTCGGTTTCACCGGACCCGACGAAGTCGATATGGCCCTCAGGTATGAGTTCACGCTGTCGTTGGCTCGTTTCGTAGCCGGTAATCCGACCCTGCCGCTGCCCTTTCGGGGCTATCAGATCGGCAATGTCTGGCGGGTCGACAAACCGGGACCGGGGCGCTATCGCGAATTCGCCCAGTGCGACATAGATATAGTGGGTACCGAGAACCTGCTGGCCGACGCCGAGATTATCGCCACCATGGTAGCCACCCTGGAACATCTGGGCGTGGCCAATTTCAAGGTCCGTTTTTCCAATCGCAAGATTCTGAACGGTTTGATCGAGTACTCAGGTATTCCGACTGAGCGCGGTCCCGATGTTATGCGGGTGGTCGACAAACTCGAAAAGCAGGGGAGAGAGGCGGTGGTACTGGAACTGGGGCCGGGACGGATCGATCAGTCGGGCGACAAGATTGCAGGACTCGATATCGATCCATCGCAGATAGCACAGATCGAAAAGTTTTTGGATATCGCCGGTGAAACCGAGGGCGACCCGCTGGAGAGAGCTGCATCCATTCTTGGTGGAATAGAATCTTCCCAGGCGGGAATTTACGAATTGCAGACGATCCAGCAGCATCTCGCCACCATGGGTGTTGACCAATCCAAATCCGGTATCGACTTGACCATTGTACGCGGGCTGGGCTACTACACCGGCCCGGTGTTTGAAACCACGCTTACAGACCTGCCTGACTATGGCTCGGTCTTCTCAGGTGGACGTTATGACAACCTGGTGGATCGTTTTCTCAATCGTTCTATCCCGGCGGTGGGGACATCGATAGGCATCGACCGGTTGCTGGCCGCCCTTATAGAGTTGAAAGCGCTGGACCTGCAATCGGCCACGGCCCAGGTGCTGGTAACCGTCATGGACAGAGATCGGCTGCCGGATTACCTGTCGATCCTGCGTCAACTTCGCGAGGCTGGGATTCCGGCCGAGGTATTCTCCGGCGACACCAAGAACCTGACCAAGCAGATCAAGTACGGCGATAAGGTGGGTATTCCGTTTGCCGTGATAGCCGGATCCGATGAATTCGAAGCCGGTACTGTCACGGTAAAAAACCTGGCCGCCGGGCGGCTGAAGGCTGAGTCCACCACCGACCGGGAAGAGTGGTTGAAAGCTGAAGATATTCAGGAGACAGTTGAGTCATCGGGCTTGATCGACTATCTGAAGAAAAAACTGCCGGGGCACTCTTAACCAACGTATATCGTAGAGAAACAGAGCTTTGGCGGTCCTGAATCGAGCTGGAAAACAGCCGATTTACCTTGACCGCTTAGGGTTCGAAGGCTATATTGGATTGATACTACAACTGTACTACGAGTGCTCGTTTACAGCATATAAAAAGAGGTTTGTTTGATGAAACGCTGTTTATGCGCCCTTTTGGGGTCGTTTTTTTTGCTGTCTGCTACTATTGTTGCTCAGGGGAACGGTAGCTATGTGAACTTGAGTTCGGTGGATGGACTTATCGACGGAAAGATACCTATCGTCTCATGGCAGGATGTCACTTTCCACTTCGAGTATCACAACGGCGATCCCGTGAATAAGGCCAAAGGAATTACCAACGGTTTTGAACTGAGCGCAACCGGTGGTGCTACCTGGACTGGTAGCTATGTCGAGGAGTTCCCATTCGATCCTTCTACTATGTTCGATCTGATCTGGGCAATCAACACCTACAGTTGGGACGGCGTTGGCGCCGACACAGTGGGCTTTGGTGGTTCAGTTATGCTCGGTCCGGGTTTGCCGGGCGGTTTTACGGGTCCCGCAATTGCCATTACAGTCAATTTCCAGAACCCTGCATCCGATGGCGAGACCTTTTGTATCGACTCGGCTTTCTACCCACCCTCGGGTACCTGGATGTGGGCTTATGGGTCTACGGTTGGTTCCTACCCGCCCGACTGGGACGGACCTCACTGCTATGAACTTTTCGAGTACGTGGAACCACCCCCGTATTGGACAGTCGAACATCCATCCTACACCGGCGACCATTGTGTCCTGGTCGTTTTGGATTACGCCGCTGAGGATATGTTTCAAAACCCGTTAGCTTTTTCGCTTGTGTCCGGCCCCGGCGCGGTGAATGGGACCAGCAGTTCCACATGCCAATATACCTATGCTCCGGTGTTGGCCGATGTTGGTGCATCATTACAGGCTGTCCTGGGTGTAGAAAGTATCGCCAACCTTGGCAATCCGGTACTCACCACTACTAACTTGAACTTCACTAATCAGAACCCGGTATTCACCAACGGCCTTAACACTACGACAGTTATCGGCATGGGCAACTCCGGCTGTGCTCCGCCTCTGGTTACCGATGATAGAGACTGTGATCCCTCCACTGTGAGTATACTAAGCGTTACCCCGACCCCGGACGGCACCGTTAGTATCACTGACAATGGGAATGGCGCCTACGATCTTTGTTTTGCCACTACCGTGAACGACGGCGGCATACTGTATGAGGTCATTGTTGAAGTCTCTGACGCCGGTCCGGGAAGGCCTCATTCTACCGGCCCGGTGTATTTTGATGTCATACCGGTAGTGCCGTATGAAGTGAAGATTGAAAAGACCCACAATACATTCCAGGGTATGCATGAGATCGTTGATGTTGTTCTGACCAAAGGTGGCGAAATGATGGGTGGTTACGACTTCATGATTGCCTACGACGCCTCAGCCCTGGTTTTCCAGGCTGCCTTGCCGGGAGATCTTCATACTATTTGTGGATGGGAGTATTTCAACTATCGTTTCGGCCCCAACGGCAACTGCGGCAACGCCTGCCCCAGCGGCCTTTTGGAAGTGGTGGCTATTGCCGAGACAAACAACGGCCCAAACCATCCGCTTTGTTTTTTGCTCAGTCCGCCGGTGGTCCTGTTCTCGCTGGACTTTTTGGTCAGCGACGATCGTACTCTTGAGTGTCAGTACGTACCAATCCGCTTCTACTGGACCAATTGCACCGACAACAGTATCGCCTACCATCCGGCTGATGATCCGTTGTCGGCTGTCCAGGGCGTTTCCCGGTATGTCGTCGACTTCGACCTGATCGGTCATATTGAAGATCCCAACACCGGATTCCCAACATATACCGGTGTTCAGTCCGAGTGTCTGGAAGGTGGCGGTCCCGGTAAGCCGGCGCCGATACAGTTTGTCGATTTCTACAACGGTGGCATCGACATCGTTTGCGCCGACTCGATCGATGCCCGCGGCGACGTAAACCTCAACGGTACGGCCAACGAAATAGCCGATGCCGTTTTGTTCAGTAACTATTTCGTCAAAGGTCTCAGCGTTTTCAATGTCAACTTGCAGGGGCAGATAGCCTCTACCGATATCAACTCCGATGGTCTCACTCTCAGCGTAGCTGATTTGGTCTATCTCATTCGGATCATCACCGGCGATGCCAATCCCTACGCCAAGCTTAGCGCTGAGTCTGCATCCTTTGGCGTGGAGGACGGGGTGCTCTCAGTGGATAGCAGAATGGCGGCTGCGTTTGTCATCCTTGAGGGCAATGTGAGTCCGACCCTGTTGGCCGAAAACATGGAGATGAACTATGCCTTCGACGGCTGGAACACTCGCGTCCTGGTCTCCAAGATCGAGCGCGGCGCCGGTTTCGAGGGTGGCTTCCTGAGTTTCGAAGGAAATATCAAGAGCCTTGAATTCGCAACCTACGACGGCGCCCCGGTAGCTAAGCAGCTGGTGCCGAGAAGCTATAGCCTGCATCAGAACTATCCCAACCCGTTCAACCCACAAACGACAGTGTCTTTTGGACTGCCGTTCGGTGGTGACTACAGATTGACTGTCTACAATGTTGCCGGACAAAAAGTAGCCAGCTTTGAAGGCAGTTCGGAGCCCGGGACTGTGTCCTTGGACTGGGATGCTTCCGACATGGCTTCGGGCGTCTACTTCTACAAGCTCGACACCGACGATTTCACCGACACAAAGAAGATGGTGCTCTTGAAATAGGCTGGTTTTCACAAGCGCCTGACCGGCGTTTATCAAAACATCGATCCGCTGTCCATTATCTGGGCAGCGGATTTCTTATATCCGCTCAGGAGGCCAGTGATAGTCTGATGAGTTGGAATTCGAACTTGCAAAATAGTGCTTTTGGGATATATTGGATACAGAGGTCGCCGCTGAGGCGGATCAGAGGACGTGATTCGCCCGACTTGTGAGAGTAACACAGTTCTTTTCCGTCGACCTGAACAGTACTAACAAGTACTTCCCCGTACTTAAACAGCACTAGTCCCCGGCCGCCTTGCGGCCGAGCAACTGGAATCGCCGCGTTCAGATGTCGCGGCAGGAATAGGGAGAGGTGACGTGAATCAGATTAAGGTCCTGACATTTTGTGTGATCCTTCTTGTAGCCGGATCGGTCACTGCACAGGTTGACGGTTATACCTGCACCAATTCGTACCTCGACTGTGCCGACGTGGTGGAATCGGAAACGGACTCGGTATGGTTCTCCAGTTTTCTGGGCAACGCGGCCAGCAGTTTCCGCTTTTTTGTGAGTCTCAGCGTATCGGACACCGTGCATGCTTTTCAGATGCTGATTGACTGGGATGACACGTATATGCAGCCGCGGGTCGATCCGGATGACAGCGCATATCTGTTTTATAGGCTACTTGGGCAATTTGAATCTGCGGACGATGACTTCGTTGTCCAGATATCGCCCAATCCTGCTGATAACGGGGCCATCCTGGTTTCCTATAATCTGGCCACAGGAGATGCACCGCCTCTGCCACCGGGCAACCACGGCACAATCTTCAGGCTGCTTTTCGATATCGACCCGGCTATGCCGTTCGGCGCCGTGGCGGAATTCAATTGTTACCAGGTTAACGAGTACATTGTGACGGACTCTGCTCTGATGGAGGCGTTTTGTGCCGACTGTCGTCGTACTAATCTGGCTGTCTCCGACGGAGCGGGCGGCCTGGAAACCAGCTACCCGACATGTACGGGAGGCTCATACACCGTTCAATACCCTCTCGGGGAGATTCATCTGTCCGGAACCGATGGACTGGTTGGCGGTGCGATGCCTATTCTCGGCGGACCGTCTACTTTCCACTTCGGATATGAGAATTATGACCAGATCAACAATGTCAAGGGCATGGCCAACGGCTTTGAGTTAAGTGCATCCGGCGGCGTTACCTGGACCGCCCTACACGGCGATGAGTTTACATTCGATCCCTTAGTCAATTTCGACCTGGGTTGGGCTCACAAAGAACACGGCTGGAATGGTGCTGGAGCCGACACGCTCGGTATTATCGGGGCGAGGGACCAGGGTGGCGGTTTGCCTCCCGGCTATAACGGTCCGGGAATCTATATAGGTGTGGACATCACCGATGACTCATCGTATGTCGGCGAGCAATTCTGTATCGATTCCTGTTTCTTCAGACCCGGCGGCACATGGATGTGGGCATACGGATCGGCCATCGGGGGCCCCCCGGCCTATTGGGACGGTCCGCATTGCTTTGAATTGATTCTTGAGCCACCGCTGGAGTGGGTGGTTGCGCCTGTTTCTTATGCCGGCGATCATTGTGACTCGGTCGTACTGGACTATGAGGCGACCAGTTCGGAATCGCCCGTCTTGACGTTCACCAACGAGGGGAATTTCGGCAACGTTGCACAGACGGGGGACAATACCTGTCAATTCACATACCAACCGACGCTGGCCGATGTCGGTGCGTTGCTGGTTGCTGTGATCGGCGTGAGCGACGGTGTGAGTCCAATGGTAACCACGACTACAAACCTGACCTTCACCAACCAGGCGCCGACGATTATCTGTGATGGTGGGCAGGTTCCGATAGGTCCCGGTAACACCGGATCAACCGGGTTCACCATCGACGACGTTGACTGCGACCCCTCGACCGTCTCTCTCGGTGCGATCGATCCGACACCGGTTGGCATCATATACCTCGACGGCAACGAAATTGTATTCGAAACTGAGCCGGAAGATGGCGGCGCCAACGGTAGCGTCTTTACAGTCGAAGTTTGTGTCAGCGATGGCGTCGATGAGAACTGTTGTGTGGTTGAGTTTACCTTGCTCGGATGCGAGGCGTTCGAGGTTCAGATCGAGAAGACGCACGGGACGCTTCAGGGCTTGCACGAGCTGGTTGATATCCGGTTGACCAGGGGTGCATCGGACATGGCCGGTTTCAACTTGATGATCGCCTATGATGCTTCGGCCCTGAACTTTCAGGCGGCCATTCCAGGCGAGTTCCATACGATCTGCAGATGGGAGTATTTCAATTATCGTTTTGGTCCCAACGGCAATTGCGGCAGTGCCTGTCCGAGCGGGATGCTTGAAGTTCTGGCCCTGGCCGAGACCAACAACGGGCCAAACCACCCCCTCTGTCTGAATCTGGACCTTCCGGCCGTTCTGGTCTCGCTCGATTTCCTGGTCAGTGACGACCGCACCCTTGAGTGTCAGTACGCGCCAATCCGTTTCTTTTGGACCAATTGCACCGACAATAGCATAGCTTATCATCCGGCTGATGATCCGATGGCAGCGGTGCAGGGGGTCTCCAGACGTGTCTACGACTTCGACTTGATCGGTCGTATCGAGGACATGTACACCGGGTATCCAACCTACACCGGCTTTCAGGAAGAGTGCCTTGACGGTGCCGACCCCGATAAGCCAAAGCCGATACAATATGTGGATTTCGTCAACGGTGGTATCGACATCGTTTGCGCCGACTCTATCGATGACCGTGGCGATGTCAATCTCAACGGTACTTCCAATGAGATTGCCGATGCCGTGTTGTTCAGCAATTATTTCGTGCAGGGGATAGGCGTTTTCAATGTCAACTATCCGGGTCAAGTTGCCGCAACCGATGTTAATGCCGACGGTCTGACTCTCAGCGTGGCCGACCTTGTTTACCTCATTCGAATAATCACCGGCGATGCCCCGCCGTACCCGAAGATCGCGCCGGTGTCGGTGCTGTACGCCTGGCACGATGGTGTACTATCGGTCGAGGCCGAGATGGCGGCGGCTTTCGTGGTGCTAAAAGGCAACGTCAAGCCTGTGCTGTTGGCCGAGAACATGGAGATGGACTACGCCTTCGACGGCCGTAACACCCGTGTGCTGATCTCCAAGATTGAGCGTGGCGCCGGTTTCGAGGGAGACTTTCTGGCCTATGAGGCCGACCTCGTAAGCGTTGAATTTGCGACCTACGAGGGCGCCCCGGTGGCCAAGCGGCAGATGCTGGGAAGCTATAGTTTGTATCAGAACTATCCCAACCCGTTCAATCCCAAGACAACCTTGTCCTTTGATCTGCCACGTGCCGGAGACTACAACCTTTCAATCTACAACGTGGCAGGGCGAAAAGTAGCCTCGTTCGCCGGGAGTTCAATACCCGGAACGGTGTCATTCGAGTGGGACGCCTCCGACATGGCTTCCGGAGTATACTTTTACAAGCTCGAAACCGGCGATTATACCGCCACCCGGAAGATGGTGCTGATGAAGTAAGCCAGGTTGGGACAACGAACTTACGATATACGATGCCCGGTTCTTGTGTGTTCAGGACCGGGCCTCTATTTGTCAGGAAGTCCGGCGCGGTAACTCCCAGAAATGCCTTGCCTATCCTGGGCCAATCGGTATATTATTCTTGATTGCACATTTTTATTCTGATTGCGCGAAAACAAAAGACGATATGAGGTATTCACCTATGCGACGCATCCTTATAATTCTGTTGGGGCTGTGCTTTACGTTTTCGACAACCGCTATTGCCCAGGGTAACGGTAGTGCGGTTACTTTAGACGCTGTCGACGGTTTATATGACGGCAATATCCCGATCAATATCCCGGGATGGGTTGTCTTCCATTTTGGATATACTAATGGTGACGGCGCCAATAAGGCCAAGGGCATCACCAACGGTTTCGAATTGTGCGCCAGCGGCGGCGCCACCTGGACCCCCGGCCCCTATGGCGACGAATTCCCCTGGGGTCCGGCCGGCAATGTTTTCGACCTTGTCTGGTCGATGAACGAATTCAGTTGGGACGGCCAGGGCTGCGATACTATCGGTTTCGGTGGATCGGTCATGCTCGGTCCGGGCCTGCCGCCTGGCTTCTCCGGGCCTGCAGTTTACATGTCTGTCGACTTCAGCACCGGCGGCGGAATAGACGGCGAGACTTTCTGCATCGACTCATGTTATTATCCTCCCAGCGGCACTTGGATGTGGGCTTATGGTTCGACCGTTGGCAGTTTCCCGCCCTCCTGGGGCGGTCCTCACTGCTGGAACCTCTTTGAGGTCCACCATCATCCGCCGGAATTCATCAATCCGATCCTCCTTGCCGGAGGGGACCACTGCGATCCCATTGTACTGCAATACTCCGCTGTGGATTACGAAGGTGATCAAATCGTCTTCTCGGTGGAAGCCGGTGTTGGTTCAATTGACCCTAACAGCGGTGTGTATACCTACACACCTACCCTGGCCGACGTGGGAGCGAATATCCTGGCTACAATCGGTGTCAATTCCGTACCCGCCTATGGCGGCCCCAACACCGTCGTATTGACCATGAACTTCACCAACGAGGCGCCAACCATCGTCTGTGACCCGGGCGCGGTTCCGATCGGCGCCGGCCGTACTGGAAGAGCCGGTTTCACGATTGACGATGTCGACTGCGACCCCTCCACCGTCTATATCGGTAGCATCACCCCGACACCTCTCGGCAACATCTACATCGACGGCAATGAAGTCGTATTTGAAACCGATCCGGATGACGCCTTGGCTGGGACGAGCTTTACGGTCGAAGTTTGCGTCACTGATGGCTTGGATGCAAGCTGCTGTGAGGTTGTGTTTGACATACTCTGCTGCGGTGGCATGGAAGTTAAGATCGAAAAGACTCACAACTCCTACCAGGGTCAGCATGAGGTTGTCGACATCACTTTGGAAGAGATCCCTGTTGACATGGGCGGATTCGATTTTCTGATGGCATACGACGCCTCGGCCCTGGGTCTACAATCGGCTATTCCCGGCCCGGCCTTCTATGATCCGGCTCCGGACGGTTGCGGTTGGGAGTATTTCAGTTTCCGATTCGGACCGTTCGGCAATTGCGGCAACGCCTGTCCCAGCGGTATGGTGCGTGTCTTTGGCATGGCCGAAACCAACAACGGTCCCAACCATCCTGCATGTTTCATGCCGGATTCGCTGCCGGCCACTTTGTTCACACTGGACTTCCTTGTCAGCAACGACCGGACTCTGGAATGTCAATACGCGCCGATACAGTTCTTCTGGACGGATTGCGGCGACAACTCCGTATCGTCGGTGGACGGTGAGGTGCTGTATGTTTCCGATCACATTTACGAATTCGAGGGCACCGATATCACCGATCCATATTTCGGATTCCCAACCTACTTCGGCGTGCAGTCTGAATGTCTCAATCCTGACCCGGATAAACCCACTGTGGTCAATTTTATCGATTTCATTAACGGCGGTGTCGACATAGTTTGCGCCGACTCGATAGATGACCGTGGAGACATCAACCTCAACGGCGTTGTCAATGAAGTAGCCGATGCCGTGCTGTACAGCAACTACTTTGTGCAAGGTATCTCCGTCTTCAACGTCAATGTCGACGGACAGATTGCAGCCTCCGATGTCAACGCCGACGGCATCACGCTGTCGGTGGCCGACTTAGTCTATCAGATTCGTATCATTACCGGCGACGCTCCGCCGTATCCGAAGGTTGGTTCGGAACTCGCCGTCTACGCCTACGAGAACGGCGTGATGTCCATCGACCTGATGATGGGCGCTGCCTTCATCGTGCTGGAGGGTGAGGTTCATCCTCGCTTGCTGGCTGAGAATATGGAAATGAACTACGCTTTCGATGGTCTGAACACCCGTGTGCTGGTTTCCAAAGTCGAACGCGGCGCCGGTTTCGAGGGTGACTTCCTGGCCTTTGACGCTCGAATAGTCAGCTTCGATGGGGCCACCTATGACGGCGCTCCGGTTGCCGCCAAGATCGTGCCGACCAGCTACCAGTTGCATCAGAACTACCCCAACCCGTTCAACCCTAACACGACGATGTCTTTTGGGCTTCCGTATGGTGGTGACTACAGCATCTCCATTTACAACGTATCGGGGCAAACGGTTGCTTCTTTCTCGGGATCAGCTGAGCCGGGTACGGTCTCGATTGACTGGGATGCTTCGGCACAGGCGTCGGGTGTTTACTTCTACAAGCTCGACACCGATGACTTCACCGATACCAAAAAGATGGTGCTGCTGAAGTAGGTTCGCTGCCGGGCGCATTCCCGGGTCGATCAAAAACTACAATCCGCTGTCCGTTACTCGGGCAGCGGATTTCTTTTGACTGTCCAGCTATGAAGGGGGTCGATGGTGTGGTCCGGCTCACAATATCGCTTGCGTTCGCCATTCATCATGTCAATATTCGTTCAACTGAATGGAGGCATACATGCACTACTGGGGCATGGTTGTTCTGGCCTTTCTATCGGCCATAGTTGCGGCCGGGAGAATGAAACAGAAACAGTCCGGTCGTCTTCCTTCCATCGCACGGAAGTGGAAAGTGGTCAGTCTTTTGGTGATGCACGTTGGCGTGTTGCTGGTAATATGGATGACTGGCGAGATCATACAGATCAACCAGACGGCAAACTGGCCTACCCAAACGGGTCATATAATCGAGGCGGTCATCGGAGGCGGGCGAGCCTACCGTCCGGAAGTAAGATATCGATACACCGTCAACAACCAGGTGTATACAGGTGAATCGAGCCTGAACGCTCCCGGCTTTGGCGGTAAGCGCAAGAGATATGATGCGGCCAGCAGTTTGATCGAACAATTTCAGCCGGGCGACTCGGTCATTGTCTTTTATAATCCGGAACAACCATCGGAGTCCACCCTTTCGACGGTGCCGACCTGGGATGTCTTTGTCAAGCTGGTGTGTGGAGTCTTCGTCTTTGTGATTGGACTCTATGTGACACTTCTTCCCAGGCGAACTAAAACCACCGGTTCAATCTAATACTTGGGCAAGTGTGGCGACGTGCCTTACGGTGTCGGTGCGTGGTCTTGCATTTGCTTCAGTGCCTCTCTGGCATCGACATTGCCGGGGTTTAGTTCAAGACTCTGTCGAAGCGACTGAACCGCCTCGTCGATGAGTCCCGCTTCGGCTAACGCGCCGCCTAATTTGAAATGCACCATATCGTTTAGGGGATGTCGCATCGCCGCATACTTGAGTGTGTTCACAGCTTCGAGAGGTTGACCGGTTTCGAGGTATCCGGTGGCCATATTCAGATAGTTGTCCAGGTAGGTCGGGTCGGCTTTGACACCTCGGTAGAAGTGCATATTTGCCTCACGAATCTTGTTGCGCCGGGTGCTGATCAAACCGAGGTTGTTGTGCGCCGCGGCCAGGGTGGAATCTGCTGCCAGCGCCTGCTTATACTTGAGTTCGGCGGCAGCCAAATTGTTCTCGGCGAGGTAAGCGTTGCCTATAACGTAGTGATCTTCGGCAGCGATACGGTTGACGTCAAGTCCGAGGGCGTCATGGTTTGATTCGATCAGCAAGAGCGCCAGCATGAAAAAGGCAAGAGCCAGATTCTTGCCTTGACGCTTTCTGATAAACTCGATGATTCGTGACACCCCGTAGACAGCGAATAGAATCATGAACGGCAACATCGGTTGTCTGAACCGGGCGCAGACAAAAAAGAGCAGCAAGGTCGCCAGATAGGCTGAGATTACGAGGTAGACCAACAGAAATCGCCGCCAATGGGCCAGGGACAGTACGAGTCCGACGGCAGCCAACGGCGCCAATAGGCCGTAGGGGAAGTAGACTGACTTCGTGAAGAGCAGAGGTTGCATCACCGGAGAAAGCTGGCGAGCGAGGTAGATGTTTTGATTATTAGGTATCTCATAGCCGTTTAGGAACAGGCGCAGTTTTCGCAACAACAAGCCTGCGAATGTCGAAGGATGGTTTTTGATCTCCTGCCAGGCGGCTGAGTACCAAAAATCGGACACTTCGGATCGTTTCAACGTGCGGCCTTCGGTTTGCTCGGCCATCACAATTGCCTCCTTGTAGCCGCCTTCCCAGGTGGGATCGATCCCCGGTATCGTCGCCGACCAGCCGGATGCTTGCTGGTTGTTGCCGATGAAGAAATTGAAACCACCCTGCCAGGCAATTAAGACCGGGTCATCGGCCACGATATAGTTGCGCACAGTCACCGGCAGTACGACCAGGAAGGCGCAGGCTCCGATCAGAAAAAAGCGCACCAGAGCCGGTTTCGTCCCCAGTTGTGGTTTGAGTATCCACCATATCCAAATCGCGAGCAGCGGACCGAGCAACAGAATGTTGGGTCGGGCCAGACCGGTCACGCCCAGAAAGATACC
>Ga0224499_10000264_pt1 | contig 13407 bp, 14 predicted proteins | sample SF_Jul11_sed_USG_3_FD_168125 | JGI IMG/M metagenome (GOLD analysis project Ga0224499, IMG submission 168125) | Sediment microbial communities from San Francisco Bay, California, United States - SF_Jul11_sed_USGS_24 | ecosystem: Environmental > Aquatic > Marine > Sediment | place: USA... | reverse complement strand
CATAGGCGAATTGCACCCCCTCAAACTCCACATCCCCGCGAATCGGGACTAAAGGCCGGGAATCGGGACTATCTTGGATATCTAATGGCGTATCCAGCAGTTCGAATACTCGAGTCATGGCTCCTTGGACTTCTTTCACTTGAGAAAAAATCCGCGCGGCCGATCCAAATGGACCAATTAAAATTCCCGCAAAGAGAACAAAAGCAAACAGTTCGCCGGGAGACAACTGCCCTTCAATGACCTGTTTGCCTCCATACCACAGCACCCCGATCGCCATGACAAAGGTAAAAAACGTAATGACCGGCACAAAAACAGCCAATACTGCCGTTCTCTGCATCGTTGTGGCTAAAAGCCCTTCCACCGCAGTTCGAAACCGGACTTCTTCTCGTTGTCCCTGCACAAATGATTTGACTTCCCTGATGCCTGACACCACCTCTTCTATGAGCGTGGTCACCTGGGCTGTTTGGTCCTGAATTTTCATGGAAAGCGCTTTCAACCGTTTCCCAAAAATTCGTGCGACGAGCGCAAGTAATGGCAGGAGAACTAGGATCAAGAGACACAGACGCCAATTCATCACTAAAAGAAACCCCACCCCTCCAATAATGGTCACCAAATGCTTGAGAGCATCCATTGGCGTTTCCGTGAGAAGATTTTGAATCACCCCCACATCGTTCATCAGCCTGGAAATCAATTCACCCGTTCGTCGTTTGGCAAAGAAATTGAGGGATAATCGATGAAGATGGGAAAAAACATGGGTACGAAAATCGGCCATCACACGCTGAGAGGCTAAGGCCGTCATATAACTATGTCCCATCGACAACACACCTTGCCCGACCACTAATCCAACAAACATCCACACCATCGTGGTCAATTGCTGAAGATCTTTTTCTACGGTGATCAGATCCCATAATGATCCAGCCATTCGGATAAGGATTAAATTGCAGGCCGCGGCACCCATGACGGCCACACCAGCACAAGCCATGATCACGATCTGAGGACGAACAAAAGGCAGAAATCGAGACCACTGATTCATACACATCTCACACAGTTATTCATGAGTCAGAACGAGAGAGAGAACTCGTGGGAAGGACAGGTACAACCAAGCGGCCAGGGGAAAATAGCGGGGAAGGAAAGCCCAGCTCTCAATCGATTTGAACAACCGATTCGATTTGCATTTTATTGAGTGCGACAAACTCCGAATGGTGGGTGTCATCAATCAGGACATCGGTCAAATTGACAAAGAGGACCGATTCATCATTAAGAACATCCGAAATTCGATTCCGCATAGGGGGAATTAAGAGTTCGCCGACATAGGTCGACAGGGAGGAACGTACCCTGATGCGAGTCTTTTTCCCCTGGGTCATAACAATACCCTTTTCCCTGCTGACCTATGAAATTAATTACGCCGCTTGGCGAATTTCATGCGGCGACGAAGTTTTTTATGTTTATGCTTGCGCATCTTCTTCCTCCGCTTTTTGACCACACTCGACATAGAGATGGATTCCTGGGTTAAAAAATTATGAGATGGCAAGCCAAAGACACAACACTCAACTTTTATATTTTGTGAAAAAAGGCCAAATGAACAGCCGATCTTCCTATCATAGGGCCAAGAAAAGTGTCAAGAAAATAAGTATATCATACCCGCACTCTTGTACCCAAGAGTCATTTCCTCTCTCAAAATTCCCTTGACCCCCTATAGGAGCCTTCTCCATTATAGGCCCTCATGCGTAGGGAACCCCCAGCCATCAATCGCCTTTGGGGATGGGCAACGCTCATTGTCATAGGAATGGTATGTCTGACGGAGACTGGATGCTCAAAAAAAACACCCAAGTATCCTGAAGATCATGCGCGGTTTCAACGAGTGGTCCAGGCCATCAAAACACTCGAAACTGCTTATGTCAATAAAGATGCGCCAGCCTTTCATGAACTCTTGTTGCCCCTGGAACAGCTAGAAATTTTGGAGTCGGAGGCCCAGCAGGACTTTGCCACATTTTCTACTATTCACCTCGATTTCACTGTGGATCGTATTGTCATCGATGGGAACCGTATTTCCGCATTCATGTCCTGGCAAGGCACATGGCAACGCTCAATTCAAGAATCCAGCGACTCGGCTAGAGGCCACGGCGTTCTTCTCTGGAGTGGAAATCAAGTGATTTTGCTCCGAGGGGTAGAAGGCGATCTTCCCTTTGGCATGGCATCCCGTCTCAACCGATCTTCCTGATTCTTTCACTGTTCCTTCCCATAACCCCTTCATCCTTACCATGCCTTCTTCATCGGCCAAGACACCTATGAAAGATCAAGCTCTATCGACAGACTTCCTCATAATTGGCGCAGGAGTGGCCGGACTACGCGCGGCCATTGAATTGTGTCGACATGGGGAGGTCACCATGGTGGCGAAAGGCGGCCCCCAAGATAACAACTCATTTTATGCCCAAGGAGGCGTCGCGGTAGCGCTGAGCGAAGAAGACGATGTCGATCTTCATTTCACCGATACGGTCAAGGCTGGACATCAACTAGGGTCCCGCCCCGCCACCAAGGCCTTGGTGGAAGAGGGACCCTCTCGTATCCACGAACTGATTGAATGGGGGGCTAAATTCGACACCATCGAGGGCCAATTGGCCTTTACCAAGGAGGGGGCCCATAGCCGGCACCGCGTGTTACGAGCTGGCGGAGATGCAACCGGCAGTGAAATGGTTCGAGCCTTGAGTACCAAGGCTCAAGGCCTTAGAAACTTGAAATGGCTAGGTAATCATTTTGGGGTTGAGTTGTTGATTCAAGACGGTCGATGTTGTGGGGCCATCGTACTCGACGAACAAAAAGGAACGTGTAAAACAATTCTAGCTTCTGCCGTCTTATTGGTAACAGGAGGAGCAGGGCAGATCTACGCACGCACCACGAATCCTCCTAATGCAACCGGCGATGGCATCGCCATGGCGTTTCGAGTCGGGGCAATTCTCGAAGATTTGGAGTTTGTTCAATTTCATCCCACCTCGTTGTATCTCCCATCGAGCCCGCCGTTTCTTCTCTCGGAAGCCCTACGTGGTGAGGGTGGAATTCTCAGGAACAATCGATGCGAACGATTTATGAAACAATATGATCGCAATCAAGAACTCGCACCACGTGACATTGTTTCTCGTGCTATCTGGGCAGAAATGCAAAAAACCAAAGCTCGTCATGTGTATTTGGATGTCACCCATTTAGGCTCAATATTTTTAAAGGAACGCTTTCCCACCATCTATTCCACCTGCTTGCGTTATGACATTGATATTTCGGAAGAATGGATTCCCGTTTCACCCAGCGCCCATTATTTCATGGGTGGCGTGAAAACGGATCTCCACGGTTCATCCAACATACCCGGCCTCTTTGTGGCCGGAGAAGCCGCCTGCTCTGGCGTCCATGGAGCCAATCGTCTTGCAAGTAATTCGCTGTTAGAAGGATTGGTTTTTGGCTTGCGAGCCGCTGAAGGGGCTGCGCACTATGCGAAGACTAACGCGCCAACTAAGTCAATTCCTCAATCTTTTCGCCTGAAACCTTCCGCACGAAAAATGTCGGAGCAAGACGTTGAAAAACTACGAAATTCTCTGCGCCGTTTGATGTGGACAAAGGTTGGGTTAATACGAACGGCGGATTCATTAGAGAAAGCCCTTGAGCAGCTTCAACAGTGGTCTCGCAAGCTACAGCTGCCTCCTTTCAACCGAACTGGCTTAGAGACAAAAAATATGGTTCAGGTGGGACTCTGTGTCACTGAAGCGGCTCTGTGGCGAACAAACAGTGTGGGAGCCCACTACCGAGAAGATATTCCATTTTTCAAAGGGTTAAAATGGAAAGTCCATAGCCAGTGCCAACAACCCAACTTGACCGCCCCGTTATTGTCTCATCCCAAAAAACAGTCTGCAACAAAATCGGCCTTATGAGTTCGAGGCAGGCAGGCAAGGCCCCAAATACCGATCCACGTTCATATTGAATACCTTCAAAAGTACACTCGTCACTGGGCCTCTCTTCCCCTGCCCAATCTGACAATTCCCAATTCTCGAGATGGGCATAATTTCTACACCGGTATTGGTAATAAAACATTCATCGGCCTGAAATAATTGTTCCATCGTATAGCGTCCTTCTTCCACGCTGACTCCTTGCTCTTCAGCGAGCTCCATTACCACATCTCGTGTAATACCCTTCAAAATTCCACATTCCACAGCTGGTGTATGCAATTGCTGGTTTTTCACGAAAAAGATATTGCTCGTGGTGCATTCGGCAAGCTGGCCATCCACATTCAACATCAGGGCATCATCCGCTCCCACTCCAACCGCCTCTTGTTTCGCCAGGATATTATTAAGAAAACTAATTGACTTGATTTGAGGAGATTGCGCGAGTTGAGAATTCCGCCGGACCGACGACACATGCAGAACGATGCCTTGTTCCCGCTGGTGGTCCGAGTACATCACAACAGGTTTGGCCATCACGACAACAGTTGGGCGAGCACACAACCGTGGGTCAATCCCCATCTCTCCTTCACCACGAGAAATGGTCACCCGTAAACCGGCATCCTGCAGTCTATTGCGCACCAAAAGTTCACCAAGGATCGGCATCCATTCATCATCTTGTATGTAAAGATCTAAACCAATAAGTTCACAGGACTGGCGAAGCCGAGCCAGATGCCGCTCCCATAACAATATCCTTCCTTGATACACACGCACCGTCTCATAGACCCCGTCCCCGTATAAAAAACCATGATCAAATACCGAGACTCGCGCATGTTTTTTTTGGACAAACCGACTATTCAGATAAACCCACATATCCCCCCTATATATCCCGCTGAGGTTGGAGAACCTGAAAAAACGCTTGTGCTTTATGGAGTGTTTCCTCATATTCTCGGTTCGGGTCAGAATCAGCCACAATGCCGGCTCCAACTTGAAGATAGCCACAATTCTTTGACAGCAACAGCGTACGAATAACAATATTCAGATCCACGTTTCCATTCCACCCAATGAATCCTATTGACCCCGTATATAATCCGCGCCGTACCGGTTCTAGGCGTTCGATAAGTTCCATGCAATGAACTTTTGGTACACCGGTAATCGTGCCTCCAGGGAAAACCGCTCGAATCAAGTCAAAGGCATTACACGGCTCACGCAATCGACCAAAGACATGGGAAACCAGATGCATAACATGAGAGTACCGCTCCACCATCATTAACTCATCGACACAAATGGATCCATAACGACAGACTCGTCCCAAATCATTTCGGACAAGATCCACCAACATCAGATGCTCGGCTCGTTCTTTGGCATTGGAAAGAAGGTCTTCAGCCAGACGTCGGTCCTCAGCCGTTTCTCCCCCTCTCGGTCGAGTTCCTGCAATTGGGCGCATATCAGCGTAACCCTCCGAAAGCCGAACGAGCCGTTCCGGGGAGTTGCATACAATGACATCCGATTCGAGCACGAGAAACGCTGAATGAGGGGAAGGGTTCATGCGCCGTAATTGACGATAGAGGCTTGCTCCAGCCTGGGCCTGTGACGAGAACCCGTCCGTGACGCCTTCTACTTGAAATCGATGGGAGAGATTGGCTTGATAGATATCTCCATTGGCAATAAATTGTTGGCATTCACGCACCCGCTCACGATAGTCAGATGCTGATTGCCCCTCCTGAATGCGAAGTGAAAAAAGGCGAGGCTTTTGCCCATCCCAAACATGATCCCCTGTTTGCAATTTCGCTTCCAATTCCAATAGGCGCAATTGTCCTTCTCGATACAAATCCTCCGAATTCTCATTGGCTAATCGTTCAGGAGAAGGCGAAAAGACCAGCCAAACACTCGACATCTGATGATCAACCACGACAAAGGCTTCGACAAAAAGAACATAGAGGTCGGGAAACTGAAGATCATCATGAGCATGTTCCGGAAGAATCTCAAATGTCCTGGCCAAATCATAGCTGAAGCACCCAATCGCCCCACCTAAAAATGGCAGGAATGAAGGCCGCGTGTCGAAAGGTGACTCAGCCAACTGTCGTTGTAACGACGAAAAAAGATCTCCCGTGCGTTCTTCCCACACACCCGCTGCATACGTGAGAATAGCCTGGTCTTTTCCTTTGATCACCCGATACGGATTACACCCCAGGTAGGAAAAACGACGTGATACGCCACCCTGGCAGCTATCATGCTCAATAAAAAATGAGTGAGGGGCGTAGCCAGTCACTCGACCATACAGCTCAAACGGATCTTCAAATTCTACCGAACATGGCTGTATGAGAGGAAAGGCCTTAGTGGAAGGAAGGGTGGTATCAGTCCCCCCTTCACTCTGGGTGGGAAGAACAGACAAGGACTTAAGGGTTATCTGACGTAACAGGAGGAGAAGTAGACTTCAACGCATTCGCGGCTTCTTCGGGAGCTAAGATTCCTTTCTGCACGAGCGATTCCAAGAGACCTTTGACCGCCTCTCCTGGTGAACGACGGAGTCCGCGAACCCGAATACTCGGCGGGAAAAAACGAAGATAATCAGGATTACTCACACGAATCGCCACCGCTTCACTTTCGCTATAAGGCGCCAATTCTTGCTCAGCATTGGGAATACGAAAAAACGGCTTACCATTGGCCAAGAGCCCATCAGGGCCCTTGATCTCTACCCGACTCGAAATATCATTACCTGTTATTTCTCTCACAGTATCCACAACCAGAATTAAGGAATCCGCCACGACGGGATCGCCGGTTTGATTTTTGACTTTGACAATAAATTCCACTTCACTCACGGAGGTTAACCCTGTCCCAGAGAGTGGTTCGGAATGCTTATATTGCACAACCGGGACCACCCCCTCAGTTAAGTCCGGGAGGTCATCTACCGTAGGATTAGCCAAAACGAGCGCTCCACTCATGGCAACATGAAGCAGGAAAACAAGAATCATGCTTTTCCTCACCATTCCCCCCATTCTCCTGAGTAAAAATGGAACGCGGAAATCACTCATGGCCTCAATGCTCTTATGCTAACTATCAGCAAGACTTAATGTTAAACATACTGTACCATATTTCCTAAATTAGAAGATGCCGTTCCTTGACAAGATTTAGGAATTTTTGGTTGAATATAGGCCCTTCCAACGACTCGCCTTGCAGGTCTCACACATGGCACCTTCTCAGGATCCACTATTTGCGGGGCTTGGGCAGGCCATGCGAGTGGGGACGGACCTGCTTGCCGCCCTTATCGTCGGTGGATTCCTCGGATGGTTAGTTGATTCGTATGTGCTTGATTCCACACCATGGGGTGTAGCAGTTGGCTTAGTTTTAGGATTGATCACTGGAATTCGCAACGCCTACCGCGCAGCCCAGCGGTGGAAAACATAAGTAGTTAGACAAGGTTCTGTCTTGGAAGATCCCTTACATCCCTTCGAACTTCATAATTTTATCCAGCTTTCTCTTTTCGGTCTCGACATTTCAGTCAACAAGGCCGTCTTGATGATGTGGATTGTAGTAGGCGTGGCCTCCCTTTTCCTTATAAAAGCAGGAGCCGCCAAGTCCCTCGTCCCATCGAAACTACAGAGCATGGCAGAGTTGCTCGTAGATTTCATCCGCGGCATCATCCAAGACACCATGGGGCCATCCGGAATGCGCTATTTCCCACTCATTAGCGCACTATTTCTCTTCATCTTATTTTGCAACCTCCTAGGACTGATTCCAGGGTCCTATACCGTGACCAGCCAGATTGTGGTAACAGGAGTTTTTGCCATTGGCGTGTACGCCCTTAGCCTGGTTGTTGGCTTTCAATTACACGGCACCAAATTTTTAGGAATTTTGGTGCCTCCCGGAACCCCCGGATGGCTTCTTCCGTTAATGATTCCCATTGAACTGATCAGTCAATTAGCGAGACCAATCTCTCTGGCTGTGCGATTATTTGCCAATATGACGGCAGGCCATGTCATTCTTGGAGTATTATTCGGATTAACAATTGCGGGCGGCCTCCTCATTGGGTGGCTACCCTTTTCGTTCACCATCGTTTTATACGGCCTAGAAGTAGGTATCGCGTTTATTCAAGCCTATATATTTACCGTCTTAACGTGTGTGTATATTGGCGATGCCATTCATTTGCACTAATCACGTTCAGATCACGAAAGTCAGTCATTACTATTAATCCCTTTTAAACTGGGAGGATCACACCACAATGGATTCTGCAGCAGCAGCACTTTTGGGAATGGGCCTAGCGGCCGCAGGTTTTGCCGGTGCCGGTATTGGCATCGGGTATATTTTCGGGAAGATGATCGAAGCCGTCGCCCGGCAACCAGAGGCGGAGGCCCGAGTCGGCAAGTATATGTGGATTGGATTCGCATTAGTTGAAGCCATCGCACTCTACGGACTCGTCATTGCCTTCATCATCATGGGCAAGGGATAAAGGGCGAATGCGCTATGCCACAATTTGACTCACATTTCTTTTCGTCCCTCATTTTTTGGGAAATTCTCTCGTTTGGCATCTTGCTCTGGGTGCTCTATAAATTTGCCTTGCCTCCGATTCTGGAAACACTTGAAACTCGGGAGCGAAAAATTCGGGAGAGTTTAGACCAAGCAGAGCAAAGTCGAGCAACGGCAGAGCAAAAGCTGAAGGAATACGAAACGAAGCTGCAGGCCTCGGCCAAAGAGGCTGAAGCCCTCATGTCAGAAGCCAAACAAAAAGCCCAGCGACTGCTGGATGAAAACCAGCAGAGGCTTCGCGCAGATTCAGAACGTATCAAGGAAGAGGCCACGCAGGACATTGAGCGTGAACGTCGAAAAGCTGTCGAGGACATCAAGAGTCAAACGGCGGATCTTGCAATTATGGTGGCAGAGAAGGTGATTGGTCGCAGCTTATCAGATGATGATCATCGTCGATTTGCGCAAGAAGCTCTGGCAGCAGTCGCTACGCATTCCAAAAATTAGCCTTTTAAGACTTTTGCAGCAGTGAAAATTGCTGTCTCGTCTTCCCATTGCCGGAAACTCCGCAGGACATCATTCGAAACAAGTCAAAGAGGGAAGTTCCACTTCCCTCTTTTTTTGCCCACTCGAATCCTCGCGATCTGATCCCTAATTCCCCCCACCTGGTCGATACCCTTCCAAATCAACTGCCACGGATTGAAACCCAATTTCCTTCAGGGATCTGAGCACACGCAGACGTCGGCCCGGCTCTGTCAGCATGGCAATTTCCGAGGAACCCACTTCGATCCGAGCCATCTCTCCGTGGAGCCGAACCCGCACCTGGGTCAACCCTTCTGCCAACAACACCGCTTCAGCCTGTTCCACGCGGGACAGCGAAGTTTTGGTAATCGGAATGCCTCGTGTAATGCGAGACGACAAACAGGCAGCAGCCGGCTTATTCCAGTTGGCTAAACCCAATGCTTGAGCTAATTGGCGAACATCAGCCTTGGTACATTCCACCTCTAACAAAGGGCTTCGCACACCTAACTGCTTTCCAGCTTGGATACCTGGTCGGTCTTCACCCATATCGTCGACAATTGTTCCGTCCACAATAGCCTGAAACCCAGCGCCTCTTTGAATACTGGATAACAACTGATACAGATCTGTTTTGCAATGGAAGCAACGTGTCGCATCATTCTGCACAAACGCCTCAATTTTCAGCTGATCGGTTTCCACGACTTCTAGGTGGACACCGATGGCTTCACACAATCGATGAGCATCGTCCAGCTCACTGGCCGGCAGAGTTGGCGAAGCGGCAATGACGGCCTTAGCCGATTCCCCAAGAATATCCACAGCCACCTTCAAGACGACCGTACTATCCACCCCACCGGAAAACGCCACGACCACCGAGCCGAGATCTTGAAAAACCTTCTTCAGATTAGCGTATTTGGTTTGTAGGGCTGGTTCAAGACTCAGCATAAATAGGAAGGGATCTTTTTGATTGAGTCGGTACAGTTCCAAGCACCTCTGAAGCAGATCGACCTAATTGCCCGCAGGCCCCTAACACATCATCACCACGGCTTTTGCGCAGAAAAACATCCAGGCCACGCCTGCGAACAATCTGTTGAAACGCATCAATCACATCTGGCGTTGGACGCCGAAAGGGATTGCCGGGGAACTCATTAAATGGAATCAGATTGATCTTGCAGCGAATGCCACGTAACAAGGAACTCAATCGATTCGCATCTTCGGACGTATCATTCACTCCAGCAAGTAAGACATATTCAAACGTTAATGGTCGCTCACTATTATTCACATATTCACGGCACGCTGTCAGTAAAGCCTCAAGATTATAGCGAGCATTCACTGCAGGCATCAGATGGTCACGCTGCGCATTCGTCGTCCCATTCAAAGAAATCGCTAAATTCACGCCGAGCCGCCGAACATCGGGAAAGCGGGGAATCCATCCGGCCGTCGAGACGGTAATTCGCCGCGGGGAAAAGCCTAACCCCCATTCCATATTGGTCAGCCGCTGAATGGCGTCGGCCACCGCATCAAAATTCATCAACGGCTCGCCCATCCCCATAAAGACCAACGACGTCAGATGTTCGCCTTCAGGCAGGTCGGCTTGGACATTCAATACTTGTCCAACAATTTCATGGGCACGTAAGTTCCGCTTGATCCCCATCTGAGCCGTCAAGCAAAACCCACAATCCAAAGTACACCCTATTTGCGAAGAAACACACAACGTCCGCCGTCGTTCTTCTGGAATCAACACGGTTTCAACAGCCAAACCATCTCCCAACCGCCATAAATATTTTCCCGTACCATCACCCGCAATTTGACGAGAGATCAATTCGTCTCTTTGAAGAATCGCCACCTGCTGCAAGCGCACCCGATCAGCTTTAGACAAGTTCGTCATCCCATCAATATCGAACACTCGATGCTGATAGAGCCATTTCAAAATTTGTTGCCTTCGGTAGGAAGGCCAGCCAAGGCCTTGGACCAATTCTCCGACTTCATGAACATTAAGGGAGAGAAGATTTACTTGAGATGTATTCATTTCTATATCAAGCTCAATTTATTCAAAAAACAATGGCCAAATCATACCATCTCTTCCCGCCCACGCAACCGGCCCCTTGCTGGCAGGGCATCTCTTAGATTTCAAAATCATACCTAGGCTTAGTTACTCACCTACATATAGAACCCAACAAGTAAGCTCATACTTGTGGGAAGTATATCCAATCTTTCATTATTAGTTTAACTGACTAACATGTAAGGTTTCTGGCATCACCTGATCAAAGCATTTTTCTTCTGGAATATCCGAAATAGGCGCCTTTTAAAACAAATGGCCACACGCATACATTCCAATACTTCTAAATTTTCTTACAAGATACCACTATATATTGACAAAATAGAAAATTAATTCTACTGGTAATTGATTAGCCCTCTCCAATAGGCGCTAAGCATCACCACGGTTATATAAACATACCATTTATGGTCCGTAGACAAATCAGTATTTGTATCACCTTCCAAAGGCATACATAAAAAAATAACATTTAAAGCTTGCTTGTTGACTTTGCTTTAAAACATGAATAAAATCCTAATCAATATATGGTGGAGTCTGAACGATGGAGAATCAAGATGATGAACTTGAAGATATTCTTGGAGGTTTGGAACAAAGGATCAGTGTGTACGAACGCAAACGCAAGGATCTTCAAAAGAAGCGGGAGCAATTAGGTGAAGAAATCGCAACGGTTGAGAAATACTTGGAGTTGGCAAAGACCTTGTATCGAGTGGAAGCTGACAAGGCGAAGCTGGCCAGCCTCTCGATCCAAATCGCCTCTCACGAAAAGGGGGAAATGTCGGCATCTGACGTCGACGTCGCGGCCAAATCGCGTGAGATTCTCCTGGGGAGGAGTAAGTATGTCGGACGAAGCGTCCCCGATGCGGTGTACATGGTTTTGCAAGAGGTAGGTCGCCCATTGCATGCAAAAGATTTATATCAGCGCCTCAAAGAAGGGGGAATGCCGATTCGAGGAAAAACCCCAGTGACATCTATCGCCACTTCCTTAAAACGGGACCCCAGATTTCGAAAAGTGGGGCCCAATACGTTCGAGGTCAGTCACAATAAGCCCTTAACCAAGGTCGTATGACAAGAGAATGATCCAAGAGTTCCCTTCTCGGTGAAAGGAGGTGAGTGACTTGGCAGTGACAAAAAAGAAAGCCGCTCCAAAGAAAAAAGCGGCGTCCGCTAAGCCAAAGACCAAGGCCGCAACGAAAAAGAAGTAGTTTGACAGTCCCGCCAGAAGTACCGCCGGGGGTAGGGCCACCTGCTCTCGGCGTGTTTTTTTAATTTCCTCAAAGTTTTCTATCCACCACGCCCCCTTACCAACACCTTATAGATATATGATCGGTAGTAGCATTCAGTCCGCTGCGCCAAGCTTTCTCACAAAACCATGACACTCTCCAGCAACCAAATCGACGATCTTACGCAAACGGCCATTCAGGCCGCACGGCTGGGTGGCGCCATCCTTCAAGACTACTCTCAAAAAGGATTTACCATTCATTCAAAAGGCGAAACCATTAACCTCGTCACAGAAGCTGACTTACAATCAGAAAAAACTATCATTCAATTAATTCAAAAGACATTTCCCAAACATCAGATTTTGAGTGAAGAGCAAGGCTTACAAGACATCCCCCAACATTCCATCAAATGGATTATTGATCCTCTAGACGGAACGATCAACTTCGCGCATGGCTTTCCCATGTATAACGTCTCGATTGGCGTGGAATACCAAGGGATCTGTGTGATAGGAGTGATCTATGATCCAAATAAAAGCGAGCTGTTTCTGGGACAACAGGGCCGTGGAGCAAGCCTTAACGGCAAGCCGATTCATGTGTCGGCCACACCGAAGCTCGCCGAAGCCTTGCTCGTCACAGGATTCCCCTACGACGTCCACACGGCCACAGACAACAACCTTAAAGAATGTTGTGCATTCACTTTGCGAGCGCGAGGCATGCGGCGCACCGGCACCGCTGCCCTTGACCTCTGCTACATCGCATGCGGCCGGCTCGACGGATTCTGGGAACTCCAACTCAAACCCTGGGATACTGCGGCTGGCAAAGTCATCGTGGAAGAAGCAGGTGGAAAAATTACAAACTACTTAGGGGAACCCTACTCTATTTATGGAAACACGCTCATTGCCACCAACAGTCACATCCACCAAGAAATGATAGAGGTTTTACAACTAAGAGAATCCAACACTCGATAGTAGATTGACCATTTTTTTGCCCGAAAACGAAAACTACCTACTGACCATATGAGCGAAGAACTCGAAGTCCTTCAAATCGTTCACCAGCGGTTAGCTTTGGCGAACATCCCTTATATGGTCACTGGATCCATGGCCATGAACTTTTATGCGAAACCCAGGATGACTCGTGATATCGACCTTGTGGTGGAAGTCTCAGCTTCAGACCTGGATCGCTTCATCCATTTATTTCAAGACGATTTTTATATAGAGAGAGACATGATTCAACA
>Ga0224499_10000263_pt1 | contig 13413 bp, 8 predicted proteins | sample SF_Jul11_sed_USG_3_FD_168125 | JGI IMG/M metagenome (GOLD analysis project Ga0224499, IMG submission 168125) | Sediment microbial communities from San Francisco Bay, California, United States - SF_Jul11_sed_USGS_24 | ecosystem: Environmental > Aquatic > Marine > Sediment | place: USA: California... | reverse complement strand
CTGTTCTGGATATCGCCGACCTGGTCTACCTGGTCGACTACATGTTTAGCGGCGGTCCACCGCCTGTCCCCTGTCCTTGATGCCGGCACCGAGGGGATTGCTGAGTCAAATTTCAATAACCGTGCCAAGCCCATTCCGGACGGCACGATCGTAGGCGAGCTTGGCGGTGGCAGTATCCTGCACGGCCAATCCATTAGACTTGAATAGTGTAATCTCGGCGTTGTTTTCCCTGCCAATCCTTTGATCAGTGATGATCTCGCCCAGTTCGGCGTAGACATGCTCAGGCAGGAGCCTCCCCTGTTCCAACGGGATCAGCAACTCGCCTGATTCCTTCATGGCCGCTGTTCTGGAATCGACCACGAACTTCGAATTGACAATCGCCGCTGTGTCCAGTTCGCGCGCTTCCGGACCGTGCGCACCGACAGCGTTGATATGCGTTCCCTGATGAATACCTCTACCATCGAACAACGGCGTCGAAGATGTCGTCGCGGCAGATACGATGTCGGCCTCCAGCGCCTGCTCCGCAGAATCGACACAGGTAATTGGTATTCTCAGCTCCGCCTCAAGTTCTGTGCGGAATCCTGCGGCAGCCTGGTCACTGAGGTCATGCACCAGAGCTCGTGACAGGTGTCTCACCGCCGCAATTGCGCGCAGTTGCATCTTACCCTGAACGCCCGCTCCGATCACGGATGCGATCATACCATCTTCATCGCGGGCCAGGTATTTGGTGGCCAGCCCGCTGGCCGCGCCGGTGCGGATCGCCGTAAGATAGGCGCCGTCCATTAACGCAATCACCTCGCCGGTTTCCGGGTCCTGCAATAGCAGCGCACCGGTCGTCGACGTTAGTCCCCGCTCAGGGTTGTTCTTGAACACACTGACAACTTTGCAGGCCAGCGCGCCCGCAGCCGCAAGATAGCCGGGCATGTAGAACGAAGTGCCGCCGGGCGTCGTGATCGTCATCCGCTGGGGCATGATGGCTTGCCCGCTCGACAGCTCGACGAACGCCTGCTCGATTACAGCCAACACATCCGGCATCGTTAGAGCCGCTTTCACGTCCTCGTGGCTTAATACCAACACGATGTAGTCCTGCCTCTGTGTCCCGATTGTAGACCAAAACGATCACTCATGGTGGGTAACTTGCAAATTCCCGACAATTTCTTACCTTCCGGCGTTCATTAGTGTTCGAACCTTGACGATAGGATGGATGATGAGTCTTGTCAAGCTGCAACAATTGGCCAAGAAACGCTCAGTCGAGTTCGTTGACCTGAAGATATCCGACCTTCCCGGGCTGTGGCACCACATCACAGTTCCGGTTTCATCGCTGAACCGGAATCTGTTCTCATCGGGCGTCGGCGTTGACGGCTCCTCTCTGCCGGGGTTCTCGGCGATCGAGCGAGGTGACATGATCGCCCTGCCTGAAGCTACTACCGCATTTATGGACCCGTTCTTTGAGCGCCCGACGCTCTCGATGATCTGCGATATCAAGGACGTTGGAGAAAAGATCATGCCCTACAGCCGTAACCCCCGAAGGGTTGCACGTGACGCCGAGAAATACCTATCCAAGATAAAACCCGGGCTGCGTTCCATTGTTGGGCCGGAGTTTGAGTTCTACGTTTTTGACAAAGTCAATTTCTTCCAGGGTCCGGAGCGCGCTTTCTACTTTCTGGACTCCAAAGAAGCCGAGTGGACGTCCGAACAGGATGACGAAAATCTCGGATACAAGATTCCCTACAAGAAGGGCTACCACGTCGCACCGCCGATGGATCGAACGTTTAACCTGCGATCCCAGATTTGCGCTATGCTCACCGAGGTCGGGGTTGACATCAAGTACCACCATCATGAAGTCGGCGGCGGCGGGCAGCATGAGATCGAGACGACGTTTGTGCCGATGATGAAGATGGCCGACCAGTCGATGTTGGTGAAGTACTTCGTCAAAAACCAATGCTTCCGGGAGGGCAAGTCGGCTACTTTTATGCCCAAGCCGCTTTTCAATGAACCGGGATCGGGTTTGCACGTGCACCAGTATCTGGCCGACAAGAACGGGTCGGTGTTTTTCGACAAGAAAGGACCGGCCAATTTTTCGAAAATCGGTCTCCATTATATAGGTGGCGTACTGAAGCATGTCGACTCGATCCTTGCTTTTTCAAATCCCTCGACGAATTCGTTCAAACGGCTTGTGCCGGGATTCGAGGCGCCTGTGGCCGGGACGTACTCGGTCGGCAACCGGACAGCTTGCATTCGCATACCCGGTTATCAACGGAATCCCAAAACCATGCGGTTTGAGTTCCGGCCCGGAGATGGCACCATGAATCCCTATCTTGGATTTGCAGCGATGCTAATGGCCGGTATCGACGGCATCAAAAACAAAATTGATCCCGGACTGCCGCTTGACAAAAACCTGGATGAGCTTCCACCCGATGAATTGTCACAGATACCTCAATTGCCGACCTCGTTGAACAAAGCACTCAATGCCCTTGAGTCCGACTATGATTATCTTATGCCTGGCGGCGTTTTTACCGAGGACCTGCTGGCCAACTGGACCAAGATCAAGCGTGCCGAGGTCGGTGAGATCCGTGTGCGCCCCACACCATACGAATTTCAGTTGTACTACGATATCTAGGTGCTTGCCGGGATACCTCATTCGACCCATTGCGTGGTCCCGACGTGAGGTTTTTTGAAGAAATCAGTCGAGTGTGTTGCATTGCAGGTGCTGTCAGGCGACTCGCCTGACGGCAAGCGGGTTGGCTGGCAGGTGTCGGGCGGGGTCGCCCAACACCACCCACAACAAATCAGCCATGAATGGCTTCTATGGGTTGCGCGACCCATGGCCTCACAATAAGGCATTACAACCTCACCCTGAGGCTTCACAACCTCACCCTGAGGCTTCACAACCTCACCCTGAGCGGAGTCGAAGGGTGAATCCGTCCTTATCCGATGTGTGGCAGAACCGCAAAAAGGACTTTGTCCTACAGGTCCAGAGACTGGATTCCTGTTTTCGCTGGAATGACAGATGCTGGTAGAATCAGATTGCCGCGCTTCTCCGCCAGTGGCGGATGGTTCGTAATGACGAGGGCACGGACGTCTTGACCGCTCCCCTGAAGACTCAGCCACATCGTGAAGACTCCCCGGCCTGCTCTCTATTGCTTGGTGAGACTATACTTGACCACAAAGCGACCTTCGTTTGGCGGGCACCAGGTCTCGGTTGAGGTCATGTTTATTTCGTAGGCGCCACCTGCGTTCCGAACGATGGTGGTCAAGTACTCTGTAGTGTCGGAGTCAACGCAATCACAACCGGTGGTACCTCCCTGAGACCAGTTGTTGATTTTGACCAACTCCACACCCAGGCTCGGCCAGATCTTACCGCTCCAACTTGTAAAGAAATGGTCCTCGTTGGCTGAGACATATCCGTCGGCGTCGACAGTCCAGTAAAGGCGAGTGTCGTTGATAAGGAGCGTGTCTTTGTTGTTGAGTTGGCAGTCGCCGGCGCGAACGATCCGGATCGAGCCCTGCCAGGTACCTTGGAATTGAGTCAGATTGACCGGTGGATCACCTTCGGGAGTCGTCGCTTTTTCACACGACCATCCAGCCGCGGACAATACTATCGCAATGATCAAAGCAATCTTGGGATTAACAGTCTTCAACATCTCATTACTCCTTGTCTTCGTAACGAAGATAAGATCATCGACATCATGTGTCAAGCCGGAGGGACATACTAACGACCGACTAAGGTCTCATACAACTCGCGCGCGATCAACCGATGGCCCTCCCTGGTGGGGTGACAATGATCGATAAACAGTGACTCGCCGCCGTTATCGGTAAAGATCGTCGGCATATCGATCACCTCAACGCCTGGATTCTGTCGGCCAAGGCTGTCGATCTGGTTTAGATAGGTGCGCTTCACCCTTAGCGACAGATAATCTGCTTGTAAGGCGGAATCGAGATGAGCCATCGCCTCAGCTGTGTCTGGTGCCGAGGACAGTCCGGCGGCAAGTAGGTTGATACCGATGTTGAACAGAAAAACCGATCCCAACGCCTGTGATACTTCGGTTGACGGAGCAACCGATTCTTGAACGTATGCCTGTCTGGCCACTCGCAAGCAATGATCGGCACTATCGTATTCACCACGCTCCCAGTGAGCAACACCAAGGTTGTTGAGCGAGATTGCGGAGTTTGGATCGGCCTTTAGTTTCTTTCGGTAGTAGGCAACAGCCGAGTCGGGGGCCAGCTTGTCCCTGTAGGCCGAGGCATAGATCAATCGTGTTATCCTGTTGGGCTCACCATACCAGGCGGGCATTCGGTTGCGTTCCAGGCAGTATCGAATCGGTCGGTTCAAACTGGCGGCCAATGTCGGCGCTACTATAAGGTGTCCCACTGAGTCTTTTACCGTGGTGAACATTTTGAACTGAAGTCCGGCCGGCCACATGAGTGGCACCGGTGGTTTGACCACGATGAGCATACAACCCAGGCGTCGGCATTGCTTCGCTATCTGTGTCAGGTTCTCGCCAAATCGCCGCGGTGACACCCTGACCTTAAACTCCCGTCCATCGTATGAAGTGGCCTGTCTGTCCCCACCGACAATAGCGCGCACCATTCGAAAGAGAGCCAGGCACGATAGCTGTTGTCGCAGCCATTTTAAGCGCTGCGTTTCCAACAGTTCTTGATCGGTACAAAAACCGGAAATCGAGGCGTCGTTGTTTCCACAATATAGAATGACCACATCCGGTTCCAGTATCTCGCCATGCATTGCCAGGTAGCGCCTGAGTTGTTCGCTGGAGTAACCGGCCACTGAGGCGTTGACAAGTTCGATCCTTCGATCTGACCCTAATGAGTCCTGAAGAAGCCGCTGCAGCTGGACCCCGAAACTGTGATCATAGGACTTAAGACCCAATCCCAAAGGGGATGAATCGCCCAATATGAGTATACGCCATGTATTGGCTGGCTTGGGAATAGCTACTTCTGGTCCAATGGTGTGGCTTGAGTTGGTGCGAATGTACTGGTTGTTCAGATCGGGCTTCAGCCGCCACAACAGTTCCGGGTCGGGCTCATGCCAATCGAAGACATTGGCGAAGAAGCCTTGCTGCCAACCGCTTGGGATATCTGCACGATCAGCCTGTTCACTGACATTCTCTTCAACCTGCCGAGCCGCCAGTTCGGCCAGCGCCAGCAACAGGACAAACGACACAACCGAGAAGATCAGCTTCTTCCACATACCTTAAGGTAGGGTTTGTGGGCTTGGCGGTCAAGAATGGTGCGCGGGCACCATACTGTCCGAGTGTCATTGCAACGAGACTTTCAAGGGCGAGGAGTCGACCTCCCACTGTCCCTTACCGATGTTGCGTGTTCCTTTGAACACGAGCAACGAGTACTTACCGTAATGCGGAATCAACTGTCCAAGTCTCGGTAGCGATGCGAAGTCGGTTGTGATGATCACCATACACCGGTCGTGCCCCTCCCAGTTCTGACCAGTCAGCACCAACGTGTGTCCTTTGCGCGGGTACTCGGTTCCCTGGATAGTCGCGGTCTGACTGGTGAGGACAACCTTGTTCTTCAGATACTCGGGCAGTTCAGCCGGGTTGAGTACAATCTGAGCGCAGGTTTGGTCGGCGTTCGCAAAGGCGCTCATCGTCTGAACGGCAACACTGTCATCTTCGATGTTCGTGCCAAATTCTGCGAACAATACGACCACGTCTATGCGGCTATCCGGTGTGAAGTATTGACGATCATCTTTCCCCATAACCGATGAGACAATGGGTTCGACTTCTTCCGGGTAGAGTTTTCGGAAAAGATGGAAGTCGGGATCAATTTCGAGGGCCGAAGAACTGCCCTGAATGACCGCGCTAAAGTCGGTCGAGGCACCTGTCAATGCGAAGGACGTATCCATTGCAACGTCGGGTCCGGACAAGCGGACTGGTATTTTGATCCTGTAAATTTGCTCCGCTGACTGCGATACCACGGCGGATACATTGTCGTCACTTTTCCTTGCCCCGCCCAGCGCGATCGTAGGCGCCCCCGCCCGGTCGATCCACTGCGGGATGATGTGAGAGAGGTCCGCTCCGCTTGTTTCTTCAAAGGCGGCGATCCACTCTTCCCAGCCGATCTTCTGTTCGATGTGACGCCTGTAGACAAGCTTCCACGCCTCGAAAAACGGCTCTGTGCCGATCTCTTCTTCAATCATGTGGAAAACCATCATCGCCTTGCCGTAGCCGATACTGCGCGTGTCGGGACTCGAACGCGAGGTGAACTCGCGCAGAGGAAAATCGTTCTCACTATTAACGTAGCTGACGAACTGCTTGAGGATATCTTTGCGATAACTCTTGGCCGCATCTTCCGATTGCATCAGCTTGTAGCGATAATCTGCTCCGTACACGGTCAACCCTTCGCACCAGTTGCCGCGGTCGTAATCGACATAGACCGAATTCCCCCACCAGTTGTGAAGTACCTCGTGTCCCAACGACGTCTTGACAATGAACGGCATCTGTAACACGCGCTGACCGAGCAGTGTCCAGGCCGGCATGCCGTAACCGGTCGGGAAGAAATTCTCGGCGACGGTGAACCGCTGGTACGGGTATGGACCGATCAACTCGGTGTACATTTCAATATAATCTGCCGTAGCCGGGAGATACTCTTCGAACAGTCCGGTGTCGGCCTCAAAGAAGTAGCACCAGACTTCCACGCTGTCGACCATGACGGACTTAAGCACATACGGCGCGGCCATGAACATGCATCCGTCGGACTTGAACGGATTCTCCCAGGTCTGAATCTTGCGACCGTCACGAGACTCCGATGTAACCTGGTTGCCATCGCTGATCGATTCCCAGGTGTCGGGGATATCGGCGGTGAGTTTGAAACTGACAAGGTCTTCATCACCCGTCGGATAGAAATACGATCCGCCGCTGAGATAGGCACCTTTGTCGAGAATTGTTCCCGTTACCTCTCCCCCGACTCGTTCACGGGAGAAGCGCATGTTACTTGGGTCTTCGTTGAATTCCGAAGTGTAACGCAGTGAGAATTCGACCGAGGCATCTTTGTCACGCTCGAATCGAACCACGTGCACTTTCTCATCCATCTCTCGCTCGCGTATCTCTTCAGCCAATTTATCGGTTAAAGGCGCATCGGCCACACTGGAGGCAAAGAAACTGGTCACCGGTGTTCCATCGAGCGCGAACGATTCGATCTCTGCTGAGTTGCGCAGGTAGAACAGGTTTGTTCCTTGGGTTACCTTCATCACGCCATTGTCGGCGATTGTCGCGCTATGTGCGGGGACATCGAGCTTGATCTGAATGTGGTGGCTTTCAAACTGGACCAGCGACGCACTGACTGCGTGTACCAGAGCACTGCCCGGCAGTAGGCTGGCGGCTGCAATGAACGAAAGAACTAAGCCTCTTGGCATTTTGGACTCCTGTGTGGCAAGCCACTTTTTTCTGTGATGGTACTTACTTGCGCCTGTCTTGCTATCTCAGCCCACGAGAGGCTGGTTTGCATATCAACAGCCGAGGTCGGAGTGGCAGGCCACTTTCCTTAGCTACAATACTTCTCAAAACCACACCGAGTTCTCCTGCTTCCAAAAAACTGATTTATCAGTCAGTGCCGGAGGCCGGAGTGGCGAACCCTTTTCTTTGGTTGTTCTACCTCTTGAGACCACACCGAGTTCTCGTGCTTCCAAAAAACTGATTTATCAGTCAGTGCCGGAGGCCGGAGTGGCAGGCCACTTTCTTTGCCTACAATACTCCTCGAAACCGCACCGACTCTTCCGAATTTCAAAAGACCTGATTTATCAGTGCCGGAGGCCGGACTTGAACCGGCACGGTTCTAACGAACCAAGGGATTTTAAGTCCCTGGTGTCTACCAATTCCACCACTCCGGCAAACCTTCGTACGATAAGCACTTAACCAGGATTCCGCAACCTGCTTTTTAGGCCCGGTGTCCATAGAGTGTCCATAGTTGAGCCAAATCAAGGCAAACAGGGGTTAATACATATGTATAAGTAATCGCTGTATTCCCCTGACGTACATCAAGTTTCGTTGTGGCGCAGTCACTTGCGATTTTTGCGATTTTCCATTTTAAGTCCAAAGTGATCCAAGTCAGCCCAAATCGGTCCAAGCCAAGGCAAACGATCTTCGACGCTCCCCGGGACGTGAAGTCCCTGGTGTCTTCCATTTCCACCACTCCGTCAAACGTGCATACGATACGCGCTTAACTGAGAGCCCGCAACCTTGAAACTGTTGTCGGTTGAGCGAAGATGCCTCAGGAGCTTAGCCCAAACCCCTAACAGTCCGCGGAGATTCTACGGACTGCACGGTTGAATGCATGCGAAGACTCGCAGCATCATTCCTACCAAATCAAGTACGAAAGCGACGCATCTGTACCCGCCGATCACGCGAGGCGATCCGCGGGACAGCAAGGAACTCAGCCACTTCACTTCGGTCCGAAGCGGACCTCAACGCCAGATACAGCGTTGTCGGGCTTACCATCACTGAGTTGCAGCTTACCTGTTCCCCTCGTTTTCTGAGCACTCACCAAGATAAACCCATTGTTGGTTATCTTGCTGTCCGCCCACAACTGCAGGATCTCAGAGATATTGACGCGTGCCTTATATCCTTTCTTCGCAGAAACAGGAATAGCAATACCAACATCATCGTGGAAGTCGCCGCCGGCTTTGGTCAACCCCGATGACCACTTGACATTCTCAGACCAGGCCTCCTTCATGGGAAACAGAGTTACTACGAAATGCTCAGCACTGTCAGTGGGAGTGGCAAACTGCACTTCGATAACGGCATAGTTGATATCCATTCCCAAAACCGTACTGTCCAGCTCAAACTTTACCAAACTGCGCGTATCGGTGCTGTCAGTGTTCGTGATAAATGCGGCCTTAGTAACCTCAAGATTTCCTTTGTACGACGCCTCAGCACTACCGCCAGTCATTAGCGTCGCTACCATTAGTATACAGAATAATCTGATTCTCATGACAATCATCCTCTCTCACTACTTTATGAGCATCATCTTCTTGCTGCTTACGTCGAAGTCGGTTTCAATGCGGTAGAAGTACACGCCTGAAGCCACCGGCTTGCCGCCACCACTTCGACCGTTCCAAACTACTGAATGCCAGCCTGCAGGCATGACACCATCCTTAAGTGTAATCACTTTCTGTCCCAAAAGATTGTAGACAACCAAGTGTACGTCGGTTGTCTTTGGCAGATCGAACCGAATAGTCGTAGAGGGGTTGAAAGGGTTAGGGTAGTTTGGATATAATTCAAATCGCATCGGTAAGTTTGCCAGTTCGCCGGTCACCTGAGCTTTACCCGCCGGTGCATGGGGGTCAGTCTCCAGACAAGCGCTGTCCGACACTATGTAAGTACCGGCCAGACGGTACAGGGTTGTATCTTCATGTGGACACGTAACCCAGTAGTTGCCATGTGCCAGAAGATTGGGCCCACTTGTTGGCCCATCGACGGCATACGACGGTTCGTCATCAGTGTGGATCGAGTTGTTACCGTGTGTCCCCTGCGTCGTGTCATAATCACCCAAGTTCCACTCGTCACTCTCGCCTTGAAAGATGCAAAACCCCGCGTAAATCCCGGCTGCATCGTAATTGTGGATAGCGGTCTCTCGCAATTTCACGTCGTAAGTGAGTGAGGCCAGGATTCCATAGTCTGATCTGGTGGAATCGGTGGGTGATGCAATGACACAATTGTTGATTTCAGCGCTGGTTGCATCCAGGTATATGTGTCGGGTGAAACTACCGGTGATCTCCAGGTCGGTCAGATGTGCAGCACTGTCCGAAGTGGCCCAGACATGTACACCGGTTGCGCCCGGTCCAACAATGACACAATCCTCAAGAGTCATTTTGCTCCGCTTAAGGTATATACCTTCCTCACACGCGATCACCGAGTCGTCAACCAGACTCGGTTGGCAGGAGTCCACATATATCCCGTAACCGGTCGTCATGTCTTTCACAGTTGTGTTCTTGATCAGAAGATCGGAGTTCTCTGTCCGAATACCGTAGACGTCACTGTTAGAGATGACACAGTTTAGAATCGTATCGGTACTGCTTCCTTTGTCGTAGACACCGGCATAGGCATACTTGATGTCGACATAGTTCATTGAGATACTGCCGCTATCAACAACTATACCATACCAATCTCCAGCGGTACCGTCGAGTGAACTAAAGACAATGTGATTGGAACTGGTGCCTTCTATACTCAGGTGACCTTGTACCGTCAACTCTACTTTCGTAGTATCACCACCTGCGCGCCCAAAGTCGTCATCATGTGAAAGTACTACCGTGCCTGCCTTAACGGTGAGGGTATCGCCTCCTGAGATAGTAAGATCCCCGTACAAGTAGACAGTATCGCGCCAGGTAATGTTGGTATCGATTACACCCATCCAGGGCTGGCGGTAGCAGCCGGTCATGTATGTGTCATGACGGTACAGCGGCCATTCTTGCTTGGGGTTGGCATAATCCAATTGCAGGCATCGCACACTAGCGGACCTGTGCATGTCGGTCCCGACTGTCCACCTGCATTCGTCGGACGTGATAATCCAGGTCTTGTTCCCATCCGGAACCACTGCCGTCCCCATAACTGGTGTGTGGAGGTATTGGCCTCCGCTCATAAACGGAGCCTGCTGCGAACGGAAATCGAAGACTACCCTGAGACTATTGCCGAACAACGGATCTCCGTCGATATTGTGTCCGTATAGATAATGACCTCCGACGCAGCTATACAGCATATCCATGTCACTGTCTCCATCGAGATTGCAGTATGTAACATGACTCATGCTATGTTCTGTCAGGTCATTTTGTTGAAAATGGTTGAATGATTTCAGGAATTCTTGATTATCCAACAGTGTTTGTTGCCCGCCTGCAGAGTCAAAATACATCCAACAATCTGCATATGATGCATACTCCACCTCAAGATTGTTGATAGCTGTTGCGTTGGGAAACCCATTGCCGGTGACATCGGCGAGTGAGTAGCCATCAAAGCCACAAGTATCATTGTTGCGGGGCAAAAACGGCCTAGTTGGGCTGCCGTATAAAAGTGTATCCTTCGTCGTGAAACCGGAGTCTGCGTCATATGCAACAACTACCAAGTGTCCAAGCGTGCTATCTGGAAAGACATCGGGAACCAGTAGCTCCAACCTGCCATCGATGTTAATATCACCCATTTTCGTGTTGCGGTTTCCAGAAAAATCCGTGTTGATATAACGAGATGTATCGCACAGAGCGTCGAAAATCTCCAGACCGCCGTCACTAACGAAGGCCAGCTCTGGAAACCCATCTCCGTCAAGATCACCCACGCTTGGCGATGTTTTCGGCGCGTAACCGGCCGTAGCCTTCGGAAAACCGGATACAGCATTGCCCTGGTTATCGAAACAATGCAACGAATCGCCGGTGACCAGGATAACATCCAATGAACCGTCCATGTCCAGGTCCGAGATAACAGGGGAACACAAGTGCCGAGCTGAGAACGTCTTGGTGGACCAGCCTGTCAAGGCGCTACCGTCGCCGTCAACGACAGTAATTGAGTACTCTGAGGGGCTGTAAAGAATGTCCATTGCTCCGTCTCCATCTAAATCGCCCAGGGCCGGTGAGACGATACCGTTTGTTTGAGATGGGACGATGTCACAGTATTTGGGAAAGCCTGTTTCCGCGACTCCCGTGCCCAGGTCAAGGCAGTAGAGCGAATCAGTCTTGTAAAAGAGAACTTCCAGACTCGCATCGGCATCAACATTGGCCGCTGTTGGATACGCGTAAAATGGTGGAGGAATTTGTGTTGGTGATGTCGTTAGGTCGGTTACCGAGTATTCCGGCCTTGGACACAGTACAATACCCGGAACTGAAATCGTGTCAACGTAGCCATCGGAACCAGACATGACCAGCATCAGTTGGTATGGTTCGTTGGCCTCCGCACTCAGCGGCACTACAAAACTTAGTGTATCCTCATACACAGAGCTTCTGGCCACGTCTTCGAACAGGGTGGTGGCATCAATGAAATCCAAGGTGAGGTCTGGAGAAATGAGCGTGACTCTCACACTATCAAGGTCTTTGACGTCACACTTCCAACCAAACACCAATGTCAACGAATCGCCCGCCCAATAGGGACGTTTAACGGCCTCGAGAGTATCCAACAGCGTCAAGCGCTGATGACTCAGCCGGTAAGCGTTGTAAGTGCCCCTTACGGTCATGGCCTGATAGACATTGGGGTATCCATATCCAAATCCACCGATCACCTCCGGGGGAGCATTGACCAAAAGTGGCTCAATGGGTGTACACGATGCTGCTAAGCGGTTAGTTATTGAATCGATGGTCCAGTCAATAGTATCGTTGTGCAGGTCATAGGACATCATTAGGCCATAGATTCCGGCCATCATTGGACTGGCGGCGGAAGAACCTCCAAAACCGCCGTACCCAGATTGCATCCTGGTGGTCCAATAGACGTCGCTGGCCGGTAGTGCGAAGGCAACATCGTGACCAGTCGAGTAACTTGCGACAAGCAGAGAGTTGGAATCAGGTACCGTGTCAGCAAAGCCGAAGCCGGCCACACAGGTCGGCGCACCACTGCAACATGCCAAGCCCACATAGTTGCCGCCAGATTTGCAGTAAGTACCGTTCGAATCAGCCAATTCCTCGAGAAAGTCATTAAATAGTTTGTCTTCGCTTCTTTCTCTACATACCCGGCTCTTGTTTAGGATACGCACGCCTTCGCGAATCAGCATCTCGGGCACGCTGTCAGCATCCTGATGCCTCGACCAGCCAGCCAATCGACAATCGGGGCAAGCTCCGCGTCCCCCCTTAAAATTGTCCACAGCAGCGGCGACTCCCGCCGAGGGAGTCTCATGGAAATGCCCAACGGTTTCCGCCTCTTTGATGTCGTCTAAACTATAGTATCCACCTATCAGATTGTCTATGAAGCCATCGCTGTCGTTGTCCAGGCCGTCGAAATCGCCGTAGACACCGTTTGAGTCCAATGTGTCCCACCACGGCTCCAATGTCCCGTTGCTGTTAAGATCCTCACCTGGATGAACCCAGAGATTCGGTTTGAGGTCCTCGTGTGACCATTGATAGGGATCGCCGGCATAGATTGCGATGATAATCGAAGTGTCACCTGTTTCGATCATGTGAGCTGAGTCGAGGTTGAGGAAACGAAAGAGGAACTCCTGGTTGTCTTTATAATCTGGATCATCGGGTGGCCAGCTGGTTTCCTCGCACACACATCCGGTGTCGTAATAATCTACTGTTTCAATTGCTCCCAGCGCCAGCATAGTGTCTTCGAGATTCCCCAGTTCCGGTCGCCCGGAGTGGAAAGCAGTATACCATTGGGCCATATTGCAATTCTGGAGAACTGAATACCATTTTTTGAGAGAATCACAGTTGTAGTCATTCAGTAGATCATAAACATCAGAATCAAGTGAGTC
>Ga0224499_10000260_pt1 | contig 13566 bp, 10 predicted proteins | sample SF_Jul11_sed_USG_3_FD_168125 | JGI IMG/M metagenome (GOLD analysis project Ga0224499, IMG submission 168125) | Sediment microbial communities from San Francisco Bay, California, United States - SF_Jul11_sed_USGS_24 | ecosystem: Environmental > Aquatic > Marine > Sediment | place: USA... | reverse complement strand
GTCCAGGGCCGAGATCATCACCTCGGTTTGCGCCGACAGCTCCTGCGCGATTTTCTCCAGGGCCTCGACACCGCGTGCGACAAGCACGAGATTGGCGCCCGTCTTTGCGAATTCCCTGGCGGCGGCCGCCCCGACCCCCAACGAAGCCCCGGTAACGACGACGGTTTTGTCGCGAAAGTTTCTGGCCATCAGCGTCTCCTGATTCGATGCCGGCGCCCGATCTGGCCGACCACGCTGCCGGCCTCAATTGTTGCAGGCTACAGGCGCGCCGTCCGGGTTACCGTGTCTGCGTTTTGTGATCTAGACTTGCCGGGTATGAGTTTTAGAATCGATTCTAAACCGGTTGCGCAGCGGCGTCTGTCAAAATTCAGGCGGTTGTCCTGACATGAGCGACAAAGCGTGCGTTCTCGCAATCGATCAGGGCACGACCAGCAGCCGGGCGATCGTGTTCGACGCGGGCTGCAACGTCGTGTGCGTGGCGCAGCAGGAATTCCCGCAGATCTATCCCGCGGGCGGCTGGGTAGAGCATGACCCGGAGGCGATCTGGTCTACCACGGTGGAGGCGTCACGTCGCGCCATTGCGGCAGCGGAGGCGCAAGGCTTCCGGGTTTCCGCGATAGGTCTGACCAACCAGCGTGAGACCACGCTGTTGTGGAATCGTCATGACGGCCGGCCCGTGCACAATGCGATCGTCTGGCAGGACAGGCGTACCGCGGAGGCCTGCCGGCAGCTTGCGCAGGCCGGTCTGGAAACCGAGTTTCAGTCTCGAACCGGGCTCCTGCTCGATCCGTATTTCTCATGTACGAAGCTCGCCTGGCTGCTCGATCACGTGGACCGCGCGCGCAGTCGCGCGGAAAACGGCGACCTCGCGTTCGGCACGGTCGATAGTTTCCTGTTGTGGCGCATGACCGGCGGGAAGTCGCACGCGACCGATGCAACCAATGCCAGCCGCACCGGCCTGTTCAACATCCATGCCGGACGCTGGGACGACGAGTTGCTGCGGATGTTTGGCATCCCTGACGGGCCGCTGCCGCAGGTTCGGGACTGCGCCGCCGATTACGGTGTGACTGATCCCGCGCTGTTCGGTCGCGCCATACCGGTTACCGGCATCGCCGGCGATCAACAAGCCGCTGCAATCGGCCAGTGTTGTTTTTTGCCCGGCCAGATCAAGAGTACCTACGGGACGGGTTGTTTCCTGCTGATCAATACCGGTGAGCAGGCGGTGGCATCCGCCAGCCGGTTATTGACCACCATCGCCTATCGCCTGGACGGGGTGACTTCTTATGCGCTGGAGGGGTCGATTTTCGTTGCCGGCGCGGCGGTGCAATGGTTGCGCGACGGGTTGGGGATAGTCGGTCACGCCGCGGATACCGAGGGGCTCGCGGCGGGTTTGTCGGGCAATCACGGTGTCTACCTGGTTCCGGCATTCACCGGTCTCGGGGCGCCATTCTGGAACCCGGATGCACGCGGCGCGCTGTTCGGACTGACCCGCGCGACGGGTCCGGCCGAGCTCGCCCGTGCCGCCCTTGAATCCGTGTGCTACCAGACCTGCGACTTGCTGAACGCAATGGCAAGCGACCGGGTCGCCAGCGCCACGTTGCGCGTAGACGGTGGCATGGTCGGTAACGACTGGATGGTGCAGTTTCTTGCAGACATTCTGGCAATTCCCGTGGACAGGCCCCAGGTCATGGAGACATCGGCCCTGGGCGCGGCCTACCTTGCCGGCAGCCGTGTCGGTATGTACGGCAGCCTGGATGAGTTCAGCAATTTGTGGCGACGCAATCGACGCTTCGAACCGCGCCTCGATGAGACGGAACGCGCTGCATTGCTGGCGGGCTGGGGCGACGCCGTGGCGCGGGTGAATTTGCCATCCCTGGGGGCCGGGCCGGGTGCGGTTAGCGAGTGAATCGGGCCGCGGCGCGGCGTGAGTGCCCGGGCCGGCGGTGCTATCCTGCCCGGCTTTGGGGAATAACGGGACACACGTTATGAGAATTTTTTCGCGATCGGTTTGCACAAGTCTCGCGCTTGCATTCCTGGCCTTTGCCAATCCACTCGTCGCGGCTGCGTCATTCGATCTGGCCGACTGGAAACAGCGCGTCGAGTCCGAGCGGTCGGTCGAGGGGCTGGCGAAGCTGTATGTCGAATACCAGCTCGAATCCAACCCGGTGTTCGGCATCAGCATCGGGGTCCACGGCAAGCAGGGAGATCCCAGCTATTACGACGATCGGCTCGCCGATACGTCGGCCGAAGCGTGGGCGAGCGGCTACGAAACACTGCTGTTCCTGCGCGATCGGTTTGCCGCGATCGATGCGGCGGCGCTGTCGCGGGCCGAACAGGTAGATCTGCATATCCTGAAGAACCAGGTGGATCAGGAAATTCTGCAGGTGACGCGACTCGGCGCGATGACCAATCCGCTTGGTTATGTGTCGGGTCTCGGCAGCGCCTTCTCGGGTCTCGTATTACGCGACTATGCTCCGGTTGAGCAACGCCTGGTCAGTTTCGGCCGCCGTTGCGCCGCAACCGGCGCGTACCTCGACGGCGCCAGGGCCGCCCTTTTGCCGCCCTATGTCCAGCCGACCGGGGTACAGAAGCAGGTTACGATTGCGCGCCTGCGTGGCATGACCAAGGAAGGGGGGCTGTTCGATAAATCGTTGCCGGAGCTGATCTCGGGTTCGAGCCTGTCCGCGGCCGACGCCGCCAAAATCGAGAACAGCTGCGCCGGTGCCACTGCGGCGATCAGCTCGTTTGCCGATTGGTTCGAGCAGACGGTCGTGCCGCGCCCGGACGGGGAATGGCGTCTCGGGCGTAAGCTCTACGAGACCAAGTACGCGGTGCAGATGGATTACCCGCTCGATCCGGATCAGTTGCTCGCCCGTGCCGAGAAGTCGCTCGAAAAGACCCATGCCGAGATGGTCGCAGTCTCGCGCCGGATTCACGACGGTTATCTTGCCGATGAAATCAAAAGCGGTGACATTGCAAAAGCGTCTGAACTCGACGATCAGAGTGTCGTTCGCAATATTTTTGCGAAGCTTTCCGAGGACCGGTCGACGTCGGAAACACTGATCGAGGACAGCTATGCGCTGGCGGACGCAATCGTCGGCTTTGTCAACGACAAGGACCTGATGGATCTTCCGCCTACCTCGAAACTGCGGATCGAGGACATCCCGCCGCACCTGGCCGGTTTTGCGGTAGCCCAGATCATTCCGGCGCCGGCGTTCGAGCCCGAGCTGGAGTCGGTGTGGTTCTGGGACCTCGGGCTGCTGGCGACATCCGACAGTTACCTGAAGGAATACAACCGCCCGGCATTGGCGATGGTCTATATCCACGAAGGGGTGCCGGGTCATTTCGTGCAGCTCGAATACTCGAACCGTTTCGAGCGAACCGTGCCGAAGGTGTTTCTCAACGGGCCGATGGTCGAGGGCTGGGCCACCTACATTGCGACGCAACTGGTGGAGGAAGGTTTCACGATCTACCCCGATCATCCTTATGGCCACGAACTGCAGCAACTCGTTGATGACAAACTGGTCATGCGCAGCATCATCAATGCGATCATTGATATCCGCCTCCATACCAGCGACTGGCCTGAGGAAGAGGCGGTTGCATTGATGACCGGCAAGGGATTCCAGGAGCAAGGCGAGGCGCAGGGCAAGCTCACGAGAGCCAAGCTTTCATCGGTCCAGCTTGCGACCTATTACGCGGGACATATCGCCATCCTGGAACTGCTCGAGGAATACAAGAAAGTACGCGGTGACGAGTTTACCTGGAAGGAATTCAACGAACGCCTGGTCAGCGCCGGATCGCCGCCGTTCTTTGCGATCCGCGAACAAATGGTCGGCAAATAATCGTAGCGGCGGGCGCCGCGATCGTGGCGCCCGCGCTGTTAAAGTTGCGCTGCGCCAGCGCCAAATCACGGAGGAACGACGATGGCTACTCCATTGCATGTAATCCAGGATGTTCGCGACCAGGTTTCGGAAGAGGAATGGAACGTACGGGTTGATCTGGCCGCGTGCTATCGACTGGTCGCGCACTACGGCTGGGACGACCTCATCTACACCCATATCTCCGCCCGCGTTCCGGGCGGCGGGCATCAGTTTCTGATTAACCCGATGGGGCTTCTGTTCGAGGAAGTCAGCGCTTCGAACCTGGTGAAAATCGATCTCGAGGGCAACAAGCTCATCGATACGCCGTACTCGGTCAATCGCGCGGGATTCGTCATTCACAGCGCGATTCACGAGGCGCGTGAGGATGCTGGCTGTGTGCTGCATTTGCACACCGAGTACGGCAATGCAGTGTCATGCCAGAAAGACGGTCTGCAGAGGCTGACCCAGACCGCCTGTTTTCCTCTCGCGACGCTGGCCTATCACGACTACGAGGGGGTAGCGGTTCGTGAAGACGAGAAGGCGCGCCTGGTGGCAAACCTCGGAACCAAGCTCGCCATGATTCTCCGTAACCATGGCACGCTGACCGTGGGGCCGACGGTCGGTGACGCGTTTCATTTCATGTATATCCTCGAGCGTGCCTGCAAGATGCAGATTCTTGCCCAGTCCACCGGGCAGGAACTGACGACCATTACCGACGAGGCATTCATGAATGCGGTAACCGGCGGCGAGTCGGTCATCGAGGGGGCCGCGGATTTTGGGCCGTGGCAGGCATGGCGGCGCATGCTGGACAGGATCGACACCGGTTACAAGGAGTAATCGGGCGCTGGCCGCGGCGGTCCGTTGTCGTGCCGGCCCGGGCCGTGTGCAATTCAATTGCGTAAACGCTGGCTACAGCGAGCGCGGTAATGGCGCGACGTTGCATTGCGCTGGCTGGTACTGCAGCGGGCAACTCGCGTTGTCCGCGACCGGGCGGGGCTTGTGTGTCATGTCGTCCGAAGAAATCGCATAATCCGCCGCTGACCGCGATGGCAGCGTAACAGGGAGTGAGGCGGTGGCAGCAGCAGCCGCGGTAAAACGAACGATCGCGATAGTTCTGGTGCTGGCGGTCGCGGCACTGGCTGGCGTTTATGGCGATGACCTGCGGCGTGTCCACCGGGTCAACCAGTTGTTCGACCCCGGTGTGATCGTTGCGAACTTCCGCTCAATGGGCAGCATGTTCGATACGCGAACCGTGGCGGCGAGTGTTGATCCCGTGGCATTCGAGCGGCATTCGGCGGTATTGCCGGAATTCTATGATTTCGAAGGCGAGCGCAAACCGCTCGCGCAATTTCTCGAGGATACCTGGACCACCGGGCTGATTGTGCTCGTCAACGGGCAACTCGCCCACCAGGAATATTTTCTGGGTAACGACAGCGGCTCGCGCACCATCTCCTGGTCGGTCGCAAAGTCGGTGGTATCCGCGCTGGTTGGAATCGCACTCGGCGAAGGCCTGATAAAAAACACCGGCGAGGCGGTTACCGATTACGTGCCGTCTCTGGCCGGCAGCGGTTATGCCGGTACGACACTCGAGGATGTTCTAACGATGTCGTCGGGCGTCCGCTTCGACGAAGACTATAGCGATTTCAATTCGGACATAAACCGAATGGGGCGTGCCATTGCGTTTGGTACGTCAATCGACGAATTTGTCCGCTCGCTCCAGCCTGAACGTCCGCCGGGAACGTACCATCACTATGTCAGTATGGATACGCAGGTGCTGGCAATGGTGTTGCGTGCGGCTACCGGCGAGACACTCAGCAGCTACATGCAGAGTCGCCTGTGGCAGCGCATCGGTACCGAAGCGGACGCTTACTGGCTTGTCGACGACAAGGGCATGGAACTCGCTTTTGGCGGCCTGAATGCGACGCTGCGTGACTATGCCCGGCTCGGGCAACTCTATCTCCAAAACGGCACCTGGGGTGGTGAGCAGGTTGTGCCGGCAGAGTGGGTCGAGAAGTCGGTCAGCCCTACGGCCGCCCGGCTCCAGCCCGGTCCGAATCCGTCCTCGGATTCAGTGCTCGGATACGGTTACCAGTGGTGGATTCCGGGTGGCGACGAAGATGATTTTCTCGCGCTTGGCATCTACAACCAGTTCGTCTACGTCAACCCGGCGCGCTCGGTCGTCATTGCGAAAAGCTCGGCTTATCCGCAATACAACAAGGACGGAGTGGCAAAGGAATTCGAGACGATCGCCATGTTCCGCGCGATCGCCCGCCATCTCGAGCGCGACGACCGTTAGTGCCTGTCGCAGGCTTTATTCGGGTTTGCGGAAGCGATAGATAAAGCGATCGGTCTTGCCGCGCACCGATTCATCGAAACTCGACTTGCTCGCATCGTCATCGGACGAGCGCAACGCATTGCTCTGAGCCTCGAAAACGAAACCGGCCGCGACGATCTCCTTTTTTGCCAACGCAGGGTCGATTCTGTGCAGCGTTTCGCCGCTCTCGGCTGGCGCGCCGGGTGCGGCAGCGTGGTCAACGACGCCGAGTACCGCGCCCGGTTTCATTGCCTGGTGAATTTCGCCAAGCAATGCCGGGCCGTCGATTTTCGTCCAGCCGTTTTTTTCGTCGACGTGATAGATGTCGTGATAGCACAGGATCATCGTAACCGCGTCAAATGTGGCTGCCGGTAAATCGAGTTCGTTGTTTTCCGCGGTAAAGCGTTTCACCTGGTCCAGCCGGCCGTCGGCGTACCGTGCCGCGATCGGGTCCTTTAGCCAATTCAGGTAGGGCTGGTTGTTATGCGCCCAGACCTTGCCGTCGGCGCCGACGGTATAAGCCAGGATCTCCGCGTAGTAGCCTCCGCCCGAGTACATGTCGAGTACCGTCATGCCGGGTTCGATGGCGAAAAATCCAAGAACGGTTTCCGGCTTGCGGCGGGAGTCCGTATCGCGATCGGCGGCGGGCCGCGCCGGGTTTGCAAGAGCCATGTGAATCGCATCGTCGGCGGCTGCAGCGGTGGCCGCCGACAGAATCAGTGCCAGCGCAACGCCGGCTACGGTAAACCCTTTCATGATTGCCCCCCGGGATTCTTGTTTCTGCTTCGACCCGTCACAATCCAATTGGTTTCGCAGCGCTGTCCGAACCGGGCCTTTTCGTATTGCGACGGGTGCGGGCAGATGGTTCGCGGCGACGCTTGTTCTGGCGTCCGGCAGCGGTATCATACGGATTGTTTTTATGCGATGCAGCGCGGTGTTCTGCGCGCTCTTGGAGCGGATCCGTGACCTCGCGACCGTTCCGTTGGCGGTTGTGCGGGTAGCCGGGGCTGGTATCAGGCGGGCGTTTCGAGCCGCAGTGCAGCGCCGCGCGACCAGAGGCTGGCTGCGGCTGCCCGGGCGCGTCAGATCGCTGGCGAGGAATCGTCACCCAGTGGCTGCAGCAGCGGAAAGTGGACCTCCGCGCCGGGCCTTATCCGGTCGAAGTTCAGGTCCGGGTTGTATTGTCTCAGCAACCAGACCGGGACTTTGTAGCGGCCTTGCGCCAGCATCCAGACCGAGTCCCCGGGTTGTACTTTGTAGACTTCCATATCGCGAATCTGGTAGCGGGCAAAAAATGCCTCCTGCAGATCGCGATGGTAGGCAATCCGCAGCTGCTCGAACGCTGACCGGTCGACTTTCGAGAAATCCAGCTTCAGGCGCTGGCCGATGATCACCGGTTTGCCGAAGGCCAGGCTGTTGAGGTCACGCAGGCGCTGGGTCCGGATCTGCAGCCAGTCGGCATAGTGACCGAGGGTCTCCATTGCCTGGACTTCGATCCGGTTGTCATCGGCTACGGTGTAGTCGCTGGGGTCTGCGGCGAGATCCGGCTGGGCCGTGGCGAGTGCCCCGAATTCGGTAGTTTCGACGGTTGCCTCTTTCTCCTGCACCGGCATGGCGGTGGCGACAACGACCTCGCTATCTGCCGCGTCCGCGACCGGTTGCGCTGGGGATGCGGCAGGCGCCGCGGCAACCGGTTCAGTCGTGGCCTTCGGTGTGGTACCGGTTGATGCGACGCCGCCAGAAACCGGGGTTTTGGCAGCGGCAACGACGACTGGTTTCGCATCCGCAGCAACGACCGCGGCGCCGGCGCCAGGCAGGCGCAGTACCTGCCCGGCGCGGATCATGTTGCGGCTGCGCAGATTGTTGATCTGCATCAGGTCGTTGACCGTGACGCCATAGGCGCTGGCAATTCCGGACAGCGTGTCGCCGCGCTGCACCTTGTGGATGACATCCGGCTTTTGTTGTGCATGACGCTGGCTCGCGTCGATGGCGGCCATCAGGCTATTAATATCGCCATTGACCGAATGGCCCGGCAAGCGCAGTTCGTAACCCTTCGGGATGTACTTGTTGCCGGTCCAGACGGTGGGCATCAGGGCCGGGTTGTAGTAGCGCAGTGTTTCCTCATCCACGCCAAAGCTCTCAGCCGCCGCCGCGGTGCTGACGTAATCGTCCATCGATACCTTGACGATATCCGGCGGATTGTCTATTTCCAGCGGCCCGAAATACTTCTCCGGATCGGCATCGATCTGGGCCGCGGCCAGAAACGCCGGGTAGAAATTTCGCGATGCAAATCCGAAAGTCCGGCCGCGATACTGACGCAGCACGATCTCGGGATCGTCGGTGCCGAGCTTGCGGATGGCACGGCGCATCCCGGCCACGCCATGGTTATAAGCCGTCAACGCCAGCGGCCAGCTGTCGAGGGTGTCATGGTTATAGGCAAGCAGACTGGCTGCCGCCTCCGTGGCGATGTAGGGATCCATCCGTTCGTCCATCACGTGATCGATACGCATGAAACGCCGGCCGGTCGATCGCGTGAACTGCCACATGCCGGCCGCGCCAACCTTGGAATAGGCGTCCGGATTAAATGAGGATTCGACATGCGGCAGGGCCGCAATCTCTGGCGGTAGTCCGCGTCTGGCGAGAGTCTCGTTGATAAACGGTTTCCAGCGGCCGGACCGGATCAGGCCGGCGCGGAACCTGTCGGCCTGACCGAGCTGGAATCGCAGCCGCGAAGCGGCCGCCTTCAGTTCGTCGTTGGTAACGTCGCCGGGCCACAACTCCAGCACGCGAATTTCGTCTTTTGTCAGCCCGATGCGCTTGCCGCTTGCGAGCCGCAACAGGATTTTCTTGTAGCGCTTTTTTGCTGCGGAAACGTCTTTCTTGCGCTCGCTTCTTGGAGTGTTCGCGCTGTAGTCCAGCTGCTCGTAGACGATACCGAGTCTGCGGTTGTCATGGATCAGGCCGCTTGTCGTAGGCACTTCTGTATAGATTCGGGTCCAGAAAGCGATGTCCGGTTCCAGCCCGGCCGGTCGGTGAAACACGGATTCTGCGGCGGCTGTACTGGCTACTGCCGAAAGTATTGCCAAGAAAAACAAAAAAGTGGTTCGTATCATCCCTGCATCCGGCTAGATTTTTCTGACTTTCGCGGCAAACAACGCCGCGTGCTGTCTTGACGACAGACTGGAATCGCAGTGTAGGCGCCACGGACTCGCGAAGCCGGGACGCAGATCACGATTTTGACATAAGCGGCAGGTGCGGCGCAGGTGCAAACCGATCGGGCGCAGCGCGCTGCGTATCAGCAATACCGCGCTGGTCGTCCGGCCGGCACTAGCGGGGCCGGGGGCGCGGTGTCGGCCGCGGCCGCGCCGGCAGCGGCGTGGGGCGGGGCCGGTGCGTCGGTGGCCTGTGACCCGGAGGCCGGTGGTGAGGCGGGCGGACGACGACGGTGTTGTTGTAGCAGCAGCCGTAACGATAATAGGGATCGCGCCAGTACGAGCCGCCGTAGTATCCGCTGCTGACGCCGACCGTCGTCGAGCTCGAACCGCCACTGCCGGAACACCCGCTCAGGGTCAGGCAGGTGGCGAGGATGGCCGCGCTTGCGAATACGGTGATCATCGCCCTGGTCATGGCAGTTCCTCCGTATCGCCCTCGGGGTAATCCCACCGCAGCAACGCGATGAGCGTGCCGACCGGGTCGGCGATGACGGCGAGGTCGCTATCGAGAACATCCGGTTCCGGGGCCAGCAATACCTTGCCACCATGGACAACAATGTTTTCGAGACTTCGGGTCATGTCCTCGACGCGAATAAAACCGAGCCAGGTGGGTACCTGTTCCGACTCATCAGACAATGGACCAATCGCCGCTCGCGCATAGCCGTGGCGCTGCAGATAGACATCGATGAAATCGGGCGTATCTTCCTTTTCGAAAATCTCGTAGTCGAAAATCGCCTGGTAGTACTCGATAGATGACTGGACGTCGCGAGTAAAGAGTTCCCACCAGATCCAGTCACCGAAATCGGCGCGATAGTCGCCGGGGTCGCCTGTCGACGAGCGCATGATGCCAAAGACTTCCTTGTGCGGGCCCGCGTAGATGGCAAATTCACCGCGATTTGCGTGGTTGCGGTAGCCGAGCAATTCCTCGCCGCCTTTCGCGACAATTTCGCTGCCTGCAGCCATTACATCGCCGACGGAAACGTAATGGACCCAGCGGCCATAGTCTTCGATGCCTTCAGGTGCCGCGCGATATGCGACACCGGCAACCGCAAGGCCGGCATTATAGAAAATGCCGTAAGCATGCTCGCCGCTGCTGATAGCGCGCCATTCCCAGCCGAAAGCCTGCTCGTAAAATCTCCTGGCGCGCTCGACATTGTTGGTGAACAGGTCGGCCCAGATGATTTTGCCCGGCAGGTATTCGTTCGTTGCCGGATCGTTTATCGCCGGCAACGGCGGCAGGTCGACCGTCTGCGCCGGGGCAGGCAGTACCGAAAACATCAGGGCGAGCAGAGCTACGATACGCATATTGGCCCGGTTTCCTTCTATCAGGTTTGCGGTTGTATCGAGTCGGGCTCTGGCATCATCGATGAACGTGGCGGCGAAGTCCACCGCGGCCGGAGTTGCCGCCAAGGACCCGCGGCAACCAAAGTCGGATCATGTCCGAACCGGCTTCACGGCAGGTCGAAGTGTCTCGCTGCGGCGATTGCGTCCTTTGCGTGATCGGTGCGAAAGGTGACGGGTGCTGGCGTGGTTATCCGCGTCCCACGTGGTCCTCGGGGTAAAACACGCCGGTAATTCCGCTTTCTTCCTCGAACAGCTCGGGGCAGGGTTGCATCCGCGACGGGCCAAAAGGCAAGGGGGCAATCATCGGCCTGGGCGTGGTCGTCGCATCGGTGCGCCCGGCGTCGCCGGCATCGTGGCGGGCGGTGGCGGTATTCCGCCGGTTGCTGAAAAAATGCATGGACCGTTGACCCTTCGCGTCTGTGTTACGACACAAGATGCCGCAAAACCGGCCGGGTGTCCGTGAAGGGGGTCTCATCTCCTTGTTTTTAACCGGGCGCAGGCATTGCAAATAGGGGTACCCCGGCCGTATTGGTTTGCCTGGGGTTTGCCTGGATTTCTCAGCCTGCCATTTCCAGGTTCTGGCCATGTTCGGCTATCTGTATAAATAAACATATATTTGTATATAAATACAGTAATCGGATCAGCACCCCGTATCAAAAAATAAACGCATAAAAACAGATGGTTGAGGTCTGACGGGCAACCGCTGCCTGTCTCGGGGGGATTTGCGGCAGGTAATTGCTGCAATGCAACCAGCGGTTGCGGCTTTTGGCCAAATTCATTGCCGCTTCCACCTGCAGAATGCCGATCCACGGGTCACGACAACGGGCAGACCGTTGTTCCGGCCCGGTCACCGGATCAAACATCTGGAGAGTGGAAGCGATGAAAATCATGAATGCGGAGTTCGGTGCCCGGCCCTGTTCCATGTTGTGGGCGTCGCGGCAATGGCTGGCTTTTTACCGCCAGGCGCTGTCCGGTTTTATTCCGACCGGTTTTCTCGGTGTTGCCTTGCTGTCGCTTACAACCGGAATCCACAGTGAGCCGCGCACGATGATCGCTGTCGTGGGCGCGACCCTGATCGCGCCGGCGGTCAGGGCCACGTATCGCTACGTCGTGTGGCGTCGCTGGAGCAGGCAGTAAGCCGGTTCGGTACCAATTTTCGCCGCGGCCGATACGCGGTGGTTTCCGGCCTCCAATCCTGGCGCCGGCCGGGTATTTGATCGGAAACGGCTGCGCCGGCCGGGTGTCTGGCCGATAATGTGCGCTGCGCCTTCCGGCGATTTCGCGTCACAAGGACTTTTTATGAGAACCAAGCGTAGCTACTGGATAGCGCCAGTATTGGTCGCTGTTGCCTGCGCCATGCCGGTCATGGCTGCCACCGAAGGCAGCTGGGTTGCCCGCAGCAATGCCCACACCCAGCTCGTGCTGGAATTCCTGGCGAAGTACAACCCGGAAGGTGCCGCCTCGCTCGGCGTCGACGGTCTCGACGAGCAGATTTTCGACCTCGGCGAAAACATTCACCAGCGCCAGATGGAGGAGGCCGGGGTGCTCGTCGCCGAGTTGAAGGCGCGGCTGATCGACGAAACCGACCCCAAGGTCCGGCAGGATCTGCAGATTCTGATCAAGGCCGGAGAGGACTACATTTATAGCTCGCAACTGGAGTACGACAATCTGCTGCCCTACCTCAATATGCCGCAGACGATTTTCTACGGCATGCGCGGATTACTCGACCCGCAGGTCGACGCCGCCCGGCAGCCGGCCGCTATCGTCCGCCTGCGCAAGTATGCCGGGCTCGAGGAGGGCTATGAGCCGATCACCGAGCTGGCAAAGGCGCGGACCGCCGAGCGTTTCGACACCCCCGGACTGATCGGCCCGTACAAGGGCGAGATAGAGCAGGAGCTCGGCAACGCACAGTCTTATGTCAGCGGCATCGAGCAGCTATTCCAGCAGTACGGGCTGGAGGGCTGGGAGGAGCCATACCAGGAAATCGTGCGCCAGCTCGCGGACTATGACAAGTGGGTCCGAGCCGAGGTTTTGCCGCGCGCGCGCGACGACTACCGATTGCCGGCGGTCCTCTACGAGGATGCGCTTCGCAACTGGGGAGTCTACGAGTCGCCGCAACAGCTTATTCAGACCGCGACTCAGGGCTATATGGATATTCGCAACGAGATGGATGCGCTGGCACCGCTTATTGCGAAACAGAAAGGCTACGACACCAGCGATTATCGTGAAGTGATACGGCTCTTGAAAAAAGAGCGGATCGCCGGCGATGAGTTGCTCGACTATTACAACGCACGGTTGAAGGATCTCGAGAAAATCATTCGCGACAACCGGCTGGTATCGCTGCCCGATCGCGACGCGGGTATCCGGATTGCCTCGGAGGCGGAGACCGCCGCGCAACCCGCGGCACATCTCGAGACGCCGCGCCTGATCGGCAATACCGGCGAGTTTCCGGTTTTTGTATTGCCGAAGCTCGGCAAGAACGCCGACGGCAGCTGGCAGCAAAGCGACGACAATTTCGAGGCCGGCACCTGGACCCTGACCGCGCACGAGGCGCGGCCGGGACATGAGTTGCAGTATTCGGCGATGATCGAGGAAGGTGTGTCGATTGCGCGGGCGGTGTTTTCGTTCAACAGCGCCAATGTGGAAGGCTGGGCACTGTACGCCGAGGCGATAGCCAAGCCCTACCTTCCGCTGGATGCACAGATGATCTCGCTGCAGTACCGGCTTGCCCGAGCTGCGCGGATGTTTCTCGACCCGATGCTGAATCTCGGTTTGATTACGCCGGAGGATGCCAAGCGCGTGCTGCTCGAGGACGTGGTGCTTGGCGAGACCTGGG
>Ga0224499_10000259_pt1 | contig 13571 bp, 25 predicted proteins | sample SF_Jul11_sed_USG_3_FD_168125 | JGI IMG/M metagenome (GOLD analysis project Ga0224499, IMG submission 168125) | Sediment microbial communities from San Francisco Bay, California, United States - SF_Jul11_sed_USGS_24 | ecosystem: Environmental > Aquatic > Marine > Sediment | place: USA... | reverse complement strand
TGCTCCTCGTGGCCTGCCGGCCCGAGGCGATCGAGAAGATGGCTCACGCCACCAAGCAGATGGACGCCACGTACTCCGCGGCATACGCCGAGGCGGCTGACGACTGCCTGGAGGCCAGCTCCGGGTGGGCCGAGTACGACGCCTGCATGGAGCCGTGGGAGACCGGGGCCGAGGCCCTGGGCGTGGTCCACGACGCCGCCCTCGCGCTGGACACCGCCGACGCCCGACTCAACTACAAGGCAGCGGGATGCGCCTGGTTCCGGGCGGTTGCCGTCCTGGACGCCGTTTCGCCGGTGGAGATTCCAGCCGCCGCGACCGCTTTGACTAGTAGATGGAATCGTAGATGCTGAAGCTCATTCTACAGCTCCTCCCCATGCTGGTTGCACTGTTCCTGAAACTCTTCAGGAAGAAGGACAAGGCTCGGGAGGTGCTTTCCGAGACCCCCATTATAGACTCCGTCCGCGAGGGAGCGGACAAGAAAGCCATCGCCAAGTTCGGCAGGCGCACCCAGAAGGATATCAAATGAACATCGAAGTTGTAGTTGCAGTCGCCGTCGTCGTTGTGGGCGCGGTAGTCGCCGTCCTCAAGATCGTCGCTCCGAAGACGAAGACCGACAAGGACGACAAGGCCCTCGAAATCCTCGAAAAGGTCGAGGACGTCATCGACGGGGACAAGTAAGTGAACAAGCTCTACTCAAGCTCTGCGGCGGAAGCCAGCGCAGTTGCGAGCGCAGCGGCGTGTGCGGTTGACGAGATCATCGCCACGAACACCAGCGCGGGCGTGCTCTACCTGCACATCTTCGACAGCGCGACCGTCCCTGCCGACACCACGGCACCGGACGTGTGCATCGCTGTGCCGGCGACCTCGACGGCCTCCTTCGATCCTCGCGACGCGCGGGGCTCACAGGGCGTCACGTTCGACAACGGCTGTTCCGTGTGCTTCAGTTCGACCGCTGCAACCAAGACGGTTGCGGGCGCGGTCGGCGTGTTCACGGTGCGCGGCAAGGCTTCCTAGTTATGACCATCCGAGTGTTTGGCGGAGGTGGGGGTGGAGCAGCGGGCTCCCCCTTCCCCGGCTACCACTCCGACGCGGTACAGTTTCACTACCGCCTCGACGACAACACCGACTCGGGCACCGCGCCTGGTGGGTACGGTAACCTTTCCGGCACCATGAAGAAGGCTCCCTTCACGGGGGTTGACGACAGCCACGACCCGAACGAAGTGACGTTCAGCGTTGCGGCGACAGACATGAAAGTGGGTACGGCAGTGACCGTCGCCGCCTGGGTGTACATGAGGGCCAACCCCTCCAGCAACGTCGCCATCTGCGGCGTGCGCTCTCCGGGTGGCGGGAGCGACCCCAACACTCACAACTTCCCCTGGGAGCTGGGCGTCACCACGTCCGGCTACGCTCGCTTCTTCTGGCAGTCGGGCAACAAGGTGAACCAGGGGTGCGGCGACGACTTGGCCTCGGCCATCGCGCTCGACCAGTGGGTCCACGTCATGGGCACGCGCAACGCAGCGGGCACCGAGTGTCAGCTCTGGGTTGACGGCGTGCAGGTGGCCAGCAGTACCGGCCTCACGGTCTGGGATGGTGGCGGCGATGTCAACACTTGTCGCATCGGCGGGAACAGCACAGCGGTTTTCCTAGGATACATCGCCTCGGTCGTAGGAGACAACGAACACACCACTGACGGACTCGCGTTCTACGAGGCGGCCCGTCGCACCAGCATCTGATGCCCCCGTGGCTGACCATCGCAAAGAGCTATGTCGGGCTCAAAGAGATTCCCGGCAAGCTGCACAACCCGACCATCCTCGGGTGGCTGAAACGCTTCGCGTTGAATATCGGAAGGTGGGGCAAGGGTCGGGACGAGACGCCCTGGTGTGCGGTGTTCGTCAGTCACTGCCTGGAGTCCGCTGGGTACCAGTCGACCCGGGACGCCCGCGCTGTTTCGTATGCCACGTATGGAAGGCCCTCCAAGTTCGAGGCCGGTGCTATAGTTGTAATCAGGCGGCGGCGCAAGAACGGAAAGAACGTCACCGGTAGCAACCGGGGCGGGTACCACGTCTTCTTCTTCACGCACATGAAGAAGAACTTCATCTGCGGAGTCGGCGGGAACCAGCGCAACCGCGTGAGCACCGCGTGCTACTCGAAGAAGAACTACGAGGTCGTCGCGATCAGGAAGCCGGTGGAGCTGCTGGTAGCATGACGTCAAGCGCGATGATGAGCGCTACCCAACTGTTCCGTCCGCCCTCGCTGATCAGCGGGTCACACTCCCCCACCCATTCCAGATAGAGCTTGCGCGCTTCCCGCATGTTCCCCTCGGCCTGCTCCACGAAGTGGTTCGCGGCCTTCATCACTACTCTGTCAAACGTCGACATGGGGATCCTTCGGCACTAGCCAGTAATACCCATCGAGTCGGAACTCGATGTCTTCCGCAAAGTCTTTCCAGTCCTGAGCGGGCTCTTGCGTCCAAGATACAGGTTTGCAAGGCCCCAAAGATTCAGTAGCACGTAGAGCCACATCGCGGGCTGTGCGTGCACTGCGAGGTACGCCTCCGTGAACACGAAGCAGCCGAGCATGAAGACCCGCAACGGGACCACGACATACCCACGACCGACGAACCAGTGATCTGTCGCCGCTGCGAAGAACGCGGAAACGGCGAAGAAGTTGAACAAGATTTCGGCAGCGCCCATTTCGCAAACCCTACTCCTTTGTAGGAATGACCTCGAAGCGGGAAGGCCGGAACACGGTGACGTCGTACTTCTCGACGATCCGCATGATGTTCTCCAGGTGTCCGCGCAGCCACTTCTCGCTGCGCCCTGGTGTGTAGATCAGGTCGAGCAGGGCGAGCCCCATCGAGCTACCGTGGCCGATGGCCCCGTAGTCCCCAGCCTTCATCGTCGCACCGGTCGACTCGTGGTAGTAGATCTCCCCGTCCACTACCTCCAACAGCTCGGCGCTGTCGTCTTCCTCGTCGTCCTTGTGCTCCTGCTTGACCGCCAGCACCGCTTCCCGTAGGGGCTTGGGCTCGGCGTGCAGTATCTCCTGCGCGTAGTACAGCGTCCCGCTGAACATGACGAAGGAGCCGTGCCGGTGCCAGCCCTTTATGTCCGGCTTGGTCAGGCGGTTGTGCCCAACGGAAACGGCGGAGTCACTCACGCAGAGTACGCCGCCCTTGAACTTGGCCGCGATGCAGAGGGTCATCGTCGCGCCCTCCACAACAGGAAGGCGGCCACGACCGCCCAGGCCGCCCAGTACCAGGCCGCTGCCGTGGGGAACATCATTGTCCCTCGCTCCTCTTCATGCGCTTCTGCAGAGCCTTCTCCGCGCGCTTCTCGGTGAAGGCGGCGTCGGGTCCGAGGTACTTCTTCGCCAGCTCGTCTTCCCGCTTCATCCGCTTGAGGATCTTCTCCTTCTTCTCGCCCTCGATCACGCGGTCCATCTCCGCCTTGTCCTCGTAGCGCGTGACCTTCTTGCCTTCCGCTTGGAGTTGGTCGTACGCCTCGAACTTGTAGTACCCTTGCGGGCTCCACCCGCCACCCTTGAAGTGGACGGGAATGTGACCGACCGCGCGGTACGTGTTGTCGCTCTCGCACGTCGGACAGTCGATGTCCACGCCGTGCTTCTTCAGGTAGTCGTAGGTCTCCAGGCTGTACTCCTCCAGCCAGTCCTCGCCGCACTCGCGGCACACATGATTGTAGATGGGCATCCCTACTCCTCCTCCCACCGGCGGCACTCCTCACGCCACCAGTACTCTCTGTCCAGCTCGCCGAAGCGCACTACCTGTTCCATCAGCAGTAATACCGCCTTGAACTGCACGTGTGACCCTTGTTCACAGGCGAACTCCTTGACTATCTTGATGGCTTCTTTCGGTGTCATCACACCCCCAGCGTGTCCAACCGCACTTGGCGGAAGTCGAAGTCGCCGTCGTTCACGTTGTCCAGCACCCAGACGCACCGGCGATACTTGTGCGCGGTCTGGTGGCTCCAGCCCTCTCCGAAGCCCATGTCCTTGTGGATGGCGCAGCCGGCGTCGATCCCGTGGATCGTCCGGTCGCGGAAGTACACCGGCGTGTAGCTCGACGTGTGGCTGTGCCCCACGACAGTGCTGACACCGATGGACTTGATCCCGTTGGTCGGGCTCGTGATCTGTGCGGCCCTTCCCGTTTGGGTCCCGAGGTGGTGGACGAAGTTGACCCCGCCCACGTTCGCCATCCTCCCGAAGGGGTGCGTCTGGAAACCGAACCGGGAAAACCCGAGGTCGTCGATCGCCATCATCCCCTCGAAGCGGGGCTCCTGCGCGAGCCACCGGTTGATCCGGTTCTCGTGATTGCCCAGCACCACCATGCGGTGCGGGAGCTTCCGCTTGCGACGGTGGAAGGGGCGCATGAGGCGGTCGAGCCCGTCGTGGCAGGACTCAATGTCCTCCTGCCAGCGCGCACCCTCCAGCTCCAGCTTCGTCCCGTGGTCGTTGAACGCCACACAGTCCGACACGTCGCCCATGAGAACGAGGAAGCCCTCGTCCCCGGCGTTCTGTAGCTCCTCCGCCGCAAACTCTCCGATCGCATCCGCCCGCTTGTTGTCGTACCCGGGGTGGAAATGCAAGTCACCTACCACTACTATCTTCATTCTGTCTCCTCGGTTCCATGAATGGGGATGACGTCCGCCAGCTCGGGCTCGCGCCAAAAGTGCAGCTCGACCAGTCGGAGGAAGTTGCGCAACGTCATGTGCACAATCTCGTCCCGAGCGTAGTCGACTCGTGTGATCGCGATGGGCACCCGGTCGTCGCCGTACTCCTTCGCGTTCTCAGTCGCCTGCTTCAACGCGTCTTGGATGTTCTTGTACGACAGCTTCGCCCAGTGCTTCGCTTCAATGCGGAACGGAGTACCCTCCACGTCCGCGTACTTGGGGTCGCGGGACTGCGTACCCCCCATGCGCCGAGAGTCCGGGAAGCAAGCGCGGAACGCCTTCTCCAGGAACAACTCGAAGCGCGCGCCTTTGTCCCTGCTTTTCTTCCCTGACATGCTACCATCCTCCTTCGGTCGGTGTGTAATAGTGTACGTGACGCAGCGTCCCCGACTCATCTCGGAGCATATCGAACTTCACGTACTCGCCCCCGTAGGTGGACTTCGCGAGCTTGAACCTCACGCGCTCACCATCCGGCGACGGCTGCTTCGTTGCGAGCACGATGATGCGCGCCTTGTTCTCAAGGTCGCCCGACTCCTTGAGGTGATGGATACCGACAGGCCGAGGCTTGCCGGTCTTGAGGTCTTGCGCAGGCCGTCTGAACTGACTAACCGCCATGAGCGCTGCCCCACCGTCCGCAGCGGCACCGTGACAACGCGTGAGCGCCTCGGACACTTCGTTGCGACGATCACCCTTGCCGTGACCTCGAATCTCCTGAAGGTAGTCGACCCATACCATCTTGCACCCCACGTCGGTGAGAGCAGTAATAGCCTGCTCCACCGCGTCGATCCCCTTCCCGATCTTGTAAGAGAAGTACATGTGGTCAAGCTGATTCGAGGTTGCAACATCGTTAACACGCTTCAGCTCCTTCTTGCTAAGAGCCTTTCGACGGATCCGTAGTGAATCAATGCCGGAAAGCGCCGCAAGCATGCGAGTGCCAACCACGTCCGGGCCATCCTCCATCGACACGCAGCCCACTTTGACAGGGGACGCGAGCATGGCAGCCAGAACGGCTGAAGACTTTCCGACTCCAGTAGCCGCTGCCAGGATTCCACACGCGCCGGGTCCAAGACCTCCAAGCTCTTCGTCGAGGGGTTTGAGACCAGTAGGTACCAGCTCCGGGGAGCCCTCGCGGTCGAGGTAAAAAGTGTCCACCGCAGACGCGATGGTTTCTTTGACGTTGAGTACATCAGACTTCACCCCAGGATCTCCTTCAGTAGAGACTCCGCCGTCTCCAGCTTGCGTCGGATGTCACGGACTTCCGGCTGGGGCCAGGTGCGATGGAGGTCGTCGAAGTCGAGCGCGTAGTCGCAGTCGTCCTTGCAGACCTGGAGGTGGAGCCGGAGCGTTTTGAGCCGGTGTACAAGCGCCGTTGGAAGGTGGTCCACGCTCGTACGGTGAGCTGCGCACCGACCCCGAGACTGACACTTGCAAGGGCGACCGGTAACAGAGCACACAGCTTCGCTACCCCCACGAGGTCTTTCATCCGCACGGAGTCCGAGCTGCCTAACTTCCCGCTCATTTGGCATCAATCCGCTCGATCGTGTCGCCGATGGCGGTGTGAAGCGCGCGCAGCTCGTCGATGTTGAGGCCGACCGCTCTCCCGGTTCCGGTGAAAATGGTCGCCGCCAACTCCTCGTTGTCGAACCCCGTCAAGTGACAGAAGCTGATGAACTCTTTGACGTCCAAGTCCTCCTTCTCGAAGTCGATGGACTTGCTAGTGATCTTGGTGTAGAAACTCATTCGTCGTCCTCCAGTGTTTTGTACAATCGCTGGCCTTCCCAGCGGTTCGCTTTCCGTTGGCATTATGCTTCCATCTCCTCTTCGCTCGTGAGCGGTAGGTAGAGGCGCTCCCCGTGCCACGCGACGGCTCGCGGTGTTGCATTGAGGGCCGCGTTGGCGTGGGCCCGCCCTTCGCGGTAGTCGCTGTACGTGCCGACCCCTACGGTCATACCATCCTCCAGCTCCAGGTAGAAGCCCCAGTCGGAGGTCAGGTGGCACGGTGACTCAATGTCCTTGTTCAGATCCATTGTCGACATTATAGCACGGGACAGGGACAGTGTCAATCGCTTTCTCCACGTCGTACAGCTTGGCGTACACTTCCAGCTTCAACTTCTCCAGCTTGCGTATGCGTCGGCACGCATCGAGCCACCCCGCGCTCGTGCGGGCGTTCATCATGTCCACCTGCGCCTTCCTGATTTCCGCATCAATATCAACGGGTTGCTGCCGCTGCATCTTGGGCAGCCACGCGTCGAGCCCGGAGTAGAGCTTCGGCTGCGTAGGCTCGTCGTCTTCGATGTCCGGGTCGGGGTCACCCGGGTCGGGAAGTGACATGACGTGCTCCTCCCAGATCTTCTGGTCGAAGCGGGAACACTGCCAGTTGGTGCAGCGCGCGGGTCCGGTGAAGCCGATGTACGCCGGCTCACCGCACTCTGTGCATTGGTGCGGTGCGGCGTCTGTTTGCTCTCTACGAATATTCATGCTACCCTTCAACTTCCTTCCTGTCCCGACTAGTCACTCTGCTCTTCAATCTTCATGCTGCTTTCCCGTTTGAACGCTACTTGTTCCAGTTTAGCAGACGAGAAAAGTGATGTCAAGGGTTGACACCAACTTTTTTCTGTGCTACCCTGTCGCCATGACCATCAAACAGATAGCAGACATGCAGGAGGACGAAGCCGCATGGAAGGAAGCCAGGCGCAGCCTGCTCACATCCAGCGAAGTGTTCTCGTGGCTCGACGACACACCCGACTGGTGGGAGGATGGGCCTGACTCAGTGCTCGCCGGGAAGCAGGGTGTTGAGAAGACGTTCGACCGCGAGACGGAAACGACGATCGCGCACGGCAGCTTCGACGAGTCGAACATCATCGACAAGTTTGGGTACGCCGCGGGGTGCATGGTGAAGAAGACGAACGGCCTGTTCGTGAACGACCGCTTCCCCGGGATCGGCGCGAGCGTGGACGGCTTCGGCCAGCCCGACCCGGACGCCGAGCCGCAGGCGGTCTTCAGCCAGGACCGCACGCTGTTCCCGTACCTGCACGACGTGATCAAGGAGCGCGACGTACAGTTTCTGCTGGAGTGTAAGAAGAGCCTTTCCACCAAGTGGCAGAAGGAGGTACCCGCGTACTACGTGACTCAATGCAAGACGCAGCTCTCCGTGTTGGAGCTGGACTACGCGATCATCTTCGCGGAGACGGTCAAGCGAGGTGACACGCAGAAGTGGCGTTCGTTCTGGGACTTCCGCGCGTTCATCATCGAGCGCGACCCCGCATGGGACGAGGTGTTGCTGCGCGAGGGAGAAAAGTTCTTGACAGCTCTTGGGTGAGCTGCTAAAATGGGAGACAACATGAGCGAAGAAGAACAACAAGCACCGGAGCCGAAGGGTCCATCCCTCGCCGAAGTGCTACGACAGGACGTCCGACCGGAGTTCGTGAGTGAGCGCAAGGGGCTCTCCTACGTCACCGGTCGCTACGTCAAGCAGTCGTTGAACGAGCTGTTCGGCCCCCTGGGCTGGCAGTACGTGGTGGTGAACCAGTACGCCATCAACGACGACCCCGCCGCCGCGCGCTGGTTTGCGCACGTGCGACTCTCAGTCTCAGTCGGCGACCGCACGGTTGCACGGGACGGCCTGGCGATCGGCCACGGCACCTTGGAGAAGGAGATCTGGGAGAACAGGCAGCGCACCGGGAAGTTCGAGAAGGTCTCGGTCGGTCGCGCGAACGAAGTGTGGGACTTCGCCGCTGCGGAAGCAGTGACGGACGCCCTCAAGCGGGCAGCCTCAAGCCTCGGCCAAGCGCTGGGCCTGAGCCTCTACCCCCTCACCGCCGGCGAAGGCAGCAAGCCACGACCGGCACCGAAGCAGAACACCGGAAGCACCAAGGCGTCCGGTAAGAAGAGTGGACTCAAGAAAGCAGGAAGTTTCTAATGGCAAACAAGAAGAAGACCCGATACGCATCCCTAAGCCTCGCGACGAAGAACGAGGGCGGGGAAGGCTACTCCTACGACGCCTTTGGCGTGGTGCTCGGCGACGAGGACTACCCGGGCAGCGCCTCGATTCTGATCGAGGTCGACACCGACAAGACGCAGACCATCACCACGCAACGCGGTGAGGTCGAGGTTCCCGTTCGCGCGAAGCTCGTGGCCTGCAAGTTCCTCGCCCCCGATGGCGAGGAGATTCTGGTGGACGTCTCCGAGTCGTTCATCAATGCCACCTTCTGGCACGCCGTCGAGCGCAGCCCGAAGGCGAAGGGCTAAGACCAGCCGCACCGTTGGGCTGGTAGGACGTCAAGGTGATCGCGGTAGGGGAAAGCCCTACGGGAGGTTCAACTCCTCCCACGTCCACCACGCCTGGGGATAGCTGCCCAGGTATCGTTGGACCGGGACGATTCATAAACACCGGTGTAGGTAACCGCGGAAATCCTACCGAGTACAGGCTCTCGACAAAAGCCGTTTATTTTTGCTGAGGAGCTGAACCGATGAACAAAAGGCTGCGCAAGAAACTAAGGACAGAGGAAGCGCTCGATGCGGCACGTCGGGTCGTGGCCCGGTTCCCCTCGGTTCAGTCGCTTAGTCAGTACGGTCACATTCCCGTGACCCTCTTGGACGACTGGTGCCGCCTCGAAGAGGCCCTTGACGAGCTGGAGAAGATCAATGAGTGACCCCGTGAACAACCCGAGCCACTACAACCAGAACGGGATCGAAGTGATCGACGTCATTGAGACGTACGCGAAGGACGACTTCCGTCTCGCCAACGTGATCAAGTACGTTTGCCGCTGCGACTACAAGGGCAAGAAGCTCGAAGACCTGAAGAAGGCAGCCTGGTACCTGAACCGCGTGATCGAGGAGCTGGCCCACGAGGCCGCCGCCGAGCGGTTCGTGCAGCCGGGCCCGGACCGCATCGCCGGGGACGACGACGCCTCGAAGAGGATCAAGGCGCGCTACTACAACTACGACGCCAACGAGGCGCGATGCAAGTGTGCGAACCCGAGCTGCCAAGAGACCATCAAGGCGTGCGACGTCGCCTTCCTGAACAAGGCCGGGAACACCTTCTGTAGCATCGTCTGTCAGGTCATGCACGACAACGAGGAGCGCTGCTACGAGTGCGGCGAGTACCTCCCGACAACGGAGCCGGGCAAGCGCTACCAGGAGGCGAAGGGTGACTGGCGGCTCGCCTACGGCAAGTACCAGGACGGACGCTTCCGCTGCGACGATTGCTACAACAGCGACGTCGCACTCGAAGACAAGACACACCCCTGGGACGGAGAAGACGGGCGATGAGGATCATCGAGCGCCGGCCTGCCGTGGAAGCGGACATCGAACCGGACGCCTGTTTCTTCCCGATCGGGAAGGACGCTGCAGGTCTGCAGCCCGACGAGGGGCCGGCGTATGCACCGCTGAACGTCACGCTCGCGAACACACCGCTGAAGGCCGACACGATCCTGCGACTGCTCGACAAGCACGACGGGAAGATCGGACTCGACACGGAGTTTGCCGGAGCGAGCCTGCGCGGTCGTGACTTCGTGAACCTGAGCTACTCGACAGGGCTCGGCATCTCGCTGTCGTTCAAGCGCCGCAACTACTACCTGCCCATCCGGCACAAGGGGAACAACATCGCCTTCCGCGACCTCGACCGGGTCTGCAAGGTGCTGCAGGACATCGCACGCGAGAACCGCGTCTACGCGCACAACGCCAAGGCGGAGCACTTCACGTTCACGGATCTGGGCTTCCCGCTCGAAGGTCTCATGGACACGATGATCGCGGTGTGGCTCATCACCGGCAAGAACAAGGGCATCGCTCTCAAGGGCCTGGTCGAGGAGCTGTTCGACCGCAAGGTGCCCCCGTACGACCCGGCCATCATCGGGAAGTGCGGGAACGACGTCAAGTTCTACGCGGGCTGGGACTCGCGCAACGCGCTCGACCTCGCGGAGCACTTCGTTCCGCAGATCGAGGAGAAGGGCCTGTGGGACTGGTTCGTGGAGGAGTGCACGTTCACGCACACGCTCGCGGACATGAAGCGCCAAGGCATGCGCATCGACTACGACAAGCTCACCGACTTGGCGAGTGTCGCGGGCAAGGAGCAGGAGCGCATCCTCGCGGAGTGGACGAAGCTCGTACCCGATATCAAGATCACCAGCTCCAAGCAACTGCAGGAGCTGTTCCTGGAAGGGACTTGGGTACCGAAGGGGAGGACGAAGAGTGGCGCGGCCTTCTCGACCGAGGGCAAGGTCATGGAGTACAACGCGAAGAACGGGAAGGGCGACGGCAAGCGGCTAGCCCAACTTCGCTTGGAATATCAAGAGGTTGCGAAGATCGTTAGCACCTACTCCGATGAGCTGGTCGAGGAGGCTCGCCAGTGGCGGGACGGGAAACTGCACCCGGACCTCTTCCACTTCGGCACCGTCACCGGACGACTGTCGTCGTCGAACCCGAACATCCAGAACCAGCCGGCGCGCGGCACGTACGCGAAGCTCGTGCGCGAGGCGTTCATTCCCGAAGAGGGCTACGCCTTCGTCAGCGCCGACTACTCGCAGGTGGAGCTGCGCTACTTCGCGGAGTACTGCGGCGGCACGCTGCTCGATGCGTTCCTGAACGGAAAGGACTTGCACCAGCGTACCGCTGACGCGATGGAGACGAGCCGAGACAACGGGAAGACCGTCAACTTTGGCTTCATGCTCTACGGCGGTGCACCGCAGAAGCTCGCGGACGACGTGCTCAAGTGCTCGGTGTCCGAGGCGGAGGAGAAGATCAAGAAGCTCCACGCGGAGTACCCGGAGGTCGAGCAGTGGCGGCAACGCATCATCAACGAGGCCGACAACTCGTCCCCCTCCGTGCCGTTCGTGCACACGCTCGCGGGCCGCATCCGACACATCCCCGAGCTGAACCCGGACTACATGCGACAGAAGATGCCCGAGGAGTACGCGCAGCTCACGCAGAAGTACGTGAAGCGGTGCCGACAGTTTGGCCGGGAGCCGAAGCCGAAGGGTGCGTGGTACTCGATCCGCTCGCGCGGTGAGCGCCTCGTGGTCAACTACCTGATTCAGGGTGGCGCGCGTGACCTGCTCGTGCTGGGCATGAACCACTTCCGCCGGCACATGCCGAAGGGCTGGCAGATCGTGACGACCGTGCATGACGAAGTCATGGTGCAGTGTCCCGAATACCAGGCAGAGCTGGCGAGCGACCTGCTCAAGGTTGCGCTTGAGTCGGCAGGCCCCGCGCTCGGACTGAAGGTGCCGATCCTCGCCGAGCCGAAGATCGGATACACGTGGGCGGAGGTAAAGTAATGGCTGGGAAGAAACCGTGGTACAAAGAGAAGGCGGTGCGTGCTCTTCAAAAAGAATGGTACGCGAAGCTGAAGGATGAAGGCTTCTACGACATCGAGGGCGGAGTCGAGGGACACCTGCTCAAGGGGAGCGCGTCCACCATCTCGCTGCGCTCGCTCGCGAACAAGTCGAGCGCGCGACAGGGACTGAAGAACGACCGCGCGCCTCGTGAGTTTGACGAGGTCGCCGACGACGAGGCCGAAGCGCTCAACTACCTGGACGGCGGGAAGGCTCGCTACTTCCACCACGCCGACCTCATCGCGTGTCAAGCGATCCGCGAGGGGCGGCTGTCCGATGAGCGCTGCTTCGCCTGGGTGCTGCACGCGCAAGGCGACGGTGAGCGTGTCATAGCCGATCTGCTCGGGACTTCCCGTGCCCAGATCCGTAAGCATATCGCGGTGTTGCGTGAGAACATCACCACCCGCCTTGACAACGAGTACCTCTAACTGCTATAATGGAGACATCATGGGACGATCAAGAGACGTGAAGAGTGACAACCTGCGCATCGGCATCCGATTCACGGAGAACCTTGCGCGCGAGCTGCATCAGGCCGTGTCCGCAAAGGACCGCGGCAACTTCGAGTCGGCACGCGCCGCGTGGGAGAACGCGCAGCAAATGCTCGACACGTTCATCACCGAGACAGGAATAGAGGAGTACATCAATGCCGAGTCTGCCAAGGTGGCCGCAGAAAGCAAACCGGCTTCGTCAACTGCGAAGCCAAAGAAGAAAACTCGAAAGCCTAAAGCAGGAGATAGCGCCGTTGCTGGCGAGGATCCAGGAGCTGGAGACGTTCCTGGAAGCGGAGGAAGCGCACGTAAACCGTCAGGCGAGTAGCTCGCCGACCTACCAGGAGTACATGACATGAGTAAAAGAGGATACGGAAATGTGAAGCCCCGCTTCGCCAAGTACTTCGCGCGACACAAGAACAGCGCGGGGGCGCACGACCCGAAGAACGCGAAGCAGCAGGCGCAGTCCGAGCAAGCGATCGAGGACATGCGCGAGTCGCTCGACGAGCTGTACGAGGCAGGCCCCCGGTGCGCTGACGTGTTCGACAAGATCAACACGTACGAGGAGAAGGAGCTGATGGAGCTGGCCGCACGCTGGCAGGACGCGCGAGAGATCTACGACGTAGGCGAGCGCGTGGAGATTGTTTCCGAAGGGCCGCACCAGAACGAGACCGCGCGCATCGTGTTGCGCCGGCAGGACAAGGGCGACTTCAGCTACGGTGTGGTCTTCGACTACGACATGAACATGCACACGGTGTACTTCACCGGGAAAGACTTTGAAAGGGTATAGCTATGAGTGTGAGCAGGAACGAGTGGGTGGGGTTCTTTGGCTTCGTGGCGGCGCTGACGCTGGCGCTCCTCCTCGCCACGTGGGCGGTGGGCTGCGAGCACGGCGCGAACATCCCGATCGACCCCATCCCTGAGTGCGAGGGCGAGTATGACCGCGGCTTCCAGGACGGGGTCGACAGTGTCGAGTGCGAGGCAGGCAGCGACTGGGTCGACGACTGCGACCTCGACGTACCGCCGGGCCACCTTCGCAAGGAGTGCCGGGGCCGCCCGCAGGC
>Ga0224499_10000254_pt1 | contig 13708 bp, 28 predicted proteins | sample SF_Jul11_sed_USG_3_FD_168125 | JGI IMG/M metagenome (GOLD analysis project Ga0224499, IMG submission 168125) | Sediment microbial communities from San Francisco Bay, California, United States - SF_Jul11_sed_USGS_24 | ecosystem: Environmental > Aquatic > Marine > Sediment | place: USA... | reverse complement strand
GGTGTGGCCGCCCATGGCGCGTTCTAGTTGATGGGGGCTGCCATATAAGTCGCGCACACGGCGATAGACGTCTAGCAAGCCGTCCTCACGAAACAACTCCCCAGGACGCGGCTCCCACGGCTCGGGTTCGTAGTCGCGTACGTCCTCCCAGAACGCAATCACTGCTGATGCATGCGATCGACGGATTGGTATGCTATTCTTGAAATCTTCAATATACACTGTATCTGTGGACTCATCGAAGAGATGTTTTGCGTACCCCGTTATTAGGCTCTCTGGTTTTTTACTTGTCATCGTCTTCCTCCTTTTTGATCGGCAATTACCGTCGAATTTGGCTACGAAAGATCCGTATATACTACCTGGACAGTTTAGCAGATCACCAAAGTGCTCGTGCCTATGCATGCCGCATCTCGCACATGTGCCAGGCGACCCTTTCAGCTTCGCGTTGTGATCGTTGTCAGCCATCGTCTTCCTCCAAATCTGCCAGTCTACTACGCAACTTTTTGATCTCAGCCCCCTTGCGCGCATCCGCAAGTAACACATCGCGCTCACGGTAGTGTGCCAACTGTCCATCCTTACCGTCTGGTAGGGCGCAGCCACAAGATTTCACGGAGTCGCGATCTATGGTGGCACGCTCACACGCAGTCAACTTATCTTGTAGGCGCACTAGATGTCGACAAACACTTTCGACACGCGCGTTACGTTGGTCATACCACTCTGCCTTAGCCTGGTGATACTCCCAAAACCACTCGCCAGCCTTCCGCTCTATCGGCGGCGTGTAGTGCTCCCCTACATACGGATCATCCCTACCGTGACCTTCCTTAATCACAGCCACATCATCGTCTGGTGACTGTCGAAAAAACACAAGCCGCTCCAGTATTTCCGGAAAAGCTACAACGAAGACCTTATACCTCCTTGGTGTGCTAAGCATCGTTTTCCTCCAGCAGCTGTTTTTGCTCATCGGTCAGTGGCAGGCTGCGTCCGTGGCGGTCGCGGGCGATCTCGGCTTTGAGAACTCTGTTCTCGACGCGCAGGCGGTGGGCCTCACCTCCTTCTCTATCCAACGCAGCGTGCAGCCTTTTCGCTCTGTCACTCTCGTACCTGGCGTACTCAGCCACCTTCTTCGCCGCGGCACGGCGCTCAGTGAGCTCCATGTCCTTGGCCTCGAGTTCGGCCTTGAGGCGCTCGATCTCCGCGTCCCTAGCTGCGTGTTGCGGCGGTGGTGGGTCAGGCGGGCTAGGTGGCCGTGGAGGAAGGCAGCCGTAGCACAGGGTACCCGCCTCACTCCACACCGCACAACTCGCGCTGACAACGCTACCGCATCGATCGCACTTCGCACTAGCCATTATTGTCCCCTTGTCATCTGTACAGGCACGACTCACAGTAGAATGACGGGCCATCGCCGCATTTGCACTCGTGGCGCCAGCGCTGACGACCCTCGACGCACCCGACCCACATCCAGGTCCCGCCGACCAGATACCGCCACCATTGGATGCCCATGTGGTACTCAGACCTATGCCTTGGCTTCGTCATATTCACCTCCTGAGATATCGTATCGTCTGATATTGGCAGTGTCAACTATTTGTTTACGGTCGCCACGGGATTCTGGCTTCGAGCTTGGCGCCGGCCTTGTCGAGCGCATCGATAGCCTGGCGGGCCTCTGGGTAGTCGTGAGGGGCGAGCAGACGCAATGCCTCGTCGAAGGCTGCCAGGGCAGCTATGACGCGGTTCTCTTCGTCCAGCAGCTTTTTTCTGTGATCCTTGATTGACGCTATCATCGCTTCACCTCATCTAGATACCTATCGACAAATTCATCGATTTCTGCCAGCGGGTACACTGGGCGGTACTCGTCCGGGTTTTCGCATCCGACGAACGAGCCCAACCACCTCGACAGCTGCCCAACCATCAGCCTCGCTGTGAACCGATCACATAACGGAATCACGCCGAGACGCAGCAGCTCCACAAGCTGCGATTTCCGTGTTTCGTACCTGCTGCATTCGGTGATATTGGGGTTGGATATCTCGTATTCCAACATACGTAGCCAGTTGCTCATCGCTTCACCTCGGACAAGTCATACGGGGACGGGGATGGCTTTCGGACTCCGCGCCCTTCGGCGACGCGCCCGGCAGCAGCTTCGACGTTTTTCGCATCGAGCTTCACGCCACCCCCAAGCAGTAAATGGCCATCGCCAACTGGCTTGTCCGTGCTCCCGAACCCACCGCTACCCCGCTCCGTCTTGGACAGCTCGCCCACGACGACCAACTCAGGAGTCTCGACGGGGGCGAATACGAGCTGAGCGATGCGGTCGCCTGGCCTAATAGTGACGTCGGACGGGCCGTGGTTAACTAGGGTAGCCCCTAGCTCTCCGCGATAATCTCTGTCGATCGTTCCGGGGGTATTTATGATTGTCACGCCTCGCTTGCTGGCAAGTCCGCTCCTAGGCCTGACCTGGCATTCATAACCATCAGGGACTTCAAGAGCAAACCCAAGAGCTACCGTAACGCATTCGTCACTATGTAGTACATGAACATGATCAGTCGCCGCGTGTACATCATACCCAACAGCCCCAGCTGTCTGCCTCTCTGGCAGTGGAATGGACTTCCCAAGCTCAGGGTGAAGCAACTTGATTTTGACCTGCGAGAGACCCATCGGTATTTGAGAATCAACAGCCTTCGCGGGCGTCGGCTCTTCGGGCTCTCCAGTGCACGGAGCGTCACCCATACCGCACCCGCAGGTGATGCCGGCGCATTTGCGCTTCGGTTGGGTCTCGTACGGCTGCCGAGCCTCGTCCTGCAGCGCCTCGTACTTGGCTTTCCACTCGTCGCGCCGCTTGACGGCCTCGTCGCGCTCGTTCTCCCAGTACTTCAGCGAAACCTTCAGATTGGAAATTCTGTACTCAGCACTGTCGAGTGAAGCCCTCAGCTCGTCGCGCTCCCTGATGACATCCTCGAGCATCGGCTCGATCTGCCGCTGGTAGCCGAGGTCGTCCAGACGCTTCTGCAGCGAGATGGCTGCTGCCGAGGATGCATCGTAGGATGCCTTCCACTCGTCGCGCTGCTTGATGACCTCGTCGAGCTGCGTGCTGGCCTCGAGGCGAAGCTCCCTCATGCGTGTGTATAGATCTCGCTCTTTGGTAGCCTTGCGGGCATCGCTCTCCTTGATGGCCTCGTCATGATGATCTGCATACGACCCGAGGATCCTGGTCCGCTCATCGAGCAACCGCGCCCACTCTATGTCGCGTTCGATGAGCTCGTGTTTGATATCTACGGCGGTGTCGATCCAATATTCCAGATCGCTAAGACTGGCTTGACTTACGAATATGGTTTTGTGTTTTTCGTCCATACCTCAGAATAGAGCCGGACGTTCTGGCTGTCAACTATTTGTTGACACTTTCCGCAGGGTAGAGAATGACGGTAGCGGTCCCGCCGGTCTCGGCCCTCTCCTCGAAAACGCCAAGATGTTTGCCGAGCAACTCAAGCGCCTTGTTGGCGGCGTGCAGGTCGCAGAGCTTTTTCGGCGCCTCGTCAAGCCCAACCGTCCCCGTCGTCACGTCGAGCTGCCCAGTCGCCCGCAAATAATTATCCCGCAACCCGTCCAAAACGAACGCCGCATCGATTTGAGCTATTTCCGCAGCGCCCTGAGAAAGCCACTGAATCCGGGCCTTTATGCTATCATTAGCGTTCAGCCGTGCCGCATTGCTACGGTTCGGCTTGTACCCTGCCTCGGCATGGGATTGCTCTGCCGTGAGTCCCTTTGCCCTGCCTTGGGCATAGAGCTCATGCCTGGAGTTGGCTAGGGGTAGGCTAGGGTCAGTACTGCTCATCTGGGGTTCTCCTAGTCAGGTGCCAATACCCACACCATGGGCAATGGTACGGGTACAGCCTACCACCTTTTTGCTTTCTTTTCTTCTTCTTGATCCTGGAGGCGTAGGTCAGCGCCTCCCCCTCGCTCTCGTACCGCCGCTTGATTTTCCCGACCCGCGCCGGGTCAAGCTCGCACTTCGCGTCTCCCATCAGAGTCTCCTCCCATCAATCCCTGAGCGCCAGACCTCCTTGCCCGGGATGGCCTCAGCGCCGACCACGAACAGCACGTTTGACATACTGTTCGACTTCCATTCCTCCGGCGGCACGCCTGGCGGTCGCACGAACTGAATCCGGCGCTCAGGCTTCTCGCCGACAAAGTAGTGGCACTCCACGAGTGGCTTCCACCGCATCCACCAAAAGCGGTCCGTGCGCGACGGTAGCAGAAACACGGCAAGCTCGGCTTCTGGCCCCCTGTTTACCCACGGAGTGATGTCCCTGTATGGTGGATTGCACCACACCCTATGCCCTTCCCATGGCATTGCCAATCCGTTGTCCTCGACAGACCAGTACCCTGGCAGCTTAGCGTTATGGGGCGACGCGCATACGTCGACCGTGAATTTGTACTCCTCGTGCAGCACCCTGAACAACGCAGCTGGTGTGCCGGCCTCGTTCCGCGCCGGTGTCGATTTCTGGATCATGGGCGGAGCCTCATGCCCTCTATTACCGAAGTCACGAACAGATTCAGCTGCGACCACTGCAGGCCTGGCGTATGGATACGGGCGTAAGGAATACCAAGCATCTCAGCATGGGCGATTTCGCCTTGAGTTCCCAACGAATCCCCTATGTTCCCTTGAGCTACAAGGGCGTCACACGAATCCAAGAGCCTCAGCCCGCACTGAAGCCAAAAACTATCTGGAAGGGTACCATCCCAAAACCGATACATCGCGTGGGGAATAAGAGGCACTGCGCCAAGCTCGGCAACGAGCATACCGCATTCCTCAGCCGCGCGAATATTCCTCTCGACCTCCCACGAGTTAGCCCCACGAAATCTCCCAGCGATATAGATCACTGGCATAACTGATTCCTTGCTCACGTTCTCTCCTCACAATGTTCCGGCCCGCCCGCGTGCGGCTCCCCACACCAACGACAGGCCTTGGAAAGTAGTTGCTCGACAGCCTCGGCCTCGGCCTCATCCTCAGTCAGGTCGAGTCCGAATTGCAGAATCGCCGACCGCTCCTCAAAATTGTCCCGAGCGTCCTGGCTGTGCCACCCGAGGGCGGTGCGGCGAGCCTTATTCACGTGCATTTCCTGGTAGCCAACCCATGGTCGATAGCCTTCCGCTCGAGCTCCTCATCGGTCAGGTTTAGGGTCTGTATGAGGGCGTCGGCGGCCATCGCGCTGCGTACAGCAATCTTCCGCGCGCTACCGACCTCGGCCCCGGCTCCAGCCATGATCACCGCCGCGAAAAGCTCTCGCTTGGTCAGTGGGTAAATCGTACCGTGGTCAAACAGCGGGCTATCCGGCAAGCACGGTGCTGTCTTTTTCTCTGCCATGTCATCTCCTTGATTTTCCAAATGAGCCGATCTGAGCGGCTTCTAGCGCGAACGCATATGCTCGCATGGATTCCGCATGGACGCCGCTCAGAATCGCCCATATGGACCCCAGAGCCGAAATATCAGCTCCGTGATGGGGTATTCACACCGAACCATCGCGATCGGCAAACTCCCGGTACTTCTTCTCGCGATGCTTCTTGTCCGGGAGGCGTTGCTTGCGGGAGGTGCATCCTGTCGAACAGTACCCGACCGGTACCCCGGACTTCTTCCGATGCTTCCGCCTCCATAACCGCAGGTAGTGCAGGTTAAATCGCCACCCACAGCAATGGCATCGGATCGACAGCCGCTCCACGACATGCCCGGCGTTGTCTGTCGTCCACAACTCTGCGACCTCGGTTGAGCTATCGATCGGGTCAGCCGGGCTCGACGACACGCGCCGCACGATGACGGCGTCATTCGGGTCGTCAGACCCAAGACCCTTGACTAGGACTGGGTCCCTGAGTAAGCCTCTCATTTGTATCGGCAGCGGTTGCCCTGGCTCGTAGATGTGTCGCTCAAAAAGCGTTGTCCCTTTTGGTGGCATCTGATGCCCTTTCTTTGTCGCACCGGGCCCGGCAGTACCGAGCCCAGCCGTTGATGACAGGGCATGTCACTGCCCTGATTTTGCCGCCCATGGCTCCGCACTGCTCCACGGCGACGTCAAGCGCATAGGATGACGATACATCATGCCATCCCAAGACGTCCCTCTCTTGCTGTCCCTGGTAGTACCTACCAAGGATGGCCACGCCGGCCGACAGCGCCATGACGACGATGATCGCCGCGGCTGCTGCGGCCATGGCGGCGTGGATGATTCGTTCAACGCGCATTCAGATCTCTTCCACCGTGATGTCAGGGCTCACAGGGACAAGGGTGATCCTCCTTTTCCCCGCATGGACATGGTGGACTCTCAGCTCCACTCCCGACATCACCACAGTCCCCCCGATCTTCACGCTCAGCTTCCCCTTTTGCTCGAGCTCTTGACTTCCGTTTTTTTGTTCTTGGCTTACCATCTCTGCTCGGTCTCCTTTCAACCGGTGGTTTGTGTGGATCCCGCTCGAAATGTTCCAGGATCCGCCTCTCAATTACTACCGACACCATCTCCAGGACGATTTTCAAATCCCTTGGACATGTGTCGGATTGCAACGGCTGTCCGCGCTGCTCCTGCTGCATCCTGACTAGGTCATAGGCTTCCTCCGCCAGCGTCTCACGATCCTTGATTTGCACTACTAAACCTTTCCCCCGCGCGGCGCACGCCTCCATGTATCCACACCAATCCCATACCTCCCGGACAATGCCAGGGCCTGGTCTAGGGTAGGACTACGCATGCCACGCAGTATGTGGTCGAGGCTCTGGCGACACGCGAACCCGAGCTCGCGCGCCTCAGCGGCCTTGACAAGTTGGGGCCGAGCTCCGAAGTGTTTTCGCAGGAGCCGGAGCCCCTCAGATTTTCGCATACGTGATGTCTCCTCGCTCGGCCTATTTGCAATGTAGCCCGTGCGAAATTTCTTGTCAACTATTTGTTGACATCCGCCTGCGGTTGGTTGAAAATAAAATCAGACGCTCGCAATTGGGCGCGCGTCGAAACAGATGGCACTCGCAACAGTGCCACAACACAAAGGGTATGGTCGCCCGCGGTTCCCCCGCCTGCGGGCGGCCGATCCCTCAATGGAGACGGCATGAAATGCGAACGACTAAACGCCAAGCTGCACCAATGTGCGACAAAAGTAGCTATGACATCTGTGACGTAATAATTACGCGCACTTACAAAACGCTATGACTCTGGTGTCACGGTATAAGTCCGCGAAATCACGTGCGGCGCCGTTTTGCTATGACACTGATGTCATGTGCGCAAGAACCCACGCACGCAAGTCGTTGATATCGTGTCCGTGGCTTTTTGGCACAGACCCTGCAATGTATAAGAGCATGAACACGACGCAAACACTCACCGCCGAAAACATCAAAGCCGCCGTCGCCCAGCTCGCAGTGCCCGGCTCCCGCAAAGCACTCATCGCCGACCTACACCAGGTAGCATGTCCCCTCGACATCGACCTCGACACCTTCAAGGCCTGGCTGCTCGAGCAACACCGCGCCGGCCGCCTCGAGCTGAGCCGCTGGGACCTCCGCGGGACCGACCCGGTCGTACAAGAGAGCGAAATCACCTACATGAACGCCACCTTCCACCAAGTCAGCCGCTAGACCACAGAGAAACCTACAGGAGACCACAATGACTACATGGATTTGCAGCGACGGAGAGCATTCTGAGGAAATCGAAGCCGACAGTGAGCGCGAAGCCGCCGAGGACTACGTCTACGGCACCGATGTCGGTGACAGCCACACCACGGTATGGATCACAGTGTATGTGCGACACGCGGATAGCGAGGATTACGACTGGAGCGACACCATAGCTGTCCACCCGGATGCTCCTGCATGCGAGTCCGACTCAGGCCACAGCTGGGTTGCACCGCCCGAGCTCGTCGGTGGTCTCGAGGAGAACCCAGGCGTCTCCGGTCACGGTGGCGGGGTCCTAATCCACACGGTGTGCGAGCACTGCGGGACGCTGCGGGTCGAGGACACGTGGGCGCAAGACCCGTGCACCGGGCAACAGGGGCTCGAGTCAGTATGCTACGAGGCGGGTAAGTACGCGGACTGGGTCCAGGACAGAGAGCAAGCTGAGTAGGTCACGTAGGTTTCTGCACTATGACTACGGTGTCATAGCACAAGCCCGCGGAATTGTTGGCGACGCAGATCTGCACGACATCTGTGTCACGGTGCAAGTGCCTGATTTTAGGCCAACGGCCGCGGAGCTATGACACCGATGTCATGTGCGCGAGGACCCACATCCGCAAGTAGCCGTTCTCACGTGAGCTCAAAGCTGGCACGACGCCTGCAATGTATATCTGCATGACACGCAACACGGAGCAAACAATGAGTCACCAAATCCAAATCATCTCGACCCCCAGCACCCTCAGCCTCAACATCGACGGTTGGTACAGACAGTTCAGCGCCAGCGAAGCCCGGGAAGTCCTTGAGACCATCGAGTCCGTCGACGAGTTTGATACCTGGACAGCGGACGATGACGGTCATGACGATACCCTCGAGGCCGAGTGGGCCGAGCTGGCTGAGAGCAACGAGGTCATCACTCTGCGCCGCTACAGCGACCTGACCACCGGCGCCGCTGGCTACCTCGCCGAAGCCGAGCTCAACCGCCTCGCCACAATCCGCGGTTGGTAGGGCCGCCGGGCCCGAGGAGCCCCGGGAAACCGGGGTTGCTCAGGCACTGCAGCCTACAGGAGACCAAAATGTCACACACCATCCAAATCATCGTCGACAACGCCGGCAATATCAATCTGCGCGTTGACGAATGGTTCCACTCCTACAGCTCAGACAACGCAGCTATGTGCGTCTCGGATATCATCGAGGCGCAACACATGCACCACGCCATGGGGTGGAGTGACTGGGTCGACGGCTACGATTGCGATCTAGAGTCGTGCTGGGACGACCTCGACGACGACCACCAGTGCATCACAATCAACAGCTCATCAGAACTGACCGAAGGCGTCGGCGGGTACGCCGGTGAGGCGCTGCGCCTCGAGCTCGAAAAGCGCTCCGTGACGTTCTGAGCGCCGCCACCGGGGAGCTGATATACTCATGCCGGATTCGCCCACGCGTCGCTGAGAATCGACGTATGGGCTCCAGGAGCGAAGCATCAGGCTTCCCGATGGCCGAATTTTGTCTTGCTGGGTCCTTCGGATCAACTACGCAAACATTTCACAGCTGGTGACCTAAATGTCAGTATCTAAGTCCCTGATGTTTCGTATGGTAGCTAGGAAGCACGACACCCGTGTCACGTATGACACGCCACCACACCGCCAAGTGCCTGGAAATTGGACGTCGGAATCTGGCACGAGCCGTGCAATCTATACGAGCACAACACGCACCAAGGAGAAACGCATGACAGAGCTGTATGAACTACTCCATGAGCGGATGAGGGACGAAGTCGCTGGCACGACAGGTCTACTCGTAGACGAAGATGTCCAGTGGTCCGAGCTGGCCGACCTCCACATCGCGGCGGTGGACTAATGCGCGCCGCATCCGCGATAACAGCCTGCTGTCTGTTGATGGCCTGCGAGGGAGCCAGGCCGTTGTATTGCGAGGGTGGGCTAGAGGCCGGTGGCCTGGCGTTCTGCTTGGTCGAGGACGTTCCTCCTGAGGCCGGTGAGATGGTCGAACGGATCGTCGCGATCATCGGCGACGAGGTCTCCGCCACCTACGGAATCAGCAGCGACGTGGCTGGTGGCCTTGCTGCTCGCGGGACCGTCGTCGAGACAATCTCCGGCCAACACATCGTCTATGGGTGTCGTGAGATAGGCGTGAGCGGTGCATACGTCTGCGACAAGGCCTATATGGGTTTGATGGAGTACGCATCCGGCACGATCACGATGCATCACCCGGACCGCGGGTGTTTTGGCGCGCTGCTTGCGCACGAGATCCTGCACAGCGTGGCCTACTACGAGGTAGACGGGAGCAACAGGCACGACACGCCAGACCTGTTTAGGCCAACTACGGTCTCTGACCGGCACGGTGAGACCGTCGAGGAGAGAGTAGGGGAGCGGATAGAAGCCGAGGTCAAAACACTCTGCGAGCAAGGAGCCTAGTCATGCCTAGCCAATCACTCAAGACCTACACCAAGATCACCTTCCGCTGCCGATGGCGCGGGCTACTACTGGTCGGATACATCCTCAGCAGCCACTTCAACACCGGTGAGGCCAAGCGGTATTACACAGTCAAATCACGCGATCCTGAGCATCGCGGATTATACCGCGTCTACCCGGAGCAGCTCCAGACAATCTACGCCCCGCCGCCGCCGGCCAAAGGAGGCACACCATGCTAAATCTCATCCGTTGCGCCCATTGCCTGCGTTGGTACACCCCGGCTCAGTGGCTAGCCAGGCCTCAAGTGCCGGGGCAGGTGCGAACCTCGAGGGTCTGTCTATGCGGGAGATCCTGGAATTCAACCTCGCTTACAATCAAGGACAAAATCAGCAGCGATTTGCGGTCGGCCAGAGAATGTGTCAACCGTATGTTGACAACTCACAGCCGCTGCCACACACTGTATCAAAGGAGCACACATGACAAAGGAACTACGTGCGGAAGTACGCGCGTGCGCGCGTGCGTTTACGGCAGAATGGGCGAACGAGCGTCTATGTGAGACACCGTCAAGCGAGGATTTGCAATTCGAGTTCAGGCAGACTGAGCTGCCGGCCGATGCGTTCTCAACCTTCGCTCTGATGATTGAAGACCTACTCGAGGACATGCTATGCGATGGTTCGGGTTGGATAGGTACCCATGACTACGACATCAGGCCGTGTCCATACTGTGGGCCAGGGAGCGCAAGCGATGACTAACGGACCAGGGAACGTTCTAGCATGCGGTGTGTGCGGGGCGCACATATTTCCCGGCAGAACACTCGATGGCGATGCTGTGTGGGTAATTGCAGACCCGGACAGCTCTGGGAATCTCATGGTGCGATTCGACGAATCATCGCACCAGGAGCACCGCGTTAGCGTCATGTCCCCTCGGCAGGCTGAGGAGGTCAGGACGAAGCCCAACTCCCAGCTCTACCGTATGCACGACGACAAATCGTGCATACCAGGAGCCAGAAAGAAACCCACACCAAGGCTCCGGCGCGAAGCCAGGATTGAAAAAAAAATGAAGAAGAAGCCGCCAAGAGAGAGAATCGACGCGGTCGCCGCGAGCTCGGTCGATCTGTTTCTGACCTGCTCGAGTTCGATCCTCCAAGCTGAGTCGCCACACAGCCCAGAGTGCGCAGGGGCCGACCTCGGTACGGCGGTGCATGAGGCGATCAGGCACACGGTCCGGGGCGAGGATTACCGCATTGAGCACATCGCCTCGGTGTACGATGCCGACCCGGGCGAGGTGCTGGCTCTCGTTGAATACGCCAAGCAGGCCCTAGGGGAGATCAGGGAGCCATTACGGCACGCGAGATGCGAGGAGAAAATCTACGAAGGGAACATCCGATCGCGTCAGGACCTCGTCGCAGTCGAGGCCACACCACAAGGCCCGTCGAGCATCAGCAGCCTCGACTGGAAATCCGGCCGTGTCATGATCCCCAAGCCCGGGCAGATGATAGCCAATGCCGTGGCCCTGAGGCGCAGGTATGGGATGCCAAGCAGCGGGTACATCTACACGGCCGAGGTGTGGCTGCGCGACCGCGAGATCATCGAGCGTCGCTACGACGCCACACGGCTCGATGCATTCGAAGAGCGTCTCGAAAGCGAACTACGGTATGCCGGCTCATCCTACACCCCAGGCGAAGGCTGCGGATTCTGCAAGCACTCGACCACGTGTCAGGCACGCCTCGATTATCTCCGCGCCAGCGCCTCGATGTTGGCCGAGACCGAGGTCAAGCATCTCACGCCTATGGCCATCGCAGACCTATGGCCACGCAAGCAGGCGCTCGAGCGGGCCTTGACCGAATACACAAAGGTCGCAAAAGGCATGCTAGCAGAGAGCGGAGAACTCCCGCTGTCAGACGGGTCGGTTCTGCAGTACCTCGATCGCAAGGTCACGACCATCGACGCCAGGAAAGCGTGGCCAGTCATGACGGAGCATGGACTCAGCGCGGCCGAGATCAACGGTGTCATCTCCGTCCAAAAAGGGAAGCTCGAGGAAGCTGTCGCAACCAAGGCCAAGGCCAACGGGCGAACGAAGAAATCCGCCACAGCTGAACTCATGGACGACCTGCGTGCGGCCGGTGCCGTGGCCGTCAAGCCTGGACGATACGTCAACCTGAAACGTAAAATTTAATTGTCAACAATCCGTTGACGCGATACACTCAAGGGAACAGGAGAAATCATGACCGATCTGGTACCAACCGGACCGAGCTCGCTCGCGGGTCCGGAGTCCGTAGTCACGCAGATGTCGCGCAGCGAGTCGGAGGTGCAGGCCGCGCTTGCCCAGCGCTTCCCACGGGACATCCGGAGATCCTCGTCCAACGCCATGGCCATGGCCACCCTCAACGAAGACATGGCCGCGGCCTGCTTTTATGCCATGCCGCGCGGAGGGCAGACAATCGAGGGACCGAGCGTCCGGCTCGCGGAGATCCTCGCCCAGTGCTGGGGCAACATTCGGGCACAGTCCTACATCATCGAGATAGGGCAAACCACGGTGACTGCCCGCGGCGTGTGCTGGGACTTGGAAAATAACTATTTCATCACTCAGGACCGCTCGCGTCGAATCACGCGGCGCGACGGCAAGCGCTACGGCGACGACATGATTGAGAAGACATGCAATGCCGTCTGCTCGATCGCGTACCGCGAGGCGGTGTTCCGCTGCATTGGCAAGGCGGTCATCGATCCGATCTGGCAGGAGTGCCGGCGCGTGTCCATCGGTGAGTCACGTTCGGTGGCGTCCAGCTGGGCCGCGTGCTCGGGTCACTTCGGAAAAATGGGCGTGCAAGAATCGCAGCTGCTCGCGCGCCTCGGCCACGACTCGGTTTCGCAGGTCACACGTGATGACATCGGCACCTTGAGGGGCCTGTTCACGGCGATCAAGGACGGGGAGACAAGCCTGGATGCATCGTTCCCGCCGCCGCCGCCCACCGCTGGCGACACAGTCGTCGGGTTCGGCGGGAAAAAACCCAAGGCCGCAACCCAACAGAAGCCTGCAGCTCCGCCGCCGCCGGAGCCCAAACAAGAGCCGCCCACACAGCAGAGCGTTGAGCCACCACCACCGACGGCGGAGATCAAGATCGGTCAGGTCTACGACGAGATTGCCCGGCTGAGGATCAACGCAACAAACCCTGAGGATTTGTCGCGTCTGAAAGCCCCCGAGCTCGCCGTCTACGCGGAGAATCTTGGTCTCGACGTGCGTGGAAAGAAAATTGCTATCGCGACGCGGATTGCGGCGCACTACAACCGCGGACCGAAGGATCAGCCGAAGGCAGCCGAGCCGACCCCGCCGCCCGCCGCCAAGCAGATGCCGGAGGATTTGCCAGTCTGGAAGGACGAGCCGGACGAACCGCCCAAGCGCTCCCACGATCCGGAGACCGGCGAGGGGTTGCCAGACCTCGTTACCGGGCAGGGTGAGGAACCGCCGCCGCACGACGACGGCGACCAGTCTGGATTTGGCTTCGGCGGCTAGCCCTGATACGTTGACACTGGGGCAGGCCGCTGGTTCGAGTCCTAGCGTTCTCCGGCCGGCTGGCCGGGCCCCAACCACCAACAGCGGTGGCCCAACTCTCGGCCCGGGCCACCGCACCAAAAACCACCCAACACTCTGCTGATAAATCCCTCCC
>Ga0224499_10000250_pt1 | contig 13789 bp, 10 predicted proteins | sample SF_Jul11_sed_USG_3_FD_168125 | JGI IMG/M metagenome (GOLD analysis project Ga0224499, IMG submission 168125) | Sediment microbial communities from San Francisco Bay, California, United States - SF_Jul11_sed_USGS_24 | ecosystem: Environmental > Aquatic > Marine > Sediment | place: USA... | reverse complement strand
TTTTATATTAAACCCTAGGGGAATTACTAGGATATGTGGTAGCAGGTTCTTCAGGGGAAAAGCGTGGAGTATGTAATGTTAACTCAGTCCAGAAAATCAACAAAGCCATTTGCCCCGCTTGTCTCGCCATAGTCACGCCTTGGCGTGACGACGGCGGATCCAACTGCGTCGAATTGATAGGAAGTTAGAACGGATTCGGTCGATATCCCCGAGTATAAGTCTCGATCGTGCGCTTTTGCCGACATCGAAATTGATCAGCTACTTTTCATCCTTCAATAAGGTCTTGAGTTCGGCGAAGGGTTTATGGGTTGCAGGTGGCTCCTGCTTGCCGTCTGGCGTCGCCTCGTCATACCATTCCTCATCCAGATATCGCGAGTGCTCATTGTCGTGACAGTAGAGACACAGTAGCTCCCAGTTGCTCCCGTCGGGCGGATTGTTATCGTGGTTGTGGTCCTTATGATGGACCGTGAGCTCACGGAGTTTCTTGCCTTGAAACTCGCGCCCGCACCGCGCACAGATCCAGGGATAGATCTTGAGCGCCTGCTCCCGATAACCTTGCTCCCGCTGCTGGCGGTTGCTCCGGGCTTCAGCTACAATCCGGTCCAGTTTTTCTTTGTCTAATCGCATCTTATTCGATGACATACACGTACCTTCGAGTTTCGTCATTTAGGTAGTTCTAAACGTCGAACTCAGCCACCGTCAACAACGAAACAGTACCGCTGTCCGATGTAGCAACTACTCTATTGGCAGGATGAAATAGAAATTGTTTCCCAGAGGAGTTGACTCGTAGCCAACCTCACCATCGTGGATCTCCACCGCTCTTTTGACGAAGCTCAATCCGTGACCGGTGCCTGGCTTACCACCAGCCTCGGTTCCTCTATATCCTTCTTCGAAAATACGGTCGCGCTCCTCGGGGGGGGTGTGCGGTCCTGTGCTGAATACGTTGAATTTTATCCCATCCTGGCCCGAACCGAAGTAGTCTTTCAGGACTTCTTGCCCAAAGGCGACAAATGTCCTCGGGTTTCCCTCCCCATCATGTACGGTGCGCGTGTATTTCAAAGCATTTGAAAACAGGTTGGCATAAACTTGCGAGATTAATCCTAGATCCGCCACCACTACTATGGACTCATCCGGCACTCCACCTAGCTGATTGTCTATTGTTATGCCCTTGGAGTGGAAACGCTCTTGGTATCGCTCCAACTGAGGATCAATGATTTGCTTTTTGAAGTTACAGCGACGCTTTCGTGGAATAAATCGGCCTTCTTGAAAGTGGCTCCGGCGGAATAGACTTTCGACGAAAAGACTAACGTTGTGATTATGCTTTTCTATGTTGCCAAACTCATCCTCCAGGCCGCGGTTTACCTCTTGAAGTTCGGCCATTACCTGCTCCTGCCAGACGTGGTCCACGGTGCCATTTTCAGCAAGCTCAGAGCATTTCTCCTGAAGCACACTTTCTATCTCACGGTTTTTCCGGATCTTCGCCTTGAGGCGTTTAAGAAAGAGGCGAAAGGCCATATTGGGCACTATAACATTGTGTTCTATATCAGCAACAAGTGATTCGATGAATTTCAAATGTTCAACATTTCTTTGTTTCAAAATCCTGTTGTAAATGGCATAGCCGATTCGGTTGGCAAATTTCTGGAAATAGAATTTTTCGCTTTCGCTGAGATTACTTCCAGGAGTAACTTGCAGCATGCCGAGAAGTGCTTGCTTTTTTGTGCTGGCTCCCACATCCTGTGTCGCCGTCTTGCCGAATATGGGGGTGAACAAGGAGTTATTCTCAATGAATGCTTCATTTCGCGGCTTGATGGACGAAGGTGATAGTTTGTCGGGGGATCCCTGATATCCTTCTTTGCTGGTGCAGACTAAGACCAGCACCTCTCTCTTGTTATCCATCAAGTAAAGATTCGTATCGAGCCCGAAGTGGGTCTTAGGTACGGCTACGCAGACGAGGTAGAGGTCTTCCAGAGACTCGAACTCTTGGGCCAAATCGAAAAAGGTTTTTAGCGCGTCGTCTTGAACATTGGAGAAATCATATTGGGCATAGTCACGTTTTTTGTCTTCGACCCTAGAGCATATGTAGGCGAGATTTCCCATAATTCACCGGGGAAGGGAAAATCCTCTGACCCCTTAACTGCGCCCCTATGATTAACCCCTCGGTTGATCTTAACTCAGTGGTTCAACTCGAGGACCGCGTCGTGGTCGGGCCAAGGTATCATACTGAAATATTTACATTAGTGTTCCAAAAATACCCGTTTCCAGCCCCAATATCGTCGTTTTCGGGGCTAAAATCGATAAGATAAGAAACTCCCGGCTCACAAAGTTGACACCTCGGGCCGGCTACAAACTCTGTACCCTTGCTCCAGTGCCAACTCTTTTATGAGCCAGTGCCGCCTGCTGCTAGTTGCCTCCCGTCAGCTGAGCACATGTCCCTGCCGAAAAATGCTGTTTTTGCCCCTAAAAAGAGCGTTACTGGGGCCACATTAAACCTATTTTCAACAACTTTTCTTATCCTGTCAACTAGTTAACTTGGCCCGACCACGGGCTGTTGGAAAGCAGAACTCTCAAATCCGATTTCGACACCATCGGAATTGATTATTCTGCTTTCCTCAAATTATTCGCCAAGCTACTTGACGCCGCGGTTATTTTTATTAGCCTGAACGGCTCCTTCGCTCTTTTATGGCCCTACCCCATTACCAGAAAAAAAATAAGAGCGCCAGCATCATCATGCATTTAGTTGAACTGGATGAACGGTTTTGGTATTAAGAATATCACTCAAAGGGGTATGTAGGTTGGATCCTCAAATAACTTTTCCAGGAGGAAACCATTGTGGAAAGAGTAGAGCTCCGAGAGAGTGAAAGAGTTTTGTCGGGAAATCTTTTCCCAGCCTTTATCCGAAGACCGCTTTGTATGGTGACGGTGTTCTTTCTGCTCATTCTAAAACCCAACCTCTTTCTTACCGCGCCAGAGGCGATGGCAAAGGAAAACAAGGCTCAGGTCACAACTCAGCAGAACTCCTCTTCTGACCTAGACCTGAGTACCGCAGAAGAAAAGGTCAAGGAGCTCGACAGCAGACTAACTGGTGCCGAAAAAGCGATAAACGAACTCACTGCCAAACAGCTGGAAGTGACTCTCTCGGAACTGCAAGAGCGCGCCGTTAAAATTCGTGATCTCGAGACCATCTATCAACGCTTGGTCAATGCTTTGAAAAGACGGGCAACCTTGGAGAAGGACGAAGCGCTTCTGCGTGAAAAGGTTAAAAGTCAAGAACAGGTCGGAATCACGCAGCAGCCACCATATTCCCTGAGTTTCTATGACGGTTTCCTTGATCAATTGGCCGCAACCGAGCAAAAAAAGGAGATCAGCAGGCAGGCGAGGAAGTTGGCCAGGACAATTCTGGAAGATGCCTTGTCGCGGCTTGAGGAGTGGCAGCAGACTCTGCGATTGCTCAAGGAGGAGAAAGAGAAAGAGTCCCCTGAAACAGTGACCGCAAAACTGAACTGGGAGTTGGAAAATGCTCAAATCGAACTAGAGCTGGCTCAGGCCATGCAATACCTGCAAAAGATTAATGTGCAAAACCTTTCCACAGAAATCCGGCTCGCCGATTTGCAGTTAGAGGTTGACAGACGGAATATAGACTGGGTCCGAAAGCACCTCTCCTATGACAAAGACGACTTGGAGAAGCACCTTAGCGGCCTGGAGCAAACCAGGACCGATCTACAAAAGCTGCTAAAAAGCCAACTTCGTGAGCAGATGAAGGCGGAGGCTGTCTGGCTCCGAGCCGAAAAAAGGTTGTCCAGTGCCAAAGAGGAGTCTGAAATTACGCTTGCTGCTGCAGAACTCGCTGCCAGCGAGGCCTGGCGCGAAGCCTCTCGCCGCTCACTGGAACAGACAGAGGAGATGCTGCAACTTCTGAGCCTGCGGGAAAAAACCTGGAATTACCGTTATGCCTTGATCAACGGGGGGGACATTGGTCCCGAGAAACTGGATAGCTGGAGAGAGGAAATCGAAGCCAGCATATCGAACATCCAACGAAGCGTGAGACTCCAAGAAAGTTACCAAACCGGGGTGCAAACAAAAATAGCCGTATTGGAAAAACGACTAGCGGAACCGGACTTGAATGCAAAAGTAAGGCAAGAACTGAATCGCCAGATGCTTGCTCTCCGCACCCTGTCCCAGGGCAACTTCGAGTACCTCTCCGCCCTTTTGGCCACCGGCAAGCTGCAGCAACACCTCCTGGACGAAATTGATGCCAGAGGCAAGCGGTTTGATCTGAGCAACACAATTACGGTCCTTGCAGGCAAGCTGCGGGGAGTCTGGGATTATGAGCTCTGGGTTATTGATGAGCGCAGCGTCAGCGTGAAGAAAGTGGCCATGGCCTTCCTTATTCTGGTTCTTGGTTTGGCGCTGGTTAGAATAACTGTTCGACTCATAGCTACTCGCTTCTTGCCCCGCACCCATCTCAAGACAACCACGGCTGCCGCCATTGGCAAGGTGCTCAATTACGTTGCTATTTTGTTGATTGTCCTCCTCGCCCTGCGCTGGGTAAACATTCCCCTCACATTGTTTGCCTTTCTAGGAGGCGCTGTTGCCATCGGGGTGGGCTTTGGCGCTCAGAACCTCATCAATAACTTCATCAGTGGCTTCATTATGATGGCAGAACAACCGATAAAGATTGGAGATTTGGTTGAAGTGGATAATCATTTCGCGGTGGTGGAGGAGATAGGGGCTCGATGCACGCGAATCCGCACAGGCGCCAACATCCACATACTGGTGCCCAACAGTAGTTTCCTCGAGAAGAGTATTGTCAACTGGACTCTTTCTGATCGAAAAATCCGAACTCGCGTGATTGTGGGAGTGGTCTATGGCTCACCTGTCAGCGAGGTGGAGCGGTTGCTGATTCAAGCTGCTATGGAGCATAAGAAGGTGCTTAGAACTCCTGAACCTTTCGTGCTCTTCAATGATTTCGGAGATAATGCCCTTATTTTTGAAATTCACTTCTGGATCAGCATAAGCCGCCTGATGGAGAGGTTGATGATTGAAAGCGCCATCAGGTTCCGCATAGACGATTTGTTCAGGGCGGCAGGAATTGTCATCGCCTTCCCACAGCGGGATGTGCATCTGGACACCCAGAGACCTCTGGAGCTCCGGATTGTTGATACTGAAGGGACACCCGAAAGCCGAGAGGATTGACAACCATTTATTCAAAATCGAATTTCTGGTCCTCAGGGCCAGTCTCTGTATGATTTATGATTTCAGATTGCAGATTTAAGAGCTCAGAAGCTCGCGGTGGTGTAGGGTGTTATTCTGGCATCAGGTTTGAGGTGTCAGGACGAAGGCACCCGGCACTTGAATCCTCGTATGAACTCAGCGTGGCTGAACAACGAACCGCAGAATACTGCAGGATGGAATCGCTGCACTCAGTCTTTTGAATCAATAGAGATCAAGAAAACTCCTTCTTTCGACATTCGACATTCAACATTCGTTATTCGATATTTGCTTTTCTGTGCCTGCAAAATGGAAAGCCGGATCCTACCCCGAATAGAGGGATCTTCGATGGGTCCGGATTCTTTAGTTTCATAGATTCGCTCTGGATCATCCCCTCAATGACCCCAGCAATTTGACCATTTGAGAGACTCCTGTTACTCTTCTTACCATTGAGGTACAGAAATGTCTCCAACCAGGTCCAGGCAGGGTCGTCTGCAAGATCTCTTCAGCCAGTTTAGCTCAAAGGACAGTGTTCTCATAACCATATGGGCTGATCCTGACGCCCTGGCATCGGCCTTGGCCCTCAAGCGCCTACTCTGGCGCAAAGTTCAGTCGTTGACCATCGCTCATCTCAACGCAATCAAACGATTCGACAACCTGACAATGATCAGGCTTCTCAAGATTCCCCTTGTACGCTTGCATAAGGTGGACGGTTCCAGCTTTTCGAAGATTGTCTTGGTGGACGGCCAGCCCGATCACAACGAAGCTTTCGCCGACTTTGACTATGACGTGGTCATTGATCACCATCCCCGGACGACTTCACTCCGAGTTCCTTTTCTGGATGTACGGCCAGATTACGGGGCCGCAGCCACTATGATGACAGAATATCTACGGGCAGCCAGGATACGCCCCTCCAAAAGCCTGGCTACTGCCCTTCTTTTTGCCATCCGGGTCGACACCGGCAATTTTGAGTCGGGTGTGGCAGAAGAGGACATAAAGGCCTTCCGTTATCTTTTCCCTTACGCCGACCTGAATCTGTTGCGAAAGATCGAGACAGCCGACATAGGGGCAGAGGACCTAAAATATTTCCGTCGTGCTCTCGAAAGCAAAGAGATCATCAAGGGGAAAATCTTCAGCCACCTTGGTCAAGTCGAGTCTCCGGATAATCTCGTGCTGGTTGCCGACTTCTTCATGAGATTACATGAGATCAATTGGGTTGTGGTCTCCGGTGTCCACCGGAAAACTCTGGTGGTGGTTATTCGTAACGACGGCTTCCGCAAAGATGCTGGGACCTTGGCAAACAGTGCATTCGGTCGCCTCGGTAGTGCTGGTGGCCGTCGGTCCAGGGCCCGGGCTGAGATTCCTCTGGCCAATTTACCGAAGCACCTCGGAATAGATGACGCAGCCAGCTTGGGCCGTTTTGTAATCCACCAGTTCAAGTAAAGCAGCAGAAATAGATAAGGAGACACCAATGTCAGTCCTGCTTTTTGTTGTGTTTCTAACCATCTTCATTTCAGCCCAATGCTCACTATATGAAGCCACTTTATATTCCACCCGCCCAGGGACGCTGGAAGCTGCAAAATCTAAATCGAAGACAAAACAAATAGCTCTGAAGATGATTCAGATGAAAAAACAGATCTCCGAGCCCATCGCGGCTATACTCATTCTGAACACCATCGCCAACACTGCGGGAGCCACCATTGCGGGGATGTATGCTCACAAAACATTAGGAGTTGGCTTGGTTCCTATTTTTTCTATTGCATTCACCTTCGCTATCCTCTTCTTTGCCGAGATCATTCCCAAAACCATGGGCGTTGTTTATTGGCGTACTCTCTGGCCTGTGATTGTCTGGCCTCTAACTGTAATGAAGTATTCTCTCTACCCCTTAATCTGGATCACTGAAAAGTTCTCGAACTTCCTCACCCGTGGGCGTCCGCCTGCCAGAATCACCGAGGAAGACATCTTGGGGTCCATTCGTTTGGGAGCCAAAGAAGGTGAAATCACCGAGTGGGAAAGCCTCATGGTTCACAATATTATAAAACTGGAAAATACAGAGGTTCGCGAGGTCATGACACCTAGAAAAGTGATGTTTAGCCTGGATGCTGAAATGACAATCAAGGAAGCACTTCAAGCTGCAGGTGGTAGGGGTTTTACTCGCATCCCTGTCCATGGCGAGGACAAAGACAACATATTGGGCTATGTCATGATCCATGACCTTGGTTGTGCCGGAATTATGAGTGAACCCGATATGCCACTGTCTTCCATTGTCAAACCTATTTCTTTCGTACCGGAAGAGACAAATTGCCTGACTTTGTTAAACCGCTTCTTAAAGAAACGCAGCCATATATCCATTGTAGAGGATGAGTACGGTGGGGTGGCAGGCCTAATCACTTTGGAAGATCTGTTGGAGACGGTGCTGGGTGCCGAAATCGTGGACGAGACTGACAAAGTGGTGGATCTGCAGAAATTGGCGCGGAAGCGAAAGCAAAGGCAGCCTACGCCTAAAAAGACAGAGGAATGAAAAAGCAAACATAAATGCCTTCGGTATACGAGGCGACGATCCACGCTTAAGAGAATGCATCTGTGATTAAATTTTGGCAAAAACCTTTTTGCTGTGAAAGTCTAAAAATCCAGTGCCTAGGTCTAAAACGATACATCAGTGGCTCTCTACCAGCTTGCAGATCATTCTACTAATGGGCTTGGTCCTCTCAATCTATGAGCACCGCTGGCTTATTGCGTTTCTCGTGGCAGGCATCCTGATCTTAACTCTCTTACCAACGGCTTTGGGCAAGCGGTTCGCTGTATATATTCCTCCCGAATTTGAACTCCTGGCCATCTTGTTCATCTTCGCCACGCTTTTTCTGGGCGAGGTCCGTGGTTACTACATAAAATTCTGGTGGTGGGATGTGCTCATGCACGCTGGCTCGGGTTTTCTGCTTGGTATCATGGGGTTTCTACTTGTTTACGTCTTAAATCAAGAGGAAAAAATCCAGCTTCACATGAAGCCGGCATTTGTTGCTCTGTTCTCTTTTGTTTTTGCGATAGCCATCGGCTCTATGTGGGAGATCTTCGAGTACTCTATGGACAGCTTTTTTGATCTTAACATGCAAAAGAGCGGCCTGGTCGATACAATGTGGGACCTCATTGTGGATGCAGTTGGAGCTCTCTTTATCGCCGTGCTCGGCTATTGGTATATGAAACGCGGCTCTGAGTATTTTGTTGAGAAATGGATTGCAAAATTCATCGAGGGTAATCCTAGGCTGTTCCGAAAGAAGAGGTAACGATCCTCGGCTGGCAAGGTTGCAGTTGGTAGTATCGCAGACCTTCGAGAGTTGGCGCAAGAACGAAAAAAGAAGCAGACCAAACAGGAGGAACGCACTGATTAAGAAGATAGATGTCTCCCTTGCTTCAATGAATCTCACGCGAGGGGACCTGTTTTTCCATCATGCTTTCACCACCTTGATAAGCTTTTGATCGGCGCTTTTCCATAAAGTCCTTTTTCAACATATTGAAGGCCGCTTTACGATTTTGATCGAACTGAGCGATATATTGTTCATGTTCGTCAGTTAGGCGATCCTTGTCTTGCCATGTTTGACAATCAAAACCAGATGCAGACAAATCTTCATTATAGCTAATAACGATGAGATTATTACCGCTTGTTGTATCAAGCCTGGCATAAGTCCTGGACAATACACATTCAGGCAGGGTGTATCCGTTATCATAAATGTACTTTGCTATTGGTTCTTCAACCGTAAGAGCAATCACCCTGGTGTAACATTGATATTCTCTTTCACCTAAGTCGCATAACCCAGACCTTATATTTAACTTGATATCTCCGAGGAGATTGATAGCGTACTTAGTTTGTTCACGCCGCATTTGGATATAAAGCGCTTTTTTCATTTGAAAATTCAAAGAATCTACGAACACAAAAGATTTGGTGTCGTAGGTGACCATCTGTAGACGGTCCCCGGATGGCTGTTCTAATGTATACTCCAATCGTCCCAAATACTTAAATTTGGAATCGACCGTCACCTCCAGCTTTGGAGAGGAGGAATAAAACACATTGTCCTTGACATATCTCTCTGATTTTGTTGCGGCAACCAACATCAGACACAGCAATAATGCAATACAAGCATGAAGGTAGCTTCTCATTCTATTCCTCTATGGTTCTTGCCCCTCCTGGCTGTATTCCTGCAGAGGCTCTCCTAGATTGAAGTAGACCCGGAAGTTCGTGTTCTTAGTGTGCTCCAAGATTTATAACCATGTCAAGTAAAGAACCCAGGCTCATGGAAGATCCCTCTATGCGGGGAAGGACCAATGGTTTCCGGCACTGTGATGAAATTAGTGCTCAAAGACACCTTTTCGAAGGGAGCCCTAATTATGACATTGACATCTTGATGAGTAAGATTCAAAATCTTCTTGCAACTATTTTTTGCATCCATTTTTCTCTAGTTTTGCAGCACAGATGAATTGCTTTCCCTTTCGATTTTGAAGAGGATTTCGGGACAATAGTCAAGACCAACCAAAGAGGATGACAAGATGGGGCAAAACATAGGATTTATCTCCACTAGGTTCGCCGGCACGGACGGTGTGACTCTTGAGGCAAATAAATGGGCAGAAGTTTTGGAAAAAGCCGGGCATCAATGCTTCTGGTTTGCGGGAGAGTTAGACAAGGAGCCGGAAAAGAGTTTCCATGTTTCAGAAGGCCATTTTCTAGATGAGCAGAATAGAAAGATCAACGACAGCGTCTTCGGGAAAAAGCTCCGCAAGGCCTCAGTAACGGAAAAGATTCATGCCCTGAGATCGCTTCTCAAGGTAAACCTCTATGAATTCATCGAACAATTCAAGATTGACCTGATAATACCTGAAAATGTCCTCACGATCCCATTACACATTCCTCTAGGAATAGCTCTGACCGAGGTGATCGCAGAAACACAGATACCAACGATCGCCCACCATCACGATTTCCACTGGGAACGGGTGAGGTTTTCCGTAAATGCAGTGGAGGATTATCTCCATATGGCCTTCCCGCCCTGTCTTCCCAACATAGAGCATGTTGTGATAAATTCTGCCGCCCAAGAGGAACTGGCCCATCGTACCGGCATCTCATCCACCGTTATTCCCAATGTTTTCGACTTCGAAACCCCCCCGATTGTGGATTTTGAGAAATCACGCGAGTTTCTGGAGAGTTTCGGCTTAAATCCCGAAGATGTCATAATATTGCAGCCGACCAGAATCGTGCAGCGTAAAGGTATTGAACACGCTATTAGTTTGGTAAAAGAGTTAGGCGATCCTCGATACAAGTTGGTAATCTCGCATGAGGCAGGTGATGAAGGGTTTGAGTATGCTGAATGGTTGACTGATTATGCCAGAGGTTTGGGGGTAGAACTTTATCTTGTGGCAACCCAAGTAGGAGATCCTTGGAAAAAGTCTGGCCTTAATGAAAAACTCTATACTCTGTGGGATGTGTATCCATATGCCGATTTTATTACTTACCCAAGCCTGTACGAAGGATTTGGTAATGCTTTCCTTGAGGCCATTTATTTCAAGAAGCCTATACTGATTAACCGATACTCTATTTTTGTCCGAGACATTGAACCGAAAGGCTTTGATCTGGTTGTCATGGATGGTTTTCTTACCAAGAAAGAAGTTAAGAAAGTGAGAGAGATCCTGGAGAATCAGGAAAGTCGTCAGAAGATGGTTGATCACAACTATGAAATCGCCAAGCGGCATTATTCCTATGAATTTCTTCGAAGGCGGTTAGATTTTCTCCTCACCAATTTCTTCGGAACAGCTCTTTAGGGAGGACCTCACTATTGGACACCCTAGTTTCGTTGCTCAGACTCTTCAGGGCACTCCTTGACTGGAGGGTGATTCTGGATGTCATCCTAATTTCTGCGGCCCTGTTTTTCTTATACCGCACCCTCCTCAGGCTGGGGACCTGGAAAATCGTCACCGGCATATTCCTCGCCATGGTGATTTTCATCGCCGCCAACGTTCTCGATCTTAAAGGAATAAACTGGATCTACTCCAACCTCAGCCAGGTTGCAGCCATTGCTCTCATTGTCATTTTCCAGCCCGAGCTCAGAAAGATCTTTGAACGAGCCGCCTCTCTCGGCGGCAAGAAGTTGGACAAAACTGGCCCAGCCCTGGCTGCTCTCTTTGGCGACGCCGCCTTTGTTTTGGCCAAGCAGAGGCGGGGGGCATTGATTGTCTTTCCCGGAAAGGAACCTGTTGGTAGATGGTTGTCTGGAGGCTTTGACCTCTATGCTGAACCAACCCTTCCTCTTATTCTCAGCATTTTCGACCCTAACTCACCCGGCCACGACGGTGCTCTGGTATTCAGGAACGGCAAACTGGCACATTTCAGTGCGCGGCTGCCCTTATCCAAGACGGGTCGCCTCTCCGAGGAGTTCGGGACCCGCCATCACGCCGCCATGGGGCTTACCGAGGTAACAGATGCACTGGTAATTGTGGTTTCAGAGGAGAGGGGTACGGTAAAGACCTTTTTTACTGGCATTGTAAAAAAAGTCGACGACCAGAGCGAACTAGCCGAGCAGATACTGTCGCATTGGCAAACTGCTGCCTCCTCTGGCATAGAGCTCAATGAATACAGAAAGCAGCGACATCTGATCCCAGAGATGGCAATAAGTCTTGCCCTGGCTCTTGTTTTCTACTCCACTGTAATTATCAGCAAGATGGAAATTCGAGAGAAGTCCTTTACAGTTCCAGTGGAATACATTGCCGCGCCGGAGAACCTCGCTCTTAGAAGTGACAATCCCACGGAGATCAAACTGCAATTAACCGGTCCCAAGTCGGATCTCGATAAAATCACCCCAGCAAATTTGAGTGTCAAGATTGATTTGTCCCAGGCCAAGGCCGGGGGACAAGTCTTTGTTGTTTCTAAAGAAAATATCGCCCTTCCCAGGGGGGTTAAACTTGTGAATGCAAACCCTTCCAGCATAGCACTGTCACTGGAGGAGATTGCGGAATTTGAAGTGGAGATACAACCACAGTTGGTGGGTACGCTCCCCCAAGGTCTGGAGTTGGTCTCAGTGGAACTAAATCCCAAACAGTTGCGGGTCCTTTCTCCACCTGGTGATGCGAATCAAAGAATAAACATCGTTACCGAACCAATATATTTGGAAAGCATAAAGAAGAATGAAAAGATGTTGCGAAAGCTTATTGCGCCCCCGAACGTGAGACCGAAAGGCAAGAAATGGCCCGACGTTGAGGTGAACATTACCGTGAGGTCCAAGGGTAAGTGATTTTTAGTAAAGAATCCAAGGCCCATCGAAGATCCCGCCATGCGGGGGCGGACCAGGCTTTGAGCTACCCCCAGAGGAGACTTATAGGGTCTCTCCTGCATGGGGAAGTCTGCTGGAGTGATGGAGTAATATAGTCAGGTAATGAGCAGCAAAAACAAATAGGTCAGGGCTCCTGCAGAGATCGGTGTCAGAAGCCATCCCACAGCTATCCTGGCAAGCATCTTGTGACTCACCGTTCGCATATCTCCTACAAGTCCCACCCCGACTACGGCCCCTACTATTGCCTGCGAGGAGGACACCGGCACTCCGATCTGAGTAAAGATATGAAGGGTTAGGGCCTCGGCGATTACGGCAATAACACCGGAAAAAGGATCCAAGGGGGCGATGCCCTTGCCAACGGTCATCATCACTTTCTTGCTGTAGGTAAGTACACCGCTGGCAATGCTGAGACCTCCAATGAGGGAGGCCATGCTGGCAGACAAAATCCCCGCTCCAACATAGACTCCCGTGACGTTCGCCACGTTATTGCCCCCTAATGAATACGCCCCATAGCTTCCTGCAACCAGGATTCCAATAGTGTAGATTAAATTTCGCTGCCTCATGCTGGTAACCGTTTTGTCCAACAGATAGCCAAGCACTTTGTGAAGAGAAAAAGCGATTATGATTCCACCTATGGGGGTAAGAACCCAGCATGAGACGATCTTGTACAACTTGGAAAATTCTGCTGTACCTGAAAGAATTCCTGCTCCAACAATAGCACCGACAATTGCTTGTGAGGTCGAGGCAGGAAGGGCGAGGAAGGTGAGAAACCCCATGGTGATTGCAGTTGCCAGGGCGCAGGAAAAAGCATCAAGGGGCTGAAGGCGTGAAATTTCTCCGAGGGTCTTAATACATTTTGGTCCATCTATCAAGGAACCGAGCAAAACAAATACGGCTGTCAGCAGAATAGCAGTGCGGTATTTTACCGTGCCGGTAGTAACCCCTGTCCCGAAAATATTTGCTGAGTCATTCGCTCCAAGACTCCAACCCAGAACAACACCGCTGAGAATCTTCCACATTCCCTCTACCGTTCACGTCGACCATGTCCACTGAAAGGAAAGCTACTCTCTCTTAGTCGCAAAAGAAAAGAGTTAAGTAAAAGCGGCATCCATCTTTGTTATGCTGTCACCAGTTTAACCCGGATATTTCATGAATCACTTGCTGCGACCACGGATATGGCCGTCCTTCCTGGCGTCCTCGGGTGTTCCTTCGACAGGCTCAGGACAGGCGGCCCCTGCGACGTACCGTTCAGGTACGCCTCGGAACCAACACCC
>Ga0224499_10000249_pt1 | contig 13801 bp, 12 predicted proteins | sample SF_Jul11_sed_USG_3_FD_168125 | JGI IMG/M metagenome (GOLD analysis project Ga0224499, IMG submission 168125) | Sediment microbial communities from San Francisco Bay, California, United States - SF_Jul11_sed_USGS_24 | ecosystem: Environmental > Aquatic > Marine > Sediment | place: USA... | reverse complement strand
CTCGCTCGGCTTGTCGGGTTCGCCGGCAGGTTCGGGAGCAGGTTCGGGAGCAGGTTCGGGAGCAGGTTCGGGGGCAACTTTGGGCGGTGGCTTGGGGCGGGGCGGTACCAGGGCCTGGTTGACCTTGGACATGAAGGCGAGCTCGTCGCCGCCCAGCAGGATCGGAAGCTCGGCGGCCACCGCGTCGAGCAGCTTGTCGAGCCAGGCGTCGTCGGCCTTGGCGAAATCGTGCAGCACGTGGTCGTGGACCAGGTCCTTGTCGCCCGGGTGGCCGACCCCCAGGCGCACCCGCCAGTAGTCGCGCCCGATATGGGCGTCGATCGAGCGCAGGCCGTTGTGCCCGCCGGGGCCGCCGCCTTGCTTGACCTTCACCTTACCGGGCTTGAGGTCGATTTCGTCGTGCATCACGATCACCTGCTCGGGATCGAGCTTGTAGAACCTCAGCGCCTCGCCGACCGCCCGGCCGGACTCGTTCATGTAGGTCTGCGGCTCCAGGCCGAGCAGCTTTTCGCCGCCGATCCGGCCCTCGGCGACCCGGCCCTGGAAGCGCGTGCGCCATGGACCGAAGCCATGGCGGCGGACGACCTCGTCCACCGCCATGAAGCCGATGTTGTGCCGGTTGCGCGCATAGCGCGGGCCCGGGTTGCCCAGGCCGACCAGAAGCCGCATAGCGCTCTCCGAGGATGGCGGCGCCGAGTCTTACTCCTCGGCCTTCTTCTCCTCGGCTCCCTCGCCGGGGGCGCCTTCGGCGCCCTCGGGGACCTCGCCCTCGGGGACCTCGCCCTCGGGAACCTCGCCCTCGGCCGCTTCGGCGGCTTCCTCGCGGATCACGCTTGGCGCGGCGACTGTGGCAATGGTGAAGTCGCGGTCGGTGATGGTCGGCTCGACGCCTTCCGGCAGGGTGACCTCGCTGATGTGCATCGAATCGCCGATGTCCCGGCCGGTCAGGTCGATTTCGACCTGCGGCGGGATGGCGTCGGCCTGGCAGGACAGCTCGATCTCGTAGCGCACCACGTTGAGCACGCCGCCGCGCTTGAGGCCGGGTGACTCCTCTTCGTTGAGGAACACCACGGGCACCATGACGTTGAGCCGGGTGTCCCGGCTGACCCGTAGGAAATCCACGTGGATCGGCCGGTCGGACACGGGGTGAAGCTGCAGATCTCGGGGCAGGACCCGCTCGCTGCCGCTGCCGACCTCGACGTCGAACAGCTTGGCGAAGAAGCCCCCGCCGGTGATCTCCTGGCGCAGGTCCTTGGGGTCGAGGGTGATCAGGACCGGGTCCTTCTTGGCGCCATAGATGACTGCCGGAACGCGCCCGGCACGGCGCGCGGCGCGGGCGGCCCCCTTTCCGGCCCGCTCTCTCGGCTCCGCCGAAAGCTTGTTGATCTCGCTCATTTACTCTCTCCTCGATAAAGTCGCGAGCGGCGGGACCTCTGCCCGCCACCCTACTCGACCGACCCGGCCTCCAGGGGTGCCGGCGCCGGCTGCCGCCCGATCGGGGCGGCTAATCGAACAGGCTCGAAACCGAACGCTCGTCGCTGATCCGGCTCATGGCCTCGCCCAGCAGGGGCGCGATCGTGATCTGGCGCGTGTTCTGCGCCACGCGCACGGCCTCGGTCGCCTGGATGCTGTCGGTCATGATCAACTCCTTGAGCGGAGATGCGGTGACGCGGGCGACCGCGCCGCCGGACAGCACCCCGTGTGTTACATAGGCGGAGACCGACTTGGCGCCGGCCTCCATCAGGGCCACGGCCGCGTTGCACAGCGTGCCGGCCGAGTCCACGATGTCGTCGACCAGAAGGCAACGCTGACCCTTGACGTCGCCGATGATGTGCATGACCTCGGAGACGCCGGCCCGTTCGCGGCGCTTATCGATGATTGCGAGGTCCGCGTCAAGCCGCTTGGCGATGGCGCGGGCCCGGTACACGCCGCCCACGTCGGGCGACACAATAGTCAGGTCCTGCCCGTCGTAGCGCTCCTGAATGTCCTTGGTAAACACCGGCGCGGCGTAGAGGTTGTCGGTCGGGATGTCGAAAAACCCCTGGATTTGCCCGGCGTGCAGGTCGAGCGTGACCACCCGGTCCGCGCCGGCGGAGGTGATCAGGTTGGCCACCAGCTTGGCCGAGATCGGCGTGCGCGGCCCGGATTTGCGATCCTGGCGGGCATAGCCGTAGTAGGGGATCACGGCCGTGGTCCGCCGCGCCGAGCCGCGCTTCAGCGCATCGAAGGCGACCAGCAGTTCCATCAGGTTGTCGTTCGCCGGATAGGAGGTCGACTGGATGACGAAGACGTCCTCGCCGCGAACGTTCTCGTGGATCTCGACGAAGACCTCCATGTCCGAGAAGCGCCGGACACTGGCCTTGGTCAGCGGCAGGTTCAGGTATGCCGAAATCGCTTCGGCGAGCGGCCGATTGCTGTTACCGGTCAGGATCTTCATGCCAAGGTTCCCAGCGCGGCCCCTGCTCCGCCCCGATCATCCGGGTTTCTTGCCATACCCCGGCCGGGTCGGGCGGGACTGTATCAACGCCTCTCCGGTCTGTAAATGTCCTTGGCGGCTGTTTGCCAGGAGTTCTTGCGCGACGCTCAGGCCCGCCTGTCGAGCCGCTCGACCAGGGCGCGAATGCCCTGGACGGCGCCCTGGGCGATGCCGTGGGCCGCCGGTCCCCAGGGACCGTCGAGGCTGCCGGCGGGTATGCGGTTCTGCTGGTCGATCCGACCCAGTTCCAGCCCGTCGCCGGCCCGGGTGACGGTCCAGGTGATGCGGACCTCCTGCAAGTGTTCGCGTGGCGGACCCAGGCTGACGGTGCAAGCGACCAGCAGGTCGCCGCCGCCGGCCCGGTCCGCCAGCGGCAGCCGTGCGGCGTCGAGCTCGTGCCCGAGCGCCCGGGGCAGGCTGAGTGCGCCGTCGCCGGGCAGGTCCCGCATCGGCAAGATGACCAGCCGCGCGCCCGCGAAGCCGGCCAGGCCCGGACGCTCGACCGCAGGATCCTGCACCAGGGCGGCGACCGCCTCCGCGGCCCGGTCCATCATCCGGTCGAGGGTCGCGGGATCGCCCGTCTGCCAAGCCCCGGCACTGAGTTCGCTGCGCTGCGCGGTGCGGCCGACTAGGGCGCCGGTGGCTTCGGCGAGCTCCCAGGAGAGCAGGACTTCGTCTCGCCCGCTCGGCAGTCGCTGTACCGTGGCCCAGCCGCGCAGGATCTGCCCTGTCCCGTTCGCATCCCGCGTCGAGGCCGCGAGGTTGCGCGCGCGCAGCGCCGCGGCAAGGAGCTCGGCCGCCGCCGCCGGATCGCCCGGCGCGTCGCGGCCGACCGGCCGCACCAGGATGCCGCTACGATCGGCCAGATAGAGCAGGTCGTTGCTGGACTTGTCTTCGGGCTGAAAGGGCCGCGGCAATTGCCCGCAGGCGGCGGCGAGCGATAGGCAGAGCAGAACGGCGGCAAGACGCGGCGCGCTGTCCGGAGCACTGCGCGCGGGGCTGTCGGTCCTCGGCCGTGCGTGGGGCGGATTCACCATGCTATCCGGGCGCTCCCGTTGTCCCGGCGTCGTCACACGGTGATCAGGTCGAGCGGCTTGGCCGACAGGGGTTCAGCGCCGCGCTCGGTGATCAGGCTGGTGCGCCCCAGGGTCATGGCCAGGTTCCTCTCGCTGTCGAAGATGATCATGTGACAGAAGAACACCATGCCCGGGACGGCCGCCTCCGGGTTGCCGTGATAGAGCATCGGCCAGTCCATCCAGTTGGGCGAGAACGTGGTGCCGAGCGAATAGCCGCAGGCGTTGAGGCGGTGCGCCTGATAGCCCGCCTTGTCCAGGACCCGCGCGTGGGCGTCGAAGGCCTCGCCGACCGGGCGCCCCGGCTGCAGCGCCGCCTCGACCGCCAAGAGCGCCTCGACCGCCACGCCGTGCATCTCGACCTGGTGTTCGGGCGGCCGGCCGACGGGGATGGTACGCATCATGGCCGCGTGGTAGTGGCGGTAGGCGCCGGCCCATTCGAGCGTGAGTTGGTCCTGCGGGTCGAGCCGGCGGCGGCCGCTGTAGTAACGGCACAGCAGGGCGCCCGGTCCCGAGCCGATGATGTACTCGTTGCCGGGGTAGTCGCCGCCGCCTTTGAAGACCGCGCCTTGCATGGCGGCCAGGATGTCGCCCTCGAAGGCGCCCGGGGCGGCGAGATCGATCGCCTCCTCCAGCGCGGCGTCGGCCAACTCGGCGGCGCGCCGGACGTAGGCGATCTCGGCCTCGCTCTTGACCACCCGTAGCCGGCTGACCAGCTCGGAGGCGTCGGTCAGCTCGCCGATCCCCTCCAGCGCCGTCTCCAGGCGCTTGCCGTTGCGCGCCGTCAACCCATAGGCTTCGTACTCCACCCCCAGGCGCTTGCCGCGGCAGCCCAGACCCAGAAGAATGTCGCGCAGCTCGAGGGCCGGATCGGCGTCGGGGGCGTCGACCCAGATGCGGATGTCCTCGATCACCGAGGTCTCGTGGGCCTGGCGCAGGTCCGGCGCGCGGGTCAGCAGAGCCAGGCGCCCGTCGGCCCCCAGGTAGAGGCATTGGAAGAAGACATAGCCGAAGGTGTCGTAACCGGTCAGGTAATACATCGATTCCTGGCGGAACATCAAAAGGCCGTCAAGCTCCGCCTGGGCCATGAGCGCACAGGCGCGGCTGCGCCGCTCGGCCAGTTCCTCGCGCGGAAAGTGAAGCGTCATGACTCTCAGGGCTCCAAATAGATGGCGGAGAGGCCGCGCCCATAATCGGGTTCGCCGCGTTGACGGCTGCGGCGGTAGCTGAAGAACCGGTCGGATTCGCGGCAGGTATCGCAGGGCAGGCACTGCACGCCGACGAGCCCTATGCGGGCCAAGCGCCGCGCCACATAGCCCTTGAGGTCGAACAGGAAGCGGCCCTCGCGCCGGGCCGGGCAGAAGAGATCGCCGCTGTCTTCGGACTGCTCGAGCAGCGGACCGGGAAATTCGGGGCCCACCTCGTAGGAGCGCTGGGCGATGGCCGGGCCGACACCGGCGGCGATCGTACCGCGCTTCGCGCCCAGTTCCTCCATCGCCTCGACCACCGCCTCGAGCACGCCGCCGAGCGCCCCGCGCCAGCCGGCGTGCGCGGCGCCGACGACACGCGCCTTGGAATCGGCCAGCAGGACCGGGGCGCAATCGGCCGACAGCACGCCGAGCGCCAAGCCCGGGACGCGGGTCACCAGGGCATCCGCCCGCGGCGCCTCGCCGGGCGTCCAGGGGTTTTCGACCACGGCGACCTGGGCGGAGTGCACTTGATAAGCGGTGACCAGGCGGTCGGGCTCCAGGCCGATTCGGGCCATGGCCCGGGCCCGATTCTCGCCGACCCTGTCCTTGTCGTCGCCCGACCCGTAGCCGCAGTTGAGCGATTCGTACAGGCCATCGCTGACCCCGCCTTGGCGGGTGAAGAAGGCGTGGCGAACGCGCGGCAGATCGTTGAGGGGACCGATGGTGAGCATGGCGAGGGGACTCTAAACCGGGTGGAACGGCCTGTGTAGTCTCTCGATGATCAGGCGAAGCCGGCGAGCGGGCCGAGGGCCGGATGCGCGAGCGCCAAGGCCTTGAACAGGCTGCCCATCTGGTCGGTATCGGCGAGACGACGTTCCGCCGCCGCGATGTCCCGCGCCTGGGTCGGCGTGGCCTCGCGCAGCAGGGACTTGGCGCGGGCCTCGAGACCCAGGCGCTGGAGGAACGTACCCTGGGCCACCGGGCCCTGCGCTCGGGCGCCGGCCTCTCCCGCGGCGCGGGCGAGCGCGGCGAAGTCGACGTGCGCAGTCAGGTCCGCGCTGCCTGGCTCCGCCAGAACGTCGTGCGCCTGGTGACGCCGGACCGCCTGCAGGCTGGCGCCGAGCCCGCTCTCGGCACGGCCGTAGTCGATGATCAGCGCCGCGCCGCCCTGCTCGCCGACCCGCCGGCCGAGTTCCGTGGCGATGCCGAGCGCGGCCGGTGAGACTTCGGCCAGGCTTCCGGGCGGCGCGGACTTCAGCGCCTCCGGCAGCAGGACGGCGGCCGCCGGCGACGGCGGCGACAGGCCGAAGGCCAAATCGCCGGCGTCATCGAGCACGACCATCCGCTCGCACCAGCCCTGCCCGGTGCGTTCGAACTGGCGCACCGGCAGGGCGTCGAAGAATTCGTTGGCGACAAGCAGCAAGGGGCCGCCGGGCAACCCGGCGACCCCGTCGTGCCACGCCGCCCGGTAGTCCCGAAGCGCCTCGCGCTGGCGCGCGCGCAGGCCGGGGCTGACCTCGACCATGTGCAGCTCCGCGGCGGCGGGAAAGCCGGGCACGAGACCTGCGGCGCGCAGGGCGTCGGCCATCAGGGTTCCCCGGCCGGGGCCGAGCTCGACCAGCAGGACTCGGCCGGGCGCGCCCATGCGCTGCCAGGTGTCGACGCACCACAGGCCGATCAGCTCGCCGAACATCTGGCTGATCTCCGGTGCCGTGACGAAGTCGCCGCGCCGGCCGAAGGGATCGCCGGTCATGTAGTAGCCGTGCTTCGGATCGGTCAGCACCTGGGCCATGTAGTCGGCCACGGTGATCGCCCCCTGAGCGGCAATCTGCCGGGCGATGCGCTCGGCCAGCGGCGTCATGGCGTCACGAGGAGCCGTGCCCGGCCTTGCCCCCGCTCCACAGGGACCAGAGCACGAAGCCCAGGCCGGCGAGCAGCATGGGCAGCGTGAGCCACTGCCCCATGGTCGTGCCGCCGAGGACGAACCCGAGGTGCTCGTCCGGTTGCCGGAACAGCTCAACGAACAGGCGCGACAGGCCGTAGCCGGCCAGGAAGATGCCGGTCATCATGCCGCTGCGGCTAAGGGCGCCCAGGCGGACCAACACGTAGAGCAGGACAAACAGCACCAACCCCTCGAGGCCGGCCTCGTAGAGCTGGCTCGGATGCCGCGGCAGCTGGTCCCGGTCGCCCGGAAAGATCATGGCCCAGGGCACGTCGCTCGCCCGGCCGTAGAGCTCGCCGTTGATGAAGTTGGCGACACGCCCGAGGAACAGGCCGATCGGCGCGGCCGCCGCAACGATATCGGCCAGGGCGAGTAAGGGGATCCTGCGCCGCCAGGCGAAAGCCACCTCGGCGACCACCACGCCGAGCAGGCCGCCGTGGAAGCTCATGCCGCCCTGCCAGACCATGAGCATCTCCAGGGGGTTGGCGAGGTAGTATGCCGGTTTGTAGAACAGCACGTAGCCGAAGCGCCCGCCCAAGATCACGCCCAGGGTGGCCCAGAGCAGGAAGTCGTCGAAGGCTTCGGGCGTGATCTGCGCAGGAGAGCGGCCGGTCAGGCGGCGGCAGTAGCGCCAACCGAGCACCAGCCCGATGATGTAGGCGAGCGAGTACCAGCGTATGGCGAGGGGCCCAAGTTCGAAGATCACCGGGTCTATGTCCGGGAAGGGAATCGTCAGGATCATCTGTAGGGGTCGTCGCTTTCGAGGTAGTCGTGCAGATAGTAGGCTACGCCTGCTTCCAGGCTCGTGAAGGGACGTCGGTAGCCGGCGGCGGCCAGGCGGTCCATCTTGGCCTCGGTGAAGTACTGGTACCTGTCGCGGATCGCTTCGGATGTGGGAACGTACTCGATGTTTTCCGGCTTTTCCATGGCGGCGAAGAGCGCCCGGGCCAGCTCGGCGAAGCTGCGCGCTCGGCCGGTCCCCAGGTTGAACAAGCCGGTGACTTCCGGGTTCCCGAGCAGCCAGAGCATCACGTCGACGCAGTCGCCGACCCACACGAAATCGCGTTGCTGACCGCCGTCGGGGACGCCGGGTCGATGCGATTGGAACAGCCGCGCCGTTCCGCTCTCGGCGATCTGCAGGAACAGGTGCCGAACCACGCTGGCCTGGGCCTCCTTGTGGTACTCGTTCGGCCCATAGACGTTGAAGAACTTGAGCCCTGCCCATTGCGGCGGCTGCGGCGCCTCGCCGACCAGCCGGCGGGCCACCCAGCGGTCGAACAGAAGTTTGCTCCAGCCGTAGGCGTTGAGCGGCCGCAGGCGCGCCAGATAGGCGACCGACATGTCGTCGTCGAAACCTGCCGCGCCGTCGCCGTAGGTCGCCGCCGAGGAGGCGTAGAGGAACGGTTTCCGCTCGCCGGCACACCAGTCCCAAAGCTCCTGCGACAGCTTGAAGTTGTTGACGACGAGCTGATCGCCGTCCGTTGCCGTGGTCTGCGAGATCGCGCCCAGGTGCACCACCGTATCCAGGAGGGCGCCCCGGGTTTCGAGATAGCCGCTCAGTTCGCCCGGCGATATGAAGTCCTCGAGTTCGTGCCGGACCAGGTTCTGCCACTTCTCACCCGAACCTAGGCGGTCGCAGACGACGACCCGCTCGCCGCGCTCGACCAGCGCCGCGACCAGGTTGGAACCGATGAATCCGGCACCGCCGGTGACCAGGATCATATCGCTTCTATTCCCGCGCTCCGCGGCACAGCGCTGCGGAGCAGGCCGGCCCGTTATAGAGGGCGCCGCGGGGCCTCGGCAAGCAGCCGTGCACCCCGGGGGCCGGCCATGCTATAGAGTGCGGACGCGGCAAGAATCCCGGATAGGAGGCCCGTCATGCAGACACAGAACCGATTGCTCGACGATTTGGCGCGGGTGGCAAGCAGCGCCCTGGGCGTGGCCGCCGGCATGCGCACCGAGGTCGAGGCCCGGCTGCGCGAGCAGTTCGAGCGCGTCCTCTCACAGCTCGACCTGGTGCCCCGCGAGGAGTTCGACGCGGTCAAGGCCATGGCGATCAAGGCGCGCGAGGAGCAGGAGGTCCTGGCCGAACGCCTGGCCAGGCTGGAGGCCGCGGCGGGGCTCACGGCCGAAACCGCCAAGGCGCGCAAGAGCGTCGCGGGCAGGAAGACCGGCGCCAAACGCCCTGCGAAGAAGGCCGCCGGCAAGGACGACGGGACCTCCTAGGCCGGATCCGGACGACGGAAGCGACACGCATCCTTTGCCCCTGGCTGGCTGCCGGCGACAACGCGACAGCGGTCACCTTCACGAACTTTTGATCGACAGGAGTGCGCGGCCCTTCCCACTCGGGCGGCGCGCGCGCAGGCAGCCGCGTCACCTTCGGTCCGGCGGGCTGGCCTATGGTTGACGGCCAATTAAGGGTGTCCGTTCAAGATCACTTAATAGTCCTTCTATAGGTAGTCCGGAGGAAGAAGTCTGAGGGCGGGGAAGTCTCCGGAGCAATCTCTCTAGTGGTGTTCCACAGAGATTATGACTCTTTGGCCGGGTCGTCGATTTCTGATTTGGGCTTTGGGTAGGCTCTGCCGAGCTTGTCCCTGGCATTTTCTGTTGAGAACATCCAGTTGATGCGCGCGCCACTGTCGTTTCGCTGGCGCTCCCATTCGGCGATCTTGGATTTGAGCCTCTCGCGGTTTGGGATGCGTCGATCGAGGCACTGGCTCCTGAGGACGCCGATCTCGATTTCGACCATGTTGAGCCAGGAGGCGTGCTTGGGGGTGAAGTGGAACTCCAGGCGTCTGAGGATGCGCCGGGCCTCTGGGGCGGGCAAGGCGCTGTAGAGGGAGGCCGGGCTGTGGGTCGAGAGGTTGTCCATGACGACGCGGATCTTCTCAGCCTCGGGGAAGTGGAGATCGGAGAGGTCGCGCATGCAGGCTGCGAAGTCGGCCGCCGTGCGGCGTTCGGTGACCTTGACCTTGCGCCAAGGCCGATGGACATCGAGGAAGACGAAGAGGTTCTGGGTGCCGTTGCGCTTGTACTCGCAATCGAAGCGCTCGGGCTTTCCGGGCTCGGCCGCGATCGGCAGCCGGGCTTCGCCGATCAGTTGGGTCGGGCTCTCATCGAAGGAGATCACCGGGCGCTTGGGGTCGGGGGTCTCGGCATAGAGATCGAGCACGTCCTCCATGGCAGCGACATAGGCGGCGTCGACCTTGGGGATGCACCACATCTCCCGGCGCCAGGGTTTCAGCGCATTTTCCCCCAGGCGCCGGCGCACGGTCTCGTCCGACAGGCTTTCATGCTCGGTGAGCGCGACCATGGCATCGGCCAAGAGCACCAGTGTCCAACGCGCCTGGCCCGCCGGCGGGGCCGAGCAGGCGGTGGCGATCAGGAGGCTTTCCTTTCCTCCTTGCCGCTCAGCTTGCGCTCCGCGCCGGCGCGCGGTGCCTCGGCCAGGGCGGCCTCCAGGCTGCCTTCCACAAAGCGCCGCTTGGTACGATAGACTGTCGAGCCGCTGACCCTCACCTGAGTCTCAATTTCCCCATCGCTGGACCCGGCATCTGCCGCCAGCAGGATCTGCGCGCGCTTGACCTTGCGCACCGCATGCTTGCCGCCACTCAAAAGCGCCGTCAACTCCAAGCGTTCGTCTTGGCTCAACTCGACACGGTAGACTATGTTCATCAAGGCCTCCTTCTTGAAAGCCGTCTTGATGAATCACATCGCCGATGCCTGTCACGTCCCTTCTCAGCCGATCTTCACCGAAAAGCAGGGCCAGTATCTCGCCTTCATTCACGCCTATACGGCGATCAACAAAAGGCCACCCGCCGAGGCCGATATGCGGCGCCATTTCGACGTCACGCCGCCCTCCGTCCACCAAATGGTTCTCACCCTCGAACGCCAAGGCCTTATCACACGACAGCCCGGAAAAGCGCGATCCATTCAGATCCTCATCGCGCCACAGAGCCTTCCAGCCCTCAAGTGAAACCACGTCAAACCGTCAAAACCTCTGTGGAATGCCACTAGTCTCGGCCAAGACACCGCTTCGTTGTCCGATGGGGTGACCGGGGGAGCCCGGCGCCATAGGACACCGAGACCGGCCGAAGCGAAGTCAGCCTGGCGTCGAAGTGCGGCAAAGGGCGGCGAAGGGATTGTGCGTGCTTGGGGTCGCCACGGTTCTAGCCAGTGCGTCTCCGGCATTCCCCCATCATCGTGGTTATCGAACCTGGCTCGAATGAAGAACGGGCTTAAACGGAAGAGGACAAGTCATGCGGAGATCAATCCAAAGGACGCTTGCGGGACTGCTGCTTTTGACCGGCGCGCACGCTGCGAATGCCGGCGAAGTAAGGGAAGATTTTGAGGCCTACGCCGTCCAGCTCGACACCACCGGCGTATTCGACGCCGTAGAGGGGGCGACCTATTTCTTCGTCACGTCGGACGGAAGCACGCCCGCAGACGTCGACGATACTGCCAAAGTGGTGGCGGCGGCCTCCGAAGCGCTGGCAGGGGGCGCGGGCATCGCCGACGATTCGGGCAACCGGCTTTGGGTGCTGAATTCCTCGGCAGGATCCACGGGCTTCATTTCGGGTCAGAACGGTCATGTGTTGGTGGCGGACATCGGGGCCGATCAGCCAGCCGGCCCCCTCGGCGCGTTTTTTGCCGGTGGCGCCAAAGACCTGACTGGCGCCACCTTGAGTTACGACATCCGCGAGACGACGGGGAACGCATCCACGACGTTCCGGTTTCTGCTCATTGATGCCGCCGATAACGAGATCTGGACCGCGCCCTTCGCTCTGACGACGGGATTTCAGACGATTACCGTGTCGATGAACGACTTCACCACCATACTCGATGGCGGCGTGTCGTTCGACTTTACGCAGATCATCGGCGTCGGCCTGGATGTCTTCACCACGCCGGGCAGCGCACCGGCCCTGACCTTCCACGTCGACAACGTGGTGCTCGAGCTTCCGGTCGTCGAGGATTTTCAGGCCTATCCGCTGCAGCTCGACAACACCGGCCTGGTCGTGGAGGACGATCCCGGCGTCTTCGAGACATACTTTACAGTGACCACCGACGGGCTCCAGATCCCCGGCCCGGACGACACCTCGACCCTGGTCGCCGCCATGGCTCAAGAGGTGCTCGGCGCATCGGCCGGGATCGTCGACAATGCCGGGGAGAAGGCTTGGCAGATCAGTTCGAGCTCCGGCGCCACCGGCTCCATCTCCGGTCAGAACGGCCACGTGATGGCCGCGGCCATTGGAGCCTTCGCCGGTAGCGGCCCCATCGCCACGCTCTTCGATGGCCGGGTCCTGGACATGACCGACGGCACCGTGTCCTTCGACATCCGCGAAACAACCGGCGCGGCCGCGACTTCTTTCCGCTTCTGGATGCTAAGCGGCAATGAAGAGGAAATCTGGTTCGATCCGATCGCACTATCGACCGCGTTCCAGACTTTCACCGTCACGGATGACGACTTCACGACAATACTCGACGGTGGCGTCTCGTTCGACTTCACCCGAGTCGAGGAAATCGGCCTGGATATCTTCACGACACCAAGCGCCACCGCGCCCGCCTTGAGCTTCGAGATCGACACCTTCCGCGTCCTGGCGGAGTCGAGGTTGGCCGTAGCCAGTGACTTGGACGGTGATGCGATGTCCGACATCCTGTGGCGCAACAGCGGGACGGGCGCGACGATCGCCTGGCAGATGGACGGGTTTACGAAGCTGGCCGCGGGTGGCCTCGGTACGGTGGGGCTGGTCTGGCAGGTGGTCGACCTGGGCGATTTCACCGGCGACGGCAAGGCCGACATCCTGTGGCGCAACACCAGCACCGGCAACGTGCTTGCCTGGGAGATGGACGGGTTCACCAAGGTGTCCACGGCCACGATCGGCTCGGCGGTCTCGGCCTGGCAGATCGCCGGCCTCGGCGACTTTACGGGCGACGGCAAGGCGGACATCCTGTGGCGCAACACGGCCACGGGCAGTGCGCTCGCCTGGGAGATGGACGGCTTCACCAAGATGGCCTCGGCCACGATCGGCACGGCGAGCTTGGACTGGCAGATCGTCCGCCTCGGCGACTACGACGGCGACGGCCAGGCCGACGTCCTTTGGCGCAACACGGTCACCGGCCAGGACATCATCTGGCTGATGAATGGGCTGGTCAAGGACACCACGGGCTCGATCGGGGCCGTGGCCACCGCTTGGCAGGTGCAGTAGAGATCTCCTGCCTCGGAAGACCAAGCGGGGCCTGCCGGGCCGAAAACCCGGCAGGCCCCGTTCGCTTGGGCGATGTTGGTTGGGGTCCTCTCGGTGCGGGACCATCTGAGCCGGACGAGGTGATCGACTCGCCGCCGCAATCGACCCTTGCATGCCGGACTCGGATTTGGCACGCTATATATTGTAGGTGAAACGTCGCGTGCTCCTAGATATCGGAGAGGACTCGGCGTGCCGGCCTCACGGGAGGGCTGCAGGGTGTCGCTCCAAACGAGCCACGAAAGCCACGGGAACCCCCTCGATCTCCTGGAGGAACTGGTCAGCGCAAACGATTGGCCGTTCGACCGCGCTTCCGATTGCGAGCTCATGTTCGAGGTCGGCGGGCGCTGGTGCGTCTGCCACATGTTCTTCGTCTGGCAGGAGGAGCTGAGCGCGATCTTCTTCTCCTGCCAGTTCGAGCAGAAGGTGCCCCAGACCAAGCGCCGCGAGGTCTGCGAGTTGCTCGCCGCCTTCAACGCGGGCCTGTGGCTCGGACACTTCGAGCTGGCTTCCGAGGACTCCCTGCTGCTGTTCCGCCACACCATCCCCTTGCGCGGCGCGCCGGGGGCCAGCGTCGAACAGCTGGAGGACCTGGTGGACACGGCCGTCACCGAATGCGAGCGCTTCTATCCGGCGCTGCAGATGGTCGTCTGGGGCGGCCAGACGGTCGGCACGGCGATGGCTGCCGCCTTGATGGACACCGTCGGCGAGGCCTGAACATGCTCGAGGTTGGTGGACCCTTGCTCCTGGTCGGGGGCGGCAAGATGGGCGGCGCCCTGCTCGCCGGCTGGATCGAGCAGGGCGTGAAGCCCTCCGAGGTCAGCGTGGTGGAGCCGAACCGGGACGCCGCCGAGGCGGTCGCCGCCACGGGTGCGCGG
>Ga0224499_10000248_pt1 | contig 13823 bp, 10 predicted proteins | sample SF_Jul11_sed_USG_3_FD_168125 | JGI IMG/M metagenome (GOLD analysis project Ga0224499, IMG submission 168125) | Sediment microbial communities from San Francisco Bay, California, United States - SF_Jul11_sed_USGS_24 | ecosystem: Environmental > Aquatic > Marine > Sediment | place: USA... | reverse complement strand
CGCTGCCGCACCTTACCGGCGTCGCCGGGCGGCTCGAGCTCGTGGCGCGCGCGCCCTCCGGCGGCCAGGTCTATGTCGACTACGCGCACACGCCCGACGCGCTGCGCAGCGCGCTCGAGGCGCTGCGGCCGCACGCCCGCGGCCGGCTCTCGGTGATCTTCGGTGCCGGCGGCGACCGCGACCGCGGGAAGCGGCCGCTGATGGGCGAGGCCGCCCAGTCCCTGGCCGACCAGGTCATCGTCACCGACGACAATCCGCGCAGCGAGGATCCGGCCGCGATCCGCCGCGAGATCCTCGAGGCGGCGACCGGGGCGTGGGAGATCGGCGACCGGGCCGAGGCGATCGAAACAGCCGTGGCCGCGCTCGGTCCGGACGACCTGCTGATCGTCGCCGGCAAGGGCCACGAGCCCGGGCAGATCGTCGGCGACGAGGTCCTGCCCTTCGACGACCGCGACGTGGTGCGCGGCGTCGTCGCCCGCCTGGCGGAGGGCCGGTCATGAACCCTGCGCCCCTCTGGACCGGCGGCCAGGCCGCCAAGGCGACCGGCGGCCGCAACACGGCCGAGTGGGCCGCCACCGGCGTTTCGATCGACAGCCGCAGCGTGGAGCCGGGCGACCTCTTCGTCGCGCTGGAAGGCCCGAGCTTCGACGGCCACAGCTTCATCGCCGCGGCATTGGACGCCGGCGCCGCTGCCGCCGTGGCGCAGCGCCGGCCCGAAGAATTGCCCGAGACGGCGCCGCTGCTTCTGGTCGAAGACACCTTGGCGGCACTGACCGCGCTCGGCGCGGCCGCCCGGGCGCGCAGCGAGGCCCGCTTCATCGGCGTGACGGGAAGCGTCGGCAAGACCGGGGTCAAGGAGGCGCTGCGGCACTGCCTTGCGCCCCAGGCGCCGACCGCTGCGAGCACGGGCAGCCTCAACAACCACTGGGGCGTTCCGCTGTCGCTCGCCCGCATGCGGCCGCAGGCGCTCTACGGCATATTCGAGATGGGCATGAACCACCCGGGCGAGATCCGCCAGCTCACGCACCTCGTCCGACCGCACGTGGCCCTGATCACCGCCATCGAAGCGGCGCATAGCGAGTACTTCGCCTCGATCGAAGAGATCGCCAAGGCCAAGGCCGAGATCTTCGAGGGCGTGGAGCCGGGTGGCGCCGCGGTGCTGAACCGCGAGCACCCTTTCTTCACCCTCCTGGTCGAACGGGCCGATGCGGCCGGCGTGACCCGAATCGTCAGCTTCGGGCGGCACCCGGAGGCCGATGCCCGTCTCATCAATTGCTCGCTGCACGGCGGCCACAGCACGGTGCGCGCGCTGGTCGGCGGCAAACTGCTCGATTACTGTCTCGGGCTGCCGGGCGCCCACTGGGTCATGAACTCCCTGGCCGTGCTGGCGACGATCCTGGCGGTCGGCGCGGACCTGCGCGCGGCGACCGCCGAGATGGCGACCCTCAAGCCGCTCAAGGGACGGGGGGCCCGCCAGGTACTGCCCCTGCCCGGCGGCAGCTTCGAGCTGATCGACGACGCCTACAACGCGAATCCGGCCTCCATGCAGGCGGCATTCGAGGTGCTGCAAAAGACCCCGCTCGGCAAGGGCGGGCGGCGCATCGCAATCCTCGGTGACATGCTGGAGTTGGGCCGGGACTCCGAAAGGCTGCACGCCAAGCTGGCCGAGCCGATCGAGGCGGCCGAGATCGACCTGGTCTACACCTGTGGTTCGAACATGGCGGCACTCCACAACGCCTTGCCCAAGGCCCGTCGCGGCGGGCACGCCGCCGATGCCCTGAGCCTGGCACCCTTGGCCGCCGCAGGGCTCAGGCCGGGCGACACGGTCCTTGTCAAAGGCTCGCAGGGCAGCCGCATGGCCCTGGTGATCGAGGCGCTGGCATCGCTCGAGGGCGACCCGGCGCGCGCGGCCAACGGCGAGTGAGAGGCACGCCCATGCTGTTCAACCTCCTGGTCCCGCTCGCAGACGAACACATCATCTTCAACGTGTTCCGCTACCTCACTTTCCGCAGCGGCGGCGCGGTGATCACCGCGCTCCTGATCAGCTTCGCCCTGGGGCCCAGCGTGATCGCCTGGCTCAAATCGAAGCAACGCGAAGGCCAACCGATCCGCGACGACGGGCCGGAGAGCCATCTGCTGACCAAGCAGGGCACCCCCACCATGGGCGGCGTGCTGATCCTCATGGCGATCGCCATTTCCACGCTGCTCTGGGCCGACCTCACGAACGGCTTCGTCTGGGCGATTCTTTTCGTCACCATCGGCTTCGGCATGATCGGCTTCGGCGACGACTACCTGAAGCTGACGCGGCGCAGCTCCAAGGGCCTGCCGAGCCGCTTCAAGTTCCTGGCCCAGATCGCCATCGGCACCGCCGCCACCCTGTGGATCGTCCATATCAGCCCCGAGCAGATGCAGACCCATCTGGCGATCCCGCTGTTGAAGGGAGTCCTGGTCAACCTCGGCTGGTTCTTCGTGGCTTTCGCGGTGTTCGTCATGGTCGGCGCGTCGAACGCGGTCAACCTGACAGACGGGCTCGACGGCCTGGCCATCGTGCCGGTCATGATCGCCGCCGGATGCTTCGCGCTGATCGCCTGGCTGGTCGGCAACACGGTCTTCGCCGGCTACCTGCAGGTCCACTATGTGGCCGGCACCGGCGAACTCGCCGTGTTCTGTTCCGCGCTGGTCGGCGCCAGCCTCGGGTTCCTCTGGTTCAACGCCCCGCCGGCCATGGTCTTCATGGGCGATACCGGGTCGCTGTCCTGCGGCGGCGCATTGGGCGGCGTGGCGGTCATCACCAAGCACGAACTCGTGCTCGCCATCATCGGCGGTCTCTTCGTCTTGGAAACCATCTCGGTCATCGTTCAGGTCGCCTCGTTCAAGCTGACCGGCAGGCGCATATTCCGTATGGCGCCCCTGCACCATCACTTCGAGAAGCAGGGCTGGGCCGAACCGACCATCGTGATCCGCTTCTGGATCATCGCGGTGATCCTGGCCCTTGCCGGCCTGTCCACCCTGAAGCTGAGATGAGGGGCGGCCGACGTGATTGACCTTTCCTTCTTCGGCGGCCTTCCGGTGGCGGTCCTCGGGCTCGGCAAGTCGGGCCTGTCGGCGGCCCGCGCGCTGAGGGAGAGCGGCGCCGAGGTCTGGGCCTGGGACGACAACGCGGACCGCCGCGCCGCGGCCGCGGCCGAGGGAGTTCCGCTGGTCGACCTGACCGGCTGCGACTGGCAGGAGCTGACCAGCCTGGTGATCTCGCCGGGCATCCCGCACAGCCATCCCGCGCCCCATCCGGTGGCCGCCCTGGCGCGCGAACACCGCTGCGAGATCATCGGTGACATCGAACTTCTGGCACGCTCCCAGCGCGACGCCAGCTATCTCGGGGTCACGGGAACCAACGGCAAGTCCACGACCACCGCCTTGATCGGTCACATCCTCGAGACCTCCGGACGCGAGGCCCAGGTCGGCGGCAACCTCGGGACGCCGGCGCTCGACCTTGAGCCGCTCGACTCGAGCGGCATCTATGTGCTCGAGATGTCGAGCTACCAGCTCGAGCTCACCCTGTCGGTCACCTTCGATGTGGCGGTGCTGCTCAACGTCACGCCGGACCACCTGGAACGGCACGGCGGCCTCAAGGGCTATGTCGCGGCCAAGCGGCTGATATTCCATCGCCAGACCAGGCCGCGCACCGCGGTGATCGGGGTCGACGACGAGACCTGCCGGGGCATCTGCGGGCAGTTGGCGCAGGCCGGCGAGCAGATCGTCATACCGGTCTCGGGCAGCGGTCCCGCACCGGGTGGCGCCTACGTGGACGGCGGCGTCCTGACCGACGACACCGAGGGCGGCAAAGCCCCGGTTCTCGATCTCCGCGAGGTGCCCAGCCTGCCGGGCCGCCACAACTGGCAGAACGCCGCGGCCGCCTACGCGGCCTGTAAGACTCTCGGCGTACAGCCGCCGGTCATCGCCGCCTGCCTGAGCAGCTTTCCGGGCCTGCCGCACAGGCAGGAGTTGGTCGCGGTGGTCGACGGCGTCAGCTACGTCAACGATTCCAAGGCGACCAACGCCGACGCCGCAGCCAAGGCGCTGGCCTGCTACGACGACGTCTACTGGATCGCCGGCGGGCGGCCCAAGGAGACCGGGCTTGCCGGCCTCGAGCCCTTGTTCCCGCGGATCGTGCGGGCCTTTCTGATCGGAGAGGCCGAGGACGCTTTCGCCACGGCCCTGGACGGCCGGGTCGATTTTGCGCGCTGCGGCGACCTGGTCCGCGCGACCGGTCTGGCCCAGGCAGCGGCCAAGGCCGAAAAGCGGCCGGGCGCCGTCGTGCTGCTGTCGCCAGCGGCGGCATCGTTCGACCAGTTCTCCGACTTCGAGGAACGCGGCGAGCGCTTCCGCGCCCTGGTCGAGGCCTTGCCGGGCCAACACGCGGACCTGGATCCGAGCGGGAGGGTGTTGCAGTGACTGCCTTCGCACGGACCGATACGAGCGCCCTGGGCCGGTGGTGGTGGACCGTGGACCGCTGGATTCTGGCGGCTCTGATCGTCCTGATGGGCTTTGGCGCGGTCCTGGTTCTGGCCGCCTCGCCCGCGATGGCCGAGCGGATCGGCCTGCCCGGGTTCCGGCTGGCGCAGCGGCAGTTCGCGCTTTTGCCGCTCGCGGTGCTGACCGTAGTCGGCGTTTCCCTGCTCAGCCCGCGCTGGATCCGGCGCCTGGCGGTCCTCGGCTTCGCCGGATCGCTGGCCCTCTGCCTCCTAACGCTGTCGGTCGGGGTCGAGATCAAGGGCGCGACCCGCTGGATCAGCCTGGCCGGCCTGTCGCTTCAGCCCTCGGAGTTCCTGAAGCCCTGTTTCGTCGTAGTCTCGGCTTGGATGTTCGCCGCGGAGAAAGGTGAAGAGGGCATCCCGGGCAGCATGATCGCGATCGTGCTGTGGCTCGCCGCGATGACGCTACTGCTGCTGCAACCCGATGTCGGCCAGGCCTTCCTGGTCACCGCCGTCTGGGGCTTCCAGTTCTTCCTCGCCGGCCTGCCCCTGCTGTGGGTCGGTGTGCTGAGTGCAGCCGGTCTGGTGGCCCTGGCTATCGCATACTTAGCCCTGCCCCACGTCGGTGCCCGCATCGACTCCTTTCTCGACCCGCAGGCCGGCGACCGCTACCAGATCGACCGCTCGATCGAGGCCTTCATGAACGGCGGTCTGCTCGGACGCGGCCCGGGCGAAGGCACGGTGAAGGCACTGTTGCCGGATTCCCATTCCGACTTCATTTTCGCGGTGGCCGGCGAGGAACTCGGCCTGATCGCCTGCCTGATCATTCTCGCCCTGTTCGGCTTCGTCGTCCTACGCGGCTTCGCCCGGGTCTTCCAGGACAACTCCCTCTTCGTGCTTCTGGCGGCCGGCGGCCTGCTGGCGCAGTTCGGCCTGCAGGCGCTTATCAACATGGCCTCGACCCTGCACCTGATGCCGACCAAGGGCATGACGCTGCCGTTCATCAGCTATGGCGGCTCCTCCTTGCTGGCCCTGGCGCTCGCCATGGGCATGGTGCTGGGCCTGACACGGCGGCGTGTCGGAATCGGAGAGGCGGTATGAACGTCGCCCCGCCACGCAAGGTCGTGCTGGCCGCCGGAGGCACCGGCGGGCACATGTTCCCCGCGGAGGCCCTGGCGCGCGAACTGCTTGCCCGGGGCTGCGCGGTCGCGCTGGTGACCGACCGGCGCGGCGCCGGCTTTGGACCGGACCTGCACCAGGTGGAAATCCATCGGATCAGCGCCGGCGGGGTGGCCGGCGGCAGCGCGCTGAAAAAGCTCAAGGGGCTGCTGAGCCTGGCTGTCGGTTTCATGCAGGCCCGCGGCCTGGTCAAACGACTCGGGGCGGATGCCGTGGTTGGGTTCGGCGGCTATCCCTCTGTCCCGACGGTGCTGGCGGGTGCCCAGGCCGGTTTGCGCGTGGTGCTGCATGAGCAGAACGCGGTCCTCGGCCGGGCCAACCGGCTCCTGGCGTCGCGGGCGCAGGCCATCGGCACTTGCTTCGCCCGGGTCGAAGGCCTGACCCCCGCCGGCCGCGCAAGGGTGACGGTGACCGGCAACCCGGTGCGTCCGGCCATCACCGAAGTGGGCCGTAGGCCCTATGCCCCGCCCGACCAAGCCGGCAGGCTGCGGCTTCTGGTGACCGGTGGCAGCCAGGGCGCGCGCGCCTTCAACGATCTCGTCCCCGCGGCCGTCCAGCGCCTGCCCGAGGGACTGCGCCGCCGCTTGGAGGTCAGCCAGCAGGTGCGTGGCGACGCGCTCGAGCACGTCGCGGCGGTCTACCGGGAGTGCGGGGTGGCGGCGCACCTTGCCGGGTTCCTCGAAGACATGCCGGAGCGCCTGGCCGGCGCCCACCTGGCCATCTGCCGCGCGGGCGCCTCGACCATAGCCGAGCTGGCCGCGACCGGCCGGCCGGCCATCCTGGTGCCCTACCCCTTCGCTACGGACGACCACCAGACCGCCAACGCCCAGGCCCTGGTCGATGCCGGAGGGGCCTGGCTGATCCCGGACCGGTCGCTGAGCCCCGAGGTCCTGGCCGACCGGCTCGGCGCCCTCTTCGCGACACCCGCGCTATTGGCCCGCGCCGCCCAGTGCGCGACCGCCTTCGCCCAGCCGGACGCCGCCCGGCGCCTGGCCAACCTGGTGTTTCCGGAGGCTCAATCCAACGGTGGCGAAGAGCCGCCGAAGGAGGCCGCCGCATGAGAGGCTTGCCACTCGATCTCGGCACCATTCACTTCGTCGGCATCGGCGGGATCGGCATGTCCGGCATCGCGGAGATCCTGCACAACCTGGGCTACCACGTGCAGGGCAGCGATATCGCGGAGAACGCCAACGTACAGCGCCTGCGCAAGCTCGGTGTCAAGGTGGCGATCGGCCACGCGCCGGCGAACGTCGACGAGGCCCAGGTCGTCGTGATCTCCTCGGCGGTCAAGCCCGATAATCCAGAGGTCGTCGCCGCGCGCGAGCGCTTTGCCCCGATCGTGCGGCGGGCCGAGATGCTGGGCGAACTGATGCGGCTCAAGTGGTCGGTCGCCGTCGGCGGTACCCACGGCAAGACCACCACCACCTCTATGATCGCCGCGATGCTCGACGCCGGCGGCCTCGACCCGACCGTCATCAACGGCGGCATCATCAACGCCTATGGCACGAACGCCCGTCTGGGCGAGGGCGACTGGATGGTGGTCGAGGCCGACGAAAGCGACGGCAGCTTTGTGAAGCTGCCGGCCACCATAGCGGTCGTCACGAATATCGATCCGGAGCATATGGATCACTACGGCTCGGCCGACGCCCTGCACGACGCCTTCGAGACCTTCATAGAAAACATCCCCTTCTACGGCTTCGCGGTGCTGTGCATCGACCACCCGGTGGTCCAGTCGCTCATCGGGCGCATCGAAGACCGCCGCATCGTCACCTATGGACTGAGCCCTCAGGCCGAGGTGCGCGCCACGAACATCATGAGCGAGCCGGAGGGATCCCGCTTCGACGTCGTGCTGACCTACCGAAGACAGGGCGAGGAGCACACGATCCAAGATCTCAGCCTGCCCATGCTGGGCCAGCACAACGTGCAGAACGCGCTCGCCGCCGTCGCCATCGCCGGCGCGCTCGACCTGGAAGAGCCGGTGATCCGCAAGGGGCTCGCCGACTTCGCCGGCGTCAAACGGCGTTTCACCAAGACCGGAGAGGTCGGCGGCGTCACGGTCATCGACGACTACGGCCACCATCCGGTGGAGATCGCAGCCGTCCTGAACGCCGCCCGGCAGGCCACCGAGGGCAAGGTCGTCGCGGTCGTTCAACCGCATCGCTACTCGCGCCTGGCCGCCCTTTTCGAGGATTTCTGTAGCTGCTTCAACGACGCCGACCAGGTCATCGTGGCCGAGGTCTACGCCGCCGGCGAGTCGCCGATCGAAGGCGCCAGCCGCGACGCCCTGGTCGAGGGATTGCGCGGCCACGGTCACCGCCATGCCCAGCCCTTGGACAACGAGCGGGACCTGCCCCGCATGGTCCGCGAGTTGACCGCGCCGGGTGACATGGTGGTCTGTCTTGGGGCCGGCAACATTACGGCCTGGGCGAATGCCCTGCCGCAACAGCTGACCGAGCTGTCGAACGCCGGCGAATCGAAGCCGGCGGGGGCGAAACCATGATGCCGATGACCGCGCCGCCAGCATCCCGCCTGATCGACCGGCTGCCACCTGTGCGCGGCCGCCTGAGCGAGAACGCGGCGCTCGCGGGCATCACCTGGTTCCGGGTCGGTGGTCCGGCCGAAGTAATGTTTCGGCCGGCCGATCGCGAGGACCTGTCGGCCTTCCTGAAGGCCAAGCCGGAGGACGTGCCGGTCACCGTGATCGGGGTCGGTTCCAACCTGCTGGTCCGCGATGGCGGCGTGCCGGGCGTCGTGCTGCGCCTGGGACGCGGCTTCGTCGAGATCGCGGTCGAGGACAGCGACCTTCTGTGCGGTGCCGGGGCCCTCGACCTCAACGTGGCGACCGCCGCCAGACGCGCAGGCCTCGGCGGGCTCGAGTTCCTGTGCGGCGTACCCGGCACGATCGGCGGCGCGCTGCGCATGAACGCGGGCGCCTATGGCCGGGAGACGAAGGACGTCGTGGTCTGGGCCGAGGCCGTCGACCCCCGGGGCCGGATACACCGACTGGACCCGGAGGCGCTGGGCTTCACCTATCGCCGCTCCGCGGTGCCGCAGGACTGGATCTTCCTGGGCGCCCGCCTGCGTGGCGGACCGGACGAGCCGGACGCGATCGCCGCGCGCATGGCCAAGATCCAGGAGACGCGGGCCGAGAGCCAGCCGCTGCGCACTCGCACCGGCGGCTCGACTTTCAAGAACCCGCCCGGGGCGAAGGCCTGGCAGCTGATCGACCGGGCCGGCTGCCGCGGCCTCAGGCGTGGCGGCGCCATGGTCTCCGAAAAGCACTGCAATTTCCTGATCAACACCGGCGACGCCACCGCGGTCGACCTGGAAGAGTTGGGCGAGGAGGTGCGCCGCCGGGTCCATGCGGCGAGCGGCGTGGAACTCGACTGGGAGATTCGCCGGATCGGCGTTCCCGCCGCCGGGCCGAATTCGGAGGAGCCCGCATGAGCAAGCGTGTCGCTGTCCTCATGGGCGGCCCCTCGGCCGAGCGGGAGGTCTCGCTGGTGAGCGGCCGGGAGTGCGCCGCCGGGCTCAGGAAGGCCGGCTACAAAGTGAGTGAAATCGACGTCGGTCACGACCTGGCCGCCCTGCTCGAGGCACTCTCCCCGCGCCCGGACGCGGTCTTCAACGCCCTGCACGGCCGTTGGGGCGAAGACGGCTGCGTCCAGGGCGTCTTGAACCTGATTCAGCTTCCCTACACCCATTCCGGCCTGCTGGCCTCGGCAGTGGCCATGGACAAGCCCATGGCAAAGCAGCTTTTCGCCGCCGCGGGGCTGGCCTGTCCCGAGGGGGTCATCGTCCACCGCGACGAGGTCCTGGCCGGCGACGTCATGGCCCGGCCTTACGTCATCAAGCCGCCGAACGAGGGCTCGAGCGTTGGCGTGCGTATCGTCACCGAGGGCGCCAACGAGCCGCCGTTGTCCGGTACGACCTGGCAATTCGGCGAGATGGTGATGGTCGAGCGTTACGTGGCCGGACGCGAGCTCACCGTGGCCGTCATGGGCGATCGGCCGCTCGCAGTCACCGAGATCAGGCCGCAAGAGGGCTTCTACGACTACGAGGCCAAGTACACGGAGGAGCATGCCGCCAGGCACGTGGTCCCCGCGAAGGTGCCCAAGAAGATCGCGGACAAGGCCATGGACATGGCTCTACGAGCGCACCAGGTGCTCGGCTGTCGCGGGATCAGCCGCGCGGACTTCCGTTACGACGACACGCGGAGCAAGCCGGGCGAGCTTTTCCTGCTCGAGGTCAACACGCAACCGGGCATGACCCCGTTGAGCCTGGTGCCGGAACAGGCCGCGCATCAAGGCATCTCGTTCGCCGAGCTCTGCGCCTGGCTGGTGGAGAACGCCGCATGCGACGCTTAATCGCCAAGACACCGCCGCGCCCGGCAAAAACGCGTAGCGGCAAGCCGGTCCATCCCCGCGCTCGCTCCAGGTTCGTCCGGCGGCGCGCCCTGGCCCTCGGGATCGGCATCGCGCTCGTCCTGTCCCTGGCCAGCTCCGCATGGCTATGGCACAGCGGCTGGCTGGGTCGGCAGGCCGACCGCATGGCGGAGGCCGCATACCAGCTCACGGCCGACGCCGGATTCGCGGTCGACGACGTGCTGGTGGAAGGGCGCGAACGGACGGACCCGGCCGCGATTCTGGCCGCCCTGAGGGTCCAACGCGGCACTCCTATCCTGGCGATCGAGCCACGGGCCGCCCGGGCCCGACTGGAGGCCTTGCCCTGGGTGCGCCAGGCGACCGTCGAGCGACGCCTGCCCAAGCTGGTCTATATCCGCCTGACCGAGCGCAGCCCGCTCGCGCTCTGGCAGTTGGACGGCAAGCTGTCGGTGATCGACCAGAGGGGGCAGGTGATTCCGGGCGTGTCCGCGAAGCAGTTCGCCCGACTGCCGCTGGTGGTCGGCCGGGGTGCGCCCCATCACGCCGCGGCCCTGATCGCCATGCTCGACCGCGAGCCTGAACTCAGGCCGCTGGTCACGGCCGCAGTCAGGGTCAGCGGACGCCGCTGGAACCTGCACCTGCGGGGCGGAATCGACGTACGGCTGCCCGAGACCGATCCCGCCGAGGCCTGGGTACAGTTGGCCCGGCTCGAACGGGAGCACGGCGTGCTGGGGCGCGATGTGGTGGCCATCGACCTACGGCTACCCGGCCGGCTGGTGGTTCGCACGGCGCCGGACGCTCGCATAAGAAACGCCGTGTCTAAGGCGGGCCACAACACCTGAGAGGCCCGGCGTGAGACGCGAGAGGGGAAGAAAGACGTATTGAGATGAGAACCGGCCTCGGCAAAACACGAAACGGTCTGACCGCCGCGCTCGACGTGGGCAGCAGCAAGGTCTGTTGCTTCATTGCCGCGACGGAGGAATCCGGACGGCCGCGTGTCCTGGGCATCGGCCAACAGGCCAGCCGGGGCGTGAGGAACGGAAACGTGGTCGACATGGAGGGCTGCGAAGGCGCCATCCGGAACGCCGTGCACGCTGCAGAGCAGATGGCCGGCGATACCATCGAACAGGTTGTGGTCAATCTTTCGGGTGGTCATCCCGCCTCGAATTCGATCGGCATCGAGGTGTCCATCGCCGGTCACGAAGTCGGCGAATCCGACCTGCGCCGCGCCCTTCAGCACGGCCGCCAAGTGAACGGCACCAGCGACACAAACGGCCAGAGCCGGCGACTGATCCACTCGATCCCGGTCGGCTACAGCATCGACGACAGCCGTGGAATTCGCGATCCACGCGGCATGTACGGCGAACGGCTGGGCGTCAGGATGCATTTGGTCACCGCGGGGGCGAGCGCGATTCGCAACCTGACGACCTGCATCGGACGATGTCACTTGAGTGTCGCCGGTTTCGTCGTCTCGCCCTACGCCGCCGGATTGGCCACCTTGGTCGAGGACGAGATGGACCTCGGCGTGACCCTGGTCGACATGGGTGGCGGAACGACCACGATCGCTTTGTTTTTCGGCGGCAACGTCATCTATACGGATGTGGTTCCGGTGGGCGGCATTCACGTCACCAACGACATCGCCCGTGGGTTGTCGACCCCGTTGGCCCACGCCGAGCGGCTGAAGACGCTATACGGGCATGCCATGGCCGCCGCCGCCGCCGAGCGCGAGATGATCGACGTGCCCCGGGTCGGCGAGGACCAGCAAGAGAACGAGTCCCTGCAAGTTCCGCGCTCGATCCTGTTCGGGATCATACAGCCGCGCCTGGAAGAAACCTTCGAGCTGGTCCGTTCGCGTCTCGAAACCAGCGATCTGGCCCAGGTGGTCGGGCGCCGCGTGGTGTTGACCGGCGGCGCCAGTCAGCTGCCGGGCCTGCGCGACCTGGCGGCCCTGATCCTGGACAAACAAGTGCGGGTCGGCCGGCCGAACCGGGCGCTGGGCCTGGCCGAGGCGACCAGCGGGCCGGCCTTCGCGACCTGCGCCGGACTCCTGACCTTTGCCGTCGAGAGCAATCTGGCCGCATCCCGGCAGCCAACGCCGAAACTAAAGCACCCGAGCAGTTTTATGGGCCGACTTGGAGACTGGGTCCGTGAACATTTTTGAGTTCGACAATCCGGACGTCCCGACCGGATCGGGACAACTAGCCGGCCCGCCCGGCAGCGTGGGCCGAGACTCCGGCCAGTGGAGGAAGCGATGACCTTGAACCTTAATGTACCAAGCGCGAAGGAGCAGCTATCCCCGCGTATCACTGTGATCGGCGTCGGCGGCGCCGGGGGCAATGCCGTCAACAACATGATCCAGTCCAGCCTGGAAGGCGTCGACTTTCTGGTCGCCAATACCGACGCTCAGGCGCTTGCCCAGACGCTTTGCGACCGGAGCATCCAGCTCGGACGCAACATCACACAGGGGCTCGGCGCGGGCTCGCGCCCCGATATCGGGCGCGCCGCGGCGGAGGAGGCCCTGGACGAGATCCTCGGCCAACTGGACGGTTCGAACATGGTCTTCGTGACCGCAGGCATGGGCGGCGGCACCGGCACCGGCGCCGCGCCGGTGATTGCCCGGGCGGCGCGCGAGGCCGGGATTCTGACGGTCGGCGTGGTGACCAAGCCGTTCCATTTCGAGGGCGTGCACCGCATGCGCCTTGCCGAATCCGGCATCACCGAACTGCAGCAATACGTGGACACGCTGATCATCATCCCGAACCAGAACCTGTTCCGGGTCGCCAACGAGAAGACCACTTTCGCCGACGCCTTCAAGATGGCCGACGACGTGCTCGACTCCGGCGTGCGCGGCGTGACCGATCTCATGGTCATGCCGGGCCTGATCAACCTCGACTTCGCCGACATTCGGGCCGTCATGACCGAGATGGGCAAGGCCATGATGGGCACCGGCGAGGCCGAGGGCGAAAACCGTTCGGTCGAGGCCGCCGAAGCGGCGATCTCCAATCCGCTACTGGACGACGTCTCCATGAAGGGCGCACGCGGCGTCCTCATCAACATCACCGGCGGCGCCGACATGACCCTTTTCGAGGTCGACGAGACAGCCAACCGGATCCGCGACGAGATCGACCCCGAGGCGAACATCATTTTCGGCTCGACCTTCGTACAGAGTCTGGAAGGACGGATACGGGTCTCGGTGGTGGCGACCGGGATCGATGCGGAAGAGGTTACGACACCGCATCCGGTGGCTCTCAGCCTGGTCTCCAGCCGGGCCAGCACCAGGGCCGTCGCCGCGCCCGAGATCACCCAGCAGGCCCAAGCCGCTGCATCCCCTTCTATGAGCGGCGCATACGGTGTCCAGTCGCTTGCCGTCGACACCGACGCCGGTGACCCGGACGCCCGCGGACCACTGATGTCGTCCGAGCCCGCACGGCACGTTCCGACCGAGCTGAGCGGGGACGACGACGAAACCCCGGCGATCCATGTGGAAAGTCCGGGATTGATCCGCAGCGCCGCACCGATGGCCAGGCGGGAATCAGAGACGTCGGATCGCCGAGCCGCTGCCGAGGAGTCGACCGAGGGCTTCATCGCGCCGCCCCCCGCCGAGCCGGACACGAGCCCCTCCCTCCCGGTCGAGGCCGGTCTCACTCGTGCCGGCTCCCCGGAGACCGAACCGACCCGGCCGACCCAAGACCGCCTGGCTGGCGAGACGAGGGAGCCGGTGCGGAGCGGACGGAGACGCTCTCAGAGCCTGTTCGCCAGGGTCTCCGATGCGGCGCGTGCTTTCCAG
>Ga0224499_10000244_pt1 | contig 13863 bp, 13 predicted proteins | sample SF_Jul11_sed_USG_3_FD_168125 | JGI IMG/M metagenome (GOLD analysis project Ga0224499, IMG submission 168125) | Sediment microbial communities from San Francisco Bay, California, United States - SF_Jul11_sed_USGS_24 | ecosystem: Environmental > Aquatic > Marine > Sediment | place: USA... | reverse complement strand
CCCTCGATCGTCGAGGGCAACCGCGACATGCGCCTCGACGCCTACCGCCAGGTGCGCGACCAGCTCATGCGCCGCATCGAGCAGCGCTTCGAACTCGATTTGAAACCGGTCCCGTGAGGGGGCGGGTGTCGGCCGGTTTCGCGCGTAGCGCCTCGGTCTGAAAACCTCCCGGAATGACATTCGAGACGTCCACTTTCTGGCTAGCCTGCATTTCTCACCAGCGCTGTAATGCTGTTGAAGTTTGGTCAGGGCCGAGCAGCAGCAACGGCTGAAGGCTGTTTGTGCATGGGGGTGGCGTCCCATGATCCGCGCAATCTCGCTCGGAACCGTCCCGGCTCAATCCGCTCATCAAGGTCGAGCTGGCCGTAGTGCTTGCCCATCGCAACTGGGGAGAATACCAGTGTTGCACTTCATTTGTGAGTCTAGCGGCTGTCGCCCGAAATCAATGAATGCGCCGCTCAATCTCTCTTACTATGAGCCGAGCGCCTTCATCGGACAAGTGATCATCATCGTAATAGAGAGGTATTGATTCATGCTGCGCGACACACTCACCCTCTTTGAGAGACTCGCAGAAGATTCGATCGGGTCGAACGTCCAATATTTTATCGTTATACTCAGATAATTCTTCAAAAATAGATATGATAAACCGATTTCTGTCATCGTAAACCTGTTTTGGGAAAGATAAACTCTCTAGAACTATTCCGTTTGCTTCATAGAAATCCAGGTTTTCTTTGAATATGTCCCAACCGATCTCCGGTATTGGGTATACGAGAACGATTGGCAAAGCGTCGCTTAAACCATTAATCAACTCTGATAGCGCTTCCGACTTGGAAGTTGCATCAAACCGAAAGCCCCCATCGTCTTTCAAGACCGCAAACTCTCTGTAGTTCGCTCTCTCAATGCCGCCGATGCCATTGTCGAAGTGGAGATTGTCTATCACGCCATCAATTGGAAAGAGACGAAAACTCCATCGAATCGCAACCACCGCGATATCTGCATTCTTCTTCAAATATTCCGTCAGCAAAGAAAATCGTGCCAGGCATCTCTCGAGGGCTCTTCCATCTCTCAGGGACGTTTCGACGATACGCGGCACCACCTCGCATCTGTCCATGCGCACCTTTATGCCCTTCAGCCGGTTTCTCTTGAGCATCAAGTCCAATTCCCGGCTGATGGCTTGGGCGTGAGAATCCCCGTACAAGGCGACCGTGTTCTCGGACGCCGCGTCGCCGAAAGAGCAGACGGACAGGCCGTCGAAGCCGTCCGCCGGCTCCAGCTCGCATATGTCGCCTTGCTTGTCCAAGCGTTCGCTGAAGCTCGTCCATTCTATGTTCGGAGGAAAGTCGATTCTCGCCCTGAATCCGTCGTTGGCGTATCCGATCACGCCGAAGGCTATGAACGCGGCGGAAACCGTTGCCGCGGAGGTGAACAGGACGCGGCGTTTCACCAAGCCTTTCTGCCTGAAAGGCATTTCGACGTATCGCCAGCTCAGGTAAGCGAGCGGAAAGGTGGCGACGCACAAGGCTCCGGCCAGAACCGCCGAAGGATCCGAAACGCTGTAATGTTTGGCGAAAGCAAGAAGCGGCTGATGCCATAGATAGGCGCTGTAACTGATCAGCCCCACACCAACCAACAGCCTGTTGCCGAGAATGCGGTTGGCAAGCGTGCCTTCGTTCGCGCAGAGAATCAGCAGTACCGTGCCCACGGCTGGCACAAGCGTGAAAAAGCTCGGAAAAGGCGTCGTCTCGTCGAAGGTGAAAACAGCGTATGCAATGAGTGCCAGACCAGCCGAGGCCAGCGCGTTGTACATCGATGACGGCAACGATCGCACGTTCTTTTCGCTACAGTAGAATGCGGCAAAGGCGCCTATCAGAATTTCCCACCCGCGTGTCGGAAGCAGGTAAAATGCGCCACTAACGACTTTCGGGTGCGGAACCAATGAAGGGGCAAACTGCGCCGTACTTAGACTGGTTATGAATACAGCGGCGAGTGTCACCAATATCCATCGCTTGCCCAGTCGCCAGGTCAGCATCAAGAATAGCGGGAAAAGGATGTAGTATTGCTCTTCGGCGGCCAAACTCCACGTATGCAGTAACGGCTTCAGCTCGGCGCTTCGATCGAAGTATCCGCTTTCAAGCCAAAAAAGAATATTCGACCAAAATGTCGAAGTTGCGATAATGCTGTTGGAGAAATCTTCCATTTCCTGCGGCATCAACCACACCCACGCAAACGGTACGCATGCCGCCATCACAAAGAACAGTGCAGGCAGGATCCTTCGCGCTCTGCGCTCGTAGAAGTTCAGGAGGCTGAACTTACCCTCGTCCATTTCCGACAGGATGATGCTCGTGATGAGGAAACCACTGATGACGAAGAACACATCGACGCCGACGAACCCGCCGGCAAAAACTTCGAACCCGGCGTGAAACAGGATTACAGGAACGACGGCAACGGCTCGCAAGCCGTCTATTTCGGCACGATAGCGCAATGGGGTACCTTTGATTGAAGGCGATGCCGATCGGGTATGATTCGCCCTTGGGCAAACGCACCGTTCAACATTGCCAGCGTAAATCCATGTCTTCTGAAGAATTTCCAGACAGCGCCCAAATCCTCGCTGCGCACGTCTTTGAAGCATCGAGCTTTCTTGCTTTCAATCCGGCAATGCGAACGTAGATCTCGTCGATCGTCATCATAGTGCTGTCTCCTTTCCATCGAACACGTCCTTCACCGACACGCAGGCATCCGGTATTCCGGCGAGGGTTTATCCAACTTCTTCTGTCGGAAATTTCGGATCACGAGATAAATAGACTTCACTGTGTTTCGGTTTGATTGATGGCTCGACAATATTCCAGGCCTCCCCCCACGGGGTTCAAGTTGCAGATTTCATCCCTTGGCGACGACGTCTGATGGCGAATCCGACAGAAGACCCAAGGACGCCGCCCCCCCAGGACCGCAGTGACCAAGGGAGCGGCCCATAAGGCACCGAAACTAGCGATCCCGGCCTTTTCCGGAGCATTGGCATCGTAGACCAGCACCACGACCTGCTCCCCCAACGGTACAAAGGTTTGTTGCTCTTTTGAGAACGGAACTCGGTATCTTCGCCCGACTCCGTCTGAAATTGGATTACGGCTTGGTACACGATGCCGCTGTAACGGTCTCCGGACCCGTCGGATCCCAATTGCGCTCGCATGACGGTTCCTTCCGCCCGCTTGCCATCTGTGACCAAATACAGGCTCTCATTGGCCAGCAAGATGCTCGATGCCAGTAAAGCCAGCCCGGCCAGACCAAGAATCCCCGGGAGGTTTCGATTCACTGTCTTGACTCCGGCAGGTAATGGTTGCGCAGGGAACCGCATCCTGCATCGAAGTCTAGCCTCGGCGCAGTTAACAGCAGCTTTACTATACAGAGGCTACCAATCAGTTTTGGATTCAGCGGACAGTTTCCTTGCCTCGCGGAATAGAAGGTTTCGGGGTGGAAGGAGTTCACTATGCCGTCCCGAGACCTGCAGGTTCTGCCGTCGTGCCCAAATCCGGTTAAGATCGGGGGCTAGCCCACCCTTCCCACCAGCGCTGTAATGCTGTCGAAGCCTGGTCGGAGCCGGGAAGCCGGTCACGGCGATCACGCTGGCGCTGACGCCGTTCCGGCGGCTGGTCAAGGACTACTTCACGGTCTGCGAGACCTATTTCGAGGCGATCCGGACCGCCAGCCCGTCGCGCATCGAGGCGATCGACATGGGCCGCCGCGGCCTGCACAACGAGGGCGCGGAGCTGCTGCGCGAGCGGCTGGACAGCAAGGCCGAAATCGACCTCGGCACCGCGCGGCGCCTGTTCACGCTGATCTGCGTGCTGCATATCCGGGGCTGATACCAGGACTCGGCCATGAGCGATACACCCCCCACCCTGTCCCTCCCCCGCAAGGGGGGAGGGGACGCCAAGGCAAGCCAATGGGTTGCGCCCTCCCGGCGTGCGGCGCTCGGGCGGCTTGCGCGGCGCCATCGTCGCTACGGTCGCCCCTCCCCCTCGACGGGGCAGGGGAATCGCATGTGGGCGCGGTGTGTTTGGCGCCCTTCGAGACGCGCCCTTCGGGCGCTCCTCATCCTTCGACAGGCTCAGGATGAGGTTCCTTATTTGCAACAAACAACCATCCTCATGCTGAGCTTCCTCATCCCGAGCTTGTCGAGGGACGAGCATGAGGAGCCGCCCCCATTCGACAGGCTCAGGGTGAGGGCGGCCTCTCGAACCATGGCCATCGAACACCGCTACATGCAATTGCCCTGCTCGACGGCGGGTTCGGGCGGACCGTGGTGCCAGTGGCGCCGCGTAAGCCGGCGGAACGCTCGGGGCGGGGGTGACTCACGCGCTTCCGGCATCGGGGACTAGGGAAAGGTGGCGGACCTGCCCCACGCCGTGCTGTTCAGCTGCACCCGGAACGCGGTCCGTTCGCCCATGGCGGAGGGGCTGCTGAAGTACCTGCTGGGCCACAGGATCTATGTCGACTCCGGCGGCATCCGGCCGCTCGAGATCGATCCCTTCGTGGTCGAGGTCATGGACGAGATCGGCATCGACCTGTCGAAGCACCGCCCCAAGACCTTCGAGGACCTGGAGGACACCTCCTTCGACCTGATCATCTCGCTGTCGCCGGAGGCCCAGCACAGCGCGGTCGAGCTGACCCGGACCATGGCCTGTGAGGTCGAGTTCTGGAACACCCTCGACCCCTCGATCGTCGAGGGCAACCGCGACATGCGCCTCGACGCCTACCGCCAGGTGCGCGACCAGCTCATGCGCCGCATCGAAAAGCGCTTCGAACTCGATTTGAAGCCGGTGCCGTGAGGGGGCGGCGTCGCCGCCGCGGGGTCCGAATAGCCAACCAAACATGTGCCTATCGCTTCGTCTTGGTGTCCGGTCGCGTTTGCCGGCAGCAGTTTCCATGGCTATCATCGCGCAACTCGATTTCCCTTGTAGAGAGCGGAATTGCTGGAGCGCAAAGGGCGAGGGTGAGCGGAGGGAGTGCTGGCTATGGGTTTTGTTGGCCCGGAGGTGGTCTTGGACGAGCCGGCATTCATTCACGAGACCGCGCTGATGTACGGGAAGGTCTATGTGGGACCCGGTGTGTCGATTTGGCCCCAGGTCGTCATCCGGTGCGAATTGAATGAAGTGCGGATCGGAGCGCGCACGAACGTCCAGGACTTCGTGATGATCCATATCGGCTTTGATCACCCGACCCTGATCGGCGACGATTGCTCCATCGCACATCACGCCACGCTGCACGGCTGCACGATCGGCGACCGTTGCCTTGTCGGAATCAACGCGACCGTAATGGATGGCGCAACGATAGGGTCCAACTCCGTTGTCGCGGGCCACTCGATCGTCAATGAAGGCGCGACATTCCCCGAGAATTCGATCATCGCCGGCGTACCAGGCAAACTGATAAAGACGCTGGATGCTTCGGAAGGGAACCTCGCGAACGCGGATTTCTACTACCGAAACGCCCTGAACTACGCCCGGGGCGTCTATCGAACGGCCAAGTCCGGCAGCTAGGGGGTATCCGCTGTACGCCTAATACCCTCTCGTCACCTCGTAACGGCGCCTTCGCACCGTTCGTGCGACCTACTCCTCAAAGCGACCCGTGGCGTCACGATCGCGGTCGTATCGTCTCGTGAGCGGAAACGGCGGCAACCAGGACTCGCGACGGACGATCCAGCTTTCGTAGGTTGGCATCAGTTGGTCAGGGGCATCCAGGGATCCTAGGTTCACTTCGATTTCGTCTGCGCTGCGTGCGAAAATGGACGAGCCGCAGCGGGGACAGAAAAACCGCCCGGCGTAGTCGCGTGTTTCGCCATCGATCGTCACCGCATCCTGAGGGAACACCGCGGAAGCGTGAAAAAGGGCCCCATGATGCTTGCGGCAGTCGAGACAGTGACAAAGGCCGACCCGGTATGGGAGTCCCGACGCCACAATTCGGACGTTGCCGCACAGGCAACCGCCGGTGAATCGGTCCATGCTGCGTCTCCTCCAAACCGGCATTTCCCATTTGGCTTCCTTCTCGTGAGGCTACCGTAGCCGAATGCGGCTTGCCACGGGATTTTGCTCCTCGATCTCCGTGGAGCGCTGTGCTTGAATGGCAAAGGGCGGCAAGATGGGCGGCTCCGGCCGCCGAGATTCGGGGACAGTTTACTTATTTCCCCTAGGGCGCCACGACTAGTGTCCGAAATAAGTATACTGTCCCCAGAATTGAAGCGATCCCCCCGCGCAGCGAGTGGAAAAACGACAACGGCAAGTTCTAAAGCCTGAACCACGGCAGTTCACGGCAGTTCTGAGTTTCGGGGACAGAGTTTCGGGGACAGGTTACGTAATTCTCCCCTTACAGTGGGGTTCAACGACTGGTGCCTTAGATAAGTATACTGTCCCCGGAATTCGAACTTTCGGTTTTGAACCTGGAGCCCGCTTGCCAGCTTTCGTCGTTTTCACATACTATAAAGTGCCAGGTATGATCCCTATCGTCCGCGAGCTGAAACCAGGGGATGTTCTTATCCCATGAGATCCTTGTCGAACTGGGGAATTGTTTTTACTCTGTGTGTGGGATTGGCTTGCCTGCAACCGCTTAGAGGTCATGCCGTGGCTGACGATCAGGATGGCTATTTCCTCATTTTTCAGGAAATGCAGGGCGGTATCGTCAATAACCCGAAAATCGCCATCGATATTGCCGAATTGGTGGTTGCAAATGTCTATGGCGATAACGAGGTCAAGTTGCAAAGACCCTTTGAGGCATTTGATGAGACCGACAGATGGCGGATTGAGGGGAGCTATAATCGGGATAGGAAAATTGAAGGGCATGGGCCTATCGAGATATGGATCCGCAAACGGGATGCCAAGATAATTGATGTGGTGAACCCAGTCATCATGGAAGTGCCGGAAGAAGTACAAGAAATAATCCGAGAAGAAATGAGCAAGAAAAAGTAATAGAATTCAATTCGAATTCAATTCCGGGGACAGTATACCTAGTTCTCCGTGAAGAATCCGAACCAGGGTCAGCGACTGTGTTGCCGTCAAGCGTGATTTGGGTTCCAGCTTTGGCCTGAACGCACGAGTGCGTTGAGAACCAGGGTCATGGAACCAGGGTCAGGCATGCGTTATTGCGTTGTTGCTGGGTGCGGACCGCGCCCTAACGGGGCCGTGCTTGTATTGTTGTACTATTGACCGGTCGCCCGGCCACGCCGCCGGCCCGGGCGCGGCTCGCTCGCAATTCCGGTGACAGTTTACTTATCTTTTCATCGGAAATTTCCGGCCGCTCGAGATCGATCCCTTCGTGGTCGAGGTCATGGACGAGATCGGCATCGACCTCTCCAAGCACCGCCCCAAGACCTTCGAGGACCTGGAGCAATTCCGGTGACAGTTTACTTATCTCTTCATCGGAAATTTCCGGCAGAAAGAGATCGATACACTGTCCCCGGAATTGGGTCCCCGGAATTGGCGTTTTGCCTGGGCCGGCAGGTGTCGGACTAGCCTCGATTGATCCAAAAGGGACATTGGGTGTCCACGCTCTACAGAGGTGGATGTTCCGAATGCCAGCATTATCCGCACTCAATTTTCCCTACCTCGTTGGCGGTAGCCGCCACAACCGCTCGGCATTCTGGTGTGCCACCGCATGGGCGACGTCTGGAGGCAGTTCACTGAGCGCGCGCCGCCATAACTGGACATGCTGGACATAGCTGTTTCGCCAGTTCCGCGCGAAGACGTTGTCGAAGCCGAGGACGAAGCGGTCCTTGTGGAGGACCATCAACGCTTTCCAGTGCGAGGCGACGTGATGGCCGACGAACATGTTCGTGAACGCATAGCCCGAACGGGCGAAGTCGGGGGTCGCGTGCGAGGTGATGAAATAGATGTTCGGATGGTCGTCGATCAGCCGCCCCGCTTCTTTGGCCTCCAGTTGTCCCATGTGGATGAGGGCGAACGGATGCGCAATGTTGGCACGGAGCATGTCCTCCAGCTTCGCCATGAACACGCCCTGGTCTGCGCCTGCTTCGGCAAACTCGATATGGGCGACGAATGGCCATTGCCTTTTGAGCGCCAAGGCAAGGGCAGCCCTGACCCTCGGGTCGTCGGGGGGAACCACTTGCAAGGAGTATGATCCCTTGCCGCCGCGTACCTCCTTTTTCGCGTGGTAGAGGAGGACCTCTCCCATCGCGCCGAACCACGGCGAAGTCGCCTGTTTATCGAGGAACTGCTTGTACTTTTCGAGCTTTTTCGACCTGTATATGCCCCCCTTGGTGCGGAGAGCCGGCGTGATCCGGTGCGGATGGCGCTTGGCGAAGGCGGTCAGATCCCTGGGACGCCGTCCGCCCCATGACGACAGAATGGTGCGCGACACCTCGGCCTCATCCATCAGGGCGAGGATTTCTTCAAGTTCGATTTCTTGGTCGGCTTGGCTGTGGGCGTCGATAATCGGTCCGCGATACTGGGCCACAGCCGGGCCCGCAACAAGCCAATCAACAAGCGGCTTCAGCCAGGCATCGCGCGGCTCCTTGAACGCGGCATGCCCCAGTCCCGTGGAGAGGACGATTTCGTTGTACTTCGGCTGCGCGGAAGCCTTCTCGAAGTACCGCGCGCAAGAACCGAAGTCCGGATCGTCTTCATCGCGCAACGAAAGGAACCGTCCTTTCAACTTCGGTGCATAGTTCGAGTCTATGTACGAGATCCGTCTCTTGTAGGCGCCATTCTCGGCGAAGCAGCCGGCTATGATAACGAACTTGACGTCGGGATTGGCGATCAGCCCGGATGCAATCTGAACCATCAGGCCACCGCGCGAGTATCCCGTAACGGCGATATTCGCGGCTGGCACGCCAGCGGCCAACAGGGACGCCACCTGATCTGCTATTTTCCCGGCGTATTTCTCGTGGTCCTCGGGAAACTTGCCGATCATGCCTTCCCGGCGTTCCTCGCTTATCACCGCGAAGCCTTTTTCCGACAATGCCTTCACAACTCTTCGGTAGCCGGCAATGGCCGTGCTGCGCCCACTGTCCACGCCGCGGCCGTGCATGTGCAGCACATACTGGGCGTCAGGTTCGGGTTTTTCCGGCACCGTTGACATCACGGTGCCGGCTGTCGCGGGTAATGGCAGAGCCATCATGACGGTGGCAACGATCCGTAGGATGAAACGCACGATGCGGCCTCCTCCGATCCATATCGTTGACAAACCTGGGTAACGAAGGTCCAGGATAACACCAAGTCATTACGCCTTGTCGACAAGTCGGTCGAACATACAATCAAGGCGCCCAGAGGATGGTAAAACAGGTACCGCTCAATCTGCTTCGCCACCGGCATCCGATGAACCAACTAGCGGTTGCCGGCCAGGACGTCGATGACCGATTGTGGCTAATCTCGAGTGGCTAATCTCGGCCTCAATCACCGCACCGGAACGATGACCGATTTCGGACATTGAGCCGACAGGCGTCTCCGCTTGGCGCTTTGGGCACCGCCAAATCCAAACCGGGCCACCACCCCTTCGGCGAAAGGTTTGTTTCGCGTGGGGGTATTATGTATTATCCGCCGCGCCCGGTGGACGCTTGGCCGTCGGACCCGCTGAAACGCCCTGCAGGCGGGCGGTTTTTTTTGACCCGCGACCAAGGGGAGAGGATGGTAAAAGAAGACCTGCTCGAGTTTCAAGGCACCGTGGTCGAGCTGCTGCCGAACGCGATGTTCCGCGTGAAGCTCGACAACGATCACGAGGTCTTGGCTCACACGTCGGGCAAGATGCGCAAGAACCGCATCCGCGTTCTCGCCGGCGACCGCGTGAACGTCGAAATGACGCCCTACGATCTCTCCAAGGGTCGCATCACCTTCCGCTTCAAGTAACCGGACGGCCGGCGATGGGCGCCGAGACGAGCGCGCCGTCGCAATCGCCCGGCGCGGGCGAGCGCGCCCATGAGCACGCCCGGGGGGCGCTGCCGCCCCTCGTGCTGGCCTCCGCCTCGCCGCGGCGGCTCGCGCTGCTGCGCCAGATCGGTATCGAACCCGACGCCGTGGATCCGGCCGAAATCGACGAGACCCCGCTCAAGGGCGAGCTGCCGCGCGCCCACGTCCAACGTCTGGCCCAGGCCAAGGCCTCTGCGGTGGCGGCGCGCCAGTCCGGCGCCTTCGTCCTGGCGGCCGACACCGTGGTTGCGCTCGGCCGCAGGATCCTGCCCAAGGCCGAGGACGAGGCCACGGCGCGGCGCTGCCTGGAACGGCTCTCGGGCCGGCGCCACAGGGTGCTGGGTGCCGTCGTGCTGGTCGCGCCGGAGGGCCGCACGGCCGCGCGCCTGGTCACCACGGCGGTCCGGCTGAAGCGCCTGACCGGGCCCGAGATCGAGCGCTACCTGGAAAGCGGCGAGTGGCAGGGCAAGGCCGGCGGCTATGCGATCCAAGGCCGGGCCGCGGCCTTCGTCCCGGCGATCAACGGCTCGTATTCCAACGTGGTCGGCCTGCCGCTGGCCGAGACTGCGGCGCTGCTGTCCGGCCTCGGCTACATGCCGTGACCCGGCGGCTGGTCATCTCCGCCCTGCCCGGCGAGACCCGCGCCGCCTGGCTCGAGGACGGCCGGCTGGCCGACCTGGTGGTGCGGCGCGCGGACCGGCCCTCGCACCTGGGCGACCTCTACCACGGGCGGGTCGCCAAGGTGGACAAGGCGCTGGACGCGGCCTTCGTCGAGCTCGGCCTGGCGCGGCCCGGGCTGCTGCCGCTCAGCGAGGGGCCCGGACGGCGGCTGTCCGAGGGCGACGCGGTGGTCGTGCGGGTGCTGCGCGAGGCCGCCGGCGGCAAGGGCCTGCGCCTCAGCGCCCGGATCAAGGACCCGCCGCCGGACCTGGAAGAGAGGGCGCGCGGCGCCCGGCCGCCGGCCCTGCTGTTGAAAGGCGACGACCCCCTGGAACGGGTGCTGGCGGCGCGTGCCCTGCCCGACGAGATCGTGGTCGACGATCCAGGCACCCACGCGGAGATCAAGGCGCGACTAGCAGGGCGGGGCGATGTGCCGGCGGAAGGCGTGCGGCTCGACCTGGATCCGGCGCCGCTGTTCGAGCGCGAGGGCCTGGAGGGCGAGATCGAGGCCCTGCTGGAGCCGCGGGTCGAGCTGCCTTCCGGCGGCCATCTGCTGGTCGAGCCGGTGCGCACCCTCATCGCGATCGACGTCAACAGCGGCCGCCACGACGGCCGCGGCACGGCGCCGGAGCAGGCGCTCGCCGTGAACCTCGAGGCGGCGGCGGAGGTGCCGCGCCAGCTCCGGCTGCGCGCTCTCTCCGGCCTGATCGTGATCGACTTCCTGGCGCTGCCCGAGGGCGGGCCGCGGCGGCAGGTCGCGGCGGCGCTGCGCGCCGGCCTGAAGGACGACCCCGAGCCGACGCGGGTCGAGGCCATGGCGGCCTCGGGCCTGGTCGAGCTGACCCGGCGGCGCGGCCGTCCGGCGCTGCACGAGCTCTTGACCGGGCCCTGCGGCATCGGCGGCGGCGGCCGGGTCAAGGACCCGGCGACCCTGGCCTTCGAGGCGCTGCGCGCGGTCCGGCGGGAGGCGGCGGCCCGGCCCGAGGCCGCAGTGACTCTCGGCGCCGCCCCGGCGGTGATCGCCGCGCTCGAGACCGGCCCCGCGGCCGCGGCGCGCCAGGCGCTGGAAGCGCGGCTCGGCCGCCCGCTCGCGCTCGTCAACGAGGTCGCGGCCCCGGGCGAGCCCGCCGAGATTGTCCTGGAGACTTGAGTGGCCAGGGTCTGCGCGCTCCTCCTGCTGCTCCTGCTTCCCGGCGCCTGCGGCCCGTCGGCACCTAAGCTGCCGCCGCTGCCCGAGGACGCGTTGGTCCTGGCGTTCGGCGACAGCCTGACCTTCGGCACGGGCGCCACGGCGGACACCAGCTATCCCGCCGTCCTCGAAGGCCTGATCCGCCGCAAGGTGGTCCGCGCGGGCGTGCCGGGCGAGGTCTCGGCCAGGGGCCTGCAGCGCCTGGCCGGCGCGCTCGAGCAATACCGGCCTGACCTGCTCATCCTGTGCCACGGCGGCAACGACATTCTGCGCCTCAAGGACGACCGGAAGACCGCGGCGAACATCCGCGCCATGGTCGAGCTGGCCAGGGGCCAAGGCGTCGAGGTGGTCCTGATCGGGGTCCCGAAGCCGGGCCTGTTCCTGTCGGACGGGGCCGGGTTCTACGAACGGATCGCCGAGGCGCTCGACGTCCCCTACGCGGGCGAGATCCTGGCCGAGATCCTGGGCAGCCCGTCCCTGAAGAGCGACACGATCCACCCCAACGCCGCCGGCTACCGCAAGCTGGCCGAGGCGGTGGCCGCCCTCCTGCGCAAGAGCGGCGCGATCTGATCAAAAAAGGTATCAGGAACCTTTTTTCGATAGAATATATATAATTGTCAATGTATTAGATGCCAAGGAATTGGCTATAAAAAAGGTTCCTGACACCTTTTTTATCGTTGTCGCCTAAAGATCAACGCGCCGGCCGCCTCCTTGAAAACGCCTTACCCTCACACTGAGCCTCCTCATCCCGGGCCCCCTCATCCCGAGCCTGTCGAGGTGCGAGGGTGAGCGTTCGCACTTTTTCAGCAGCCTGCTAGACTGCCCGCCATGAGCGACGACGACCGCATCGTGCCCCTGCCGCGCAAGCGCAAGACGGCTGCCCTTTGCCCGGTCTGCGGCGCGCCCGCGGTGGCGGCGCGCCAGCCCTTCTGCTCGACACGCTGCGCCGAGGTCGACCTGGGGCGCTGGCTGAAGGGCACCTACCGGATCCCGACCGCGGAGACGCCGCCCGAGGGCGAGGCGCCGGACGAGGACGAGAGCTGATACCATGAACCGAGGGCAGCTCGGGGCCGGTCCGTTCGTGGTTCTGCTAGTGCTGCTGTTAGCCGGTACGCCGGCGCAGGCTTTCGAGGCCGGGGTGCTCGACTCGGTGGTCAGCGTGCTGCCGCTCTGGCCCGGCCATGGCCAGGGTGGCCAGCCGGGCGCCCCACCGGGCAAGGAGCCGGAGGGCACGGCGGTGGCGATCCGCGCCGGCGGCTATCTGGTCACCGCGCTGCACATCGTCGCAAAGGCCGAGGCGATCACGGTGCGGCTCGCCGACGGGCGCTTGAGACCGGCGGAGCTGCTCGGCCGCGACCAGGCGACCGACCTCGCGGTGCTGAAGATCGCCGACGACCTGCCGGTGCCGCGTTTCGGGCCCGAGCCGGCCCTGGGCGCGCCGGTTTGCGCCGTCGGCAACCAGTTCGGACTCGACCTCTCGGTCACCTGCGGCGTGGTCTCGGGCCTCAGGCGCAGCGGCATCGGTTTCAACCCGGTCGAGGACTTCATCCAGACCGACGCGGCGGTCAATCCCGGCGCCTCGGGCGGCGCGCTGGTGGACGGGCAGGGCCGGCTGGTCGGCCTGCTCTCGGCCATCTTCACCAAGGAGGCCGACGCCAACATCGGCGTCAACTTCGCGGTCTCGCTGGCCATGGTGCGCCGGGTCGCCGACGACCTGATCGACCTGGGGCGCGTGGCGCGCGCGGCGCCCGGCATGGCCCTCGAGGAGCTGAGTGAGACCGCGCGCCGGACCAAGGCCGGCGTGCGGGTGGCGGGCCTGCTGCCCGGCGGCGCGGCCGAGCGCGCCGGCATCGCGGTCGGCGACGTGATCACGGCCCTGGCCGGGCGCCCGGTGCGCAAGGTGAGCGCGGCCCTGGCCGCCCTCAACCTCCACCGCCCCGGCGAGACCCTGGAGGTCGCGCTGCTGCGCGACGGCACGCCCCGGACCCTCGCCCTGACCCTGCCGCGCTAGGCTGTGTGCTCATGAAGAAAACGGCGACGTCTTGGCGGCGAATGCCTGTTGTTCCGCAAGCCCCGGCCCAGTCTACCACTGGCCTTCCAAGACGGCCC
>Ga0224499_10000240_pt1 | contig 13893 bp, 12 predicted proteins | sample SF_Jul11_sed_USG_3_FD_168125 | JGI IMG/M metagenome (GOLD analysis project Ga0224499, IMG submission 168125) | Sediment microbial communities from San Francisco Bay, California, United States - SF_Jul11_sed_USGS_24 | ecosystem: Environmental > Aquatic > Marine > Sediment | place: USA... | reverse complement strand
GGTGGATAAGTGATGAATCATTACCAACGACAAGCCTCATTCTTCTCAACAATTCAGGCAATTGACGAAGGGAGAGCTTCCCTACCAAATTGACAAGTCCTTGAGACTCTAATCGGTGAAATTCTGTTGCCGGTTGGCTATCAGCCGGCCCACCTATGACTACCACACGAAGAGTCGGTATCCGTGCAAGCTCTTCAGCTAACTGCACAAAACGATTCAGCGGCCAAGATTTTAACGCAGAACGACTCCAGGGGGCCAAGGCAATCAGGGTTTCATGACTCTCGATTTGCGCACGATGCAACAAATCATGAATATAGGTATGGTCTTCATCCAGTCCAGGAAAATGAAAGGTTGGCCGAGAGATATCGGCACTAAGAAATTGAGCGATCGCCAAATTTCGATCGACGGCATGCACCCCTAAAAGCCGCCAAGTAGTTTCTTGGTCTCCAGACACAGTGACCCCATGTGTATACATCCATGCGGCCCCCTCTCTGGCTTGAGCAAAACCTACCCGCATATTGGCACCGGAGAGTATTCCAAGAAGTCCTGTACGAAAAAGCCCCTGAAAATCCACCACAAGATCACACTGCCGTTTTCTCAGACCCTTGACGAGCTTAGGCCAATTTTGCCAGGACACATCAACGGACAACACTTCATTGATATCGGGATTCCCTTCCAAAATTGATGCCCATTGCGATTTCACGAGCCAACATATATGAGCCAAAGCAAATCGTTGCCGGAGTGCGGCAACTGCAGGAAGCGTGTGAACGATATCACCTAACGAACTGAGCTTGATGACTAAGATTCGTCGAGGAGAGATGTCCATGAACCTGTTGCCCTCATTATCCATGTAATGGGAGAAGCCTCTACCCAGGAATTGAATGGCCTATCCTATTATCGCCCTTGGAGGCCGAAGCGACAGGTCTCGCTCTATCCAGTCGACAGCCTGCACAAACGACTTCGCCACATAGGCAATAGGGAACTGGCCTAGATCGCTGGCCTTAACAGCCGCTGCACTATAGTCACTTGACATGACCAATACACCTGGGACTCCCGCCCGGTGCGCGGCTTCCAAATCACTACACTTATCGCCAACGAAATAACATAGAGACAAATCAAGGGAAAATTTTTCGGCAGCTTGTTGAATCATGGCGATATTAGGTTTACGGCAAGCACAGTTTTCATTCGGATGATGAGGGCAATAGTATACGGCATCAAGACTCCCACCATAGGCACGGAGAAGATCCTCGAGTTTTTGATGAATGCGCTGCAGATCCTCCGCCGTCATGAACCCACGACCAATGGCTGATTGATTGGTCACAAGAATCACTCGAACCCCTAAATGGTTTAAGCGACCAAGAGCTTTTGGAACTCCAGGGAATAGCACCAGTTCCTCAGGAGAGGTCACATACCCATGATCCTCATTTAACGTTCCATCACGATCCACAAACACCGCAATATTGGGTGGAATTACACCCTCCATTATCCAACCGATTCCCTAGCATAATGACAAGCAAGGAAGCGGTCCATCCTTTCCATGACGGTCTTGACCACCTGATCTGTCGAAATTTTTGTCATACAGCGGTGATCAATGGGGCACGACCGCAGCAAACAGGGCGAGCATCGCACCTGCTCTCGAATCACACAGGAATCCTCCCCTGCTGGCCCTGTCGTTTCAGGATCAGTTGAACCAAAAATAGCTACGACTGGTACTCCAAGTGCCTGAGCCATATGCATCGGGCCCGTGTCATTCGTAACCAACACAGCACAACGTGTCAACACACCCATCAACTCTTGAATGGTGGTTTTGCCCGATAAGACAATCGGGTGCGTATGCATCCGGTTGGCAATCTCCATTCCAAGAGCTTCTTCTCCCTTTCCTCCGATAAGAACGCAGCGGACGGAGGATAATTCCGGATGTTCTTTTTGAATCTTCTCGACAAGCTGATCCCCTAGCTCTGCAAATCGTTCAGATAACCAACGCTTGGCTGAGCCATAGACCGAGCCGGGATTAATCCCGACCAACAACGTCTTGGATGAAGAAACCACTTCCGTAAACCATTGCTGGAAAGCCAACTGATCTTTCGTTGTCGCATACAACTTTGGAATTCGGTCTTTTGAGGGAACTTGGGTTATGACCTGTACCAGCTGTTGATAATAGCGCGTATGGTGTAAGGATTGTTGTGAAGGAAGTGGAATGGCCTGAGATAACAGCCATCCTCTCCCGTCAGTGGCATATCCAATTCGTGCTGGAATGTTGGAAAGCAGGGCTAGAAGAGCCGCTTCAAATGCATTTTGAAAAAGTACAGCTGCATCAAAAGCTCTTTTCCGTATGAGATGACTCAGCCTCAGCAGTCCGAAAGGGCCCTGATGTTCCGTTTGATGCTTATAAACCATCACGTCTTTGATTCCACATTGCTCACGTAATAAATCTGCAATGGTCGGTCTGGCTAAAACCGTGATGTCCGCCTTAACAAAACATTCGCGCAAATCCATCAGCGCGGGCAGACACATGACCGCATCCCCAATCCAATTCGGCACGCGGACAAGAATGTTGTTTGGGGAAAGATCGGTCATCGTCAACCATTGAACCCAAGAGTCGTCATCAATCTCCTGTCAGCTCATTCACACAATTCCGGTACAATCCAAAAGCTCAAGAACATGACGCTCACCAGAAATAAACTCCAAATCAGTGATGATAGACCATACCGAATCATCCTTCGTAAACCAATCCCGCAGTTTCACCGCATCTTTTTCGGTGGTTATGACGATTTTATGATCAGATTGATCAATTTTTTTCCGTAAAAGGCTGACTTCAGCCTGGCCATAGGCACAATGATCAGGGAAGAGAATTTCTTCACATACCTGCACTCCACATCCTGTTAACATCTCACGGAATGACCCCGGATTCCCTATTCCACTTACGGCCAGTAGCGAGGACTTCAATAAGAACGTTAATGGTCTGACTTCTCCCGTCACCAGATGCTGAATCTGCTTGGGGACCGTTTTTAAGATAATAGGACTAATCAATTGTCCTATGACTTTTTCAATACACATCTGGACAGGCTGAATGGATGAGAGAGAATCTGCCCTTGTTAAAACGATAGCCCCAGCCCCTTTCGCCGCTTCCAAAGGTTCTCGCAAACGACCTGCCGGCAAGACTCCGGCAAGACCCTTGATATCCGTCGCATCGAACAACAACACGTCCAGGTCCCGATACAATGACAAATGTTGATAGCCATCATCTAATATAAAACAATCACAGGTTGTCTGTTTCATCACCCACTGTCCGAGACGAAATCGATTAGGTCCCACGGCCACAATAGCCCACGGGCAATGATACGCGATCATCGTGGGTTCATCCCCAGATACTCGCCATTCTTTGACGTGGCCTTGTCCATCGGACACCATGAGATTTTTTGATGGATCCTGCCGTCCATACCCGCGACTTAATATCGCCACCCGTTTACCTTTAGCATGAAGTTGCTGGGCTAACCATATGACAAAGGGTGTTTTCCCTGTCCCTCCAACCGTTATATTTCCTACACTAACAACTGGTTTGGGTAAATGCTGTTGCCGGAGCCACCCTCGTTGATACGCTATTCGGCGAATTCGGACGATCATACCATAGAACACGGCGAGTCCTTGCAACACCCAAGGGCAGTATTGTTGGAACCAATCCAAAAATCGCAGCTGGAAGGAAATAGGAGAAGGAGGGAAAGTGCTCACAAAAACAACGGTATCAGTTCATCGTTCAGGATACGGCTAGAAAGAAATCGTTGATGATGATTCGTAACGGTTCCCCATGATACGAGAATTTTCCACAGAAGAATCGCGCCCTGGATGATGTGAATCATGGGCCGTAGGACCTGAATGAATGGTCAATTGACGAATCATCCTGAGATTTTTTTTCACTACACCACGGTTTTGCTGAATGACCGACAAAGCTTGCCTACCCATCTGTTCAGCCTCTTGAGGATGTTCAAACATGTGCAAGAGATACCTCTCTAATTTATTGGGTTGATGAATTTGAATAGCCCCTCCGGCTTGAAGCAGTTGATGGGCAATATCCCGGCAATGATCCACGTAAGGGCCAAAAAACACGGGCCGCCCCCATTGGGCCGGCTCTAACAGATTATGCCCGCCAACAGGAACCAGTGTGCCACCAACAAATCCCACAAATCCCAAACTGTATACATTCGGCAATTCACCTCGCGAATCCAAAAGAATCACCCGAGGTGTTTGATGAAAAGTCGACATGGTCTTCTTATCTCTCAGCTGACTACGTCGGACACAAGGTAATCCATACCTGGCAATGACTCCTTCTACCTCGGAGACCCGTTCGATATGCCTCGGAGCCATAACCAACACCACATTTTTCTGGGATTCACACAGTGAATGATAGGCATGTAAAAGATGTTCTTCCTCCTGAGAATGTGTGCTTCCTGCCACAATCACACGCTCGGTTTCACTGATTCCCAATGATGTTCGTATAGTCTTGATTGAATCAGCATTTTTTAGGTGCTCGAATGATTGGTCAAACTTCATATTGCCTGTCACATGAACCACATTTGTTTGGGCCCCTAATTCTCTGATTCGCTCCGCATCTTGAGCCGTTTGCATCAAGGCCATATCAAGCGATGCCCAAACCGTTTTCATGAATCCCTTGACCAACCGATATCGAGAAAAGGATCGTGAAGAAATCCGCCCATTTACTATACACACCGGCACCTGATGTTGATGAAGACTTGTCAGTAAATTTGGCCAAATTTCTGATTCGACAAGAAGAAACAAGCGTGGGTTGAGCACTCGAACATAACGGGTAACGGCCCACCACACATCCAGAGGTGCATAACAATGTGTGGCAATCCCCTTCAGTCGGTTCAGCACCATCTCACGCCCCGTTTCCGTCACCGTCGAAACAACAAATTCTTCACGAGGATTCTCTTCCTTCATGGCCTTGAGTAGGGGAATAATGGCGGTAACTTCTCCCAAGGAAACAGCATGGACCCACACAACTGATCCAGGCAGACATTGCAACGCTGAAGGAACCTTTCCCAATCTTGACAGGAGCCCTCGTTGACATCGTTTCTTCGTGAGAAGCAGGCCGATGATGATTGGGAAACCCAAAATCAGCAACGTATTGTAGATCAACCAAAACATGAAGACCTTATCCGATAGAGGAGGATGAATCTTGTCTCGTGGCATGAAGAAAATACTTAGTGGGATCAGACTGCTGAACAGCCAACTCAGCTTGTTCCGTCAATTTATTCAGGACACATTGTAATTCCACCCCATGTTCAACCAACTCATTTTTCTTGAGATTGGATGGCACCAAGATGGGATCTCCCCAAACAAACAGTCCTTTCGCCCAAGGAAAAGGGATTTGAAATTGGTCCCAACTAGAAAAGACTTTTTTTTTGAGCAGGCAAAGGTCAGGGGCACGATGGGAAAGCCCGTGAGCTTGGCAAGAGACATGACGCCCATCTGCACATGGCAAGCCGGGCCACGGGGTCCATCAGGTGTGACGACTAAATCCTGTCCTTGACATCCCACGCTCACGAGTTTGCGAAGGGCTTGCATGCCCCCGCGCGAACTAGATCCCCGAATCGCACCAAAACCAAAATTTTTCATGATATTGGCAATAATCTCCCCATCCCGATGTTGACTAATTAAAATAGAAGCAGATGTTCCTCGATACGCCAAAGGCATCATGAGTTGCCGCCCGTGCCAAAAGGCAATAATGATGGGCCCTTTGCACATTAGCGCATCAACCGTCCCCCCACCAATAGTTGAGAAGTCCATGGTCTTCCCTAAAAGTCGAATCCCCCAAGCTGCAATGAGGGGAAGTACGGACAGCTTCAACCAGTTCACCATACATCACTCATTATTTACGATCTTTCAATTAGCAGAAAGCGGTTGCAATTGTGTCAATTGAAATTGTGTTTGATAGAGCCTGGTATACAACCCACCCTTTTCCAACAATTCAGCATGGGTCCCAATTTCTTCAATGCGCCCCCTCTGCATGACCACCAAGCGATCAGCATGTTGAACCGTCGAAAGTCGATGAGCAATCACCAAGGTCGTACGGTCCTTCATCAAGTTAGCCAGAGCTTGTTGCACAAGTTTTTCTGATTCAGAATCTAACGCAGAGGTTGCTTCATCAAGAATCAGGATTGGTGGATCCCGCAGGATCGCTCGCGCAATAGCAAGCCGCTGTCGCTGCCCACCTGATAATTTCAGACCATTTTCGCCAACGAACGTATCAAGCCCCTGAGGCAGTCGCTCAATAAATTCCCAGGCATAGGCTGCACGCGCGGCCTCAATGATTTGCTCCTCTGTCGCATCCGGCCGACCATAGGCAATGTTATGCCTGATCAGGTCATCAAACAAGACCGTCTCTTGAGAGACAATCCCAATTTGCCGACGTAAAGACGATCGATCCACCAATCGAATGTCCATTCCATCAATGGTGACTTGCCCCTCCGTTGGACGGTAAAACCGTGGAACAAGACTCACTAACGTCGTCTTGCCACTACCACTCGCTCCCACTAAAGCCACAACTTCGCCGACCCGTACTGTAAGATTGATTCTATCCAAAGAAAGATCCTGTGCCCCCTCATAAGAAAAACTAACATTGGAAAATTCTAATTGATTTTTGATGGGAGGCAACGAATGTTTTCCTCCATCCTTTGACAGTTCACTTTCCAAATCTAATACAGAAAACACTCGTTGCGCTCCTGCCAGTGCACGTTGAACGGCAACATTAGCCGCAGACATTTTTCGTACAGGACCATAGGCCATAAACATAGCCGTCAAGAAAGAAAAAAACTCACCAGGCTTCATTTCTCCGGTGATCACAAGTCCGCCACCATACCAAATAATAAAGGCCACTCCGCAGACACCAATAACCTCCAACAGAGGAGAAGCCATGGCCGAGGCCTGTGAAGACTTAACCTTTGCAGTTCGGAAGGTCTTATTCAACGCAGAAAAACGTTCGGCTTCCTTCTCTTCTTGCCCATAGGCCTTGACAATCTTGATCCCTGAAAAAGCTTCCTTGAGCACTGAGGCCATACTGCCAATGGACTCTTGCCCCTTTTTGGAAAGCCTTCGAATACGTTTCCCCAACCTTACGAGAACATAGCCTGAAAACGGCAACACGACTAAGACAACCGTGGCCAATTTCCAATTTTGATAAAAGGCTACGCTGATTAAAGCTACGAAGGTCAATCCTTGTTGAAAGACATCTTTCAGGACACTAGGAATGGCATTGGCCATTTCATTGACATCGCTAATAACGCGAGCCATGAGCCGCCCCGAGGTATTGGCATCATGAAATCGAATGGGCAGTCGTACGATATGGATGAATAATTGTTGCCGGACATCGGCGACTAACCATTGCCCCACATACCCCATTAAATAGGATTGGCCATAGGAAAAAAATGCTTTAAGAATTGCGACCCCTAAGATTATTAATGGCAAGAGCACCAATAATTCTTGATTTCGTGCAATAAAGATATCGTCCAACACCGGCTTAACCAACCAGGCATTGACCCCCTGAAGAGCCGCCACCCCGGCCGAGCACAAAAAGGCAATCAGCAACCGCAGCCGATAATCTCGGAGATAGGAAACAATACGCCACAAGATATTCATGCGCGAATCTCGGACAAGATCATTTTTGCCGCACGTGTTGAAGCTCCCGGACTCCCTAAAGAATTTCGAAGAGCCTGAAAGCTCTCTTTCATCACACGTTGTCGAGTTGAATCTCCTAAAATTGAGAGGGCTTCCTGAGCAATATTTTTCGCTGTCGCCCGCTCCTGAAGAATTTCTGGAACCAGTTCCTTTTCAGCCAAAATATTGACTAGCCCTATATAAGGAATTGTAACCAGACGTTTCCCTATTTGATAGGTAAGGGGTGACGTCCGATACACAATAACCATCGGCGTTCCCACCAAGGCCGCCTGAAGAGTCGCTGTACCTGAAGCCACAAGCACAAGATCTGAAGCCGCGATGACCTCGTTCGGCTTTCCTTTAATGAGTTTGACCGAAGACGAGCGGCTAAGAAGCCGCTCAAAGATGGAATCCGAAAGTGAGTCAGCCTGTGCTAAGACTATTTGCAAACGCGGATATTGCCGCTGAATAATATGACACGCGTCCAATAATGTCGGGAGGAGATCTTGGACTTCTTTTGTACGACTACCGGGCAACAGGCCAATAACCAACTCATCAGGCTTCAAGTCTAAAACCTTTCGCTCCTGTCTGACATCATATGATTCAGCCAGCTCATCCAGAAGAGGATGCCCTACATAGTCACACACAATTCCCTCATTGCGGAAAAATACCTCTTCAAACGGCAAAATAGCCAATACGTGCTTGACGACTTTACGGATCAGATGTAGTCGACGACGCCCCCAAGCCCAAACCTGAGGGGCAATGTAATAAATTATGGTCTGTGAGGCTTTGGCCGCAACCTTCGCCAGACGGAGATTCATCCCAGGACTATCAATGAGGACAATAGCATCAAAACGCGTTCGCTTCACCAAAGCCGAAAGCTGGCGCAGGGTGTTCCAGCCCATCCACAATTGACGGATACCTGGCACTCCCATCGCATCAACACGGGCAATATCAGGGAGCAACCGCACCCCTGCTTGAGCCATATGCACTCCCCCAACCCCTACGAGATCTATTGAAGGATTCAATTCCCGAAGAGCTAGGGCCAGATTCGCCCCATGAAGATCTCCGGACGCCTCTCCTGTTACGAGTAGAATGTTGGGCATTTAAGAATAGAATACACCACGATGGGCGTAATCACACGATGCATGATCTTACGAAGATGGCGCCATAACAGATGGGTGAATCAACGACATGATGTGACTCGCCATCCGCAAGGCTTCCACGCCCTCTTGGCCAGATACACCCTGATTCATTGCTGTTCCAAGAACTGACTGAATAAAACAATCTAATTCTCTGGTCAAGGCATCGCCTTCCGATCCAGAAATTTTTTGAGACTGAACATCTCCAGTGGCTGGGTCCGATACCTGACAGGTGTTGATCACTGCATCCTTTGCCCCTAAATCAACCGAAATATAGCAATCTCGCTGATAGATCCTGTGTTTCCTTAAGCGTCCAGTTGAAATTCGGCTGGCTGTCAAATTGACCAAACACCCTGATTCAAATAAGATCCTGACATTGGCGATATCAGGATGTTCCGTAAACACCGGCATACCTCGAGCTTCGATATGTTTCATTGATCCAAGCTCTAATGACAAAATCAAGTCCAGGTCATGAATCATTAAATCCCGAACCACATCTACATCCGTCCCACGAGGTTGGAATGGGCTCAGCCGATGACATTCAATAAACCCAGGTTTTTGAATAAATGGACGAACCTTTTCTAAAATGGGATTAAACCGTTCAACATGTCCAACCTGAAGAATCTTTCCTTTGTCTTCAGCCAGCTTGACTAACCTTTCTCCTTCTCGTTCATCGTTGGTGATTGGCTTTTCAACCAGCACATGACAATCTTGGTTCAAGCAAGACTCGACCACAGAAAAATGAGCAGAAGTCGGAACGACAACGCTCACCGCATCGATAAGAGCCAGCAACTCATCAGGTTTGGGGTAGAATGAGACGTTGAATTCATCCGCAATTTCTTGTCCCCGTGAGGCATCCGTATCAGTGATCCCCACCAAGGTCACCAGCGGTAGCATCGAATAGATGCGTGCATGATGTCGCCCTAAATGACCGACACCAATGACTCCAACTCGTAGGGACTGCGTCATAAACTCACGTGTATGGGGTTTAAAGAAATGACTCTAGCCCAACGGGGACATTGACAAAAAGGCTTACTGAGAAAACTTAAGGCGAGTCAGATACCGTGGCTTGAATTGTGGTCGCTTTCCCAATAATGACAATTCCAGCTTCATTGGCCCGAGAAAAAACCTCTTCGCGGTCGAGAATGACTGTCCTTTTTGCTTCTATCGCCAGCACAGATGCTTGGGCCGCAATCATGGTTTGAATCGTCTGAGGACCAATGGCCGGCAAATCAAAACGCAAATCTTGATGAGGCTTTGTTCGTTTAACCACCACTCCCCCTTTGCCTCCTAGCTTGCCCCCTCGAGTAATCGCCTCATCTGTCCCCTCCACCGCCTCAACAGCCACAATTACTCGATTTTTGACCACCACACATTGCCCGATATCCAATGTTCCCAAGGTTTCTAAGGTCTCCCATCCGAACTGAATGTCTTCCTCTTCTTTTTTGTTGGGCTTCTTTATTGTCAAAAACCCTTCTTCTGCTAAAATTCCCTCTAATCCAAATGTTGATTCACAAATCTCAATCCCCTCTCGTTCCAATTCACCTGCCACCTCGCGAAGAATGGCATCATCTTTCCAGTGTTTCAAGCGACTGAAAATAGCTAAGGCGCGGAGATCGGGACGAAGGGTGGTAAACACATTGGTCTTTTTAATACCGCCTAACATGACCGCTTGGCGAACGCCATCTTGCTTCAACGCAGCAAGAGCTTTGCTAAACTGCCCAACCTTAAGCCAATGAATGTGCTCGACGTGAGATTCAAGCTCGGGTAGAGTCGATCCCAGATGCGCAATGGCTGAAACAGAAAACCCTAAACGACGAACATTATCGGCAAAAATAATAGGAAATCGCCCATCCCCAGCAATTAATCCTATACGTTTCCCATCGTCAGATAAGTTCACATTATGCTCTCGCCGTACCAACGCATTCACTACTCTTCATCATCATCGAGCTCACGAGAAGAGACCTGACAGATTCCTCGACTGGTACTTTCAAGAAAGGTGAGCAAACTCAAGACGTCGGTGCTCTCACCATAGTCATTTCTGGCCAATTTAATCGCTTCCTGAAGACGATGACCCTGTCGAAACAACAAATCAAAGGCTGCTTTCAGAGTCGTCATTCGGACAGCCGAAAATCCATGGCGCCGCAACGCAATCGTATTCAGCCCAAACATTTGCGCTCGATAGCCTCCTGCTGCCCGAACAAAGGGAGGCACATCCCTTCCCAACGCCGAACAGCCGCCAACCATTGCATATTCCCCAATCCGGACATATTGATGTACTCCCACTAATCCTCCAATGACGACCGAATTCCCCACAGAAACGTGCCCAGCCAAATTCGCCGCATTCGCCATCACAATATGATTGCCAAGCTCACAATCATGCGCCACATGTGTATACGCCATCAAAAAATTATGGTGCCCAATCCGAGTGGTCCCATTTCCAAACACGGTGCCCCGGTTAATGGTCACATTTTCACGAATAATATTATGATCGCCAATAGAGACCTTTGTGGGTTCATCTTTATATTGCAAATGCTGTGGGGGTGTACCAATGGACACAAGAGGAAATATCCGACAACATCGTCCAATTTCCGTGTGCCCTTCAATACACACATGAGATGACAATTCGGTTTGATCGCCGATTGTGACATGTTCACCAATCACGCAATACGGACCAATGCTGACATCTTCTCCAACATTCGCTTTCGGATGCACAATCGCTGTGGGATGAATGTTCATGACACTCTCATTTCATGATGGAATAATTTTACAACTCCAAGAACGACCCAAGACATAGGGTGGCTTTCTGCCTTTTCGTGTTAACCCTCGACTTCATCTCTCACCATAGCCTTCATTTCTCCCTCACAGACTAAGGCAGAGTCGACAGATATGCGACCAGTCATCTTCCAAAATGGGTCTTTCCTCCGTACAACTTCAACTTCTACACGCAATTGATCACCCGGAACAACCGGACGACGAAATTTGGCTTTTTCAATGCCGGTGAGAAAGACCGTAGGCCGGCCTTTCCCTGATGCCGTCTTCCTGGCTAACACCCCACCAACCTGTGCCATCACCTCGAGAAGTAACACCCCGGGCATAATAGGTTGCCCAGGAAAATGCCCCTGAAAAAATTGTTCATTAGCCGTGACATTTTTGATTCCGACAATCCGTTTGGCATCCTCTAGCTCAATAATCCGATCAACCAATAAGAACGGATACCGGTGCGGAAGTAACGCTTGGATAGCGAGGATATCTAATTCCTCTTGGGCCATACGGATTCCTCCTTGTGTTTCCCCATAGAATTTTTCAAGATTCCTCGCAGGCAACCAATCTGACAAGAAATCAAAAAGCCTTTATGGGGATTCAACTTTTTCACTTTTCTGATTCAAACCCTGAATAACCTCTGCCGAAATATCCCAACTTGCCTGATAAAATAATGTCCCGGAGTTGGGGCCATGTTCAATCACCAACCCTAAATTTTGATCTGTCGCAATCTGCGAAACGACTTCTCCCACTTGGCGCCGAAATTCATTTTGTAACTCTCGCTGTTTGTCTTGAACTTCACGATTCAAGTCCGCAACCTTTTGTTGATAGGCCCCCATTTTTTGACGAAACTGTTCTTCCTTTAATTCCCTCGCTGATTGGCTAAGAACCGTTCTTTGAGCTCTCAATGCATCTTCCAAATCACGAAGTTCTTTCTGTTCTAATTCCACAAGAAGCTGGCGATCTTTCATAAACGCATTAAGGTCGTCAGAAAGACGCTGCCCTTTAACCGTTTCTTGTAAAATACGTTGTGGATCAACAACTCCAATCACAAGATCAGAACGGCGCTCTTCTTCTACCGAGGCACAACTGGAAAATATCATACAGAGGAAAAACACTATGATGGCCTTCCCATTCCTTATCCTCCATGAGTGGAGAACACGCTTGATTCCAAAACTAATCCGTCCCATGGCCCCTCACTTCTTCATTCTTGACCTAGCGCTAAAATACTGATCCCACGGAAAACTCAAATACCCACTTTTTGTCTTTCGATGGCCCATCTAAAGGACGGCCGTACGCAGCCCGAAGAGGCCCAAATGGTGAAATCCATCTTACTTCCACGCCTGCAGCTGCTCGAAGATCAAGATCCAAACTATCTCCTTCCCCAAATCCTTTTCCATAGTCAAAAAAAAGGACGCCGTTCAACTTGGCATCTGGCAACACTGGAAAAATTAAATCATTATTCAAAATTAATTGTTTATTACCCCCTTCAGGATCGTTACTATCGGTCACTGGCCCGGCACGGCCGAATTTAAATCCCCGCACGGTATTAATGCCGCCTACGAAAAAAAACTCAGAAATAGGGAAATCCTCCCCATCATATCCTGATCCATATCCAATCCGCCCTCGAATGGCATGACGAAAATCCCAAAACGGGAGTGGCGTATATCTCAAGGCATCGAAGGACACACTATAAAAGTTATTTGATCCTCCAAGTTTGTCCGTACCAAAACTCGTGCGAACACCAACTCGAGCACCCTTTCTGGGATCCAAGAAAAAATCTCGTGTATCTCGAAACAGACTGGCACGGAATCCAGTCGTGGATTGAGTGCCTTCCTGATCTTTGATGATATCGTTGGCATCATCATCCACATCATCAATCTTGATTTTTTCAGCCACAAAGGTAAAGGTTCCCGTCAAAAATTCTGAAAAACCCTGCCCAAAAGTAAGGTTCGCACCGACTTTTTTTTCACGATATGTTAAAAAATTGGTGTCACTACGAAATATATCCACTTGAGCTGAGGTTAACGTATCAAAAATTGCTGGATTTCGAAAGGTAATAGTCCCAAGGGTTCGCCGCCCTCCTACCTGGCCACGGATCCGAGCTAAATACCCACGTCCTAAAAAATTCCCCTCTGTAATATCCGCAATGAGGGTGAACTGATCTAACGTACTAAACCCACCACCAATGCTAAAGGACCCTGTTGGCTTTTCTTTAACTTTGACATCTAAGTCCACTTCTCCCGGAGCAATTTGTTTAGGCAAAATTTCGACCGTTTCAAAAAAGTTCAAATTATTCAAACGTTCAAAACTTCGT
>Ga0224499_10000238_pt1 | contig 13925 bp, 12 predicted proteins | sample SF_Jul11_sed_USG_3_FD_168125 | JGI IMG/M metagenome (GOLD analysis project Ga0224499, IMG submission 168125) | Sediment microbial communities from San Francisco Bay, California, United States - SF_Jul11_sed_USGS_24 | ecosystem: Environmental > Aquatic > Marine > Sediment | place: USA... | reverse complement strand
GCCGAATACTCGGGCATGCTCTTTCAGGAAGAAACAAGCGGCCATAAAAAGTTCCTCGAGGTTCTGAAGGAATACCGCGAGGAAATCTTCGGCGCTCGAAAGTACTTGCTGACATCCGGCGCCGAGTCCGGTCCGATAATCATGGGCAGTCGCACCGCCAGCACCAAAACGAAGGGTGATTTTGATCTGGTGATCTACAAAAAGGCCGCCCTGGTGCTTCACATGTTGCGAAATCTGTTGATGGACCTGGGCAACTTCAGCGATGAACGATTCTATTCAATGATGAAGGACTGGTATCTCACCAATCGCGGTCGCCAGATGACCACGAATGATTTCAAAGAACACTGCGACAAACATTTCGGCATCGACATGGCATGGTTTTTTGATCAGTGGGTTTACGGCAACGATCTGCCGACCTATCGCTTTTCATACGAGTGCAAACGCGACACGGGCGGGGTATTTGTCTGCCCCTGTGAAGTCAAAACCGAAAATGTGGGGCCTGCTTTTCAAATGTATGTTCCGATTGAAATCGAAATGAGGGACAAGCAAAAGTTCTATTATCGCCAGCTTATCACCGGTCCAACCACTGTTTTTGATATAGCGGGGCTTGAGGATATGCCTAAAAAGTTGCGGTTCAACCCCTTCGAGTCTGTCCTGGCGGATGTAAAGCAGTAAAACCCCTCCCCATCACCCGGCTTTAGGTAGCCGAACTCTTTTCACTTTTCCCAAAAAGATGCCAACCAACCGGAACCACAGGCCGTAGTCCGGTGTTGTGCTAAATATAACATAGGAATAGTGGCCTACGTGGGTTCACGTTAATGGGATTAGCATGAGCAGCAAGCCGACTCCAAAAAACGGACCGTCGACACCGGATGATCAGAGTGAAGTCCTGGTCAAGGGCTTGATAGTAAAGATCAGGCAGGGCGACAAAGCAGCCTTTACCGAATTGGTCAGTCGCTATCGCAATCAGGTGGGAGCGTTGGCCTATCGTATGGTCAGCGACTACGACGAGGCAGCCGATATCACCCAGATCGTTTTCATGAAAATGGCAAAGAACATTTGGCGCTATGACGACAACAAGAAATTCTACACCTGGCTCCACCGTATCACCGTCAACGCCTCGATCGACTATATCCGCAAACACCGCCGGCATCAGCATGAGCCGCTTGAGGAATTCCACGACATTCAGGAATCCAATCGTCGGGGTCCTGAGTTCAATTATCAGCGCCGTCAGTTGAGCCACCAGATCGAATGCGCCGCCAACACTCTTAACGACAAACAAAAGTCCGCCTTCATGCTGCGCGATATCGAGGGTTGCAAGCTCGACGACGTGGCCGACATTATGGAAATGCCGGAAGCGACGGTGCGCTGGTATCTTCATCGCGCCCGCAGCAAAATCCGCAAAGAGCTTGTCAGGCGTTGCCCCCAGTTGCTGATAGCCCTGGGCATTCGCTGAACCGTCAGTTTTTCTTGAACTTCAGGGGTCGGTTTACGTTATATTAGACCGTTATGGCTAAGACTGATGAATTGACACTGGCGATTGACGGTTTGCGTTGCGCCTCTTGCGTCAGCAGTGTGGAAAACGGACTCACCGGCCGACATGGCGTCGAGACTTGCCAGGTCAATCTGGCCACCAAATCCGCGACTATAAGCTACGACAGCACGACAACTGATGCCCAGGGGATAATCAAGCAGATCGAACAACTTGGTTTTTCAGCCGCCGTTGGTCGCCCCGATTTTCTCGCGGCAAGTAAGCGTGAAGTGATCACGGCCAGACGGCTGCTCCAAATCTCGGTGGTGCTGACCATACCTCTGGCAGCGGTTGCCATGTGGCCGATGTGGGCAGACCGGTCGCTTGTTCCGGCGCCGTTCGACGCCCTTACGCAGGCGCTTCTGGCTGCGGTTGTACTTCTTTATGGCGGTCGCACAATTCTTATGGATGCAGCCATTCAGACCCGCCATCTGCGGGCCAACATGAACAGCCTTATCGCCATGGGTACTTGCGCTGCTTTTGGCTGGAGCATCTACTTGCTTCTGATCAACTGGGATTCCGGTATCTCACCGCCTCTGTTTTTCGAATCGGTCGGCATGATCATCACGCTGATTCTGCTGGGCCGTTTTCTGGAAGCGCGGGCGCGGGGACGGGCCGGGGATGCCATTCGGGCGATGATTGATTTGCGTCCAACCATAGCGACTGCCATTATCAACGGTGTCGACATCGAGATCGATGCGTCAGCGGTACAACCCGGTATGATACTGCTGGTGCGTCCGGGTGAGCGATTGGCCGCCGACGGTGTGATAGTGGAAGGTCAAGCGGTGATTGACGAGTCGATGCTGACCGGAGAATCGCTCCCGGTCGAAAAAGTACCATCGGATAAAGTGGTCGGTGGATCGGTCAACGGCAATCGATCATTCAAGTTCCAGGTCACGGCCACCGGCGAAAAAACGTTTCTGGCCGGCATGGTCAGGCTGGTGGCCGAGGCGCAGAGCCGCAAAGCACCAATACAGAAACTGGCCGACCGGGTGGCTGCGCGCTTTGTCCCGGCTGTGATCTTGGTGGCCCTGGTTACTTTGGCCGGATGGTATTGGTTGGCGCCGGACAGTCCCCTGCTTATTCAATGTGTAATCTCGGTGCTGATAATCGCCTGCCCCTGCGCCCTGGGTCTGGCCACCCCGACGGCCATCCTGGCCGGGACCGGAAGGGCGGCGCGGGAAGGAATCATCATTCGTGGTGGCGATATACTCGAACGAATAACTCAACTGAACGCCATCGTCTTTGACAAAACCGGAACTCTAACCTGCGGTGAACTGGAAGTGGTAAATGTACGCTCGGTCGATCCCTGGTCCCGGCGCGAACTGATCCGCATGGCCGGCTCGGCTGAGAAACAGAGTAACCACCCGCTGGCAAAAGCAATTGCGCAGCTCATGGATAAAGAGCAGATCGATGCCTCCGAAGTCAGGAATGTCCAGGATCGACCCGGCTTCGGCGTCGAAGCACTGTATCGCGGTGAGCGCCTTCTGATAGGAAACGAAGCGCTCTTGAAGACAGAGCAGATTGATCCTTCGGCTTGCAGGGACACAGCCCAGGAGGAGATGGAGCAGGGTCAAACGGTTGTCTTCGTGGCCCTGGGCGGTAAACTGGCCGGTCTCATTTCGCTCGGTGATCGCCTGCGCAACGATGCGGCCGGAGTAGTGGCACGGCTTGGCAAGATGCTGGAGCGAGTCTCCATGCTCTCCGGGGACAACTATCGGACGGTAGCTGGTGTCGCCCGCTCTATTGGTCTGGAGTATTTTGAAGCTGAAGTCAGGCCGGATCACAAACAGCAGGTGATCGAATCGTACCAGAAGGCGGGATTCCGGCTGGCTATGGTTGGCGACGGCATCAACGATGCTCCCGCCCTGGCCGCGGCCGATGTCGGTGTTGCTATCGGTGGCGGTACCGATGTGGCAATTGAAGCGGCAAATGTCGTCCTGGTCAGGTCCGAATTGGCTGACCTGCCCAAGATGTTCCGAGTAGCCGACCAGAGTATGAAGGTAATCAGGCAGAACCTCTTCTGGGCTTTCTTCTATAATGTTCTGGCTATTCCGTTGGCCGCCGGACTCTTCTATCCACTGTTCGGCTGGACCCTCTCGCCCATGGTCGCCGCCGCCGCCATGGCCTTTTCATCGGTATTTGTTGTCACCAATTCCCTAAGGCTAAACCGCCGGGCCTTGTAACCACAGCCGGTTGCCGGTACCGCCGGGGTACGACATAGGTCCCACCTCCCCAACTGTGCATTAATTGACCGGGACACGAGGGGCGGACTGTTATGATTTTCTCAGCCAGACCGACTAGTATATAGATAGAGGGCTGATTTCGAAATACATACGATGAGTTGCAACGGGATGACTTCGAAAACCGATCAAGTAGAACACAAACCTGAGTCAAATGATGCCGTTGAGCAGATCGAAGCCGACAAGTGGCTGGAATTCGTTTCCGTACTGCTTCACGACATGGAATCGCCGTTGGCTTCAATGAAGTACCTGCTCAAACTGCTCGACGAGAAAAAACTAAACCTGGCCAAACCGTTGCATCGGCAGATTGTGGCTTCGTCGCACATCGCCATGGAGCGAACGGAGTCAATCATCTATGATATCATGGCTGTGGCCAAGGCCGGCAAGATGGGCATTCCCTGCAATCCCGTGCCGCTCGATGTTCTACCCGTCGTCCGGGAGGCGATTGTCCTCGTCCAAGGATCGGCTCAGGAACATAAAATCGACATGAGATTGACCGGCAATCTTTCTGAACAAATAGTAAAGGCCGACACCGGACTGCTTAAACGAGTATTGGACAACCTCCTGTTCAATGCTGTTCGGCACACTCCGGAAAACGGCGAAATAGTCATCTCGATTGATGAGCAGGCCGATTCGGTCTATATCCATATCAAGGATTCCGGTCCGGGGTTGGGTGATGTTGACCCGGAGGTCCTGTTTGAGAAATACGGGCAGCTAAAACTGAGGACGGAAGGTCGCCATCGCGGTGTCGGCCTGGGTTTGTATTTCTGCAAGCTGGCCGCTATGGGTATGGGCGGAACGATCCTGGCCGATGATCACCCCGAGGGAGGGGCAGTCTTCAGTACAAAACTACGCAAGGCAAAAGGAGGCGGATAATGAGCGCAAAGATGGACGCCGAGTCGTATCTGCGAAGCGGCTCAAACGAACTGAGGGTCCTCGAGTACCGAACGACCGGCATGTCATTCGGCATCAACATCCTCAAAGTTAGCAAAATCGTTTCTGATCTCAATCACTTCACCGACGTACCGGGTACCCACACTGCCGTGAAAGGTGTCTTCCGTGACATGAATCGGCTGGTGCCGGTGGTTGATCTGGCTGAATTCCTCGGCGTCGCCGGTGAAAAGACCAAGAGGCAAAAGGTGATTGTCACCGAATTCTTCGGCACCCAGACCGGATTCTGGGTGGAACAGATCGATTGGATACATCACTTCCGCTGGGAGGACGTAATCGATGCCGAGTCTGTCTTCCAGGGTATCGATCATCGTTATGTCATCGGGATTGTCAAACCGACCGAGGAGCGGATGGTACTCCTGTTGGATTACGAGACTATTCTAATGGATCTCTGCCCCCACCTGCAAAGGGATGACCTGGAGCGCGGTGGTGTCGATGTGGACTTCACCGGCAAAAAGATCCTGGTGGCCGAAGATTCACCGGCGGTGCGAGCCATGTTGGTCAACGAGCTGACCGAGAACGGTGGTGAAGTAGTTCAGGCCGGCGACGGTCAGGTGGCCTGGGATCAGTTTCAGAAGCAGGAATTCCATCTGGTTATTTGTGATGTCGAGATGCCGCAGATGGACGGTCTCAATGTGGTGCTGCGCATCCGTCAGTCGGAACGCTCCGACACGCCGGTGATAGTCTATTCGTCGATCGGCGATATCGGCATGAAGGCTCGGGCCAATTTCCTAAAAGCTGATGCTCATATCACCAAACTCAACATGGACAAACTCCTCAGCAGTGCCGACACACTGCTACGCGGTGAGAAACTGGAAGCTGACACCGAGGCGATTGCCGAATCTGAAGAAACAGAAGAAGTCCAACTGGTGTCGGTCGAGTAGGCACCGGCTGTTTTTTCGCCCGATCTTTGCTTTGTATACAAGCGCCCCGGGTCTTTGCAGAACCCGGGGCGTTTTTCTGTTGGTTGATCGGCCCTTGCGATGTTCACGGAATTGTCAGGTTGTGTTGGGTCCTGAAGCCCACCGAAGGGGCTTGTTGACAAACCCGGTTTACGTTGTGTCGGGTCCTGAACACGCCGAAGGCGTGGTTGTGACCCGACACACAACCCTTTGTCAGACAACCGCGGCGGGTCTCACGAATTCGCTGGCACGAATCCGAAGGACCCACCGCCCCACGCTACGCCCGCGATTTCACTACTTCCGACAATCCCGGTTTTCCCCCACGCATTCATTTGCCAACAGACTTCCCAATTGTTAAATTGTCTCCTCGTTAAGGAGACGAACATTGTGATGAAGCGAATTCTGACACCCCGCGCCGCCTTGGTCCTGTTTATCGTGCTGGCCGTGGTTATCCTGGCCCAGGCGGTCTGGTGGATCGTATTCATGGCTCAGATGGTCGATGAAAAAGTCGAAATAGCCGTCGAACTGGGCGCCGCCCCGGACTACGTTGAACAGCTACATGACCAGGAAGTTGGTCGGCAGATTATGCTTGGCATGGAGGGAATCTTTTTTCTTGTTCTTATACTACTCGGCGCCTGGCTGATCTATCGCGCCCTGGTTAAAGCTGAGGAACTGAAATTCCATCAACAGAATTTCCTGATGGCCGTCACCCACGAACTCAAGACGCCGCTGGCTTCGATGAAAATATATCTCGACAGCATGAAGTCTGACAAGATCGCGGCGGCCAGAAAAGTCGAAATAGTGCCGCGCATGGAGGACGATGTCCTCAGACTGGAGAAACTGGTCGAGAACATTCTGGACGCCGGACGGTTCGAGCGTTCCGGTTATCAGTTGTCCAGACAGAAACTCGATCTCTGCACCCTTGTCGACAAAGCTCTGGACGACCTGGCCAGGTTACCTTCGAAAGTACCGGTCGAAGTCGAGTGGTCCGAGACAGAGCCCACCGAAATCAACGGCGACCCGGTGGCGCTGAGACGAGCCATCAACGCGATCCTTGAAAACAGCCTAAGGTACAACGAACAAGATTTGGTCCGGCTTTGCATCATTCTCAATGTCGAAAGAAACCGATGTAGATTGAACATCAGCGACAACGGTATCGGCTTGTCCAAAAAGGAATCCTGCCAGGTGTTCAACCGGTTCTATCGGGCCGGTCAGGAACTGAGCCGCAGCCGACCCGGCAGCGGACTGGGGCTGTTTCTTGCTCGCGAGATCATCCGCGCCCACGATGGGGACATCAACGTCAAATCCGATGGACCCGGCCAAGGGTCGACTTTTACTATAATCCTGAAGACTGAGTTGAACAATGAAGCGAATCCTGCTGGTTGAAGACGATCCCAACATCGCCGACGGCTTGGTAATGAACCTCGAGGCTGAAGGATACGAACTGCTGTCCGTCGACAACGGTTCGCGGGTGATGGAGGAGTTCGCCAAAGGGAGTTTCGACCTGATCCTGCTGGACATCATGCTGCCGGGCGTCGATGGTCTGACCTTATGCAAGCAGATCAGGGCGTCGGGGTCGAAGATACCTATCCTCTTTGTAACGGCTCGTGATCGGGATGACGAAAAAGTTGAAGGACTTATTGCAGGCGGTGATGACTATATTGTCAAGCCGTTCAACATGGCCGAACTTTTGGCGCGTATCCAGGGGATTTTCAGACGGCTGGCCTGGCTGGGCAGCGAGGAGGATAGTAGTGATCTGTTCGAGTTTGACGGTCGCCGAATGAACTTCAAAACCTTTGTGGCCGAAGGTCCCGGTGGCCGGTTCGACCTCAGCCGTCGCGAGTGCATGGTTTTCAAGTATCTATCCGAACGGCGCGGCGAGGTGGTCAGTCGCGATCAACTTCTGGACGGCGTGTGGGGATACCACGCCTTCCCCAGCAACCGCACGGTGGACAATTTCATTTTGAAGCTGCGTAAGATATTCGAGAATGATCCCAAAGACCCGCAGTACATAGAAACAATCCGCGGCGTCGGGTACCGCTTCAAAGCCTAGGAATAGCGCATCTGGCCGTGTCATGCCGAGCGCGGTCGGAGCATGTGTGTTGCACCCCGGCATAGAGCCGCTGTTACCAACCCGCGTAGGTGTGTCAAAGCGCCAAGTTCACAAGACCCATGTATGGCATATGACCCAAGTATGGCAAAAGACCCATTCATGGCCAAAGAGCCATTCATGGCCAAGCTTGCTTGCTACATTTGCAGTCCGTCGATCCAGCCAATGGCCAGGGTGTCAAACGGCCTTGGATTGTAACCCATGATCCCGACCAGTTTCTTGCGCACCAGTCCGGCTACTATCAAGCCATGTTCCGGATGCTCAAGTGCGATTGAAAAGTCGGGAAACCTGAATCCCTCGGGCATGCGGACGACTTCTCCTTCGGCAGCAGCGTATTTGGACAGCTTGGTGTACTGTAGCCCCCCCTCATCCAACATAAGAAAAAAGAGGGTGGTGTCATTTTCGATGGCATAGCTCGTGGTGTAGACTTTTTCAAGAGAGACCCCCTCCAGGAAACCGTCGGTGTGGTACCTATTGGAGGCGCCGATCTTGGCGGCGAGTGGAAAGAGCAAGAAGTACATCGGCTTCGGTTTTTGTTCGATGCGGCTGTTGATCTCAAGGGCCAGCCGTGATCGGGCTTGGCTGGTCTGGGGCGTCAACTCCTCCACCGATAATGTGACCACATAGTCACCGGCGGCGGAGTAGAAACTGTTGCCCGATTCGAAAGATTCGGAACCGACGATCCCCAAAGGAGTGCCGAACGTTTGCAGTCGGGCGAAGAAGCCATAGGCCTCTTCGGGAGTGGGAAACTGAGCGATTTCGACCGAGATCGGCACCCCCTGCACCTTGTAGCCGGCTGCCGACATGCCGATAAACCGATACGCCCGGTAATCGACGGCGCTTGATCCCAGATAGTCGTCGGCCGTTTCAGGTTTTACCGTGCGAACCTCTCCCACCTTTACGATATCATAGACAGACATAGACGGTGGCATCAAAGTATCGGCATAATACGCCTCCGGCGGCTGTATCGGTACCGTCTGGGTGGTTTCTTTTTCCTTCTGTCCGCAGCCGGCCGCCAGGGCCAATAGAATCAAGCCGAGATATCCGACAATCTGGTTCTTCATAGGGGTCCTTAAGCGATATAGAGAACGGCAACGACGGTCGCCAACCATAGTATCACGTTGATCAGGATTGGACGGTCGCTGATCAGCACCTCGGTCGGCGAGCCGCCTCGTTCTTCCTTATGAATAAGATAAAGGTACCGGAAAATCCCATAGACAACGAAAGGAATGGTCACAAAGAGATTCTCGGTGCCGAGTTTGCTGGAAACCTCCGGTGAGAACGTGTAGAGCATGTAAACCACGGCCACCGACGCCGTAACCACACCGATAAGTTGGTCCAGCAGGTAGGGGGAGTATTTGCTCAGGATTGTGCGATGGGAGGCGGCGTCACCTTCGAGAAACACCAACTCGTGTCTTCGCTTACCGAAAGCAAGAAAGAGGGCCAGAAAAAGCGTGTTGATCAAAAGCCACTTGGAGGCCGGTACGCCAATAGCGAAGGCTCCGGCATAGGCCCGAATGACAAAGCCAACAGCAATACTCATTGCATCCACAATCACAATGTTCTTCAACCAGAAGCTGTATGACAGATTGAGACCAAAGAAAAGAAGACTGACGACAAAGAACGAACTGTTAATAAACCATGCCCCACCCAGTGCGATCACCAGAAGCCCGGCACAATAGACCATAGCGGCCGACTTGGAAACCCGTCCTGAGGCAATCGGTCTGTCTTTTTTCAAAGGGTGGCGACGATCCTTGTCACAATCGATCAGATCATTGAGTATGTATACCGACGATGACAGCAGGCAAAAAATGAAGACCGCAATGACAGCGATCTCAGTTGCAACAGTGTGAATCGCTTCACCTGAGAAAATCAAGGCCGCCAGGACCACACCGTTCTTAAGCCATTGCGACGGCCGAGCCAGCTTCACGAAGGAGACAAACATAACCGATTATAGGAAAACACTAAACTGCGTTCAAGCTTAATTGTGGAAGGGGAGCGCCTGGGTGATATGTGGATGAAGTTGCCTCAGGAATTCGACAGCCACTCGGTCGGCAGCTTCCAAGTCCCCATTCAACAAGGGCAGCGTCAAGCGCACAAAGGCTGCATCGGTAGGTCTCAAAAGGAGTGAGTTGACGGCCAGGTCCCACTTGACGGCGTACTCGCCGGTCAGGGCACCACCTCTTGTCTCGTACCAATAGTACATTAGTTGCTGCGAGTTCTGTTGAGCGATGACCAGGCGGTTGATGGTCCTGTTTTCTCCGGATTGCAGTTGAATCGTGAAGGGCTGGTGGTCTCTGATCCGCCAGCCACCACCCGGCAAACACTGACGTGGTGAGTGCATCTGACTGCCATACTCCTGCGAGGCAAAGTAGGCGACAAAAAGCCAGTAGTAGGTTCCGGACAAATCGCGATACAGCCTGAGAGTCGTGGTGTCGGCTTGCAGCACCTCATAGTTGAATTCCGGCAGCCTTCGCTCCTGCCCATAGTAGTCGGATGTTTCAAGCGGAATCGAGTCAAAGGTCGGCGGGCGATCCGGTGACTGTCGAACAAACCTGAGATAGTTACCGAAGATTCCACCTACCAGAATTATCATTGCGCTCAGTATAGCCGCTTTCATTCGAATATCCTTCTTAACAGCCCGGCAATCAGGGCAAGGAGAATAAAGGCAACGACAAAAACTATCAAACCCATTATCGAGTGTGTCGGCTCGACTGTGACATCGACCGATGCTCCATAGGCCAACACGGCCGAGACAAACACCCGGGCCACGTTGGCAATGATAGCTACCGGCGCCGTCGAGATAAACAGAAGCGTTCGGGCGCCGTTGTGCTTAAGCGTCAGGTAAGCATAGATCGCCCCCAACGCGGCCAGCGATACCAGAGATCGAATTCCGGAGCAGGCTTCGGCCACCTCCAGGGTGATACCGCCAAGATGGATGATATTACCCTGTCGCACGGCGCCGGCGCCGAGAAGGTTCAAGGTAGCAACGGTGATCTTCGAAGCAGCCAGTTGCATGGGTAAGGTTGCCGAGTAGTAAATCACGTATGGAATTGGGATCATGAAAACCAAAAAGGCCAACTCAAACCAACAGCATCGAATCATCTTCGATCCAAACAAGAAGTAAACCAGGCCAAACAGTGTCACCACCAACGAAAAGCGTATCGTGAAATATTCCGCCGCGCCGTTAGCAACTATGAACAGGAACATCCCGGCGGCCACCAGCCACAGTCCAGAAGCGTCGATCCGGCCGACATTGGCCGCCAGCAACTGGCGTTTACGGTACAGGAGGTAGCCGGACATGAACGGTATCAAAAAACCGTGCGAGTAGTTGGCATCTTCATACCAGTTCACCACCAGATCTATCAGCGCCGGCAGATAGATCAAGGCCAGGGCCGCAAACGGCAGCCACCATCCGCGCGGCGTTGTTCCGGAATTTGTTTTTACAGCGTTCACGTTCTCCATGCTGAGTCTAATCATATAGACACGGCTGTGGTCGGGCAATCTTCAAATTGACAGGGTGATAAATCACAATTTCGTGCTTCTCGCGGTACGAACCGTCACTCCAAACGAAGTCGAAAACTGAGCGTCGCCAAGCGAAAAAACCGGCTTGCCGGTCATTCCGGCGAAGGCGGGAATCCAGTTCTTCGCTACCCCGCCTATTGGGCTTGTTGAAAAAGTGCCTCTGGCCCGTTGCGGTGGGTCCTGTCCGCCGCGGCGGACGCCAGCGAATCCGTGTGACCCGCCGCCCATGTCTGACAAGTAGTTGCGTGTCGGGTCACAAGCACGCCTTTGGCGCGTTCAGGGCCCGACACAACGTAATCAGGGTTTATCAACAAGCCCTATTACCCTGGTGCAGGTGGGTTCCCCAGTAATCACGAATGATCCCACCCGCCGCAAAGCCTCTGGGTGGGGTACCGTGGTGTTGGGCGACCCCGCCCGATGCCTATCGCGCATCCTGACAGCACCTGTGACCTTTTTCCGGAAGACGAGGCCATTTCGAGGTGCTCTCGGTTTGGTATGAACCGGGCAGATAGGTAACAGATTAAACCGGAGACATAGGTAACAGGTTACATTGGGTATGAATCGACAAGGAGGTGATTCGTGCCCTGGAAAGAGACCTGTCCTATGAATGAACGAGTGAGATTTATCGGTTTGCATTCTCGGGAAGAATGGACAATGGCAGAACTTTGCCGCCACTTCGACATCAGCCGTAAGACCGGCTACAAGACAGTAGAGCGGTTCAATAAGGGCGGATTGAGTGGTCTTGAGGATCGTTCGCGCGCGCCGCATCATCATCCCAATGCGGTATCTGAACCGGTTGAGCAGGCAGTTATTGCTGCCCGCCATGCTCATCCGAAATGGGGTCCCAAGAAGCTCAAGGCTTGGCTGTGTCGTCGTGAGCCGAATATCAAGTGGCCGGCTGTCAGCACTTTCGGCGAGATTCTGAGTCGTCATGGTTTGACCGTACCTCGAAGGCGTTGCCGCAAGACGCAGGCGTATGAGCAGCCGTTTGTTGGCTGTGACTATCCCAACGCGGTCTGGAGTGGTGATCTTAAGGGCTGGTTTACCACTGGCGATGGTGTTCGTTGCGATCCCTTGACCATCAGCGACAACTACAGTCGCATGCTTCTCAGGTGCCAGGCGGTAACACCGACCAACCATGAGGCGATCCAACCGGTCTTTGAGGCGGCATTCCGCGAGTACGGATTACCTCAGGCTATTCGGACCGACAACGGTCCACCGTTTGCGACTACAACTGTCGGTGCTTTGTCTAAACTTTCGATTTGGTGGCTGAAGCTGGGTATTATACCGGAGCGGATCGAACCAGGTCAGCCGCAGCAGAATGGCCGTCACGAACGGATGCACCGCACCCTGAAAGATGAGACTGCCTCACCACCCAAACGGACCTGGCGAACTCAACAGAAAGCTTTTGATCATTTTCGTGAAGAATATAACCATGAGCGGCCGCATGAGTCTCTTGATCAACAGACGCCGGCAGAGTTCTATGTGCCATCGCCGCGATCCTATCCACTGATTGTGCCTGAAATGACCTATCCGGATCATATGGTCCTAAGAAAAATTCATCACCAGGGTGACCTGAAATGGAAGGGACGGCATATTTATCTCAGCATCACCTTGGCCAGAGAACTAATCGGCCTGCGCCAAGTCTCCGATCGACTTTGGGATATCTACTTTGGGCCTATTAAACTGGCCCAGCTTGACACCCACGATCAGCGACTAATACATCTTCCACGGAAACCAAAAAGAGAGAACAGCAATAAAGACAAAAAAGAACAGAAATAGAAAAAAGTGTTACCCATGTGCCCGGTCTAAAGTGTAACCTATGTACCCGGTCGTACACCGATGGCGGAGACGGGGTGTGTTCTCAAACAGGGAGCAGATGTAGCATCGCCGCTCAGAAAAGCCATTTATGGCCCTTTTATGGCCCAGCCAGTTCTTCCAGCTCGTCCAGACGGCTGAGCACCAGTTGCAGCTTCGAACGCACCGCCTCCGACTGATCGGCAGCTTGCAACGAAAGCGATTTGTGATCTTTGCTGAGATCAGCCACCTGCGCCTTGAGCTGTTTATTCTCGCCCTGAAGCGTGGCGTTTTCAGTCTTCAGATTCTTGACCACCTGCAACAATTGGTCGACCTTCTGCGATATCTGATCTAAAGTGTCACTCACGGTTTTTTGATCCTAATCTCGGCATTAAACTTCTGCTCTAAGTCACCGACAACACGTTGTTGCGTAGCTTCCACTTGCTCGTTCGACAAACTTCCGGTCTGTGACCGGTATCGGATCGAAAGGGCGATCGACTTTTTGCCCTTCTGAATCTGGTCGCCAGAGTAAAGATCGAAAATCTCGACCGCTTCCGCAAGCTCTCCGGCTGCTTTTTTCACACAAGCGGTAACATCACCGGCGGCCACATGTTCATCGACTACAATCGCCAGGTCGCGCGGCGCGGCCGGATAAATCGACAGCGGTGTGAACTTGAGTTGTTGGTCGCGCGTGTCCATCAGACCATCAAGCGACAATTCGGCGATCAGGACCGGCTGTTTGATGCCCATTCGGCGAGCTTTGTCCGCCGCCACCCGTCCGACCCACCCTACCTTGCGCTTGCCCTGAAGCAGTCGGAAAGATAGCTTATCGTCGAGGAACGACACCGGCTCCGGTCTATAACTAA
>Ga0224499_10000237_pt1 | contig 13931 bp, 11 predicted proteins | sample SF_Jul11_sed_USG_3_FD_168125 | JGI IMG/M metagenome (GOLD analysis project Ga0224499, IMG submission 168125) | Sediment microbial communities from San Francisco Bay, California, United States - SF_Jul11_sed_USGS_24 | ecosystem: Environmental > Aquatic > Marine > Sediment | place: USA... | reverse complement strand
CTTCACCGGGCAGACCGTTGACATAACGAATTCCGCCGACACCCTCGCAAACCGACGCGAAACCGGGTTTCGACGCCCATGGGCCATCCTGCCCATAGCCTGAAATACGTGCGTAAATCAGGGACGGGTTTTCAGCCCACAGGTCTGCAGGTCCGAGCCCCCATTTTTCCATCACGCCGGGACGAAAATTTTCGACCAGCACCTGACATTTTGACGCCAGCTTACGGACCAGTTCGCGGCCTTCTTCACTGCGCAGATCAGCGGTAATGCATTTTTTGTTGCGGCCCAGGCTGCGCCACCAAAAAGACGTTCCATCATCGTCCAGTTCCCGCCACTTGCGCAGCGGGTCGCCGTCACCGGGGGGTTCGACCTTGATCACCTCCGCGCCGTAATAGCCGAGAATTCCTCCAGCAAACGGACCGGCCAGCAACTGGCCAACTTCAAGGACCCGGATTCCGTCCAGGGGGCGACTGTCTGGTTTCATCTGTTTTAAGTTCTAATCAGGTTTTGTAAACGCGGTCCCAGAAATAGGACGATACACCGAAACCCTGGCGCGTATCGCGAAAATGATGGGCCATGTGATGACGCCGAATTTTGCGGAACAGTGCCGATTTTGAGTTCTGCACGTGGTGCACAGCGTAGTGCATCATGTCGTAGCCGACGTAACCGGCCCCGAAGCCGGCAAAAAATCCCCAACCGCTGTCACCCATCAATGAGACAAATAACAATCCGAACAGCGCCGCCAGAGGAATGCTGACCGTGATCGGCATGACCAGCCGGTCCTTGTCGTTTGGGTACTGATGATGCACTCCGTGAATGGTGAACAGGATCTTGTGCTGCAGCGGTGTCGTCGCGTTAAAGTGAAACACGAAGCGGTGAAAAAAGTATTCGAAAAAGGTCCAGAAAATAACACCACCCAGGAACAGGCCAGCGGTGGCTGCAACGCCCGTTCCGCTGGCAACGCAAAAATACAGCGCTACGGTGATCACAGGCAGGTAAACCACCAATACCGTGGTGTACCGCATTTTACTCAGCCGTTCGAGCAATGCGTTGTTCTCGAACATGATGAGCTCACCACGCCGGGGAGCCAGATGATCAGGAATGGCGATGTTTTCTTCCGTCATATCAGAACCTGTAGCTGTAACTTATCTCAAAGTCAAACTGGTCGGACTCGATCTTGATGATCTGGCTGGGATCAAATGCATTCGCGTTACCTTGTGACTCCTCCTCGGAATAGGCGGCTGAGAAATTCAGGTCGGCGCCGGAATCCAGGGTATAGGTAAGCCCCAGGGTGTAATGCGCTTCCGCCAGGTACGGAGTCAGCATATTATTCAGGGTCTGGGGAACCGAAACCGGCTGGTCCGTGATGCTGAACCCGGCCAGCACCATCCATTTTGGCGTGATGCTCCAGCTACCACCGATTTTGTAGACGTTGGTGTTGTCCCAGCCCAGGCCGCCGCCATTCTTGCCACCCAGGCATTTTGACGTGTCGGTGCCGCCGTATCCGGCGGTTGGGCATTCCAGCAGGTCTTCCAGCGAATTATCCAGGGCATCGACCCCGCTGTTGAAAATCCGTTCCATGTCCAGGCTGAAGGCCAGAACGTCCAGCGGTTGCCAGGTAAAACCGACTTTCAGGTTGGCGGGAATATCGAAGCTGCCATTGTCCGGCAGCAGGTCGGAATAGTCCTTGTGCTTGCCCATGAAAATCTTCGACTGGTACATCAGCCCGAAACTGATCGATTCCGTAAACTGGGCATGAAAGCCAAATTTAATGCCGGCTCCGTAGGTCCAGTCATTGCGGTTACCTGAAAGGTCTTCCGGCTCCACTTCGCCATTGCTGAGCGCCCAGGTCTGGGTCAGCGGCGCCCACGACTGTACACCGTCAACCCTGAACTTCTGCGCCGCCAGTACACCGGTAATGCCAAGGGAGATTTTTTCACTGACCTGGCGCGCATAGGTCATGTCCAGCAGCGTCTGATACATCTTGTAACGGGCATTGCCGTCGCCGAATGTGCCGGAAAAGGTCCCGACCGGCTCCGGTCCGTCAAGATCAGGATCGAAAGTCGCAGTACCGCCCCTGTAAAACGTGTTCATGCCGGCACGCGTATACAGGGAAACCGCCACAGCCGAAATGTCGTTAATCGGGACGCTCTGTGCGAAATATGGCTGGAGCAGGTACTTCCTGTCGCCGGCGATGTCGTTGGGTCCAATGGTAAACGTGCCGTTCTCGCCGTTGTTATCGCTTTGTGTTGAGAAATAGTTCTGGCGCGGGTGATAGACCGAAAGACCTGCCTGCATCTTGCCTGCGACCGCCATGGCTGTAGCAGGATTATTGATGACTGCTGCGGCATCCCGGGGAAAAGCGATTCCGGCGCCGCCCATGGCCTTGTTCTTGGTGCCGTACCCATGAGGATTCATTGCATTATTTGCCAGGGCATTGCTGGCACATGCCAGGCCAACCAGTAAAACCAGGCTGCTCGAGGCTCTCCCGATCACGCTTTTCTCTTTTTCATTTTGCTGCTTCACGCAATTTCCTCACCGGACTGAAAAATAACTGGGGTAGAGTATATTAATACTTTGCTTTGGGGTAATGAAAAAATCGTGAAAGCACCGCGCGCCTCGCTGTTCGCCGCAGTTCTTGCCGCCCTGGCGTTGCTAGCCTATTTCCTGCCGGTCGAGCAGATCATGACCGCCATCCAGGCATGGGTAATCTCACACCCATCGTCAGCAGTATTTGTCGTAACAGCCTGCATCGTGATGGGAATCCTGATACTGCTTCCACTGTCTCTGATGTTCATGCTTGCCGGCCTGCTTTTTGGGCTGCTCAAGGGATTTTTTGTGGCGTGGGTGGCGACCGTGGTGGCTGCTGCGGCAGCTTTCTGGCTCGGTCAGACCTTTGCACGCCCCTGGGTCGAGAGAAAAATACAGCACAATGCCCTGTTCACATCCATCGACCGGGCCGTGCACCGCAAGGGACTTTTAATTGTCCTGCTGACCCGGCTGGTCATGGTTATTCCCTACCAATTGCTCAATTACTCATTGGGTCTTACCCAGGTTAAATTCAGGGAAGCCGTCCTTGGCACGGCGCTGGGGTCGATACCACCGGTATTCCTGTTTGTTTACCTGGGAACAACGGTGAGCAATATCGCAGCCATCATGAGAGGCGAGGTGACTTTGCAGGACAACGAACTGATCATTGGCGCCGTCGCACTGCTTGCAGTGGTCGGCATCATCTTGCTGATCGTCCGCATTGCCGGCAAAACTCTGAAAGAAGAACTGCTCGCGCAGAAAAACTAGGGCCAGGCGACCTGCTTTTCACGGCTGGCGATGCCACTACTTGGTCAGGTAATACCCCCGGTAATACTGCGGCTGCAGGCGGGTGTACTGCGCATGCAGAAATTCCACCAGGTCGATCAGCTCGGCCACCGTCATTTCTTCTCCGTAGTAAGGCATCGGAGAAATGATCACGTCACGTTTTGCCTGTTTCAGCAAGTTCACGTATTTGGGTGAAATGATGTGATCCGGATTGACCACGGCGGTCAGAAGTTCGCCGTAATTTTTCACCCTGTACACTTCGCCCCCGATCTCGAGAATGAAGGGCGCTTTGAAGTCCGCCTCCGGAAAGTCAACGTCCGGAATCGTATGACACGACTGGCAGTTGAAATCGATGAACACCTGTTCGCCCTGGGCAAGATCACCTTCCGGGAGCACAAAGCCCCTGACCGGCTTACCGTTTTCGGTACATGCCAACAGAGCGTAGAGTATGATCGCAATAAGAGCAGTAAAGCGGATGAGTTTGAATCGGTTCTCGATAGACATGACAAACCCTCCCAGGCAGAAGAGACTCTTTTATTTTGAGCGCCGCCAGGTCTCTTGCATATGTCCTGAGTCACGCATTGTTCAATCAATAGACAGGGAATGCACCGGCGCGGCGGGTCGCCGGCCCGAATCGGGCCGAAAAACATCCTGGTCGTTGTAAAACACTTCGTCCTGGGGACCATCCCGCCACCACCCCGGAATGCCCATCAGTGGCAGCGGTGACAGGCAGGCAGGCGACTCGAGCATCTCTCCGTTTCCAACGGCCTCGCCCAACCAGGCATCCAGAGTGCCGACATGCACCGGCGCCGGTGCATGCAGAAGTAATGCGTGTGCCGTGACCGATTTATAGGGATTCAGGAATTTCTCCAGAATGGCGTGACCACAAACCATTACGCGGGTAGTGGATCGCCACTGTTCACGGTGTGCGACAAATGCATTGAACCAGTCTTTATCTGCCAGCGCCTGCAGCAGGACCGGGTCGGTACCCGTCACGATCACCCCGCTTTCATCGAGCAGCGTCAGCGCATCACGGACGGCCCCCCGCTGGCCGCAGGTTGCGGATTTCAATTGCTGATGGTGCCGGGCGTTGAGCGCTGCCTTCAGACTGGGAAAGCGGCACCACACCAATGCGTTGAAGAAATCGTGCCAATCGTTCTCGCGGGTACTCACTTCCCCGGTTTCGAATATCTGTTTTTCGTAATCGCTGACGGCCAGGCTGCTGGCAGGCACGAACCGGATGGGCAGCCCCCGGCGGTTGACAATGCCGTCTGGCAATAGCGCTGTCAGGGCGTGTGCGGTTGGGATTCGAGGAAGCTCCAGGCCTTGCAGAATTTCCCGGTAACCAGCCCAACAGGGCAGATCCGGATCGACCGTGGAATGGACATTGCCGCTACTCGTCAATGATGTAATGCGCTCCTTTACTGCGAGGGTTGAGTGAAGCTGCGTGAACCACCAGCAGGGCCGCCTGGACCGCATTCCGAAGCTCCACCAGTTGCGCGGTAACCCGGCAATCGCGATAAAACGACTGAATTTCTTCCCGGGCTTCCAACAGAATTCGACGCGCACGGGTCAATCGCCTGGGTGATCGTACAATCCCGGCATAATTCCACATGGTTTGTTGAACCAGGTTCAGGTCCTGGGCGACGAGGGTTGGGTCCGCCTCGGTTCGTGGGCTTTCCCAGGCCCTGGGTTCGGGAAGTTTGAACGCCATCCCGGCAACGTCCCTGGCATCTGCTTGCGCTGTAAATTTCGCACTGGTCAGGCATTCGAGCAATGAAGTGCTGGCCAACCGGTTGGCGCCATGCAGGCCGGTGCAGGCCGTTTCCCCGATCGCATTGAGATGCAGCACACTGCTGCGCCCTTGCAGGTCCGCATGCACGCCGCCACAGGAATAATGTGCCGCAGGCACGACCGGGATCGGGTCAGTCCGGATATCGACACCATGCTCCAGGCAGCGTCGGAACACCGATGGAAACCGGTCTTTCAGCCGGCCCCTGTCCAGTGCGCTCAGGTCCAGGTAAACGCAGGGCTCCCCGCTATTGGCCATTTCCCGGTGGATCGCTCGTGAAACGATGTCCCGGGGCGCCAGCGATGCGAGGCGGTGAACGCCCTCCATGAAAGGCTCGCCGTTAACATTTACCAATACAGCACCCTCTCCACGGATCGCCTCGGTGATCAGGAACCGTGGCGCATTTTTGCCATAAAACACGGTTGGGTGAAACTGCACATACTCGAGATCGATCAGGCGCGCACCGACACGATAGGCCATTGCCACGCCATGCCCGACAGTGCCGGGAAAGTTGGTGCTGTGCTGATAAATATGGCCAAGCCCGCCGCAGGCCAGCACGGTTTTGCGAGCGACGATCGCCACCGGCTCGGTTGAACCCGCCGGCAGCACGAAGGCGCCGAAGCAGGTCAGCGGAGCGTAACGGTCTTCCGCGCGATCAGTGTTATGTGAAAGGGTCAGCAGGTCGATGGCAACGGCCCCTTCCTGCCGGCATATCCGGGGGGTTTCCGCCACCCGCCCGGCCACGGCAGACAAAATAGCATGCCCGGTGAGATCCCTGGCATGGATGATACGGCGGGCACTGTGACCGCCTTCACGGGTAAACTCGAGGCTACCATCGGCCTCGCGATCGAAGTCAACACCCAGGTCGTCAATCAGCAATTCACGAACCGCTGTGGGGCCTTCATCCACCAACTGTCTCACCGCGGACGGGTTCGCGGTCCCGTCGCTGGCCTCCATGATGTCTTCCGTCAACAGGCCTGAACCGGTTTCGACATCGTAGATGATGCCACCCTGGGCCCAGTCGCTGTTGGCGTCGTTCGGTCCGCCAAGGGACAGAAGCTGCACGTCCAGCCCGGCCTTTGCAGCATGCAATGCATAGGCGGCGCCAGCCAGGCCGGCCCCGATGACCAGGCAGTCTGTGCGGATGATCTCCATGCAAGCGGACGTTACCCGCTTCGGGTTGCCGCGTCAAAGACACAAGGTGATTGCTTAAACAATATCACTCCAAGATAATCGGACTGATTACAGAGGAACCCCACATGGCAATGCACCCACTGGCCGGCAAGCCAGCACCCGAATCGATCCTTGAAAACATTCCGCGGCTGATCAGCAACTACTACTGCCTGCAGCCGGACCCATCCGATCCCGCCCATGCGGTCGCCTTCGGCACTTCCGGTCATCGCGGCAGTTCCAATGCCTGTACCTTTAACGAAGCCCATATCCTGGCGATCAGCCAGGCCGTTTGCGAATACCGCCAGGCCCAGGGAATTTCGGGCCCGCTGTTTCTCGGCATCGACACCCACGCCCTGTCTGAGCCGGCCCTGATCAGCGCGGTTGAGGTGTTTGCGGCGAACGATGTCGAAGTGATGATCGATGCAGGGTCGGGCTTCACGCCGACACCGGTCATTTCTCACGCCATACTTTGCCATAACCGGGCTCATCCGGAGCGGCCGGCCGATGGCGTGGTCATTACGCCATCACACAATCCGCCCGGCGATGGGGGCTTCAAATACAATCCGCCCAGCGGTGGACCGGCCGACACGTCCATCACCGACCCCGTTCAACAGCGGGCGAACGAATTACTGGCACAGCCGGATTCGATCCGGCGGATTCCCTGGGCGCGCGCCCTGGCTCGTGCAAACGTTCATCGGCATGATTTCATCACGCCTTATCTGAATGACCTCGGCGATGTCATCGACCTGCAGGTGATCTCCGAATCCGGCATCCGGATCGGTGCCGATCCGATGGGCGGATCCGGCGTTGCTTACTGGGCTCCCATCGCCGAAAAATACAATCTGAACCTGGAGCTGGTCAGTTCCAGCGTCGACCCGACCTTCCGGTTCATGTGCGTGGACAAAGATGGAAAAATCCGCATGGATTGCTCGTCCGCCCCGGCCATGGCCGGCCTGATCGGCCTGAAGGACCGTTTTGACATTGCTTTTGGCAACGATACCGACTTCGACCGGCACGGCATCGTCACACCCAGCGCCGGCCTGATGAACCCCAACCACTACCTGGCAGTGGCCATCGAATACCTGTTTGCCAACCGGCCAGGCTGGCCTGCGCAAGCGGCCATTGGCAAGACACTGGTCAGCAGCAGCATGATCGACCGGCTCGCCCGGGACAGCGGCAGAACTTTGAACGAGGTACCGGTGGGGTTCAAATGGTTCGTCGATGGCCTGCTTGACGGTTCCTGCGGTTTCGGTGGCGAGGAGAGCGCCGGCGCCTCCTTTTTGCGCAAGGACGGTCGTGTGTGGACCACCGACAAGGACGGCATCATCATGAATTTGCTGGCTGCGGAAATCACTGCGCGGACCGGCCGTGACCCGGCCATGCATTACCAGGACCTGACCGAACGGTTTGGGGCTCCTGTCTATGAAAGGATCGATGCGCCGGCCACCCCGGCAGAAAAAGCCATCCTGAAAGCACTGTCCCCGGAGCAGGTGACCGCGACAGAATTGGCGGGTGAACCGATTCAGGAAAAACTGACCCGAGCCCCCGGCAACAACGCGGCCATCGGCGGCTTGAAAGTGGTTACCGAAAACGGCTGGTTTGCGGCCCGCCCGTCGGGTACGGAAAACATTTACAAGATTTATGCGGAGAGTTTCAAAGGCCAGCAACACCTTGAAAAGGTCCAGGGTGAAGCACGCCGGATTGTGAACGCCGCATTAAGAGGAGACTGACCATGAAATGGAAGGGCAGAAGGCAAAGCGATAACGTCGTGGACAGCCGCGGCAGAAGAGTGGCCAACACAGCGGGGGCAGGCGTTCTGCTGAACCTGGTCGGGCGCAGATTCGGCATGAAAGGCATCCTGGTCCTGGCCATCGTGGTCGGCGGGCTGTGGATGGCCGGCCTGGTCGATCCGGTGACCTTTCTGGGCGGAGGCACGAGCCAGACCGTGCCATACCAGCCCAGCGCCATGGAACAGGAACGATTCGATTTTGTCACGGTCGTCCTTGCCGACACCGAGGACGTCTGGACTGCGGAGTTTGGCCGTCACGGCGAACGCTACATCGAACCGCAACTGGAAATCTACACGGGGGGCATCAACACCGCCTGCGGCATGGGTTCGGCGCAGATGGGCCCTTTCTATTGCCCCGGCGACCGCAAAGTCTACATTGACCTCAGTTTTTATGACGAGCTGGAAAATACCTTCCAGGCGCCGGGAGATTTCGCGCAAGCCTACGTGATCGCGCACGAGGTGGGTCACCACGTGCAGAACCTGCTGGGCACTTCGAGCAAGGTCCAGGCCATGCGGGGACGACCGGACTACAATGAATATTCTGTCCGGCTGGAATTGCAAGCGGATTATTACGCCGGCGTCTGGGCACGCAATAACCAGCAATACCTGGACCGCGGCGATATCGAGGAGGCCATACGCGCTGCCAATGCCATTGGCGATGACGCCATCCAGGGCCGAATGCAGGGCAAGGTGGTGCCTCACACATTCACGCACGGTACTTCGGAACAGAGAATGCGCTGGTTCAACAACGGCTTGAAGAGTGGCCGGCTTGAAGACGGTGATACTTTCTCGCCGGCTTACGATTCTCTCTAGATCAAAAACCGGCGTGTGCCGATGGCGCGACCGCCGGCATCGTATTGCCGTTCACTGAAAAACAGGCTGCCGTCCCGCCCGGCCAGTAATACCGTCGAAGAGCGGGTGCCATAAACATCGGAAACGATGAAGTAGTGTTTCATCATGCGCTCCGGCGCCAAGTGCTGGTCTATGTCCTGCGGGATATCCCCGGGGGTCAGCGCCCGGTCTGACAACAGATCAAACAGCGCTTCCGCTTCGACTTCATCCCGTTCCAGCAGAGCCTCGAGGCTGCGACGACCCGCCTCGACTTTCGGCCAGCGCGTGTCCAGCAGATGGTTGCTCAGCCCGTGAACACCTGGCTCAACCGCAATGGCTCTTGCACCGCGGTTAGAAACGTAGGCGAGTGAGTCGCGGTTGCCGAGCAACAGGTTAAACCCCTCGTATTGCGGTCCTGCAACATGCACTTTCCCGGCATGCGCGATCGGTTCCGAAAACCCCGCCAGGAAATCGGTGACGAGATGACCGCGCGAAAGAATCGTGGTGGGCCGGGGTTCAGTCGGTTCCCGGTAATTGGTAAGCGCCGCAAAACGCCCACCCCGGCTGACACCCAGCCAGGTCCCGCCGGCCTGCAGGTCACGCCCGGCCAGGATGGCCGGATGATCATCCCAGTAATCCGCGTCTGCCGTGGGGCGCTCGTGAAACTCGTCACGGTTGGCAGCCAGCACCAGTGAATAACGGGGATGGGATTGCCATGCGAATAGAACCAGGCACACAATTTTCTCCAGCCGATCAGGCAAACAGGGATAAGATGCAGAGGGTCATTGAGCAGCGAAATACTCGGCCAGCTCACGCCGTTCCCGATCACTGAGCGTATTGGCCACGTTGCACATATTCAGTGGCGTTTTGGGGCGATCGCCGTGCCGGTAAGTCGTGGTGGTGCAATGACGCTCATAGTAATGGAACTCCTCCATGGCGCTGACGATCCCGCCAGCATCCATTCCGGCCAGGCTCGGGATGTCATCGTCGGAAGAAACGCCACCGGGCCCATGGCAAGCCTCGCACTCTTTGATCTGGACTTGCACCTGTTGAGCGCGAGCAGGCGTTGGTAACAGCAGAAACAGGCCCATGACACTGAAAATAAGCATTTTCATAGCCTTCTCCCACCCGGTTGTTGTCTATATTTACTATAGCTGATCAACCGCGTTCAGGGCGAACCAGCCTGTCAATAACCCGTCATTTCCAGTATTCTGCTGCAGTCTCCTGAAAGCACCTGCCAAAGTAACGAGGTAGCACAAATGCGCCGCTCTATCCGTCCGTTTTTTTCCTCCCTGTTTTCAGTTCTTGTTTTCACAGCCTTGTCCGCGACCGCCTGCGCCGAACCGGGGTCGGCAAAAAGCCAGCTTGAAGGGCTGGAATGGCGGATGATCGGACCCTACCGGGGTGGCCGTGTCACCACCGTTACCGGCGTCCCTGGCAAGCCCAACCTTTACTACATGGGCGCCACGGGCGGTGGTGTCTGGAAAACCGAGAGTGCCGGTACCCGCTGGGAGAACCTGTCAGACGGTGATTTCAAGGTAGGAACCATCGGCGCCGTGGCGGTTTCCGAATCAGACCATAACGTGATTTACGTCGGTACCGGCGAATCGCCCATCCGTGGCGTCACCACCAGTCATGGAGACGGTGTCTGGAAATCAACGGACGCCGGCAAGTCCTGGCAACACATCGGGCTCGAGAACAGCGGACAGATTTCAAAGATCGAGATCAACCCCGGCAATCCGGACATAGCCTTCGTGGCTGTCCAGGGCCAGATCTGGGGGCCCAACGAGGAACGCGGGATTTTTCGCACAAGTGACGGCGGGGCCACCTGGGAACATGTTCTGAAGGTTAACCCGGACACCGGCGCGGCGGACCTGGCGATGGACCCCACCAATCCGCGAATCCTTTACGCCGCCATGTGGCATCACGGCCGCAATCCCTGGTTCATCAAGTCTGGGGGCGAAGGCGGGGGCATCTACAAGTCCAGTGACGGCGGTGACAGCTGGCAGAAACTTGCAGGCGGGCTGCCCGGGCTGGTAGGCAAAATCGGCATCGATGTATCCGCCAGCAAGCCAGACCGGGTTTACGCCATTATCGAAGCCGAGCCTGAAAAAGGCGGGCTTTGGCGCAGTGACGATGCCGGTAACAGCTGGAAGTTGATCAACGGCCATCGCGTGCTGCATTCACGCGCCTGGTATTACATCCATATCGCTGCAGACCCGGTTGACGCCAACACGGTTTATGTCATGAACGTTCCATTGATGAAATCGATTGACGGCGGAAAAACCTGGGAAAAAATGACGACTCCACACGGTGATCATCACGATCACTGGATTAATCCGGACAACAATCTGAACATGATCAGCGGCAACGACGGCGGGGCCACGATCACCTTTGACGGCGGTGAAACCTGGTCGTCCATCATGAACCAGCCGACGGCCCAGTTTTACCGCGTCACCACCGACAACCAGGTGCCGTTCAGAATTTACGGTGGCCAGCAGGACAACACCACCGTCGCCATCTCCAGTCGCAGCCTTTACGGCGGGATCGGCGTCGCCGATTACTTCGATGCCGGCGGTGGAGAAAGCGCTCATATTGCTTTCGACCCGAATGATCCGCGCTTGATTTATGCGACCACCATCAACGGAACACTTACGGAATATGACCATAAAACCGGGCTGGAGCGCTACATCATCCCCTATCCCGAGCTGGTCTATGGCAAAGACTCCAAAGACCTGAAATACCGGAGCAACTGGAACGCACCGGTGGCGGTCTCGCCGCATGATCCGTCCGTCGTATATTACGGTACGCAATTGGTGCTGCGGAGCACCGACCGGGGCGTCACCTGGAGTGAAATCAGTCCTGACCTGACCCGCAACGATCCTGAAAAACAGGGAAGAAATGGTGGGCCGCTAACCCCCGAAAACGTCGGTGCCGAATACTACAACACGCTGTTTTACCTGGTCGAGTCTCCGCATGACCCCGGCTATATCTGGGCCGGTAGTGACGATGGCCTGGTACACCTCAGTCGCGACAATGGCGCCAGTTGGAACAATGTTTCGCCCCCGCACAAGGGTGAAGCCATGATCAACTCGATTGAGATCAGCCCGCATGACCCGGGCACCGCCTATCTCGCGGTCACCGGGTACAAACTGAACGATTTCAAGCCATATATCTACATAACGTCCGATTATGGCCAGAGTTGGCAGCGGATTGACCAGGGGCTGCCGGAAGATACTTTTGTACGCGTCGTTCGGGAAGACCCGAAACGCAAAGGCCAGCTGTACGCCGGCACGGAAGCCGGGATGTTCGTATCGTTCAACAACGGGGCCGCCTGGCAGTCCCTGAAACTGAACCTGCCTCCCGTTCCCATTACCGACCTGGCGATCCGCCAGGACACGCTGGTTGCGGCCACGCAGGGACGGGGATTCTGGACTCTTGACGACCTGTTCATGGTACAGACTGCCGCGATAAAGCTGGAAGACGGGGAACTGCACCTGTTTGCGCCGGAAAAAACCGTGGACATGAGGGGCCGAGGCTGGTCATCCGAGGAGTTCGAAGCATCCAATCCGCCGGCAGGCGTGCCCCTTTACTATTACCTGCCCGAAGGGTTTGAGGGTCCGCTCACCCTGGATATACTCGACGAGGGCGGAGCGGTCATTCGCAGCTATTCGAGCGAGGAAAGTGATTTCGAACGGTGCCTGCTGCACAACATGGACCCCAGGTCACCTTATGAACCCGAGTACCCGCCGGCAAAAGCCGGCCTGAACAAATGGAACTGGGACACCCGCAGACAGGGTTTCAATTGCGTCAGGGACATGACCCTGTTCGCAGGTCTGAAAGGCACCAGCGCACCGCCCGGAATATACACGGCACGGCTTTCTGCCGGTGGCAAATCCCGGGAAGCCCGCTTCACGCTGGAGATGGATCACCGGGTTACCGCCAGCCCGGTCGAAATCCAGCAATGGACAGCGCGCCTGGATGAAGCTTCTGTTCTGCTCGACGATGTCCTGACCAGCCTGGGTGAACTGCGCAATGCGCGCAGCCAGATAACCGCGCTGATGAAAAGCTATCCCGACGACAGCGATCTGCAGTCAGCAGGAAAGACCGCACTGGCCGCCATCGATGCCTGGGATCACCAGGTCATCCAGCCATTGCACGAAACCCTGGAGGATGAAGACGCCTGGGAAACGATGCTGGCAGGCCAGATCCGATTTGTGCTGGATGTGATCGACTTAACGGGCGCACCCGTAACCGAGGGCGCGCTGTCGAGGTTGGCGGACCTGAAAAAGGAGTGGGCGGCGTTGGATTCACAACGGGACGCTATTCGCGAAGATTACATTGAACCGATCAATGCGTGGGCTCGCAGTAACAGCGTGCCGCACGTCAGCGGGAACTGAGGGCGAACCGATCGTCGATCGCACCAGCAAACCGGCTGGCTGCGCCGGGGTCGGTTCGCAGATACATGGAGGGTTCGATCAGCTCAAGTTCCATGACAGCATAGTCCGCATGCTCATCGCGGACGAAATCGACACGGGCGTATAGCGGCACGACTGACAGCGCATGGAGCGCTTGCTTTCCCCGCAGCAGCAGCCTGCTGTTCGGCGTTACCGGATGAATTTCTGACCCGTGCTCTTCCTGTGAACGGAATTCAGAACCCTTCGGAATTTTCAGAATGGCGTGACTGAATTCGCCGTTAAAGAAAAACAGGGAATACTCACCTTCCTCGAGAATGCCTGGCATAAATGTCTGGACCATGCCCCGCTTTTTGCGGAAGCGACTGCAAACCTGTTCCAGGCGTGCTGTGCTGTCACCGGCCGAAACACGGAATGCATCTTCACCGTTGGCGCCTACAACCGGTTTGATCACCAACTCATCCGTACCCAGTTCGGAACGGAATCCGCGAAATGACCCGGCATTTACAGAGTCCGGCCAGACTGTCGGGACAATTGCGATACCCTTGCTTTCCAGGTCCACCAGGTAAGTCTTTTCCAGGTTCCATTGAATAATATCCAGCGGATTCGCCAGTTG
>Ga0224499_10000232_pt1 | contig 13970 bp, 15 predicted proteins | sample SF_Jul11_sed_USG_3_FD_168125 | JGI IMG/M metagenome (GOLD analysis project Ga0224499, IMG submission 168125) | Sediment microbial communities from San Francisco Bay, California, United States - SF_Jul11_sed_USGS_24 | ecosystem: Environmental > Aquatic > Marine > Sediment | place: USA... | reverse complement strand
TTGATTACAGGGGGCTATTTGAAGAAAACCGTTCTGAAATATGGTTCGCAGAAGCTACCGATAGAACTTCAGGCGCAGACCCTGACAGCCAACTCACCTCATGGCCTGCCAGATCCAGCAGAAGAGGTCTGTCGCGCGTTAGCCAATCCGATAGCCTCACCATCGCTGGCACAAATCCTTAAGCCGGGTGAACGTATCGCCATTGTTACATCGGACATCACCCGCTACACCGGCAGTGAGATCTACCTGCCGCTCCTGGTTGCCGAGTTAAATCGTTGTGGCATTGCCGATAGCAACATAGAGATCATCATCGCCCTTGGCATTCATCGCAAACAAACCGAAGATGAACATCTTAAAATCCTTGGCTCTCTCTATGGACGAATAACAGTTTATGATCATGAATGTGACGACCCTGAGCAACTGGTGGATCTCGGCCAGACAAGCTCCAGCCTGCCGGTACAGATCAATCGACGGGTCATGGCAGCAGACCGGGTCATCGTCACCGGCACTATCGGCCTGCATTACTTTGCCGGCTTCGGCGGCGGACGCAAGAGTCTGGTCCCGGGCGTTGCAAGCCGGACAACCTGCATGGCTACGCACTTTGCCATTTTCAATCCACCGGCAGAAGGTGGCCGCAACCCTCAGGCCCGCACCGCCAATCTCGACGGCAACCCGGTACACCAAGCCATTCTGGAAGCCGCAAAGACAATTAAACCTGACTTTTTACTCAACACCGTCCTGACGACTGACAAGAAAATCGCTAAAGTCTTCTGCGGCGATCTGGAGCAGGCCCACCTGGCAGGCTGCGAACTGGCGCAAAGGCTTTACACTGCACCACTCCAGCAGGCCGCTGACCTGGCCATCGTCTCCTGCGGCGGCGAACCCAAGGACATCAACTTCATTCAAGCCCACAAAGCCCTTGATTACGGTGTGCAGGCCGTTCGCCCTGGTGGAACAGTTATCCTGCTGGCTGCCTGCCCGGACGGCTTCGGCAACGCCACTTTTTTTGAATGGTTCAATTACGAAGAGCTCGATACTTTCGAAAAAGCGTTACGCAACCGTTATGAGATCAACGGTCAAACCGCTTGGTCGACCCTGAGCAAAGCACGCAGCTGGCGCGTCATTCTGATCAGCGAGTTCAATCGTGAGCAGACCGAAAAAATGGGCATGGAAAAGGCAAACAATCTTGACGAGGCATTGCAGATGGCATACAAACAGCTTCCCGACAATCCGGAGGTTGTGATTATTCCGGATGGCGGTACTATTCTGCCAGTACTAAAGAACAACTCTTAACCACAGAGATCACGAAGAATACAAAGTTTTTTCCTGGATCTCAGTTCCCACGAAAAATTTGATTTTTTCGTGGTCTTCGTGCCCTTCATGGTGAACAGGCGTGAATATGATCGACAAAAAAATAATCGATGAACTTGTTCAGGTCCTTGGTAAAGATAATGTCCTGACCAGCAAAGCAGAGCGCATCTGTTACTCCTACGATGCGACCCAGCAGAGCTTTTTACCGGAAGTTGTCCTGCAACCCGGCTCCGCAGAAGAGATTGCTCTCATCATGAAGCTCGCCAATCGGGAGCGCATCCCGGTTTTCCCCCGTGGTGCCGGTAGTGGCTTTACCGGAGGGTCGCTACCGACCAAAGGCGGGATCGTGCTTTGTACCGAGCAAATGGACCAGATTCTTGAGATTGACGAGGAGAACCTGGTGGCAACCGTCGAGCCAGGTGTCGTCACCGAACGTTTTCAGAAAGCCGTAGAAAAAGTCGGCCTCTTTTACCCTCCCGACCCGGCCTCCCTGAAATTTTCAACCCTGGGCGGTAACGTCGCCGAATGTGCCGGCGGACCGCGCTGCGTCAAGTATGGTGTCACCAAGGACTTCATCATCGGCCTTGAAGTGGTCACCCCGACTGGTGATATCATCACCACCGGTGGTCCAACTATGAAAGGCGTCGTCGGCTACGACCTGACCAAGCTGCTCTGTGGCTCCGAAGGAACGCTCGGTATCATCACCCGAATCGTTATCAAACTGCTGCCCCTGCCTCAAGCGAAGAAAACCATGCTGGTGCTCTTCGACTCGATCGACGGTGCGGCGCAAGCCGTGTCTGCGATCACCCGCAATAAAATTATCCCGACGACTCTCGAATTTATGGACGGACGCACCATTGAATGCGTACGCCAGGCAACCGATCTGGATTTACCGGAGACCGCCCAGGCGGTGCTGATCATCGAAGTCGACGGGGATCGAGAATTTCTCGACAAACAAGTCAACAGCATTGCCGAGATCATCAAACCCCTCGGTGTGGTTGAAACCCGTATCGCAACCACGCCGGAAGAGAGCGAAGCCCTCTGGCAGATCCGGCGTTCGGTCTCGGCTTCTCTGCGCAAGGTGAATCCGGACAAGTTCAACGAGGACATCTGCGTACCTCGCAGCAAGGTTCCGGAGATGATTCGCAAAGTGGATGCCATTGCTGACAAGTATCAGATACCGATCGTCAACTTCGGTCATGCCGGAGACGGCAACATTCACGTCAACATCATGGTCAACAGGAAAGTTTCCGGCGACATTATGAAAGCTGAAGGGGCTATCAAGGCCGTTTTCAAGGCAGCTCTCGAACTGGGTGGAACCATGAGCGGCGAACACGGTGTCGGCATAGCCAAGGCCCCCTACATACCACTGGAGATCACCCCGGCTGCTGCTGAATACATGAAGGCGATCAAGAAAGCGCTCGATCCTAACAATATCCTCAATCCAGGAAAGATTTTTTTAGACTCACCAGAGAATTAACCACGAAGAACACGAAGGTCACGAAGAGCTAAATACCTTCAAAGCTCAAAAGAGATAATCGTTCGTGTGCTTCGTGGTGAGAAAGATAGAGCAATGGCAAAACTTAAAAAACTCGAAGATTATCGAGACGAAATAGAGCGCTGCGTCAAGTGTGGAGCCTGCCGGGCCCACTGCCCAGCCTTCGATGCTGAACGTCGTGAAGGCCGGGTCGCCCGTGGCAAGATTGCCTTGGCCAGCTCGATCCTGGAAGGAGAAGTCGGCCTCGAGCCCAAGGTTCTAGAAGACTTAAGCCAATGTCTACTCTGTGGCAGTTGCTGCGCCGGGTGTCCCAACAAGGTACACACCGAAGACATCGTTGCCGCCGCAAGGAGGCAGATCGCGAAGGAACGGGGTCTCTCCACCTTTGGCAAGGGTGTCGCCACGGTCCTCGGTCGACCGAAGTTGATGAACCTTTTGGCCAAGTCAGGAGGCAGCCTGTCGTCGCTGCTCTTTAAAAAGCTCCCGAAAGACAGCGGCCTGCACCTGCGCTTTCCGGCGCCTTACCTGGAAAAAGGGAGGACGCTTCCGCCAATTACCGCCAAACCTTTTCGCGAGAGGGTTCCCGAGGTTATTCCGGGAGATTCTCAACAGCCGACCGTGCTCTTCTTTACCGGTTGCGGCATCAACTACATGTATCCTGCAGTCGGCGAGGCCTTTCTCAAGGCGCTGAAGTTTCTCGGCGTCACCGTCATCATCCCAAAAGACCAGGCCTGCTGCGGATTGCCTGCGGTGAGTGCAGGAGCAACCAAGACGATTGAGAGCCTGGCAGATCAGAACCTTGCCGCGATCAACCGGCACAATTTTGAGTATATCGTTACCGCCTGCGCCTCATGCAATTCCGGACTCGGCAACATCTACGCAGAGATGGGGGATGAATTCGAAGAGATGTCAGCAAAGGTCATGGACATTTTCGTCTTTTTAGTCAAACACGGCCTGGCTGAGAAATTGGAGGCGCTGCCCAAAGCCGAGCAACGCATCAAGGTGACCTATCACGACCCCTGTCATCTACGCAACCAGGGAATCACCAAGGAACCTCGGCAGATTCTCAAGGCGTTGCCCCAGGTGGAGTTTGTCGAAATGCCGGACGCCGGAACCTGCTGCGGCCTGGGTGGGACTTATTCGGTTTACCACTATGAACACACGAAGAGGATCGCCGCCAGAAAAGCCGGCAATGTGGCAAGTAGCGGAGCGGATCTGGTCGCAACAGACTGCCCTGGCTGTATCATGCAGCTTCAGGACGGTATCAACCATGCCGAAGGGACTCAGAGGGCACTGCATATTCTGGAGCTCCTTGCCGAAGCCTTACCCGAGTGAGTATGGGCCAACAAAGAGAATTGTCCCGTTGCAGAGTGCTGACAAGCTGTTACAATAACTCCGTCTACCCAAGACTCTATAAACCCTACTCGTTCCAGGAGGAAAACCGATGCAAAAAGTGACCTGCCTGATTGTTGTCGCCCTGTTTCTGAGCACGGGAGCGGCTTTGGCTGTCTCTGCCAAAAAAACTATCGAATTCAACAAAAGCCCGATGGGCACTGTCATCTTCGACGGCACGATACATAAAGAGCAAGACCTCAACTGCAAAGACTGCCATAACAAGGACATGTTCCCGAAAATGAAACAGGGAACCGTAGAGATCACCATGGATGAGATCTACGCGGGCAACCTTTGTGGTGTCTGTCACAACGGCAAACGTGCTTTTGATGCAAAGGGAAACTGTGCCCGTTGCCACGTCAAACAGTAATCTGTCGTACAAATCGTAAACAAGAAAGGCCCGCCGTTTATCCCGGCGGGCCTTTCTCTCGATATTCTTTTTATCCAGCCTCTAGTTACCAGCCACCAACCCCAGCCTCTATCAACCACCAATGCCGTGCATGCGCCGACTCGGCGTCATGAAGTCCTTACCATTGATTTTGTGCTTCTCCGGCTTGGCGCAGGCTGCCGCCACGAGGAGTTCCTCCAGGACCTGATCATCACTGCCATCTCGCAAAACCGTTTTGAGATCAGTCTCTTCATTATCAAAGAGGCAGCCACGCACCCGGCCGTCGGCCATCACTCGCAGGCGATTACAATCACCACAAAAATGCCCGGAGACAGAAGGAATCAGCCCGACACGTCCCTTCGCCCCCGGCAGACGATACATTTGAGCAGGCCCTGAGGAGGCCTGATAAGGAAGAGCCTCCAACTCGCCAAAAGTTCGCAGCTGTGATTCAACCTCGTTGATCGGCATGCCGTCTTTAGAAGCATATTCCAGATCGGCACTGATCGGCATGAACTCGATAAAACGGACATCCCAGGGGTGCTCCAGTGTAAGCCGGGCGAAATCAACGATCTCATCAGCGTTAAAATCTGCAAAAGGAATGACATTCAGCTTGATCGGCAGCATCCCCACTCTTTCGGCGGCTTCGATGCCGGCCAGAACCTTCTCCAACCCCGAACGACGGGTCAACTCTTCAAAGCGCTCCGGGCGGAGTGTATCAAGGCTGATGTTCACCCGAGAAAGGCCGGCAGCCTTAAGCTCCTCTGCCAGTCCTGCCAGAAGCAGGCCGTTCGTAGTCAGTGTGATTTCCGGTTTCTCCGGCAAGCCAGCCAAACGACCGATAAAGTCGACAATACCTCGCCTGACCAGGGGCTCACCACCGGTCACGCGGATTTTGCGAATCCCGAGGCGGCAGGCCGCGGCAGCCACCCGCAGCATCTCCTCGTAGCGCAGCACATCGCCATGGGTAAGATCCGCGACCCCACTTTCAGGCATACAGTAGCGGCAACGCAGATTGCAGCGATCCGTCACTGACAAACGCAAATATTCTATTTTTCGTCCAAATTGGTCTTGCACAAGAGTTCCCTGGTTCTGTTGCCTACACTTTTGATGCTAACACTGGCAGACGAACCGAGGCAAGCTGAGGAAGGCACGTCTCATCAAAGTTTCTTCTTCGGAAGGTACTGCTCAAAAGCTTTCTTATCAACGCAGCAGCGATAGGCTTCATCGCCATTGATTAGCTTGGCGTTAAGCATATCGAGGATGTGCTGATCCATTAATTGCATACCATCACCCTTGGCCGTCTGCATGATTGACGGCACCTGGAAGGTCTTGGCTTCGCGGATCAGGTTGGCGACAGCAGAGGTACAGATCAATATCTCCAGGGCAGCTGCGCGGCCCTTGCCATCGGCGGTGCGCAACAACTGTTGGCAGATAACCCCCTTGAGACTCTCTCCAAGCATGGTTCTGACCTGCTCCTGGGCATCCTTGGGAAAAGCATCGATAATACGGTCAATGGTTTTCGGCGCCGAGTTGGTATGCAAGGTACCGAAGACCAGGTGTCCGGTTTCAGCGGCGGCCATTGCCATGGAGATGGTTTCCAGGTCGCGCATCTCACCGACAAGAATGACATCGGGGTCCTCACGTAGAGCGGCACGCAAAGCGTTGGCAAAGGACTGCGAATGCTGACCGATCTGCCGCTGGTTCATCAGTGACATCTGATTTTCGTGAATAAATTCAAGGGGATCTTCGAGAGTCAGGATGTGCTCACGGCGGGTCTTGTTGATCAGGTCGATCATGGCCGCCAGGGTGGTTGACTTGCCGCTACCGGTAGGACCGGTCACCAGCACCAGACCTTTTTTCAGCTTGGTCAGCTTGCGGATACCTTCCGGCAGACCGAGCTGGTCGGCAGTCAAAATCTTGCTGGGGATGATTCTGAAAACACCGGCAACGCCACGGTGGGTCTCCAAAAGGTTGCCACGAAAGCGTGCAACCCCTTCCAGGGAATAAGCAAAGTCGAGATCAAGGTTGGCTTCGAATTCTGCGCGCTGTTCCTCGTTCAGAATTTCGAAAAGAAGGCCACGGGCTTGCTGGTCATTCAAAGGAGGGTAGTTGAGCTTTTCCATCTCGCCGTGGAGGCGGAAGAGAGGCGGCGCACCGGTGGAAATATGCAGGTCACTGGCACCTTGTTGCTTCATCATTTTGAACAGCGAATCAATTTTAGCCATGATCTCTCCCGAAAGCCCTTGGTTGCCGATGTTAATCCCAAGGAAACCGCAGCGCATTCTGGCAGAGCGGGCTTTTCATTGTCAAGCTGAATACCTGCCTCTACTCCCTCACATCCAGAGTAGATTCCAACTTGATATCCGAGGTAACATGATGGTATCAACCCACAGTTCCACTAACTTCCTCAAGCCGCGCCAAAATAGCGTGGTCAGGAATTCAGAAGTAATGGAGAAGCGATTATGAGTAAAGCCCTGGGACTCCTTTCCGGAGGACTCGACAGCAGCCTTGCTGCTCTATGTCTCAAGCGCCAGGGAGTTGAGGTCACTGCCATTTCCTTTGTCACTCCTTTTTTCGGCAGCAGCAAAGCAGAACTCGCAGCAAAGCAGATGGGCATCCCGCTGATTGTTGAGAATATCAGCGAAGTCCACCTGGCGATGCTTAAGAATCCGCACTACGGCTATGGCAAGAACATGAACCCCTGCATCGACTGCCACGCCATGATGTTTCGCCTGGCCGGTGGAATTATGGCTAAACAAGGTTTCGACTTCCTCTTCTCCGGCGAAGTGCTGGGGCAACGACCCATGAGCCAGAACTCCAACGCGCTACGTTCGGTCGCCAACTACTCCGGCCATCCAGACCGCATCATCAGGCCCCTGAGTGCCAAGCTCCTGCCGGTGACCCCCATGGAAGAGCAGGGTCTGGTTGATCGTGATCAACTCCTTGACATTCAGGGTCGGTCACGTAAACCCCAGGAAGCCCTTGCAAAGGAATGGGGGCTAACGGACTTTCCTTCCTCGGGTGGTGGTTGTCTGCTGACAGAGATACACTTCTCAGACCGCTTGCGCGACCTGGTCAAACACCAGCCAGACTGCAACGTTGATGATGTCGAGCTACTCAAGATTGGTCGCCAGTTCCGCCTTTCAGAACAGTCCAAGCTGACCCTGGGCAGACACCAGAAAGACAACGATGCCATTCGGGCCGCCGACAAGAGTGATTACATCATTCTGCGCACTCCTGGCGTCTCCGGTCCATTAGGGCTGGTTTCTGGAACACCCTCAGAGGATGACCTGCAAACGGCGGGAGCCATTCTCGCCACCTACGGCAAGGGCAAGGATCAGGCAGAAGTTGAAGTCTTGGCGGAAATGCCGGGCGGCGAGAAGCTCTTCAGTATCGTCCCCATGTCCAGAGAAGCAGCAACAGGGATGATTGTCTGAGGCAAGTAAAACAAGGCGCGCATTGCCCTCAGCTGAGCTTTTGATAAATACGACTCAAGGTTTTTCCAGGCGACCTTGCTTAAACCCTGACATAATTATATTGTCAAAATTATTGATATTTCAGAAATAACGTTTAATATAATACGGTATTTTAAACATTCTAAACACTTGGAGGCTTCAATGAAACTGACAAAGATTTTCTTCTGCTTAATGTTCGCTTTGTGCATTGCCGCTGGTCCGGTGCTTGCGGCCAAACACACAGTAGGTGTCGGTGCAGGTTTTGCTCCAGAGTACGAAGGTTCGGATGATTACCAAGGCGTTCCCATGCTCATGCTAACTGGCAAGTATGATAGCGGCCGGTCTTTCTCTCTGCTTGGCACTAACCTCAGGGTCAATGTCCTGGCCAGCAATAAATTCCAGTTTGGTCCGATTCTAAATTATCGCATGGGCCGTGATGACGTCGACAATAAGGTTGTCGATAGAATGAAAGACATTGATGACGCCGTGGAGGCTGGCGCGTTTGTTCTTGCGAACTTTGACGACGTGCTGCTTGGCGTGGACTTCCTGATGGATATTTCTGATGAACATGATGGCATGCTGGTGCAGGGAAATGTAGGTTACAGGTGGAAGGCTTCGGATGCTCTGGTTGTGACGCCAAATGTTTTTCTCACCTACGCTGATGACGACTACACGGATACATACTTCGGAGTAAATGCTAAAAATGAGGGCACCAGCGGCCTGGACCGCTACAAAGCCGAGTCCGGCTTTAAGGATGTCGGGACCAGGATTGTCGTCAATTATACGCCCTGGGAGCAGTGGGGAATTATGGGCATTTTGTCGTACTCCGCCCTGCTTGAAGACGCCAAAGACAGCCCGATTGTTGATGAAGGTGATGATGCGCAGACCTTCTTCGGCCTGATGGCGACTTATCGCTGGGGCAATTAGGTAGGGCCCGGCAGCCCCTCGGGGGAAAAATCTCCCCGTGGGATATTAACCAACAGAAAGCCGACGGCATTGCCGTCGGCTTTTTTATCGTTCAGGGAGGAATAATAGTTCAATCTAGTTAATTGAAAATCGCCTCTCTTGCAAAAAATGACTGCAACGGCCCATTGGTTTCCGCGTTCCAGTTTCATTTTAAGGAAGCGTCCCGTATATCTCCGGACGCCGGTCATGGTAACAACGGATCTGGGCACGATAATCGATCATCTCCTGGGCATCAAAGGTGGCGATCAGTTCAGTGTCGATCTCACCGCCTTCAGCAAGCACTTCGCCACGGGCCGACAGCAATAGACTCATACCGAAAAAATCCAGCTTGCCCTGAACGCCGCAACAGTTGGTCGCGATCAGAAACAGCTGGTTCTCCATGGCACGCGCCCGCAGCAAGGTTCGCCAATGCTCCTGGCGAGGCTTGGGCCACTCTGCCGGCAGGCAGACAATCTCGGCTCCTTCGAGCGCCATCTTGCGGAAAAGCTCGGGAAAGCGCAGGTCATAGCAGATTGCGATTCCGAGACGGCCGACCGATGTTGGCACAACCAGCGATTTGTTGCCAGGGCTGAGAAAACGATCCTCGCCCATCGTTGAGAACATGTGTAATTTACGATAACTGCCGACTAAATTTCCTCGATCAACTACATAAGCAGTATTATAAATTTTGCCTTCAGACTGTTCCGGCAAACTGCCGACCACAACCAGATTAAGTTCAGCAGTCCGCCGGCAGAGAGCTTTGATCACCCGCGGAGTTTCGGCTGCATGCCTGGCTAAGCGTTTGTAATCGTAGCCGGAACTCCACATTTCAGGAAGAACCGCCAATTGCGCACCCTGTCTAGCAACCCGGTTGAGAGCAGCCTCAACTTTTACCAGGTTCCGGTCTATATCACCAAGCGTGATATTAAATTGAATAGCTGCTACCTTCAGTTTTTTTTCCATAACCTCCCCATAATAAAACAATGTTTTTCAATTTCTCAAAATTTAATCCAAGACCTGTTTCTCCACTGATTATATTCGAGTCGAAGAAGACAAACAAGAGCACTGTGTCACATTGATTCTCTTGACCAGCCAGACAAAAATATGATAAAGATGCAGCGTTTTGGTGGTTAGACAGATGTTCTACATCTTTCGGTTCTTGTGTTGGTTTCCTTTTCAAATTGTATCGGAAACACGTCTTAACGACAGAGGGTTATGAAAGCAAAACTTGCCACATTTGTAGCGATGTTTACCTTCTGGGTCGTTCTGTCCGGAATGTTTGATGCCTTTCACCTGACCCTGGGTGTGATCAGCTGCCTGCTGGTGGCTCATTTCAGTCACGATCTACTTTTCTACGGTGACGATGATCAATCCTGGGTACGAGGTCTTTGGGGCTTAATCACCTATTTGCCCTGGCTTTTTTATCAGATCATCATCGCCAACCTGCAAGTAGCTTATGTGGTCCTCCATCCCCGCATGTTCGAACTGATCGACCCACACGTCATTCGTTTCAAGACCAAACTCAAGCGACCGATATCCAAGGTCACCTTTGCCCAATCGATCACCCTGACTCCGGGAACAATCACAGTCAGCATTCATGATGACGAGTTTTCCGTTTACGCCCTGACCCGCAACGCAAGTGAAGCCCTGCCCGGTGAGATGGAGACTCGCATCGCCCGTGCACTGGAGTCCGACTTATGATGCACTCCTTCTTTCTAGCCACCGGCATTGCCATGGTCCTGTTAATGGCTCTGAGTCTGATTCGCGCCGTGGTTGGCCCAACCATTCTTGACCGCATCCTCGGCGGCAACGTCATTGGCACGAAAACAACAGTACTGCTGCTGGTGATTGGCCTGCTCTATGACAACCTGGGGATGTTTATCGATATCGCCCTGGCCTATGCCCTGCTCAACTTCATCGCTACGCTCGGCGCCACGAAGTTCTTCCTGCGGCGACTCGGCGTGTTCATGGAAGACAGCGAAGGAGAGAAGAGGTTATGACGATCCTATCGGTTCTTGCTATCATTCTGATGCTCTTAGGGCTTTTCTTTTTTCTTGCAGGAACCATTGGCCTTCTGCGGCTTCCAGACTTCTACTCCCGCCTGCACGCTGCCGGCAAATGCGATTCTCTGGCAGCGGTACTGATGATTGCCGGGATGGCCGCTTACAACCTCGAGTCTTTCTCTTTCGGAACACTGTTGGTGAGCGCCAAGCTCTTTCTGATTGCCGCGTTTGTCTTTGTTACCAGCCCGACGGCAACCCATGCAATCACCGAAGCCGCTCTGGTTCTTGGCGTAAAGCCATGGAAGCGGACGGGGGGAAAACGACCATGATCTGGCAACTTGATCTCATGATACTGACCCTGGTGGTGATTTGTGCTCTGGTGGCAATCAACATCAAAGACCTCCTTGGCGCGGCAGTCGTGTTCGGTATCTATAGCTTCTTGATGTGCCTTTTATGGGCTGAAATGGGGGCTGTCGACGTGGCCTTTACTGAAGCCACTGTCGGCGCCGGCGTCAGCACTATCTTCTTTATCGCAGCTATCTTGAGAACCACCAGAAGGAGCCGAGATTGAAAAATTTAGCATTGCTCGCAACCCTGGTAACAGGGGCTCTGTTGCTGTACGGAACCAAGGATTTTCCGGCATGGGGGGATCCCCAGGATCCGGCCAGTACCTACCTCTCGCCGTACTATATTGAAAACGCCGTCGAGCAGACCCATGTCCCCAACATTGTCACAGCTGTGCTCGGCGATTACCGGGGATACGACACCATGTTTGAAACAGTGGTCATCTATTGTGCAGGCATGGCCGTACTCAGCGTCTTGTGGAGGAAAAAGGAAGAATGAGGGACATCCACGAACATACCGCTGGAGAAGACCTGATTATCAAGACTTCAGTGAGATTGATGGTCCCCTTCATCCAGGTGTTCGGCCTTTATGTCATCGTCCACGGGCACTACAGCCCGGGCGGCGGCTTTCAGGGGGGGGTCATTCTCGGCGCGTCCTTTATCCTTTTGGCCCTGGCCTTTGGCATGAAGACTTCTCAGGAATACATGACGGTCAGTGTCAATGCCGTTTTCAACAATCTCGGCCCGGCCATTTTTATAGGCGTCGGAGTACTCTGTGCCCTCTTCGGAGGCCTCTTCCTTGATTACAGTGCCCTGGACAAGCTGATTCCTTTGGGTCCGACTGAGTGGCGTTCTTTTGGTATCTTCCTGATTGAAGTCGGGGTCGGTGTAGCGGTTATGAGTATCATGGTTCTGCTCTACTGGAACCTCAGTTCCGGTGGTGCTATGGATGAGGGGCTCTAGCTATGGAGATGATAGTCGACGAAATCGTCGCCAAATATAACTACTGGATTTACGTCGTGCTGATGATGATCGGCTTTTACGCAATGATCGGCAAGCGCAACCTGATGAAAAAACTGATCGGAATGAATATTTTCCAGACCTCCATCATTCTTTTCTTCGTTTCAACCGGCGTTAAAAAGGGTGGTGGTATCCCGATCGTTGACAAATACCAGGCACTGGCCGGCAACGTCGACGCGGCGTCCATAGTCAATCCTCTGCCGCACGTATTGATGCTGACGGCAATCGTCGTCGGCGTAAGTGTTACCGGCGTGGCCCTGGCTGTACTGCAGCGCATCTATCGAGAATACGGCACCCTCGAAGAGGATGAAATCCTGGAGAAGCTCCAGCGATGAACGCAACCAATCTACATCTCTTCGTTCTGGTCGTCCCCCTCCTCTCGGCCTTGGCTATCAACCTGCTGGGCCGCAGATCCCGTCAGTGGATCGCACCGATGGTCCTCGGGTCCCTGGCCTTTTCCGTTTTCGGCTCGATTATTATTATGGCCCGTGTGATCGAGCACGGCAATCTGAGCTACACAGTCGGCAACTGGAGACCACCCTACGGCATCGAGCTGGTCGTCGATCCCTTAAGCGCCCTGATGATGGTGCTCATCTCGGTCGTCGCACTGCTCGCCTCCTTCTCTTCATTGAAGAGCGTTGAACAGGAGCTCCCCGGCCGGGAACATTTTTTCTTCACCCTTTACATGATCCTGATAGCCGGCCTGTTCGGCCTGGTGTTGACTGGCGACGCCTTCAACCTCTACGTCTTGCTCGAGATCACCTCGATCACCACCTACGGCCTGATCGCCATGGGCAGTGGACGGGCAGCTCTCTCAAGCTTTAATTACATTATCATGGGCTCGATCGGCGCCTGTTTCTACCTGCTTGGGATCGGCTATATCTACATCCTGACCGGAACCCTTAACATGGCCGACATTGCCCGGATATTGCCGACTCTGAACGCTCCGGTGGCGACTGCTACAGCCATCGCTTTCGCGCTGGTCGGGTTGTGGGTCAAGATGGCCTTCTTTCCCCTACACAGCTGGTTGCCTAATGCCTACAGCCAAGCGCCTACCGGAGCCGGCACCATGGTGGCGCCACTGATGACCAAGGTCACGGTCTATCTGATGGTGCGTGTGATCCTGTCCATGTACACACCAGCAATGGTCTTTACCCATGAATGGATCGCCCAGGGCGTGGTGTGGGCTTCAGCTCTTGCGATCATCTGCGGATCAGTACTCGCCTTGGGGCAGAAGGACCTGCGGCGCATGTTGACCTACATTATCGTCGCCGAAGTCGGCTACATGGTCGGCGGCATATTCCTGGCTAATGCCAACGGCCTGACCGGCAGTATCCTGCATATAGTCAACGACGCCCTCATGACCCTCTGTCTCTTTCTGGTCGTCGCTGCGATCATCTACCGTCAGGGGAGCGTTTCACTGGTTTCACTGCAGGGCATTTTTCGCCGCATGCCGATCACCATGGCGGCTTTCACACTGGGTGCTTTTGCCATGATCGGCGTGCCGCCGACCTGCGGTTTCTTCAGCAAATGGTATTTAATCCTCGGTGGGATCGATGGCGGCCACTGGGAATTCGTCATTGCCCTGGTTGCCAGCAGTCTGATTAACGCCGT
>Ga0224499_10000229_pt1 | contig 14018 bp, 12 predicted proteins | sample SF_Jul11_sed_USG_3_FD_168125 | JGI IMG/M metagenome (GOLD analysis project Ga0224499, IMG submission 168125) | Sediment microbial communities from San Francisco Bay, California, United States - SF_Jul11_sed_USGS_24 | ecosystem: Environmental > Aquatic > Marine > Sediment | place: USA... | reverse complement strand
CCTGGAGGTCAGCTTTCGACGGGTTCCTTCTGCTCGACCTCTCGCAGCTGACCCGTCCCGGGGCGAGTAGGCAAGGCCGGAGTTGACCCAGCTCGGAAGTCGCGGTTCATCTTCGATGGCACTTCTGCCAGCAAATACGACTGTTGCAAATGCGACAATATTTCCCATCTATAACAATACATCTTTTCATAATTTGGCGGGGTGGTTTGGGGTGAGGAGGCTCGCCCTGCTAAATCTACATGGCCGCCTTCCGCGAACGTTAGCGCATCACGTCAAGACGTCACGGATTTTGGAGGTTAGGTACTATGAACACGAGATTTTCAAAAGCGGCCGAGGCCCTCTTCAGGAAACAGGACGAGCAAGCAGCCCTGTCCGAATACGACCAACAGCGGATTGCCGAACAGGAGAAATCCGCGCGACTGCGGGCATTGCGCCTTGTCAAGGAAGCGGCCGACCGCAAGGCCGCGGCACAAGCCGCCGCTACGAAAGCCGCCGCCAAAAAGCCGGTCGCCAAGCGTCGCAAGACAGTCGCAGCGATGGACGCCGTCAGCGCCTAACGTTTTTTTTCGGCGCGCTCCGCGTCGAGCTGGCGGCCTGATCAGCCGCGCATCGGCCGTGATGCGCCAAAGCACGAGTTGGTGCCGTGTGTGAGCCAGGGAGCGCGTCTGGCCGCAGGGTCTCCTGTCGGCTAGATCCGGCTGTGACGAGGCGGGGCCAGCCACGGCAGAAGTACCCCCAGCACCGGAAGTCAAAGCCCGGATGTCGACATTCTATATTGCTGCTTCAGCTTGACTTTTACCTCCGACTACGGACCCCCGCCGGGGGCGATTGAAACGGTAAGGTCTGGTGATACCTTGCCATACTGACCCTCACCAAAGTTTGGTCCCGCAATAGGCACAAGGCAGACGCCCCTTCTTGAACCCGGCATGCTTTCCTGGGTTATCCGCCACGCCGCTCCCCTTCCCCCCTTCACCCCTCCCCCTTCACCCGGCGCTGGTGCTCGCGGACCTGGCGGTTCCAGTCCTCGGGCGAGGCGGTGCCGGGGACGAGCAGGTAGCCGAGGCCTTCGGGCGCGGTGCCGGGCGCGGTGCCGGGCGCGCGGCCGCTCGGCGCGGCCTGGGCCCGCCCTTGGGCCTCGGGCCTCTTCCGGGCGAGGGCGGCGGCGACGGCCTCGGGGTCGGGCCAGGGGCGGTCCGGGTCGTCGTGGGGCACGACCAGGACGCCGCCTTGGGGCGCGTCGGCCGCCTGCGCCTCGCCGGCCTGCTTGCGGGCCGCGGCCCGGGTCCGTTCCGCGCGCCGCTCCGCCGCCTCGCGGGCGCGGCGCTCGGCGTTCCGGGCGCGCTCGGCCTGGGCCCGGCGGCGGGTCAGCAGGGCGGCCTGGCGGGTGAAGATCGCGGAAAGCCGCGCCGCCAGGCGCAGCTCGGCCCGGCGCGCGCGCTCGGAGTCTGGGTCGGCATCGGCGCCGGCGGCCCGCGCCCGGGCATAACCGTCGAGCGCCGCCTCGTGCCCGGCGATCATTTGCACGGCCAGCAGCTTCTCGAGCGCATCCCGCGGGGCGATCTCGCGACAGATCTCGGGCCGCGCCAGGGCGGCCGTGAGCTGCCCCGCCAGGTGGCGCTCCAGCGCCCCCGCGCCGACGAAACCCGCTCCGCTTCCCGCGCTCTCGCCCATGCCCACACTCGGTTTCCTTGGAATATAGGATATACACCCTATATAGGGGCTGTTGTCAAGGACAAAATAGGAAAATATGAACCAAAAAGTCACAAAGTCACAAAGAAGGGTTTTCGCGCGCAGGGCGCGCAGACCAGAAGGCCCTCGTTCCCGTCTTTGTGCCTTCGTGCCTTGGTGGTGAAAATCGTTCTTTTTCAAGGAGTTAGGTCATGGCACCTTGCCCGCCACCATCCCATAACACCCTGAAATACAACACACTTTTGCCGTGCATGGGCTCGTTCCGTTTTTTTGGACGAAAACCCCTTCGGCCGCCTGCGTCCGCGCGGAAGATCGCTTTCTACTTCAGCGGCTTGGCCGCTTCGGCTATGATCCGGGCCAAACCCGGGGCACGCCGGGGCAATTCGGATAAATGGGGAGGCAACAAAATGCTCAAGAAAGGTTTGACGGTCCTGTCCTGCGCCCTCGTCGCGGGCTCGCTGGCCCCTGCGGCTCAGATGGCCCAGGCGGCCGAGGTGACTCTGTCGGCGGTCAGCGCCTTCGCCGAGGGCACCAACTTCTCGCGCAACTTCGAGGCCTTCATCGACAAGGTCAACGAGACCGGCAAGGGCGTCGTGCAGATCGACTACAAGGGCGGCGGCGGCAAGGTGATGAACCCGTTCCAGCTGGGCGACGCAATCCGCACCGGCGTGGTCGACATCGGCAACCTGCCGGGCGCCTTCTACACCAAGCTGATGCCCGAGGCCGACGTCTTCAAGCTGTCCGACTACACGATTACCGAGGAGCGCAAGAACGGCGCCTGGGCCTACGTCAACGGCCTGCACCAGCAGCGCATGAACGCCTACCACCTGGCCCGCCAGAAGGACTGCGTGCCCTTCCACCTCTATCTCAACAAGCCGGTCGGCAGCATGGACCTCAAGGGCTTCAAGATCCGGGTCACGCCCATCTACCGGGCCTTCTTCAAGTCCATGGGCGCCGACATGATCCGCACCAAGCCGGGCGACGTCTACACGGCCATGGAGCGGGGCACGGTCAACGGCTACGGCTGGCCGTCGCAGGGCATCTTCGACCTGGGCTGGCACGAGGTGACCAAGTACCGGGTCGACCCGCCGTTCTACCGCGCCTCGGTCGAGGTGTTGGCCAACCTGGACAGCTGGAACAAGCTGGACGACGCGCAGAAGGCCGTGCTCAGCAAGGCCGCGGCCTTCATGGAAGGCCTTTGCGGGGCGGACGAGACGCAGAGCGCCCAGGAGCTGGAGCGCCAGGTCAAGGAGGCCGGCATCCAGGTGATCGACTTCACGGGCGCCGAGGGCAAAAGGTACCTGGACCAGGCCTACGAGGCCGGCTGGGCCGAGTTCGTCAAGGCCAACCCGGAGACCGGACCCGAGCTCAAGGACCTGCTCAGCAAGGAGCCGGGGAGAAGGGGAGGGGGCGGTATTTGCAACAAACACCACCTCATGCTGAGCTTCCTCACCTTGAGCTTGTCGAAAGGCGAAGCATGAGGATTCCAGACGGCCGGGGCATCCTTCGACAGGCTCAGGATGAGGTTCGGTATTTGCAGCAAAAAGAGCCCTCATGATTTGCCGCAAAAAGAGCCCTCATGCTGAGCTTGTCGAAGTATGAGGGCGGGTCACGGTTCGCAAATGGGCGCGTACGTCTACATCCTCCGCTGTTGCGACCGCCTGTACTACGTCGGTTCCACACGCGGCAGCCTGGATCTGCGGGTGGCCGAGCACAATGCCGGTACCTATGGCGGCTATACGAAGTCGAGGCGCCCTGTCGAGCTGGTCCACTCTCAGTATTTCGACCGCATTACCGATGCCATCGCCGCCGAACGCCATCTCAAGGGCTGGAGCCGGGCCAAGAAGGAGGCGCTCATAAAGAACGATTTCGATCTCTTGGTGCAGCTCGCGAAGAACCGTACGGAGTTCCCTCATCCTTCGACAGGCTCAGGATGAGGGGCGTTGTATGCAACAGACGGCCATCCTCATTCCGAGCCGCCTCGCCCTGAGCTTGTCGAAGGGCGAACCATGGCTTTCGAACGCCGCTAGATGCGATCGCTCCGCCCCGGGGGCGGCGGCTCGCTGGGGGGCTCCGTCCCGGTGACCCTCCGCGCCGCCTACCGCCAAATGCTCGCCGGCCTTGGCCTGCTCGCCGGGCTGGCGATCGCCGTCCTGGCCGTGCTGATCACGCTCGACGTGGTCCTGCGCAACCTGGGCGTCGTCAACTTTCCCTGGTTGCTCGAGGTCTCGGAGTACGTCGTCTATTTCGCCACGCTCCTGGCCGCGCCCTGGGTGCTGCACCAGGGCGCCCACGTGCGGGTCGATCTGCTGCCGACCGCGCTGCCGGCCCGCTGGGCCGGCTTGGTCGAGCGCCTGGCCGACGGCCTCGGCCTGGTGGTGTCGCTGGTGCTGGCCCGGCACGGCGGACGCATCGCCTGGGACGCCTACGAACGCGGCGACGTCCTGTTCAAGGAGCTGGTGATCCCGGAATGGCCGATCCTGGCGGCCATCCCCGTCGCCGGGGTGCTCCTGGCCGTCGAGTTCGCGCTCCGGCTGCGCCGGGCCGGCGGGGGCGGGGACGACGCCTCGGCCGGGGGCGCCTGATGGACTGGCTGGCGGCACTCTGGCTCATGCTCGGCTTGCTTCTCGGGCTGATGGCGCTCGGGCTGCCGGTCGCCTTCGCCTTCCTCGGCGTCAACATCGTCGGCGCCTTCGTCTTCCTCGGCGGCGAGGCCGGCCTCGATCAGATGGCGCGCAACACCATGGCGGCGGTCAGCAACTTCGCCCTGGCGCCGATCCCGCTGTTCCTGCTGATGGGCGAGATCCTGTTCCACACCGGCGTCGCCTTTCAGGCCATCGACGCCGTCGACCGGCTGATCGCCCGCGTCCCGGGGCGGCTGTCCATCGTGTCGGTCCTGGGGGGCACGGTGTTCTCCTCGCTCTCGGGCTCGACCATCGCCAATACGGCGGTGCTGGGCAGCGCGCTGTTGCCCGAGATGCTGCGGCGTGGCTACCACCCGACGCTCGCCATGGGGCCGATTATGGCGACCGGGTCCATCGCCATGCTGATCCCGCCCTCGGCTTTGGCGGTGCTGCTGGGCAGCCTGGCCGGCATCTCGATCAGCAAGCTGCTGATTGCCGGCATCGTCCCCGGCCTGCTCATGTCCGCGGCCTTCCTCGGCTACATCGTGCTGCGCTGCCGGCTCGACCCCTCGGTGGCGCCGCCCTACGAGGTCTCGAAGCTGAGCGCGGCGGAGCGGTGGCTGCCGTTCTTGAAGCACGTTGTGCCCTTGTTCGGCATCTTCCTCGTCGTGGTCGGCAGCATCGTCGCGGGCTGGGCGACGCCGACGGAATCCGCCGCCTTGGGCAGCGTCGCCTCGGCCGTCGCCGCGGCCTGCTATGGCAAGCTGGACCGGCGCAGCCTGGTGAGGGCTCTCCGCGAAACGGCGAAGATCTCGGTCATGATCCTGTTCATCATTGCCGCCTCGGTCACCTTTTCCCAGATCCTCGCCTTTTCCGGGGCGAGCAACGGCCTGCTGGCCGTGATCGGCGGCATGGGCCTGTCGACCTTCGCGCTGCTCCTGGCCATGCTGGCCGTCCTCTTGTTCCTGGGCGCCTTCATGGACCAGGTCAGCATGATCATGATCACGCTGCCCTTCTTCATCCCGCTGGCCACCAGCCTGGGCCTCGACCCCCTGTGGTTCGGCGTCTTGATGCTGGTCGTCATGGAGATCAGCTTCACGACGCCGCCCTTCGGCCTGCTGATCTACGTCATGAAGGGGGTGGCGCCGGCCTCGGTCACGCTGCGCACCGTCTATCTGGCGGCCCTGCCGTTCATCTTCCTGGAGCTGGCCGTGCTCGGGCTGATCCTCGCCTGGCCCGGCCTGGTGACCTGGCTGCCCCTGCTCGTGCGACCACAGTGACGCGCCGGCCCCACCGATGTTTGCTCTGCAACACATTGAAATACATGACGTTCTTACTGCGCATGGGCTCGTTTGCTTTTTTCCGCCGCACGCGGCTCCTCAGGCCAGGCGGTCGACGGCGGCGGGGCCGAGTTTGGGCTCGGGCGCGGCGGCGACCGCGTCGAACACCGCCTCGACGCTCTCGACCACTTGGAGCAGGCCGCTGTGCGCGGGCTTGACGTAGCCGGCGGCGGCCTGGTGGGCGATCAGATGCACGAGAGGGTCCCAGAAGCCGGCCAGGTTTATGAGGACGACCGGCTTGTCGTGCAGGCCGAGCTGGCGCCAGGTGACGATCTCGAAGGTCTCGTCCAGGGTGCCGAAGCCGCCGGGCAGGGCGCAGAAGGCGTCGGACAGGTCGCACATCCGCATCTTGCGCTCGTGCATGGTGTCGACGACCTGCAGGTCGCCCAGCGCCTCGTGGCCGACCTCACGGGCCATCAGGTGGCCCGGGATGATGCCGGTGACCGCCCCGCCCGCGGCCAGCGCCGCGTCGGCCAGCACGCCCATCAGGCCGACCCGCCCGCCGCCGAAGACGATCCGCACGCCGCGCCCGGCCGCTTGGCGGCCGAGGTCCGCCGCCGCCTCCAGGTGGCGCGGGTCGACCGCGTCCGACGAGCCGCAGTAGACGCAGAGCGCGCGCAAGTCCGCCATGATCCGATGCCTCCCCAACCGAACAAACCGCCCCTGGTCCTAGCGCATCCCGCCCGCGAGGGAAAGCCGGCGCGGCCGCGAAGACGGATTCACCACAGAGGCACGGGAAGTACAGTGGAACGACAGCCCCTCTGTGGCATTCCCGGACGCGATCCGGCAATCCAGCACGGCGCCGGCTGCAGACACTGTCCTGGATCACCGGGTCACAGCCCGGTGATGACAGAATGGAAGCTTGGTGTCTTCGTGTCTTCATGGTCCCAAGGTGCTCTCGCGTTTCGGCGGCGCGCTTCCTCCCGCGCGGGAGCGTTGCGCGGGTCTGCCGGGCGTACTAGGGTGGGTTGGTGGCGGGATCGGAGTCGGTATCCTTGAATCGCATCGTCGTTATTGCAGGGGTCGTGGCGGTCATCGTCGCCCTGCTGCTCGCCTTCCTGTTCACCGGCGAGCCGTCGGACGAGGCGCCGATGGTCGCCGAGGCGCCGCCGCAGGCCGAACCGAATGCCATGCCGGATGCCGAGGCGCCGCCGCCGCCGCCGGCCGAGCCGGTCGCGCCCAGCTTCGACATCGTGCGGGTCGAGCCGAGCGGCGAGACCGTGATCGCCGGACGGGCGGCGCCGGGCGCCGAGGTCACCGTGCTCGATCGCGGCGAGGTCCTCGGCACGGTCACCGCGGACGATGCCGGCGAATGGGTGCTGCTGCCGGAGATGCCGCTCGCGCCCGGCAGCCACGAGTTGGGCCTGAGCAGCCAGATGCCGCCGGCTACGGCCCTGGCCGGCAGCCCATCGACCCAACCCACCGCGGCCCAACCCACCGCGACCCAGTCCGCCGCGACCCGACCGGCCGGCGAGACACCCGCCGCGACCCGGCCCGCCGGGACGGCGGCGCCCGCCGCAAAGCCGCTCGAGTCCGAGAACGTGGTCGTCGTGGTGGTGCCCGAGCCCAAGCCGGCCGCCACCGCCGAGGCCGGCGTTGTCGCGCCGGCGCCCGAGCAGCCGATCGCCCTGCTGACGCCGCGCGCGGGCGGCGGCGGCTCGCGGGTGCTGCAGCAGCCGGGCGAGGGCGGCATCGCCGACCGCGACCTGGTGTTGAACGCGGTCGACTACGACGAGACCGGCCGGGTGGTCATCTCCGGCCAGGCGCGCCCGGGGGCCCTGATCTACGTCTATCTCGACGACAAGCCGCTCGGCCGGGCGGTGGCCGACGAGGAGGGCCGCTGGGAAGCGGTGCCCGGCGAGCGGGTCGCCCCCGGACTGCACAGTCTGCGGGTCGATCAGGTCGACGGCGCCGGCTCGGTCGTGGCCAGGGTCGAGACGCCCTTCTCGCGGGCCACCCTGCTGACCAGCCTGGCCGAGGAGAGCTTCGTCGTGGTCCAGCCGGGCAACAGCCTGTGGCGCATCGCGCGGCGCAGCTACGGCCAGGGCATCCGCTACACGGTGATCTTCGAGGCGAACCGCGACCAGATCGGTGACCCGGACCTGATCTACCCGGGGCAGATCTTCCAGGTGCCGTCCCCCGAGTGATCCGCCCGAATGATCCGCCCGAGTGACGGTGTCTCAGGCCTCGGCCCCCGGGGCGGCCGGGGGGGCGGCCGGGCGGCGCAGGAAGGGGTTGGCCGCCAGCAGCTCGCCGAGCAGCGCCAGGCAGGGCTTCCACTCGAGCAGCAGCGCGGCGACCGTGGCCATGACGCTGACCGGGGTACGCGGCGCGGGCGGCACGGCCTCGGCGCGGAACCGGATCTCCTTGGCGGGCGTCAGCTCCAGGCGGCCGCGCTTGCCGGCCCCGCTGGCCGCGATCAGACGCAGGATCCAGCGCCGCGCCGCCGCGCACTCGATAGTGTAGGGCAGCGCGCCCAGATCGGCGGTCAGGCGGACCAGGGGCGTTGGGCCGGCGGTCACCTCGGCGGCGAAGGGCACCCCGGCATAGACGAAGCCGAAGCACAGCGGGACGTCGTGGTCGTGCGGCACCAGCCGGCCTTCGCGCGTGACGGCGACCGTGCCGACCTGGAGCGGCAGGGCCTGCTCACCGACCAGCCTTATGGCGTCCGGAATGTCGCGCGGTTTCGCGCCGGCTTTCTTCGCCAAGGCATCCTCCAGGGGTAAGGCATCCTCCAGGGGTATGGACTAGTCCTTTTATGCAGATCTTGCTTTATCACCGCCGCGCTTAACGATTGGTAAAGCATCGGGCGTACAGCTTCGGGCGGGCGCGAGGCTTTGCCTGGCCTCACGCCGGAGGTATGCTGCGCGCGCCGCGCAGTCCCGCGGCCTGTTTCGAGGAGAGCCAAAGGGTGCTCGTGCCGATCCATCGGGCCGGATGGCCCTTCATCGCCCTGTTCTTCGTGGTGTCCGTGGTGCTCGGCTTCGCGGCCCAGCCGCTGTTTTGGATCGGCCTCGTCGCCACCGGCTGGTGCGTCTACTTCTTCCGCGACCCGCCGCGCATGACGCCGCTGCGCCCGGGCCTCGTGGTCGCCCCGGCCGACGGGCGCGTGCAGTGGGTCGGCCGCGCCCGACCGCCGGCCGAGCTGGGCCTGGGCGAGGCGGAGCTCACCCGGATCAGTATTTTCCTCAACGTCTTCGACGTGCACATCAACCGGGTCCCGGTCGACGGCACCGTGACGCAGCTGGAATATCACCCGGGCAAGTTCCTCAACGCCGCGCTCGACAAGGCCTCGGAGGACAACGAGCGGCAGTCGGTGCTGATCGAAACCGGTGACGGACGGCTTCTCGGCGTGGTACAGATCGCCGGGTTGATCGCCCGGCGCATCGTCTGCGACCTGAAAGCCGGGCAGCAGGTGCGCGCCGGCGAGCGCTTCGGCCTGATCCGCTTCGGCAGCCGCACGGACCTCTTCCTGCCGGACGGCGTGGCGCCGCTGGTCGCGGTCGGCCAGCGCGCGGTGGGCGGCGAGACCGTGTTCGCCGACCTGACCTCGACCGAGGGCCCGCGCGAGGCCCGGGAGCACTAGATGGAGATGCAACCCCGCGGCCGGCTGCGCGGCCACTCGCTCAACCGGCTGATCCCCAACATTCTCACGATCCTGGCGCTCTGCGCCGGGATCACGGCCATGCGCTTCGGCATCCAGGGCGGCTGGGAGCACGCCGTCATCGCGATCGTCGTGGCCGCGGTGCTCGACGGCCTGGACGGCCGCATCGCCCGGGCGCTGGGCGCGAGCAGCCGCTTCGGCGCCGAGCTGGACTCGCTGTCGGACTTCGTCGCCTTCGGGGTGGCGCCGGCCTTCCTCGTCTACCTGTGGAGCCTGCAGACCGCCGGCGGCTTCGGCTGGGCCCTGGCGCTGCTCTTCGCGGTCTGCTGCGCGCTCCGGCTGGCGCGCTTCAACACGACCTTGGAGTCCGAGGTGCCGGAGCCGGCCTGGGCCAAGAACTTCTTCGTCGGCGTGCCGGCGCCGCTCGGCGGCCTGCTGGCGCTGATCCCGATGATCGTCGGGCTCGAGACCGAGAGCGAGGTCTTTGCGAGCCCGGTCATCAACGGCCTGGTCATCGCCGGGATCTCCGCGCTCATGGTCAGCCGAGTGCCGACCATCGCCATCAAGCAGGCCAAGGTCCCGGCCCGCTACGTGGTCTTCGTGCTGCTCGGCGTGGGCGCCTTCGCCGCCTTCCTGATCAGCACGCCCTGGGTCACCCTGGCGGTCTCCGCGGTCGTCTATCTGGCCAGCATTCCCTATACCGTGGTGCTCTACCGGCGGCTCGAGCGCAGACATCCCAGCGAGGCCCTGGAGGAGATCGAGGAAGAGGAGGAGACCGGGGCCTGAGCCGGCGGATTACTCGGCGGCGTCCGGCAGGGGTCTCGGGCCGCGCCCGGGCAATTCCGCCGAGCCGGTCGAGGAGCGCCGCCGCCGGTGCCACCAGTCGGCCAAGCGGCGCCGCCGCCGCTGCCGCCAGTCGGCCAGGTTGGCGCGCAGCATCAGGGCCGCGGGGGTGACCAACAGGGTCAGGACCGTCGCGAAGCCGAGCCCGAAGACGATCGCGGTCGAGAGCTGACGCCACCACTGCGTGGAGGGCGCGCCGATCTGCACGCTCCTGGTGAAGAAATCTATGTTCATGGCCAGGACCATCGGCATCAGGCCGAGGATCGTCGTGATCGTGGTCAGCAGCACCGGGCGCAGGCGCTGGGCGCCGGTGCGCAGGATCGCCTCGCGCACGGTCGGTGCGGTCCGCTTCAGGCGATCGAAGGTGTCGATCAGCACGATGTTGTTGTTGACCACGATGCCGGCCAGCGCGATCACGCCGATCCCCGACATGACGATGCCGAAGGGCTGGCCGGTCGCCAGCAGCCCGATCATGACGCCGATGGTCGACATGATCACCGCCGAAAGGATCAGGAAGGCGCTGTAGAAGCTGTTGAACTGGGTGACCAGGATGATCGCCATCAGGAACAGCGCGACCACGAAGGCCTTCACCAAGAAGGCCTTGGCCGCCTCCTGCTCCTCGTCCTCGCCCTTGAAGGTGATCGTGGTCCGCGGGTCGATCTCGGCGCCGGCCAGCCATTGGCGGATGTCCCGCACCTTGTCGTCGACCAGGATGCCGGGCGCGACCTCGGCCTTGATGGTCATCACCCGGATGCCGTCGACCCGGCGCAGCAGACCGACCTTCGGGCGGGCCCGGCGCTCGACGAAATTGGAGATCGGAATCCGGCCGACCGCGGTTTGCACCCGAATCTGGTCGAGGTGGTCGATGCTGCGGTAGGCCTCGGGCAGGCGCACCACGATGTCGATCTCCTCGTCGCTGTCGTCGGGGCGGTAGTCGCCCAGCTTCATGCCGTTGGTGATCATCCGCACGTAGCTGCCGATCAGCGAGATGTCGGCGCCGAACTTGGCCGCCTGGGCCCGGTCGACCGTGAGCTCCCATTCGATGCCGGGAATCGCGCGGCCGTCCTCCAGGTCGACGAAGTCGCCCATTTCCTCCATGGCGCGGACGATGCGGCTGACCGTGGCGTCGATCAGGCGCGGGTCCTCGGCAGCGACCTGGACCTGGACCGGCTTGCCCACCGGCGGTCCGGCTTCCTCCTTGCGCGGCTCGACGATGATACCGGCCAGGTCGGCCGTGCGCCGGCGCACCTCGGCGAGGATCTCGTCGGCCGGACGGCGCGAATGCCAGTCGGTGAGCTCCAGCTGGATGGTGCCGATCAGGTCCTCCGGCTCGTCGTCGCGCTCCGTGCCCGAAGAGGCGACGCTGCGGGCGTAGATCGCATGGAACTCACCCTTGTCGCGCTGTAGATCGAGGATCCGGTCTTCGACCTGACGCAGCAGCCGGTCGCGTTCCTCGATCGAAAGGTTGCCGCGCGCATGGACCTGAAGGGCGGCGTTGTCGGGTTCCACGTCCGGGAAGAACTCGACGCCGCGGCCGAAGGTCGCATAGGCGATCTGGACGGCGACCAACAGCGTCACCGCCACCGTCAGGACCTTGCCCGGGTGGTTCAGCGCAACCGTCAGGACGTGCAGATAGCGGCCGGTGGCGCCGGGCACGTGCTCCAGGTCGCCGTCCTCGCCGGCGGCCAAGGCCTTGACCGTATCCGGGTCGGCGACGCCGCCGGGCCTGCCGAAGATGGCCCCCAGGGTCGGCACGAATACGAGCGCCATGAGCAGCGAGGCGCTCAGCGTCGCCACCAGGGTGATCGGCAGATACTTCATGAACTCGCCGACCACGCCCGGCCAGAAGATGAGCGGCAGGAACGCGGCCAGAGTGGTCGCCGTCGCCGCGATGATGGGCCAGGCCATACGCTTGGCGGCCAGCGCGTAGGACCGTTTCTTGTCCAGGCCCTCGCTCATCTTGCGGTCGGCGTATTCGGTCACCACGATGGCGCCGTCGACCAACATGCCGACCGCCAGGATCAAACTGAACAGAACCACGATATTGACCGTAAACCCGAGCGTGGCGAGGACCAGGATGCCAGTCAGGAAGGAGCCGGGTATGGCGATGCCGACCAGCCCCGCCGAGCGTGGCCCGAGGGCGGCGACAATGACCACCATGACCAGCAGGACCGCGCTCAGCACGTTGTTCTGCAGGTCAGTCAGCATGTTGCGGATATTGGACGACTTGTCCTGGCTGTAGGTGACCACGACCTCGGCCGGCCACTTGCCGCGCTCCCCCTCGACCACGGCGCGGACCTGCTCGATGGTTTCGATGATGTTCTCGCCGGTCCGCTTGGAAATCTCCAGCGCGATGGCCGGCCGGCCGTTGATCCGGGCGAAGCCCTGGGACTCCTTGAAGGTCGACCGCAGCACCCCGACGTCGCGGAAACGCACCACCGCGTCGCCGTTTACCTTGACCGGCGTGTCGAGGATATCGTCGGCGGTCTCGAACAGGCCGGGCACCTTGATGGCGAAGCGACCTCGGCCGGTATCGAGCGAACCGGCCGCTACCAGCCGGTTGGACAGGGACACCGTCGCGATGATGTCCCGGGCGTTCAGGTTGTAGCTTTCGATCATCAGCGGGTCGAGGACCAGCTCGATCAACTCGTCCCGGTCGCCTGCGATCTGCGCCTTGAGGACGGCGGATACGGTCTCGATCCGATCCTGCAGGCTGTGCGCCAGGCGCAACAAGGTACGCTCCGGCACTTCGCCGGAGAGGGTCACGACCAGAACCGGAAAGAGGCTCAGATTGATCTCGTGAACCGTCGGCTCGTCGCTCTCCTCGGGCAGCTCGGGTTTGGCCAGGTCGACCTTCTCGCGGACGTCGGCCATGGCAATGTCGACGTCGAAGCCGGCGTCGAACTCCAGGACGATATTGGCACCGCCGAGGAAAGCGGTGGCGCGCATCTCCTTGGCCCCCTCTATGTCGCGCAGCTGCTTTTCGATCGGTTTGATCAGGAGCCGTTCGGCATCCTCCGGCGATATCCCCTCGTGGCTGACGTTGACATAGAGGATCGGGATGTTGATGTCCGGCTCGGCCTCTTTGGGGACGGTGAAATAGGTGTAGGAGCCGGCCAGCAGCACCAGCAGAAGAGTCGCCAACACGGTACGCGTGCGGCCGATGGCGGCGTCGATCAGGCTGGTCACGAGGTGCCTCCCTTGCCGCTGGTCCGGTCCAGCTCCTCCTCCTCGACAGCCCGGACCCGCTGGCCGGCGGTGACGAACTCCTGGCCGACGGTGATGAAGGTCACCTGCTCGGGCAGGCCGCCGACCCACATGCCGTCCGGGCCGCTCTCCAGGATGCTGACCGGACGGAAGCCGACCGTGCTGTCGGCCTCCAGGGTCTTGACGCCAAGCACCCCCTTATCGGTCAAAGTCAGGATGGCCGGTGAAACCAGGTGTGCCAGGACTCGTTCCATCGGGATGCGTAGTTCGGCGGTAATGCCGTCGGGAATCTTGCGGTCGGGGTTCGCGACTTCGAGCTCGACCCGGAAGGTGCGGGTCGCGGGGTCGGCCATGGCGCCGACGAATCGCAGTTTGCCGCTTACCTCCCGGTCGGCGATCAGGCGCGCCCGGCCGGGGGCGCCCACCTCGAGCTGGCCGACATCGCGCTCGCTGATCTGGGCCACGACAAGGATCGGGTCCAAGTCGACCACGCGCCCGATGCGGTCGCCCTTTTCCACGAAATCGCCGATATCGATCAGGCGTTCCTCCACGAAGCCGTCGTAGGGTGCCCGGATCTCGGTGTTTTCCAAGGCCAGGCGGGCGTGCTCGACGGCAGCCTGAGCCGCCTCCAGCGCCGCGCTCGAGCCGGCCAGCTGGGTCTCGGCGCGAAATCCCTTCTTGGTCAGGCGCGCGGCGGCCCGATACTCGATA
>Ga0224499_10000228_pt1 | contig 14019 bp, 35 predicted proteins | sample SF_Jul11_sed_USG_3_FD_168125 | JGI IMG/M metagenome (GOLD analysis project Ga0224499, IMG submission 168125) | Sediment microbial communities from San Francisco Bay, California, United States - SF_Jul11_sed_USGS_24 | ecosystem: Environmental > Aquatic > Marine > Sediment | place: USA... | reverse complement strand
TTTCTTGCTTTCATAGTTCTGTTTTTTTAGTTAAAGCATCGTTAACAACTAACAACGCGGTTTGACGTTTCCATTCTACTCTAGTGAAAGTTGCGGATCTTAAATATTGTGGAATGGGTAGATATTTGTTTTTACATTCTTGTATGTTTTTCTTCATATCAACCATCTTTAATCGGGCCATCTCCTTAAAAGCAATCAATTCAGAATCCGTATACTTAGTTTTTAAGGTGTCATAAAGAACATTAGCGTGATATTTACTTCCCTCAAAGCCGTTTGATGAATTACGATATAAATCAACCGCCTCTCCATAAAATTCATCAACTTTCCGTTGCGCCTCTTCTTCAGTTTCAATTTTACGTAATCTTTCCGATTCAATTTGAACTTGTAACGAAACCTTGTTCCGGTGAGATGTGTACGCGTTAAAAACTTGAGACAGGTATTTCGCTGTAAATTGTCCAAAGTGCTCTAAATCGGCTTTAAAATCCCCTGCAATTGCCATTTCGAAAGCTATAACAAATTCCTCCGCAGTGTAATTTGCATATCGTCTACGGATAAAATCTATTAAAAGTTGCTTTTCCTCCTTCGTTGGTACTTGATCTTCACGGATGCCGATAAGTGCCAATACTCTTCGAAGAGACTGTTTTAATGGCTCTATATTCTGCAATTGACGAATAGTAATACCGTTAACAATCTCGTTTTTGATCCTGTCAGAAGTTTTTAATAGCGTCCATTCGACTTTCGCTAGTTGATTTTGGCTTTTTTCCATTGTTAATCGTGTTTTTAAACCATTCATTTTTGAATCCTGACCAAGAGTTAATAACGCAAATCTTGATTATCTCATTTGCTTCTTTGCCTGACTTCTCAATCTCCCTAATTATAGCGTTCAATGCTATCTTCGAATTCGTCGCCTTTTTTGTCTTACGAACCTTTAACCAATCGTCAATAACATCCTTTTCAACTCCTAATTCAGATAGAGACTTTCGAAATGAAAATTTTATAGGTACGGGTTGTTCGTCAGAACTACCCACACTATCTACTTGTTCTATACTCTTACTCTTACTCTTACTCTTACTCTTATCTGCATCGTTTTGCAATGCAAGTGCATTATCTTGCATTGCTTTTGCATTGTTTTTAGACCAACGTTTATTTGCTGCATTCCGTCTCTTGTCTGAGGTTTTTAGTATTATTTCCATCTGTTCGTCAAGAAAAGAAATACGGATATTGTCACCTTCTACGGCTACAATCTTCTTCTTTAACATAATATTCAAATGATCCTCATCTACTTCGATTTCGGCATCTTCAACACTCAATTCACATTCTTTATTCCAATAAAGACAGCAGAGATTTATGAACATTCCTCTGGTATCCAAAGGGCATTTCTGAATTTTTCCCATCATCCAATCGGAGGGGGAGAACTTAAACCATGTTAACTTGTCCATTGATTTGTTTTTTCAAAATAAAACACAATACTGACATCTTTTACTTTCACCTTTCCAAATCTCTCTAATATCCTGAATGTAGAGCTATCCCGCCTTATCCTTGATGTTTTCAACTCTAGTTCCCCTCTCCATTGATCGAGCGTGAAAGTTGATTTACTAGAATTACAGGATACGCATGAGGGGTTATAGTTTTCGATACTATTACGTCCTTTAGTCCTCCCAAAGTGCTCCAAGTCTTTATTAGTTGAACCTCTAAATAAAGGCTCTATATGGTCTACGTGAAACTTCTCGTAAACTATACTCACACCACAATAAGCGCATCTACCATTGTATTTATTGAACACTTTTAGCCGTGTTCCTTTTTTTATTGATTTTGACATAATTCGACGCTATTAAAAACGAGGAACCCCTATTCTGCACATCGCCACGTCGAAAGGCTGTTACAAAATAAGGGTTCAATAATTTTTTTATTGTGATTTCGACGTCACTTTAGATACTGCAATATATGGATTATTCTGGAGTTAATTGCAAAACTTCTTGTTTTACTTTTTCCCAATAAGGGAACGGAATATCTCCCAAACCTCTATCCTTCTCCATTTCTTCAAGTTCACGTATAACTTCATCAACGGCATGAGAAGCACATTCTTTAGCCTCATCCCAATACATCGCTAAATTTCTACTACTATTGTAATCTACTATAGAATAGAACATCTTATCAACTAACTCCTTTGCTTTTTCTTTTGATTTCATAATTATCTCGTTAAATAATCGACCGTGTTTCTTTGGGGTCTAGCCATTATAGTTTTCTTCATGATGCTCCACCATTTCCCAATAATCCATAAAGTGATCATCGAAGTCAATTGTAATTTCACATTTTTCTGAAGTCCCGTTAGTTAATGTTTGCATAGCATAGAAACCAGCACAAGTTAAAGATTTATTACCTCTGACAATTTCACTTTGATGATATTCATCAGGGTGATCTTCATTAATTACTCCTGTTTTATGACAAATAAAATCAGTGTAAGGATTCGAAGCATTAATAGCAAATTCTGAAGCTCTTTCTGGGTGTAGGAAAAGTGTGTTTTTCCTACTATACGGACACAATCCGCAACATTTCTTTAAAACTGTATTTTTCATACTGCACTATGTTAAATAACAAAGCCCTTTCTCGTTCGGCAATGCAGTGCTTACTAAAGAAAAGGCTTTAAATAATTTCGTTATGTTAATCCGCTGCATCGGACTGTTCCGCAATATACGGATTAAATTTGGGTTATGTATCGTTCCGCGTCAATAAATGAATTTTCAGCACTAAAATCTATCCCGGCTCCGTCTTCATCTAATGTAACAGTAAAACCTCCAGAAGAAATATTTGTTTTATTATTATCGTAAATTTCCTGAAACATATTTAAAACGGTTCGTTTTAGCATTCTAACTGAAGGAATATATGCATCATTATCAAGAAGTCCCCACGTCCAATCAACTAATTTCATATATGAATAGACGTTTTCAAAGTTAAATTCTTTCATTGCTTCGTTTCTTAAATATTCAAAATGTTCTTTTTCCATCTTCTCTGTTTTAGTCGCCGTTAAAGGCGGTTAGTTAATCTTCTTTATATTGATATTCGCCATCAATTAATTTGAAGTGTTCTTTTTCTGAAGGACTTATTTGAAATACTAACTCATAAGCTTCTTTACTTCCACCTTCAGGAATGTTTTTATAAATCTCTTTACCTCCCTTAAATTTATAGTGACCTGTATTATAACCTGTATCTTCGTCTGCGTATTTATAGTCAATTTCGATGTTAGGAAACATATGACTTATTTTGTTTATTAATTTTGGTACTGAATTCCATGCGGTTTGAAACAAAAACTCATTATTTTCAAGTTTTTCGTAATTGTATCCACCCCATTTTGTACCCCAATTATCAAGATTCCAATCGTACCATGTTGGTCGACCTTCTTTGATACACATTTCTTTTTCGTCTTTTCCTAGATTTCCTTTGAATATATTTTTAGGCTGTGGTATTATTTTATTAAAATCGGGCATTGCTGTCCATTCAGGATCAAAATGTCTGGTGTAATCGGCAGGTACACCTATAACGTCGTCGTGTCCGCGGCGTCGAAAGATTCCTGTTTTTTCATCTAACCACCCAAAACTATTTTTTTCGTCTTTTTTCTCATAAGTTGACTCTCCGCTGTACGAGAAATGAGGCTTCTTTTCATGGAAAGTTGAAAGATTGTTGACTAATTCATTTATTTGATTAGCAATTCCAATAAATTTTACTTTGTTTGTTACGTGATTTGGCATAATATTAGTTTATTTATTTACAATTTTAGCAAGGGTAAGTTGCTTATTTATATGCTCGAATGTTTCGGTATATCCTAGACGAATATCCGGCTCAACTGTTCGGGAAATTTTCAATTCGTTATCCCATTCGGTAGGCTTTACTTTTGCATTAAAAGCCGCGTGGATCTGTTTGTCGCTCATAATTTATTAAAATATTTCTCTAGTCTACTTAAACTCTCAGTAACGGCTAGGTTGTTAATAAAAGAACCATCAACCAAACTTAATTCCGGTAAATCCATTTGGAATTTTTGTTGGCAATCTTCTGTGATTTCGTCGAAATTTGGAAGAACTGAAACGGAATTATATACTTTATATGCATGCATTACCGTTGCGTGGTCTTTACCGAACAATTTTCCGATTCTTCCCCAGGTTTCGTTCGTGTTTTTTTTCAGGAATACAATTAGGTGATAGCGTCTAAAAAGATGCTCTTGTTTCCTGCTTTTCAAGTCAATATCCGATTCCTTTAGGTATTTTGAAACTTTTTCGATATAATTCATTACTCAATGATTTTAACTTTTGTGTTTTCAACAACATCATCTAAAGATTTGACTATTTGGATGATCTTTTCTGCTTCTTCAGTAGGTATTTTATTGAAGATGGCGTTTACTTTTGGTTCTAAAAAATTGAGGTAGTTGTTGGTGAATCTTTTCAATTCTCTAGTATAGTCACTTTGATACTGCACCTTATCAATAGTATGGATAACACTTTGAAGTTGGCAGTGCAGAATAATTAAGTTTTGGTAATTTTCCTCTAAAGACATGTTCTAGTAGTTTAAGTATTTTGGTTCGATCTCCGTTTCCGTGAAAGTAAAATCGTCTTCTATTGTAAACGGTTGATTGTCGTAATCTTCAGCGCTCCATTTCGTTAGCATTAGTTCGCTTAACTTGTCTTTAGCGTAAGACTGAGCTTCCATATAAGCCTCATCAAATGATTCTGAGTAGAAGTACTCAACCTCATTGTCTACGTTGTTTGTAACTATGTATCCTACTTTTTGCATAACGTTTGATCAAATTTACGAATGAAGTTTAATTCAGATTTTATAATATGATGAGTGGTTGAATTTGCGGGGTGGGCGGTTGATTGTTATATTATCAACGATAATCCTCATTGAAACTGTCTATAAATGTTTCAAAACAATTTACTTTTTTGCTTAATTTTGTGATTATATCCCCTGCATCTTGGGAACTTAGCCGGATGTGATTTAACTCTCCTTTATCATCGAATGTCGATGCGTAAACAGGTAATTCTCTTTTCAAACCCAAATAGTCAATTTCAGCTTTTCTGGCCAGTTCAGGAGATATTGACCATAGCTTTTGCAGCCATTCTGGTAATTCATTCATAGGTATTTTGTTAATTTCGTTTTCCATTATTGTTAATTTTTTGATTGTTAAATAGGAAGGATTATTTTCATTCCTAATTGTTTAGCTACTTCTTTTGGTTTCTCACCTTTCAATACTCTAAGTCGGAAATGTTGGTTTACCTGAAGAAGCTCCGGCGAATTCTTGCAGCACTGTACACAAATAAAGTAAGGTAACCCGTCTTTGTCCTTAATCTTCTGTACCGGGTATTCGCAGCACTTACTTATCCTTTTCATTATCGTTTATCTGTTCAAATTCTACCACCCATACCCATGGGTTTGCTTCCCAACTAATATCCTGTCCATCCTTGCGGGGTTTACCATTTATTGAATCCCAAAGAGAGTGAAATGACTCTCTAGCCTCCAATGCGGAATACGTTTTCCCATATATTGGTCCGTAGCACTTGTAACCGTATTCATCATCATTAAGTTGAATACCTTCGTTCTCAGCATCTTTCATTGAAATGTCCTGAAGACGTTCAACACGAATGTCAGTGATCTTTAATTGAATTCTTGATGCAACACGAGGCATGTGGATTGACGGCTTCCAACCCTCCATACCCGTGAATTTTTTATCTGTTGCTTTGTACCAATATGAAATTGGCGTATCATTTGAAGCTGCCGAATATCCAAATGTTTCGCGCACCCAAAGTTCATCGCCTACTTTCCCGTATGGATTATGAATGCCTGTTTTGTTGGTTCCTAAAACACGATATGGAATTGAAGAAGCAATTGATTGAATATGTGGACCTGAAAAATTCTGTCCGAAGTTAATTCGTTTCCAACAAAAATTTCCGCTTTCATCAATGTAAGGCTGTGGTTTAATGACTCTTCGAGTCTGCGTTTTGGTTCCATTAAGAATAGCCTGAACCATAGACGTGCTGAATAATATAGGTTTTTCCATATCTGTTATTTTAGTTTTTCTAGTTGTAAGTAGTGAGGACAGGCGATAAAAGCGTCACAGTTAGACGACTTAGGTCTCTCGAGAACCTTCATGTCCTCCCCCACTCTTACAGTGAAGTGCTTTAGTGTTGGTGATAGTTGTTTCATTGTTTTATTAGTTTGTTTATTTCGTCGATTGCTTGTTGAACCGTGGTGATACTATACTCTACTTTCTCAGGAATAACGATATTGAAATGTTTCTCACAATTCATAGTGAATACCATTTCATCGAGGTCGTCAAAACCTAGCTCATAAAACGGTGTATCAAGTTTAATGTCCTCATCTGTTACCCATCCTTCATCTATGGTTTTGTGTACGAGTTCTCTAATGTTTTCTAGTGTTGCTTTCATTTTGTTTCGTTTAAATGGTTAAAATATTGAATCGTCTTTTTCGAAATAAACATTAGCAACATTGAATACTCGTTCAGCCTGACCATTTTTAAACTCGACATAGTACTGCCACTTATCCCCCTCGCCTCTCGCTGGGTTTTCTGTAATTTTAACAACGCCTTCTTTGCCTACCTCATGTTCATGGTATTCGATTCCTATGTCAGACGTATACGCCCAATTAAATATTATTCTTTTTACTTTCATCCTTCTGTTTGTTTAGGGTTAGTCTGAGAACCGTGTTTGGTTTTATACCAATTCATGAAATTCTCTGTAAAACCTTTCGCTTTTTCAACATCTAATCCAGCTTGAGTAGCGAAAAGCAACGTGCCAAAATCCAAAGCATACTGTTCCATAAGTTCAGAACAATAGTGGTTTTGGGTTTCATCTACAAAATCTGTTATTCCTTTTGAATTTAAATATTCCTCTCCTCTCATAACTATCTATTTAGGTTCGTAACATTTGGAAATACTCGCGTCTATGAATTCACTCTCATCTAGGTTAAAGACATTGAAGTGCCATTCGTGGAGTTGTTCGACAATCCAATGGTCAACATCTTTAATTCCTTTCGCTCCAATGATAGGTATTGTGAAAACTTCGTCTTCTAAAATCGTATACGTAGCCCAGAGATTGTAATCTTTGTCTACAAATGTGTTGAGTCTCAGATTTTCAAAACCCTTAAACAATTCTTTCGCTGGAACAAATTCTTTCCCGCCATTGTAGCCCTCAATTCTTATTGGCTTTGTTAGCATTGATAAAGGGAAAAGATGGGGAGTTATATGTTCGTCGAAACCGTAAGTATATCCTGCAACAGTTAAGTAATGCTCGTCTACCGTTTGGTTATAAGCCCACTTTGTATTGTCGATCTTAACTTTCTTTCTTTTAGCTACAGGAGCGCGATCAAGTTCTATAACCAACCCGTTTCCTAATCCTGCTTTTAATGCTTTAAATTTCTTGTTCTCTTTCATAATCTTTATTTTCTATTTCTCATAGCAAGCCTTTTACCTTTGCACACTAAGTACTTAGGCAGTTAAGGCAATCTTTTACCTTTTTGTAGTTAACCTTACGAACCAACATCCCTTTGCGTTTAATGTCTGAGTGGTCTATTTAAAATCTCTTTCGAGGTACTTGTGTGCATTTGCCAGTTGTCAAGGCTTAAAGACATTGCTGGGCTTTTGACCAAACTCACCGTAATTAACTGGTTGATTCTTTTTTACGAGGGAACATACCGGAATAGAACAAAACCTCTTATGTCTTGTTAGTTCTGGATTATGGATGTGGCTAGGCTTCGTTAACGGTGCAAAGCGAAAAGGTCTTACGAAATTTCCTATTTACAAAGTATCCACCTAACCATCGTCCATAAAAAAAGGGTGTAAACGCTTCGACCTGTTTAAACCCTTTATATGATCCTGCCTTGGCGGCTAATATCCTATTTAGATTCGCTAGTGTCGAAGCTACCTTTCGGTAGAACTAACTGATTACAAATATAAAGCATTTTTTTACAAACGCAAATTCATTCGATCAAAGATTGTCTTTTATAAAATCTTTGACGGAAACACCTTCAAGTGCACAAATCCAAAGTACAATGGATATCCCAATCTGACATATTCCAATTATAAATCCAATAATATAAAGTGCAACAGGCGTTATTCCTGTTTGCTGTTCATACCATTGTGTAAATACTGGAGTAAATGCAGCATTAGCAATTAACGACAGTGTTGCAACGAATGCGATAATGTATCTTTTCATAATTATTTGTTTTGATTGTTTAAAATTAGATTTTCAGAATAACGCGCCTGTACTCTTGACAATTCCCTGTTGTGTCGCTTCAATACATCGCGTTTAACGAACTTTTCTATAGATTTAGTTGCCAATGTGTATCCTATTGCAAAAGAACCGCAGGAAAGCCGCTTATGTGGTATCGTCTGAATCAACATATTTACTTTTATCCTGGATATGCGCAACTCCCTCCCTACTTCTATAGGTGTCATATTACAGTACAAGCGATAACAATACGCTTTCAACATCATTCTGTCGTTTTTGCTGTCGAACATGTGCTCGATTGTAGCGTCGATTTGGTTAAGATTGTTCATGATCCTGTAGTTTTGTTAATTTCTACTGCAACATTGTACGGGGACTGTATAACAAACTCAACATGTTCGTCGTAAAGTTTTTTATATGAGTCCAGAACGATCTGAATCGCCTTGTATGGACTTAAGCCAGCCTTCATGGCTTCATATATAGTTGCAAACATCTCATCATGTTTAAAAACCTCAATGAACTCCAAGTCAAATTTGCCCATCAAATCTTTTTCGTTATTGTGCAATTGTTCAAGATCGTTAACAACTCTAGAGTATGTACTTTCTTTCTGCTCAGAAACGTTAAGAGCGACAGGAACATCTTTCAATGTTTTCTGGTTACGCTTTGCTAGTAGTATTTCATTTTTATAAATACTTATCAATTTTTCAATCGGTGTTTTCATTATTCTTGATTTAGTGCGTTTTATATTGCTGAAAGTGTTATTAAGTCCTCAATAAATTTATCTTCCGGATGTTCCAAATCCCAATCAAAAACCGCGTCTGCATAATCGTAAATTTTTGGGTTCCCTTCTTCGTCAATCCCAAATTCCAAGTTTGGGTGTAACTTAATTAAGATCCAGAAGCCATTGGGTAAATTCAATTTGTCACGTTCACAATGTGGTACACTTCTACCCATTGAGACATCGTAATAGACACGTTCCATTTCTATGTGCCAATCGTCTTTTTTTTTGCATGAACACAACCAACGATGTTTTGTTTTTTCCCAAATGTAAATTTCGGAATCATTACAATATTTCCCCTCTTCTGATTTAGGGTATTTGTAAACACAATCTTTAAATAATTCTACTGCACGACTTGTTCCGTGTGTTATTTTAGTATGAATCATATTCAAAATAGTTTCCAATCTGGATTGATTGGGGTGATTAAATGTCTGTTTGTCGCTTCGTATTTAGGCAACGAAAGCATGCCTTCTTCTGTCTCATAGTATGGCTCGGTTTTGGTCCCAAACTCAACGCCCCTATTTCGAATCTTACGTTCTTCAGCCTTGAGATTAATTACAGCCCTATTTGCTTGGACAGTCGCCAAAGTAACGCCATGCTTTTTAGCAATATCCCAATCGGATTTTGTACCCTTTGAAATATCCTTATTCATAGCCTGTTTGGCTTTTTTTGTCAACCTAGGCACCGGAAAGTTTGTTATAAGCCGATGACATCAAATCCTTAACTTCCTCTTCGGTTGTTTTAGACGATTGTAAGCCATTGTAAGCGGTAATTGCATGTATCATGTCCGGCAGGGACTCCAAAGCGCGTATAATACCATCCCCTTCCTTCTTACTGTCGCAGTATATTGTTCCCAAGTATTTACGGTTTCCCATTACTACCTTGTGAAACTCAAAACAACAGTAAGTACCAAAGCCTCCCATGTGTTCAAACTCCTGAACCGGATCACACTCTATTTTAATTCTAAAGTCCATAGTATTAAAGTGCTGAATAAATTAATGCAAGGCAATAAACCCATGCCGCAAAAAGAAACACTGCAAACCATGCAACAATAGTTAGTTCTGGATACGAACCTTTAAAAATAAGGTGCTTTGCAAATGCTTTTATATACTTTCTCATGATACTAGTGGTTTTATAATGGTTTATTACAAATTACATGAGCCGTGAATTCATCTTCGGTTAAAAACACTTTGATGGTTTTATCAATGTGAGACATGTCTTTGGATTCGTTTGACTGAGAATTTCTGATAGATATTAGTCTGTTAACTATAATTCTGTCCACCTCATCATGAGGGATGTTAACCGGAACTCTTAGACTTCTTTCTAATTGTAATACTCGACTTGTAATGCTTTTTTCTTGATCTTTCATAATGCTAGTGTTTTTCGTTACTCAAATATACCGCAAGAAATCACTCTCAATTAACACAATGTGATGAACGGTTTAATAATAATGATGAACGGAAAAAAGAAATCCCCCAGCGTTAACTGAGGGAAAAAATTATTGAATAATCTCTATACTGTCTGAATTGGTCAACGTCTGAAAGTTCCGCTTCTCATACTGATACCTTTCTTCGATTAAAGCAGCCTCACGTCCTTTCTTAGCAGCTTTATCGCGTTCAATGCACAGATACAAGAACAAACCAAAACAGACGACTACAACAACCCGTTCAATTGCTAGTGTGTTTTTCATAGACATGATAATCTTTGGATCCGATTAAAATTAATGCTACTTAAAAAGGTAATCAAAGTTGCAGGAAATGTGAACATCGCCTTTACTCCAACTACAAACAGCATCTGGTAAAGCATCATCTTCAGGAGCATAAAAGTGACCCATTGCATCAATACCATATTCGATAAACCTATCTTCCAACCAATCCATAATTTCCTTCTTATCTTCTGACTCTATTCTTGTCGTTCCCTCTCGAGTCGAAAGTGTTCCCTTGTATTCATTCATGTTAAAATGTTTTTGTATCATCAGTAACATTAAGCCACCAAAGTTTTAACCTATTAGCAACTCTAATAAACCAACGGAATTTTATCCTTAATTTATTTCGTTTAATAGTCTTTGTTTTCTCTTTACTAGCTATTTCAAGTAATTTTTCTTTATTATTCATTATTCTAAGTTTAGTGATATTAATCAACTGCTTATAACAGTCTCTAAGAAATAATTGCGATTTATTAGATTGGTTGGGCGATCATTACTCACCTAAAAACGCTTAGTATAGGTTTTCAAAACGCCTAAGTATTGGCAAAGTCAATTCCTTTCTTTGCTCTAATTGTGCCTTTTCAATATCTCCAAGTGGTCGCTTGCTTCCATCGCTCATTATCACACCTTTGTTTTCAAGTTGTTGGTGAGCATCATTCCAATAGGCGTTTAAAGCATTTTCAATAATACTTTGCTCTTGTTCTGTTAATTCAATTTCTGTTTTCATAAGTCGCATTTTAAAAGATTCCTAACACCACCTATACGCCATACAAGTACAGGCGCATAGCTAGGCGTTGGGCACAATTAAGGGTGTGTCATTATTACAACCTCTTTTTTACCTCCATTCTCAAAGTTCTTTACACAAGTTTCGTATATGCCTTTAGCTTTTTCATAATCTAAACTACATCCCATACACCATCCTTCTGCGTCATAGACAAAGTATTTAACTTCTCCATTAATCTCTGTTTGTTTTGTAAGTGTTATTTTTCCTGGTGTCATAATTAACTGTGCCTAACAATTTGTAAAAATAATAGCCTAGCTAGGCTGTTTATTTAAGCTATTATCTATGTTTAAATTTATCTGTAATTCAAAGTTTTGCTTTTCAAATGGCTACTATTCTTACAATAGCCGTTAGCAAACATTAAAACGATTTGCTAACAAAGAATATAAATAATAAATAATACTACTGTCTCCAAAACCAATTTCCTTTTATATGCTTTCTACCTTCTGGATAAAATCGTGGACTATCAAAGGCAATCCACCATAATTCTAGTTTCCAAATATAAAATCTTCTTTGTGCTACATTTACTTCCATCTCTATTCCGTTTTACTTGTGTTATACTTAGCGTTATAATGCATTTATTTTTTATCCAACGCACACTTAATTAAGTAGCGTATTTCAGCATTAACGCTTCTTTCATTGTCTTTTGCTGACTTCTTAACCTTATCTAAAAGGTCTTGGTCTATTCGTATTTGGTAAGGTATTTTCATTTTTATAATTTTAAGTCTTGAAAGTATAATACTTGCATATAGCAATATTCTCTTGAATACCGTTCTTTTTCCCACCATAAATAAACACCATCAGCTTTTCGCTTCCAGCTATTAATGGCATTTTCTCTATACATTTTCTGCCTCTTAATCTTGTTTGCTTCCGTCATTAAAAACCTATTTTATTTATTTCTATTAATTTTTTAGTTTCTTCTATTGCAATCTCAATAGTTCCTTTAACTTTTAAACATTCTTTCTTTTCCCATTCCTTAATGTCAGATTGAGTTAAACATTCGTTAATGTAGTTTAACTGTCCGTTTAAAGATTGTAATTTTTCTTCGTTTAATTTTAATTGAAAGTTCATATCTATTTGTTTTTTTGTTTCGTTTACATTGTAAAGATAATACAATACTTTTAACATACAAATAAAATACAAAGAAATTTTAAAAATATTTTGCCAACGCTCAAAAATAAAAGCATATAACAACAAATAAAGGGCATTTAAAAACGCCCCTTATTCAAACCGTTAGAGTGAATTAAAACGCACAATAACAATGTATATAAGTAAAAAATAATACTACAACCGTACCATTCCATCGCTTATAATTTTGTCACCGTCTTTTAGTTTATAAGAATACCAATGTCCTTTTTCCCAGTAACATTGCATTTCAATGTCATATTTTTTATTGTCAAAATTAAAAGCTACGTCTGTGTTTATTCCTACACATTCGCCATCATCATATTCATAGTTTTGTTTATGAAATTCTTCTTTAGCCTTAATTTTCATTTCTTTAATTAAATCTTCCATTTTCTTCTGTTTTTATTTATCCGTATTATTTTCTACTCATATACGTCAACGTTATATTCAATGTTTCCGTGTTTACTTTAAAAGTATTTCATTTCACTACATGTTATTCCTTAATTGTGACGAGCGGCTCTATCCATTTACTAGCGGTAAAAGAAAAGGGCGACCCCGAAGAACCGCCCTACCTAACCGCTGTTTACATGAAAAAGACTTTCGTCTACCCCAAAAGCCCCACGTCCCGAAGAACGTGAGGCGATGGTACTACCGTACCAATTTAATGAAACCACAAACTAAGATCATTTCCCTACTTGGTCCCCTATCGGCCAAGGTGATTTCTCTAGGACATGCTTTATTCACCACACAGTAATACGTAACACAACGATTGGAACCCGTGTACTTTAGGCTTTGTGTCTCAGCGTGTGACTTACTCTCCCCCTTCGGTCATTTTTCACTTGATTTGTTTACTACTGTGTGCGGTAGTAGTGTCTTTGCGCTGGGTCTTTTCGTTCCTCTCCTTCACATTGTACTGATTGTACCAATCCTTTCTGGTCATGCTTTGGGGGTTACGCTTATGCCTCAGCGCAAACATTGACAGGAAACCTCCGGGCAGCGCTAGAAGTTATTTTTTCTATAGTGTCCTCCTTCTCATTGAATCCTATCAATCTTAATGCTATTGGTAGGCTTCCACTCTTAACGTTTGTCGCTACGCCGCCTACTGCCCTTTTTACGTGGTCGGATCACTTGTTAGTTATGCTCGGTCAGCGGGTGGGCTACCTACCAATTTCAATATATCAAAGAACTCATTAGACCCTGCGTAAACCGTCAAGAAAACGCAGGGATTTAACCTAACCACTACTAATTTATTTCGCCAGAGCCATCGCCATCGCCAGAGCCATCGCCATAGCCATCACCATCGCCAGAGCCAGAGCCATAGCCAGAGCCATCGCCATAGCCAGAGCCATAGCCATAGCCAGAGCCATCGCCATAGCCAGAGCCATCGCCAGAGCCATAG
>Ga0224499_10000226_pt1 | contig 14136 bp, 11 predicted proteins | sample SF_Jul11_sed_USG_3_FD_168125 | JGI IMG/M metagenome (GOLD analysis project Ga0224499, IMG submission 168125) | Sediment microbial communities from San Francisco Bay, California, United States - SF_Jul11_sed_USGS_24 | ecosystem: Environmental > Aquatic > Marine > Sediment | place: USA... | reverse complement strand
TTTAAAGGATTTAACCCTGCATATCAACTCCATTGGGACCCTTGATGACCGAGAAGGTTACATACACAAACTGAAAGAATTTCTATCGCCTAAACTCAATGCCCTTTGCGGAAATTGCCAACGCCGATATGTAACCAACCCTCTTCGGATTTTGGATTGCAAAGTTCCCATGTGTCAGGAAACAACCCCGGAAGCACCTATTCTCATCGATTATCTTTCTGACCATTCAAAAGTACATTTTCAGGCCGTCCTAGACGGTCTTTGTGCCCTTGAAATTCCATACGCTATCAATCATCGACTTGTCAGAGGACTGGATTATTACACCCGAACGACTTTCGAGATCACTTCCCCTCATTTAGGAGCTCAAAGTACCATAGGGGCCGGAGGACGCTATGACGGTCTCATTCAGGTTCTCCAAGGTCCTGCAACTCCAGCTATTGGATTTGCTGTCGGCTTAGAACGTGTCACTCTTCTCATTCAGGAAAATTACAGAAATACTCAGGCGCCTCTCTTTTTTGTAGCGGGCTTTGGAGAAATTGGAAAACCAGCAGCTTTTCAACTTCTTCACACACTCCGACAAGCCGGAATTCGGGCTGATACCGATCATAAAGGGAATACTCTTAAAGCTCTTTTACGCTCTGCTGATAAACTGGGTGCAGAATATTCCATAATTCTCGGAGACGACGAAGCCACGTCTGAAAATGTTATTCTCCGAAATATGCAAACAAAGAATCAGGAAATCATTAACTTTAAGGAAATAACCCAAAGAATTCATAGAGGTCTATAAAGCTATTCCTAGTTGGATTATTCCCTGATTTTTTCTTGACATTTTTTTAGTCTGGTGCTAGGGTTTTTTCTTATTTTTCAACAAGAAACGAGAATCTCCCCGGTTTAAAATTTCCTTAATTTTCGACATCGAAATCAATAAGAAAATAGGTTAATTTTACGTATTTAACCTAATAAAGAAGGTAAGAATGTCAAAACAACTGGTTGTCCTTATTCGTGAGGACCCAACCAAATCACATAGAGCTTCAGAGGCCATACGAATTGCGTTGGGACTTTCAACTGGACCAAACCCGATCTCAATTATTCTTCTGAATAATGCGAGACAGTTAGTCTCTGATGAGGCCTATGATCTACCTGACGGGGAAATTCTTGAAAAACATTTGCCTGTGATAAAGAATCTAGAAATACCTATTATCCTTCCAATAGGCAGCCGAGAAATATTTCCCATTGATGAAGAATTTACCATTCAAGAATCGTCCTCCTCACAAATGGCCTCTCTTCTTGAACAGGCCGACCGTGTCCTGGCCTTTTAGTATCTCAGATTGTCTATGAAAAAGATCTTCTATATTTGCACGAAACCTATTGAAAATTGGAGTATTTTTACACCTCTTGCTAGTGGAGATACAGCTCAAAGTCATATTTCTGTTCTGTTACTTCATAAAGAACAAAACTTAGAGAATGTCTATGTTGCTCAGGTGTGGAACTTGAGTGGAAGTGAACAGGATAAGGGAAACGAAAATACTCAGAACAAAATTTCCTATCAGGATTTTTTAGAACAGGTTTTTTCCCATGATTTGTCTGTGGTTATTTAACCCCTACTTCTTTTCTTTAAAAGAAATAAAGAAATAGTCGTCGTAGTCTTAGTAGATCCTGAGAATTCTGTGTATGAAATTTTAAAAGGTGTGAATCGTATTGGCCAGAGGGAGTATTGTGGGCATTATAGATTGTCAAAAAAAGAGTAAAAGCTGTGTATAGATTTTGGCATGTACGTGGGAAAAGCTGTGTATGAAGGATGAAGATCTTTTGAGTGGTCAATGTAATCCTCTGGGTAAAGAATTTTATTATTAACAATTGTGAATAAATCTGTGAATACCGTGAATTTTTCTAATAAAAACATCAATAAATCATGGGTTGATGTTTTAGAATTTATCAGTCCAAAAGTAGGAGATGAAGCTATTGATACCTGGTTTCAGCCCCTTGAATTAGAGGGAATTACTGAGGATCAGGTGACAATCCGCGTTCCTAATAAGTTTTTTGGAGAATGGCTTGGACGAAACTATAAGGACTTGTTGCTTGAAGCTTTTCACCATACTGAAGGAGTAAAACCCACTGACATTATTTTTGTGTTGAAAGAGGGAAGGGATAAACATCCCTTGCAGGCTGTAGAGCCGGTGAAGAAAGAGGGGTATCGACTTCCGCAAATCTCTAAAGGTAGACGCCAGCCACTCCCAAACCCAAAATACACTTTTAACACCTTTGTGGTTGGTGCCAGTAACCAATTTGCCCATGCGGCCTGTTTGGCTGTGGCGGAGTCTCCGGCTAAGTCCTATAACCCCTTGTTTATCTATGGAGGGGTGGGACTTGGGAAAACCCATCTTTTGAATTCCATTGGCAATTATGTGGCTGATCGAACAGATCTGCGTATTGCTTACGTCACCACAGAACAATTTACCAATGAAGTCATCAATTCCATCAGGTATGACAAGATGATGGAGTTACGTCGGCGGTACCGAAATGTAGATATGCTTTTAATTGATGATATTCAATTTTTGGCGGGGAAGGAGCGAACCCAAGAGGAATTTTTTCATACCTTTAATTCACTCTATGAAGCGGGAAAACAAATCGTTCTATCCAGTGATCGCTTTCCCAAGGAAATGCCGTCAATGGAGGAGCGGTTACGCTCTCGGTTTGAATGGGGCCTGATTGCTGATCTCCAACAACCAGACGTCGAAACTCGGATTGCCATCCTTCGAAAAAAATCAGAAGAAGAAGGCATAGCCATTAACGAGGATGTGATCCAACTATTGGCGGCCAATTTAAAAAGTAATATTCGTGAGATTGAAGGGGCCCTTATCCGTCTCGGAGCTTATGCATCCCTAACCGGGCAACAAATCACAGTGGAAATGGCCAAGAACATTCTTCGGGATCTTTTGGGCGGTAAACGAAAAGTTATTACTGCTGAAGATATTCAAGAAGCTGTGGCTAGTCGGTTCCATGTCAAAATATCTGATTTAAAATCCAAACGGCGGACTAAGACGTTAGTGTACCCACGGCAAATTGCAATGTTTCTCTGTCGCGACCTTACCGATGCCTCTTTTCCTGAAATTGGAAGAGATTTTGGAGGAAAAGATCACACGACGATTATTCATGCCTGTAAACAGATGAAAAAATCTCAAGAAACGGATGCTACTCTTCGCGCGACACTCGAAAGCTTGAAAGAAGAAATTGGCAAAGCCTAAACGGAGCCTCGTCTAGGGAAATTCATGAAAATACGCATGGCCCGAGAAGATTTATTAACGGCACTTCAGCGAGTACAGGGTGTGGTTGAAAAGCGAAATACCATGCCTATTCTGGCTAATATTCTTTTGGAAGCGAAACCTGAAGGTTTGGATATCGTGGCAACCGATTTGGAAATTGGCATGCGTGGTTTGTATAAGGCCCATGTCGATGAGCCCGGTTCCGTGACGTTCTCGGCTCGAACGCTCTTTGATATTTTAAAAGAAGTCCGACATTCCGAAATTGAAATTGTGGTAGGGGAAAACAATTGGGTCACCGTCAAGGCTGGAAAGAGCCAATTTCGTGTGGTGGGATTACCCAGTAAAGATTACCCCGCACTCCCAGCCATTGAACGAGATGGGTTATTGTCGATTCCTGCTCAGGGTTTATTGCAGTTGCTAAAAAAAACCGTCTTTGCGGTGGGGGAAAAGGATACACGGTATGTTCTTAATGGCTTACTCATTGCTCTAATTCCCTCTGGAAAGAAGGTGACTATTCGGTTGGTAGGAACAGACGGACATCGATTAGGCTGGGCCGAACAAGAGGTGACTCCCGATCAGTCCGCCATTCCCTCCTCAGAGCTTCAAGTCATTATTCCCAAAAAAGCGGCTATTGAAATCCGACGCCTATTAGAAGAGGATGACAAAGAACCACTTCTCGGATTTACGAAAAACTTGCTCATTCTCCGGAAAAGCGGCCTCGTCTTAACCTCACGAATTATGGAAGGTACCTATCCCAATTATCAGCAAGTCGTTCCTAAAGAGTCCTCAAAAAAAATCATCTTGAATAAATCGGAATTAGAGGGCGCCTTACGGAGAGTCGCTATTTTGTCAAAAGATAAAGCGCATGCGGTAAAATTATCCTTTAATCCCGATCATGTTCATTTATCCTCCAAAAGCCTTGATTTGGGAGAAGCCGAGGAAGAAATTGCTTCGACATATAAAGGGGAAAATTTCTCTGCCGGATTCAATGCTCGGTATTTCCTTGATGTGTTATCGGTTATTGAAACCGAGGCACTGTCTCTCCAAATGGAAACAGCCCTAAGCCCGTGTTTGATTCAGGAACAGGGAAACCCTGACTTCAAAGCCGTTGTCATGCCAGTGAAGGTATAGCGGATTTGGCCACACAGACCTTCATTCTCTTTCACATTCTCACATCGTAAGCTGTATGGAATCATCAGACTCACCAAGTCAAGAATCTGCTAAGGCATCCGTTTCTTCTCAGTCCGACACGCATTACGATGCGGACCAAATCCGTGTCCTGGAAGGACTGGAAGCCGTACGCAAACGTCCAGCCATGTATATCGGTAGTACCGGTATTGATGGGCTTCACCATATGGTCTATGAAGTGGTGGACAATAGCGTGGATGAACATATGGCCGGGTTTGGAAATGAAATCCTGGTCGTCTTGCAGGTTGATGGAAGCGTCATGGTCTCGGACAATGGCCGTGGCATTCCTACTGGCATGCATTCCACCCAGAAAAAATCGGCTGCAGAAGTGGCCCTCACTGTCCTTCATGCTGGTGGGAAATTTGAAGAAGGGGCCTACAAGGTCTCTGGCGGTTTACATGGGGTGGGCATCTCAGTCGTCAACGGTCTTTCCGAATGGCTGGAATTGGAAATTTGGCAGAATGGAGAAGTCTTCGAACAAGAATATGAGCGGGGAAAACCTCGTGGGTCGTTGACCGTCACCGGGAAAACCAAAAAGCGTGGCACCAAGATCGTCTTCAAGGCCGATTCGCTTATCTTTGAAGCCGTAGAGCTCAGTTTCGATGTGTTGGCCCAACGACTTCGAGAATTAGCTTTCCTCAACAAAGGGCTCGAAATTACGCTTAAGGATGAACGAAAAGACAAAGAAAAAGAGCAGGTGTTTTGCTACAAGGGCGGCATTGTGTCCTTTGTGGAACATCTCAATGAGGCCAAATCCCCAATTCATACGCCCATAGTCGTTGATGTAGAAAAGCCCGATCTGATTCTTCAAGTCGCTCTTCAATATAACGAAGGGTATGCCGAAAACTTGTTTTCGTTCGCCAATAACATCAATACCCGAGAAGGGGGGACCCACCTGATTGGGTTTAAATCGGCGTTAACTCGAACCATCAATAGCTATGCGACCTCAAAAGATTTATTTAAAAAAGATACCGAATCCCTCAGTGGGGAAGATGTCAGGGAAGGCTTGACGGGTGTGGTCAGTGTCAAAATTCGCAACCCCCAGTTTGAAGGACAGACAAAAGCCAAGCTCGGCAATAGCGAGGTAAAGGGCATTGTCGAATCTGCGGTCAATGAAGCTCTGGGCAATTATCTAGAAGAAAACCCGTCCGTGGCGAAAAAGATTATTGGGAAATCTTTAGATGCTGCCCGTGCTCGTGAAGCTGCGAGAAAAGCCAAAGAATTGATCCGTCGCAAAGGCGCCCTGGAGGGCGGTTCTCTCCCAGGAAAATTAGCCGACTGCTCCGAAAAAGATCCCGCGAAGAGCGAGTTGTATATTGTTGAAGGTGATTCTGCTGGCGGATCGGCTAAACAGGGGCGTGATCGACGAACGCAAGCCATTCTGCCACTCAAGGGGAAAATCCTGAATGTGGAGAAGGCGCGGTTTGACAAAATGCTTTCTAGCGAAGAAATTCGCACGCTCATTATGGCCATTGGCACCGGGATTGGACGGCTGCGGGAAGATTCTGAAAAAACCAAAGAAGACAAAGAATCCTTTGATATTAACCGAGCGCGATACCACAAAATTATTTTAATGACGGATGCCGATGTCGACGGCAGCCATATTCGTACGCTCCTGCTCACTTTCTTTTTCCGTCAAATGCCGGAACTCCTTGAACGAGGTTATATCTATATTGCCCAGCCGCCACTTTTTAAAGTGAAAAAAGGCAAAGGGGAACGGTACCTAAAAGATGAGGGAGCCATGAATACCTATCTTTCCAATCTTGCGGTGGAAGATGCGGAGCTCTTTCTCACCGATAGCAACGAATTTGTGACCAGCGATGCCCTTTTGCCTATTTTGAATAAGCTGGTAGCGTTCGAAAATTTAGTGACCCGTCTGGCTCAAAAACATGTGGAACCGTCGCTTCTTCGTGTCTTTGTCGATTTTCCCCTCTTGACCAAAGATCTGTTAAAAATTCGAAGCGAATTAGAGACTCTGGTAGAAGAAGCCAGACGCGTGCTGGCCTTAATTTTTACCGAAGGAACGGTCAGCCTCGAAATTCAACCAGATGAAGAACACGATACCCATCAGATTGTCTGTCGTGTGTCGGGGAATGGAAACCATAAAACCTTTGTGGTGAACCACGATCTCGTCGGGTCGGCTGATTTCCGAGAATTACAAAAACTCACTCCTGCGGCACTAGGCTTGGGGCGACCACCGTATCGCCTCAAACGGAAAGGAATCGAAGCCACCTTTTCGACCAGTGCGGAGCTCGTTCAGGAAATACTAGAATCGGGGAAAAAAGGCTTGTCCATTCAACGGTACAAAGGACTAGGCGAGATGAACCCCGGGCAATTATGGGATACCACGATGGACCCAGCAACGCGAAGTCTTCTCCAAGTCACATTAGAAGACATCACGGGCGTCGATGAAATTTTCACCATATTAATGGGAGATGAGGTCGAACCTCGGCGAAACTTCATTCAGCAACATGCGCTCGAAGTACGCAATTTGGACGTGTAAGGAAAGGGAGTGAGAATTTTTTCTTCATTGCGTCCTCTTATTTTCACGTTTTACTTCTAACAGTTTCCTAACCCATGCCACCAGAAGAACGTCTGACACAAGTTGCCATAGAAGATGAAATGCGTTTGTCCTATTTGGACTATGCGATGAGTGTCATCGTGGGACGTGCCTTGCCTGATGTGCGTGATGGGTTAAAGCCCGTGCATCGGCGCATTCTCTATGGCATGAACGAAATGGGTCTGGGTGCAGCGCGGCCCTATCGGAAGTCGGCAAAAATTGTTGGCGAAATCATGGGCAACTATCACCCTCATGGTGATTCGGCTATATACGATACCCTGGTCCGCATGGCGCAGGATTTCAACATGCGCTATCCGCTGGTGGATGGCCAGGGGAATTATGGATCCGTAGATGGCGATCCCGCTGCGGCGATGCGGTATACCGAAGCCCGTTTAACCAAGCTGGCTGAGGAAATGCTCGTGGATATCGATCGGGAGACCGTCAATTTCGCCCCGACGTACGATGAATCTTCTGAGGAACCCGTCGTCTTGCCAGCCCGCATACCCAATCTATTGGTCAACGGGGCAGGGGGAATTGCGGTGGGCTATGCCACCAACATCCCCACGCATAATTTAGGTGAAGTCACGAATGGTCTCATTGCCCTGTTGGATCGTCCGGAGTCCACCATTCAAGAGCTCATGGAATCCATCCCAGGCCCAGATTTCCCAACTGCTGGCTTCATTTATGGGACCCAAGGTATCAAGGATGCCTATGAAACTGGCCGAGGTCTCCTCACACTTCGTGCCAAAGCGGAAATCGAAGTCGATGAACGCACGGACAGGGGACGCATCATCGTGTCCGAGTTGCCCTATCAGGTCAATAAAGCCAAGCTCATTGAAAAGATCGCCGATCTCATTCATGAAAAGCGGCTAGAGGGAATATCCGACCTCCGTGACGAATCCGACCGTGACGGACTTCGCATGGTCATCGAACTCAAGCGAAACGAAAATCCGACCGTCATTCTGAATCAGTTATATAAACACACCAACATGCAGACGACCTTCGGCGTCATCATGCTGGCGTTAGTGCAGAATCGGCCGATGGTCCTCAACCTCAAGCAAATTCTTGAAGCGTTTATTGAGCATCGGAAAGAAGTCGTAGTCCGGCGAACGGCCTATGATTTGCGAAAGGCGGAAGAACGGGCACACATTTTAGAAGGTTTGAGACGAGCGCTGGAATCCCTTGATGACGTAATTGCACTTATTCGCGGAGCCGCCTCACCAGAAACTGCTCGTCATGGCCTTATGGAACAATTTGAATTGAGTGAACTTCAGGCCAACGCCATTCTGGATATGCGGTTGCAACGGCTCACACAATTGGAGCAAGACAAACTGGCTCAAGAATATAGGGAATTGCTCGCCCGCATTGAGCATTTGCGTTCGATATTGGGATCAGAGGAGATGGTTCGAAACATCGTCAAACAAGAAATTCATGATATCCAAGAGCGTTTTGCCGATGATCGCAAGACCCAAATCATCCCGGTCGAAGCCGAATTAAATATGGAAGACCTGATTGCGGAAGAAGAAGTCGTCGTGACTGTTACCCATGCCGGGTACATTAAACGCAATGCCGTATCCATTTATCGCGCACAGCACCGTGGTGGAAAAGGCAAAGTCGGGATGGGGATGAAAGAAGAAGACTTTGTAGAGCAGATTTTCACCGCTTCGACACACGATTACCTTTTATTTTTTACGGATGCAGGACGGGTGTATTGGCTGAAGGTCTATCAATTGCCGGATGTGGGCCGGGCGAGCAAAGGGAAGGCCATCGTCAATGTGTTGGCCTTAAACCCAGGCGAACGCGTGACGGCGACCTTACCCGTTCGAGTCTTTAGCGACGATCACTTTGTCGTCATGTCCACGGAAAAGGGCTATATCAAGAAAACGGATCTTTCTGCCTTTAGCCATCCGCGCCAAGGGGGCATTATCGCGTTGACGTTGGAAGAAGGCGACCGGCTTCTTGGTGTGGATATCACTGATGGGACACGCGACATTTTGTTGGGCACCCGTTTGGGCATCGTTATTCGTTTCCGAGAAGAAGATGTCAGGCCTGTCGGACGAACCGCACGTGGGGTTCGAGGCATTGCATTGGGGAAAAATAATGCGGTGATCGGGATGGTCACCATCACGAGCGAATCACAATCCTCTATTTTGACCGTGACGGAACGGGGCTATGGTAAGCGAACGCAAGTGGAGGAATATCGCACGCAATCTCGGGGCGGAAAAGGAGTGATTAGCGTCAAGGTGACCGAAAAGAACGGTCCTGCGATTTCATTCCACCAAGTGTGGGAAACCGATGAAGTCATGCTGATGTCTGCTGAAGGCATGATTCTTCGGGCCCGCATGACGGACCTTCGTGAAATCGGGCGGAATGCCCAAGGGGTGCGGGTGATGGATCTACCAGAAGATGATCGCTTGGTTGGAGTTGCAAAGTTGGCCGAAACGGATGAAGGGGATGTCTCTGATGTATCTGGGGAGGATAGCTTAGAGGTTCCCGATTCTGGTCCTGAAACGAGTGTCTAGAAGATGCCTGAGAAAAAAGGTTTTCCACCGTTTCTCTTGGTGAGTCACACGTCAATGTTACAATGGTCTTATGAAATCGAAGAACAAAAGGGTAGACCCTATTGTCAAAATGGGTTTAGGCATCTTGTTCGGAGGCTTTTGTCTCATTGCCTTCGGCATGTATCTTTCCCGCCCCGACAGGTCCATTCCCCCCTATAGCGTTGGCGCCCAAGAGGGGACGTTGGTGGCCCTTCACTTACCCTCCTGGACGAGCGATCCAGAAATCGAAAGTTTACTCAAACGATTCCGTGAGGTCGGCCAGAGGACCCGCGATTTTGCACAAATGAAAATCCGTCCCACCACCCCTAAAAATCCACGCGGGCGTTATCAAACTATTCAGATCATTATCTTTTCAGATCCTGCTTGGACTGAGCCCGATACCTTTCAGCGGTATGTCGTCGGCGAAACCATAAAATCAGAAACTCCGTCGGACCGAGATTTTCGACAACAATTTGAAGCAAGCGTTCGAGCCGGCTATCGCGCGGACGATACTGGCCAAGCTGGATGGATTGGCCCATGGAATCGCAGCCAGTCAAAAGACCGAACCCTAACCATGCAGTGGATCTTTCAAGGGCCTTGGCCAACAAGGGTGGAAGAGGCTACCTCTACTCAGGAATAGGAGACTGGGATTGCGAGAGCGCTTTTGTAATCGTCTGAGATAGTAAGGCTTGCAAGTCAGGATTATTCAATTGTTGAGTTAACGCGGTGGCAAAGGGCGAGGGGAGGACAGGTGGAGTAGAAGAGGTTGGGGAAATGGTCATGGATACAGGGCGTTTTTCTGGAATGGGTCCGATTTGTAGCACAATGTCCGTGACATCCAAATCCGGCATGAATGAGTGAATCGCCTTCAATATCGTGACTTTTAAAAACACGAGTTGCTGAAGCCAAATAGAATTATCCGCTACCAAGTACAGTTTTTTATAGCGAATACTCTCCGGGTAAGAATGCTTAGCAATGGTCTGACCAACCAATCCCTCCCATTCCTGCTGTAATCGGACTTGGGACAATTTCAAAGCCAAGGCACTACCCTTGGACACATCCTTTAAAACGGACCGAATTGGCTCAAATGCACTCATGATGACTCCATTGTATCGAAACCCTTTGGTTGATTCATCTGTCATGAGGGGAATGTTGAAAAAAGCCGCCAGCGGCGTTCTCGCCATTTTGCCGTGCTCACGTACTCCATGTACGCTCCGCGCGTCAAAATGGCTGCGGCCTTGCTGGACGGACTTTTTTGAACATTCCCTCCAGCTGATGATGGCTGTCTCCTCTTGGGCCTGTATTTGCCATGGGAATGAAATATTCAACAGTCCCATGAGTAATCTTTTTATCAATCCTGGCTTAGGTGCGCCTATTCGACCACGCGGCCGTTTTCAGCCCTCCCAGTTGTTGAGAGCAGTAAGGTAGAATAAGATATGGCAAAACACAAGCAGAATTCTACAAATAAAGTTATAGGCACCAATCGTAAAGCCACCTTTGACTATTTCATAGAAGAAAAGATCGAAGCAGGTTTGATGCTAGTGGGCACCGAAGTGAAGGCCTTGCGAGAAGGCCATCTTAACCTGCGTGATAGTTATGCCTCTATTGCCAATGGAAAAGCTGTTCTTCACAACTGTTATATCGGCACCTATAGCCATGGGAACCAAATGAACCATGAGCCGTTACGCCCAAGAACGCTCTTGCTTCACAAAAAAGAAATCGAACGGTTGATGAGCAAGGTGCAACAAAAAGGCCTCACTCTTATCCCGCTTCGCCTGTACTTTAATGAACGGGGGAGGGCCAAACTGGAGTTGGCTCTAGGACGAGGAAAGAAAACGTACGACCGGCGTGAAACCATAAAAAAACGCGAAGCTTCCCGGGAAATCGACCGCGCCATGAAAGACTCGCGTAATTAGAGTTCTCGTATTATGCCTGCTTTAAAAATTCATTCAGCCGAATTTAAGGCGAGCTGCGGAACTGTGGAACAGTTCCTCAAGCCGACTCTCCCTGAAGTGGCTATTGTGGGTCGTTCCAATGTCGGGAAATCGTCGGCAATAAATTGCCTGGTGAATCATAAAGGGTTAGCGAAGGTCGGCAAGACGCCGGGCAAAACGCAAACCATTAATTTTTTCCACATTCAAACCAATGGTCCCCCGTTCATGTTGGTGGATCTTCCTGGCTATGGATTTGCCAAAGTGCCAGATCGGGTGCAACAACAGTGGGCTCCACTGATTGAAACCTATTTCAAGACTCGGGACAATCTACGAGGAGTAATATTGCTAGTGGATTCTCGAAGAGTTCAAGATTCAGATCGAGGCATGATGACTTGGGTAAGTCAATTACACATACCCATGATGCTTGTCGCCACCAAAGCGGATAAAGTTCCACGCGGTAAGCGCCATGGAACGATTCGAGAACTTCAGGAAGGTTTGGGGGTGGAGGATGAGCCGACCTTTCTCTCAGCCTATACTGGGGAAGGCAAACACCAAGTCTTGGACCAACTTCAAGATCTTTTGCATCCTTAGAGCCTTACATCGATGAAGGCTTTTTGTTGGAGGTCTTTGAGCCATTCACGATAGGCCTCTTCCCCTCGTTGCTTCAACAGTTGTGCGCGAATTTCCCGTTCCACTTGTTCAAATGGGTAAGGTTTTGATTCCTTGACATCTTCGACGATAACCAGATGCACACCCACCTGCGTTTCAATGGGCTTCGATAAGGTGCCTGGGATGAGCTCCTTCACGATCTGGGCCAGGGGTGATACCAAATCTTTCTCTTCTACCCAACCTAATTCACTGACCAATTGCGCATGTTGGGCCGCAAGATCTTCTAGGGACGTTTCCGGTCTCCAAGCGGAATAGATAACTTGAGCCTTGGTTTTCGCCCCTAGGCGTGCGATTTCGTCATTGGCAGCCAGAAAAATCTGTTTGAGACGGTATTGTGGGGGAGTGCGAAAAATGTTGGGGTTGGCCTCGTAATACCGGCGCACTTCTTCCTCTTCGACGACGACATTCCGGCGGACTTCAAAATTAAAGATTTTATTGAGAAGCAAGCGTCGGCCAAATTCTTCTTCAGTTTGCGTTGGCGGAAGAGGTGTACGACGGAGAGCCGCATCGATTTCTTCTTGAGTAATGGAGAGGCCTTTGGCCTTGGCCTCTTGAAGTTGAAGGCGTTCATCAATCAACGCATTAAGGACTTCGCGTTGCTTTTGTGTATAGCGGCGTTCAAATTCTTCCCCCCGATACTTGGCTTTGAGCCGGCTAAATTCGTCACGTATCTCATGTTGAAGATCGGTCCAAGTAATGACTTCTTTGTTCACCACCGCCACGATTCGATCGGTAAATCCGAGGCTCCATGTTGGGGCTAGGCACCCCCAGGTTAAACAAACGATGGTCAAGCAGAGTGCTGTACGCCAAGTTGAAGAAGAAATTGAAATGGTCGAACGCATCATGCTTCCTCTTGTTTGGCTATGGATTGCACCAAGCCCCGCAACACTGTATTGACCTGCGGGTACATCTCGCCCCATTCCTGTTCTAGCATGGTCAGGCGGAAGGCCCGAGGAGAGAGGAATTCCAACCGGTCGTTCCAGATGTCCATCAATTGTTGGAGTTCTCGATCAGGTAATTTGGCCTGGTCGTGAAACCGGATATTGACCACGCCATGTCGCAGTTCAACATATTCCAATTTGAGCGTCTTCGCCAAGACCCGTATTTGCATGACCTCAAAGAGCCGTTCCATAGGCTCTGGCAGTGTGCCAAACCGATCCAGTGTTTCCCCATAGAGCAGGGCCAAGTCTCCAAGCCCTTCGCTTCCGGTCAGTCGCTTATAGAGCCCTAAACGTTGCGAGGCATCTTCCACATAATCATCGGGGATGAAGGCGGAGACATCGAGTTGGAGGGTCGGTTCCCACTCTTCCTGGACCTCGTGCCCTTTGAGTTGTTGGACGGCTTGTTCCACCATTTGTAAGTATAGATCCAATCCGACAGCCGCAATATTGCCGGATTGTTGTTTGCCAAGTAAATTCCCGGCACCACGAATTTCCAGATCGGCCGCAGCAATACGAAAGCCCGATCCCAGTTCCGCAAATTCCTGGATAGCAATCATCCGCTTTTGCGCGTCGGTGCTGAGAGTTTCTTCGTTGGGAATAAAGAGATAGGCAAAGGCCTGCTGCCCGCCACGCCCCACCCGGCCTCGCAATTGATACAGTTGAGACAAACCAAATAAATCGGCCCGGTCCACGAGAATGGTGTTGGCATTAGGAATGTCCAGCCCCGATTGGATGATGGCCGAAGCCAACAATACGTCCGCTTCTTGGTGGAAGAATTGGAGCATTACGCGTTCTAATAATTTTTCATGCATTTGCCCATGGGCCATGAGCACACGGGCTTCGGGCAACAGCTCTTGTAACCAGGCACCCGTCTGCTCCATTGTTTCGACGCGATTGTGAACATAAAAGACTTGCCCCCCACGAGCCAGTTCACGCCGAATGGCTTCTCGAACCACTGTGGGGTCGAATCGGAGGACTTGGGTTTCTACGGCCAACCGACCAGGGGGGGCTGTTTCAATAACCGATAAATCCCGGACGCCG